>Ga0209181_10007400_pt1 | contig 15055 bp, 10 predicted proteins | sample MAT05_FD_187208 | JGI IMG/M metagenome (GOLD analysis project Ga0209181, IMG submission 187208) | Freshwater microbial communities from Lake Fryxell liftoff mats and glacier meltwater in Antarctica - MAT-05 (SPAdes) (version 2) | ecosystem: Environmental > Aquatic > Freshwater > Ice > Liftoff... | reverse complement strand
CAATTGCCCTAGGTTGCACTATGCGGCTCGATCTGCGCGGCCCGCCGACCGGCGCTTCACCCGAGTGCGGGCGTCGACTCCCTGTTCAACCTCGAGCTCCATGTCCCGACATCTGACTCTTCCTCTGCCCTGGCTCTTTGGCGCGGCGCGTGACGTCGCCTGCGCGTTCGGGCTCAGCGCCGGGCTTTCGTTGCCTCATGTCCTGAACTGCCAGCGGTCGCGGATCACGAACGTGAAGGTGCGCAAGACCGTGCAGCAAACGCGGGCGAACCCCCTCTGGCTGGTATCGCGGGCGGCCACGCGCGATGCGGTCGAGAGCGCGTGGACCCCGGATCGCGCCACCGCCACGCAGGAGGTGGGCGAGCTGCCTGAGGCGCTGGATCCGCTCGGGCGACCCCGCTCGGCGTTCTTCGACCGACTGGTCTCCGAAGCGGTACGCGAGGGCCTGCTCACGCCGGAGGACGCGGCGGAACTCAACGCGGCATGATCCTCCGAAAATACGCTTTCAACCCACTCGCCGCTGTGTACTCTCCCCGCAATGGGAAAGAGTAAGGCAGAGGGGGACACCGACCACGAAGTCCAAGTCCGCCGGGAAGCTCCCGGTCGATCTCGTTGAAAAATACCGACCACTCGCCGCGAAGCTCCCGGCCGAGCGCGTGCAAGTATGCCGTGCCGACGTGCGGATAGCCGCCTACAACGTCAAGCTCGGCGTCGAGTCCATCTTCGGCTCAGGCGAGGAGAAGGCAGAGCGCGAAGCGAAGATCACGTCCATCACGGAGCAGCTGCCCAAGGTCTCTACCAAGAAGGCTCTCGAGCTGCCCGAGATCGCCCGCGCCCTCGTCCTTTTGGCGCAAAAGGTCACACCCACGGTGAGCACCCGCGAGATCGAGGCGAAGCTCGCTGTCGTCGCCTCCCTGCGCGAGCCGATCCTCCGCGCGGCGGAGCTCCTGGCCGGGAAAGGCCATCTACCCGAGGCCGAGGTGGCCAAGATCCGGGCGGGTACCGGGAAGTTCGACCAGGCGAGCGACGGCCTCGCGCTCGTTCTCCTGTTTCACCGGAATGAGGCGACGGTGGCGGGCAAACACCCGTTCACCGCAGAAGACTTCACGACGCTGCGTGAAGCGAGCGAGTGGCTGATGGACCGCTTGACCCCCGTCGGCGCGAAGAAGGCGCCCGCAGCCCGGCGCGACGACGAGGATCTACGCGACCGATTCTGGACGTTGCTCGCCTTGCGCCACCCCGAGCTGCGGGTAATGGGGTATGTCCTGTTCCAGGAAGACTTCGACGCCAAGGTTCCGCGCTTGCAGTCGCGCGCCGCCGGGGCGCGCGCCCCCGGGGAGGGCGAGAGCGGACCAGAGGCCTTGCCGCCTGCCGAAGGCTGAACGCGAACCCCCTCGCCGCTCCCGAGGAGGTCGCGAGGGGGGAAGTGTCACCTGCTCACCGCACTCCGCGGTTCACTTGGCGAGCGCCTCGTCGATCATCGGCTGGTGCTCGCGCGGGTCGGCCCAGCGCGCCTTGCCCTCGGCCGGGAGCTGATCGATCGGATCGAAGTACACGTACCGCGCCCCCGCCTTCACGCTCGGGCTCTGGAAGACCGAGACGCCGGTGGTGCGGTCGTAGTGCTCGTACGAGTGCGCGTCGCGCTTGCCGCCGCCGCCGGGCGCGTCGACCACGAACGTCGGCGTGTTGAACCCCGCCGTCGAGCCGCGCACGTGCTTCTCGATCATCGTCGCCGTCGCGAGCGTGGTCCGCAGGTCCTCCACGCCCTGCACGAGGTCGTGGACGTAGACGTAATACGGTTGCACGTGGAGGTGACCGAGGCGCTTGACCAGGAGCTTCATCGTCTCGGGCGAGTCGTTGACCCCGCGCTGGAGGACGGCCTGGTTGCGCACCAGGATCCCGCGCTCGAAGAGCTTGTTGAGCGCGTCCCGCGTGATGCCGGTGATCTCGTTGGGGTGGTTGAAGTGGGTGTGCATCACCACGTCCTTGTGCATCTTGCGGCCGAGCTCGACCACGCGCGTGACCGCGTCGATCCACTCGTGATCGGTGAGGATCTTCTGCGGCATCACCGCTGGGCCCTTGGTCGCGAGGCGGATGCGGCGGATGTTGTCCATCTTCAGCAGCGTCGTCCCGATGGTCTCGAGCTGCTCGGCGCGGAGGTTGTACGCGTCGCCGCCGGAGACGACGATGTCCTCGAGCTCGGGGCGCGAGGCGATGTACTTGTAGGCCTGTTGCCAGCGCTCCTCGTCGACCTTGAAGTGCGTCTTCTCCACGTCCTCGGTGTCGATGCCGACGGCGTAGCTGCGCGTGCAGAAGCGGCAGTAGACCGGGCAGGTGTCGAGCGGCAGGAACAGCGCCTTGTCGGTGTAGCGGTGGGTGAGGCCGGCGACCGGCGCGTCCTCGCGCTCGTGGAGCGAGTCGAGCCCGAGCTTCGGGTGATCGGGGAGGAACCGCGAGGCGACAGGGATGAACTGGGTCCGGAGCGGATCGCCGTAGGGGTCGTTCCAGTCGATGAGCGAGAGCAGGTACGGCGAGACGCGCACGCTCATCGGCGACCGAGCGAAGCCTTCGGTGGCGTCCTTGATGAACTCCTCCGAGACCAGGCCGCGCAGCGTCTCCAGGAGCTTGTCGGTGCGGGTGATCGACTTCTTCGCCTGCCAGCGGTGGTCGAGGAACTGCTCCTCGGTCACGTCGGCGTACGCGGGGATCCGGCGCCAGTCCGGCGCCTCGGGCATCGACTTGTGGAGCAGCGTCGCCGGATCGACCGGCGGCTTCAGGGGAGCGATCTCAACGGCGCGCTTGGTGAGGTCGATGAGCGAGACGGTCATGGCGGGTGCCCTGCGGTTCGGCGACGGGGTGGATACACCCGTATGACGCGTTTCTAGTAAGCCGCGCCAGCCAACACAACCCCGGAAGCGCTCGATCGTCGCGCGCGCGTTTCACCCTGCGAAAGGCGGCGTCCGCTGATGCGCCGCGTCGCGCTCCAGCGCCCCGCGATCCGCGCCGTGCTTGTCAGAAATTGGCCGACGCGGCGACCACGTCGGTGCTGGTCCGGTAGCGCCGGTAATACGTGAGGACGCGCGCGACATACGCCTGCGTCTCTTCGTACGGTGGGATCCCGGCGTAGCGCACCACCGCGGCCTCGCCCGCGTTGTAGCCGGCGATCGTCAGCTCGAGATCCCCGTTGAACATGTTGGCGAGGACGCGGAGGTAGCGCGTGCCGCCGAAGATCGCCTCGCGCGGATCGAACGCGTCGCGCACCTGCATGCGCAGCGCCGTCGCCGGGATCATCTGCATCAGCCCCTGGGCGCCCGCGGGGGAGAGGGCGCGCGGGTCATAGTCGCTCTCGCACTTGATGATCGAGCGAATGAGCTCTTCCGGGATTTGATAGAGGATCGCCGCCTGGCGGATCCACTCGGAGTAGCGGGTGAAGCGCTCCACCGAGGCGTCGCTCGGCATGAACGAGGCGGCCGCGGTGCGCTTCGAGGCGGCCGCGGACTTGATGTAAACCTGGAAGCGCCCGTCGCCCTTCGGCTTGTTGGCGAAGTGAACGACGCCCTCGGCGTCCGTGTACGTGAAGATGTCCGCCGAGGCGCTGCCGGAGAGCGACGCTAGCGCCGCGAGGCCGACGACCGCCGTGAGGGCGCGGAGGCGGAAGGATCGAGGGCGGCGCGTCGCGAGCAAGAATCCAAGCATAGGATGGCCGCGGGGGTACAGGCAAACCTCTGCGGGTATTCCCCGTCTCCATGGTAAAAGCGGGCTCCGTCGCGGCGAGCGCGGGGCATCGGCTGCCCGCGCATGTCGCCGCGCGAGGGAGCTTGCCATGCGCGCTTTGACCTGGATCTCGACGGCGGCGGTGCTGACCGGGGCGGCCACGAACCTCACGGCCTGCTCCGACGGCGGCGCGACAGGGACCGGCGGGGACACGTCGACGACGGCCACGACCACGACCGCCGCAACGAGCACCAGCACGAGCGCGGGCGGCGCGGGCGGCACGGGCGGCGCCGGCGTTACCAGCAGCGCGACCGGCACGGGTGGGAGCGGCGGCGGCGTTGTGCACCCTCCGGCGGGCGAAGACTTCACGCGCGACATTCTCACGACGGACCTCGAGCTCGACCTCGGCGCGCTCACCGGAAAGGCGACGATCACCCTCGCGGGCTCGACGACCAGCAAAGCCGCCTCGTTCGAGATCGGGGATCTCGAGATCGCCAGCGTCGAAGACGACAGCGGCCCGCTCCTGTTCGTGATGAAGAGCGGCGCGCACGGCTCGCAGCTCGACCTCGGCGTCCCGTCCGGGGCCGCGCCGGCGAAGATCGTGATCAAGTACGCCTTCGCGCCGCACACGATGTTCGATGGATGGATGGCCAAAGAGCAGCTCTCGTTCCTCTGGCCGTACTTCTGCGGGAACCTCTTCCCCTGCAAATCGGATCCGGCCGACGGCGTGGCCTTCACCATGAAGGTAACCGGCGTCGCGGCGGGGATGACAGCGGTGTTCCCCGCGTCGATCGCCTCTGACGCGCCCTCGTACATGCCGGCTGTCGCCGTCGCGAAGTTCACCAAGGTCGATCTCGGGACGACGACGAAAGGCACCCAGATCAGCGCCTGGCACCTGCCGGGGCAAGAGGCCGACACCGCTCTTGGCACAGCGCACCTGTTTCAGGTCTTCGACTTCTACGAGAAGACCTACGGCGATTACACCTTCGGCAAGACCGCCGGCAGCATCTCGGCCAACTGGGGCGACGGCGACTACGGCGGGATGGAGCACCACCCGTACTGGCACGTTGGCAAGAACGACTTCAAGGGCGAAGAGGTCCACGCCCACGAGGCGGCGCACGGCTGGTACGGCGACGGCGTCCGCATCGCCTGCTGGGAAGACTTCGTGCTCTCCGAAGGCACCGTCAGCTACATCGCCGCCCACGCCCTCGAGCAATTCCAGGTCGACATCTGGCCAGACTACGAGTGCGAGCTCCAGTACGTGTGCGATCCGGCCAACGGCGCCAACACCATCGCTCTCCCGACCACGTGCAACACCATCGACCTCCTCAACGACCCGCTCTGGTCGAGCGTGCCATACATGAAGGGCGCCTACTTCTTCCGTGAGGTCGCCAGGGCCATCGGCGTAGGCGTGCTCGATACGGCGATCGGCGAGTTCTACAAGGCCAACGTGGGCAAGGCCGCGAAGATGCAGGCCCTCATCGATCACATCAAGACCAAGACCGACACCGTCGGGCAGAAGGCCGTGGACGATCTCGAGACGGCCTGGCTGAAGAAGCTGGACTGCCCGGTCGACTACACGAAGCTGTGCCCGGCCACCCCGTGAGCTAACCCCAGAATACCTTGGGCAAGGCGTCGTGGTTGGCCAGCGAGAGCAGATCCATCGAGAGCGCTACGGTGACGTGGACGAGGAAGCCAGAGTAGATGCTCTTGGTCTTCATCGAGAGCGACCCGAGCGCGATCCCCGCGATCACCGCGCCGCAGGCCTCCAGGTACGGCTTGCCGTAGTGGATCATGCAGTAAGGCACGATCATCGCGAAGATGGCCCCCGAGCCCAGCGTGTTCCGGAGCCCCGAGAGCCAGAAGCCGCGGAAGAAGATCTCCAGGGCGAAGAACTGCGCGAAGTACATGCACTCCCAGCAGATCAGATCGAACCAGGAGCGCGAGGCCTTCTTGTAGAAGGGGTAGTAGTTGGCGAAGTCCGGCGACTTCGACACGATGTAGACCGCCGGCAGCACCACCGCGAGGCAGAGCACGTAAATCCACGCGTGCTTGAGGAGGCCGCGCGTGCGCAGCCCCATGTCGAGCAGGCTGTCCTTCCGGAAGAAGATCTTCCAGGCCACCATCGGGAAGGCCACGTACCCGGCGCAGCGCGCGAAGGCCCACCAGGCGTAGCCGTAGAGATCGTTGTACTTCTTCAGGTTGACGAGCGACCCGAGCCCGCCCGGGTGGACGAGCTGGCTGACCTCGACCTGCCGGAGCCACGACTTGATGTGCTCGTCGTAGAAATCCCGCCCGCCGTAGTACTCCTGGAGCGTCAGCACCAGCGCGGTGATCACGAAGAGGACGGCAGGGCGGTAGTTGTAGCTGCCCTCGGACAGCGTCTTTCTCTGGTGCTCGTGGGCGGTGACGTCGAGCTCGCGCCACGTCTTGCCGAAGAAGAACCAGAGCACCGGCGCCAGCGCCAGGAAGGCCACGATGGGGAAGAGGGCCTTTCCCAGGGTCGCAGCGAGAGAAGGGCCGGTGTCGAGCCCGGCCGGTGCCGGGAAGACGCCCGGCGCGAGAGCCCACAAGGAAGCCAGGGTGGGGTGCATCGGTCAGACGCTCGCCGCGGCGACCAGCGCGACCTGGGAGACTGCACGATCGAGCCTCGCCAGGACGACCTCCTTGCCGAGCACCGCGATGACCTCGAACAGGCCCGGGGAGGCCGAGCGCCCGGTCACCGCCACGCGGGCCGCCTGGGCCACGTCCTTGAGCTCCAGCCCGCGCCCGGCGAGCCACGCGGTCACGTGCTCTTCCAGCGCTTTGGCCTCGAAGATCGGGGCAGAGGCGATCTCCGCCCGCAAGGCGCCGAGGTGCGCGGCCTTCTCCGGGACCAGGAATTTCTTGGCCGCCTTCTCGTCGAGCACCGGGGGTTCCCGGAAGAAGTAGTCGAGCGCGTCGGCCGCCTCGAGATACGTTTGCGCCCGCTCGCGCACCAGCGGCAGCGCGCTCAGCAGCTTCGCCCGCGGGACGTCGGTGAGCCCGCGCTGCGCGAGGAACGGGAGGACGCCTTCGGCATAGGCCTCATCGCTGGTGAGATCAGGGCGCTTGAGGTGCTCGAAGACGATGGCCGCGAACTTCTTGGGATCGTACTTCCCATCCCCCTTGCCGCAGTGCTCCCAGTCGAATTTCTCGATCAAATCCGCGGGGGAGAAGACCTCTTCGTCGCCGTGCGACCACCCGAAGCGAACCAGGTAATTGAGGAGCCCGCTCGCCGGAATGCCCTTCTCCCGGTAGTCGCCCACCGCGACGGCGCCGTGCCGCTTCGAGAGCTTGGCCCCGTCCGGGCCGAGCATCATCGGCAGGTGCGCGAAGGCCGGGAGCTCGGCCCCGAAGGCCTCGTAGAGCAGGATCTGGATCGGGGTGTTGATCATGTGATCGCGCCCGCGCGCCACCAGGGTGATCCCCATGGTGATGTCGTCGACCACCGCGCCGAGGTTGTAGAGCGGGACGCCGTCGCTGCGCATCAACACCGCGTCTTGCTGGGCGCTGTTCGGGGTCGTCACCTCGCCGAAGACGAGATCCCGGTAGGTGACGGCGCCCGAGCTCGGGGCGCGCATCCGCACCACAGAGGGCCTGTCGCCGTTGGCCGAGAGCTTCTTCTCGCGGCAGGTGCCGGGGTAGCGAAACTGCGCCTTGGGATCCTGCGCCGTCAGGGCCTTGCGCTGGGCGTCGAGCTCTTCCTTGGTGCAGTCGCAGCGGTAGGCGGCGCCGGAGGCGATCAGCTTCTCGGCGAACTCCTGGTAGATTGGCAATCGATCCATCTGTCGATAGGGGCCGACAGATCCGCCGTTATCCGGCCCTTCGTCCCACGTGAGGCCGAGCCAGCGCATGTCGCGGAGGATGATCGCCTCGTTCTCGGGCGTGCTCCGCTCGCGGTCGGTGTCCTCGATCCGGAGGACGAACGTACCCCCCGTCTTGCGCGCCCAGAGCCAGTTGAACAGCGCGGTGCGGACGCCGCCGATGTGGAGGTACCCGGTCGGGGAGGGGGCGAAGCGGAGGCGGGGCTTGCCAGAGGCCATGGCGCGCCTCGTAGCACGAATCGTCGCGGACGGGGCGAGCGGGCGCTGCTCGGACTTTCCTTCCGCCCCGGATCCGCGCGACCATCCGCCGATGACGCTGACCGCCGTGAAAGTCTCCTCGTCGCCTTCCCCGGACGCGATCCGTACCCGCTCGATCGGCGCCTCGCAGCTCCCGCTGGTCGTCGAGCCGATGGGCCAAGAGGGACGGCCTCCGCCCGCCCTCCGGGCGTGGATCACCGCGAACCGAGCGCTCGTGCGGCAGGCGCTCACCGAGCGCGGCGCGCTGCTCTTCCGGGGCTTCGCCATCGACAGCGCCGCCGATTTCGAGCGGGTGGCGCGCGCCGTCGATCCCTACCTCAAGAACGACTACCTCGGCACCTCGCCGCGCAGCGCGCTCACCGAGTACGTCTTCTCGGCGAGCGAGCTCCCGCCCTACTACCCGATCCCCCAGCACTGCGAGATGAGCTTCACGCGCAGCCCTCCGTCGCGGCTCTTCTTCTGGTGCATGGTCCCCTCCTCGGGCCCCGGCGGCGAGACGCCGCTCTGCGATTTTCGCAAGGTCTACGCCGATCTCGATCCCGAGGTGCGCGCCCGCTTCCTCGCGAAGGGCGTGCGCAACATCCGCAACTACGCGGGCCCCGAGGGCGGCGGCCGCTTCGATCTCTGGAAGCTGAAGCGCTGGGACGAGATGTTCCTGACCACCGATCGCGCCGTCGTCGAAGCCGCCTGCGCCGCCAACGGCTTCGAGCCCACCTGGCTCCCCGGCGGCCGGCTCCGCCTCGTCAACACCCAGCCCGCTGTCAAGCTCCATCCGGTGACGGGCGAGCCCACCTGGTTCAATCATAGCCAGGTGTTCCACCTTTCGGCCGCGGCGGGCGAGTACCGCCGCATCACCGCCCGCCTCGGCAAGCCCCGCTACGCCCTGCTCGCCGGCTTCGCCGCCGCGATGGTGCGCCTCAAGCAGCGCTCGGGCCCGCTCGAGCAGGCCATGCACTGCACCTTCGGCGACGGCACCCCGATCCCCGACGCCGACATGGAGCGCGTGCGTGACGCGATCTGGAAGAACATGGTCTTCATCCCGTGGCGCAAGGGCGACGTCATGGCGATCGACAACTTCGCCGTCGCGCACGGGCGCATGCCCTACCAGGGGCCGCGCACGATCGCCGTCGCCTGGGCGTGAAGCGCGCCTGACGCTGACGACTCTCCTCCTGATCCCCCGCTACCTCACTGGCACGTCGCAGCCAGACAGGCATTCAGCGCCGGCTTGCACTCCGTGGTGACGCACGCCTCGCAGCCCGCGCCGGGGCACGACGCCGTGCAGGCGCCGTGGCCCTCGCTGATCTGGCAACGAACGAGCTCCGACACCTCGCCCGAAGATCCCGGGCAGCTCGTGACAATGCACCCGAAGAAGTCGCCCTGTGACTTGGCTCCGACGAAGCAACCGAGCGTATCCCCGCAGGTCGCCTTCCCCGAGCCAATCCAGGTCGCGCTGTACTGCCCCGTGGCGTCGGCGCAGTTCTCCAGAGCCTCGTTGCGCGGGTAATACGGCCCGATCAGCATGCACATCTCGTCCTTGGTGCTCAGCCCCTGGTTCACCGTGCGCGCCTCGGCGTTCTTGTAGTCGCAGCGGTAATCGATCGTCTGCCCCGCCTTGATCTGGAGCATCGGAGTGAAGGCCTTGGCCGGCACGCGCTCCCACTCGGTCGAGGTGTAAATCTCCTTGGGGTTCGCGCCGTCGCTGTCGCCGAGGTAGGCGGCGAAGCCCACGCCGCGGCGGTGCATGTGCGATTGCACGCGCACCAGCGTGACGTCGTCCTGCACCGGGCAGCGCATCCGCGCCGTCGCCATCCCGTTCTCCGGAACGTGGATGAAGGGGTTGTAATAAAAGAGCATCCCGGCCTCGGTCTTCACCTTCTCCGCGGGCAGGGAGTAGAGGTTGATCCGCGCGTCCGCCTCCAGCGCCGCCGAGGTGGCGTTGAGGTAGTGGGTGTTCATCACCAGCACGGTGCCGGGATCGACCTTCACGGCCACCCCGTCCGGCAGCTCGCCCAGCATCGAGTCCCCGTCTCCGGACTGGGAGCCGGCGAGGACGCCGTTCACATCCCATTCGGCCGTGGCGCCGTCGGCGCAGTCGTGGATCTTGGTCCCGTCGAGCTTCACGCCCTGGAGGTTCTCGGTCGGAAGCGAGGTATACGGCGTCCGGTACAGGAGCACATGGTGGCTGCCGGCGGTGAACCGGACCTCGTCTTTGCGGACGAAGAAGCCCTCTTTGGGCGCGACGAAGAGCTGGCAGCGCTCGATCTCTTGCCCCGACTCGATGGTGGTGACCATCCGGTACTGAACGCCGTCCGCCGCCGCGGGCGGGGCGAGCAGATCGGTGGTCGGGGAGCCGCCCGCGCCGCCCGTGGTATCGGTGCCTGTGGCAGGGTCCGAGGAGCAGGCGAGGAGCGAGAGGGCGCTGAGCAGCGTGAGGAAGGTAGAGGAACGCATGGAAATCTCCTTGGTGATGGGCGGGCGCCAACGTAGTCCGGGCGCCGAAGAGGAGGAGGCCCGCGGCACGAAAGCGTCTGGTGGAGGCTACCCTCGGGACGCGGCGCTTGTAGTACGAGCGCGCCCCTGTGCGTAGGATGCGCCCGTGTCAGCTCCTCCCCAGCAGGGCAATTTCGTCCGCGTGCGCTCCCGGCTCTACCTCGTCGACCACGTCCCCCCGGGCGCCTCCGACGACGACGTTGTCGTTCAGCTCTCGTGCCTCGACGAGGATGCCCAGGGCGCTCGGCTCTCCGTCCTCTGGCAGAGCGAGGTCGACGCCCAGGTTGTCGACGCGGCGACCTTTCGCGAGGTCGCCGGGCGCGGGCTCGACGAGCCGCGCACCTTCGCCGCCTACCTCCACGCCCAGCGGTGGAACTGCGTCACCTCCACCCGGCCCCGCCTCTTCCAGGCGCCCCATCGCGCCGGGATCGAGCTCCTCGCCTACCAGCTAGAGCCCCTCCGCAAGGCGCTGCTCCTCCCGCGGGTCAACCTCTTCATCGCCGATGACGTCGGGCTCGGCAAGACCATCGAGGCCGGGCTCATCCTCCGCGAGCTCCTCATGCGCCAGCGCGTGCGCCGCGTCGTCGTCGTCGCCCCGCCGTCGGTGGTTCTCCAGTGGAAGGAAGAGCTCGAGGCGCGCTTTGGCCTCTCCTTCGTCGTCTACGACCGCGAGCTCGTCGCCGCCAAGCGTCGGGAGCGGGGGTACTCGGTCAACCCCTGGCTGACCCACAACCTCTTCATCATCTCGCACGCCCTCGTGCGCGAAGAAGGCTACGTCGCGCCGCTGCGCGCCGTCCTCCAGAAGGACGGCGGCGGATCGATGATGATCCTCGACGAGGCGCACAACGCGGCGCCCTCGAGCGGCGGCAAGTATGCCCTCGACTCCAAGCTCACCTCGGCGGTGCGCGAGCTCGGGGACCTCTTCGAGCACCGGCTCTTCCTCTCGGCGACGCCGCACAACGGGCACTCCAACAGCTTCACCGCGCTGCTCGAGGTGCTCGATCCGCAGCGCTTCACCCGCGGCATCCCGCTCGACGAGCCGCAGCGGCAGCTCGAGCCGGTCATGGTGCGCCGCCTCAAGTCGGACCTCCGCGAGGTCAAGGTCGTGTTCCCCCGGCGCGAGGTCAAACAGATCACGATCCAGGGGCTGCCCGACGGCGCGCCCGAGCTCGTGCTCTCGCGCCTGCTCGAGGAGTACCGCGCGCTGCGCGAGCAGCGGCTCGCCCAGGCGCCGCAGCGCGTGCAAGCCGCGGCGGGGCTGCTCGACATGGCGCTCCAGAAGCGGCTGCTCTCGTCGATCGAAGCGCTCCGCTGCACCCTGCTCACCCACCGCGAGTCGCTCCGCGCCGCGCGTGAGAAGAAGAAGAAAGAGAAGAGCGCGGCGCCGTCGATCACGGCCGCCGCGGTGACCGAAGAGCAGCTCGATCTCCTCCGCGAAGCGCCCGGCGCCGACGACGAGCGCGCCCAGGTCAGCGACGACGATCTCCGCCGCGAAGAGAGCGCGCAGATCGAGGCCGCGACGCAGGCCTCCGGTGAAGCGACGGAGGCCGCCGAGCTCGCCCTGCTCGACCGCATGATCGCCGTCGCCGAGGAGCACGCGAGCGTCCCCGACGCGCGGATCAAGCACCTGGTGGCCTGGATCCGCGACAACCTCTGCCCGGATCTCCCCGCCCTCGGCGTCCAGCCGGCGAAGCCCGCTCGCTGGCTCGATCGCTGCGTGGGGCGCGAGCACGCCGCGCGCGTCTTGATCTTCACCGAGTACACCGACACCAAGCGCTACCTGGTGGAGCAGCTCGGCGCCGCGCTCGCCTTCACCGGCCGCCACGAAGAGCGCGTCGCGGTCTTCAGCGGCGAGATCGTCAGCGACGACAAGCGCGAGGCGATCAAGAAGGCCTTCCTCGGCGATCCCGCCGAGCACCCGGTGCGCGTCCTCATCGCCACCGACGCCGCCCGCGAAGGCGTCAACCTCCAGAGCCACTGCGCCGACCTCTTCCATTTCGACGTCCCGTGGAACCCGAGCCGCATGGAGCAGCGCAACGGGCGCATCGACCGCAAGCTCCAGCGCGAAGAGGTGGTGAATTGCCACTACTTCGTCTTCGCCCAGCGCGCCGAGGATCGCGTGCTCTCGGTGCTCGTCGAGAAGACGAAGACCATCCAGAAGGAGCTCGGCAGCCTGGGGGCGGTCGTCGAAGGGGAGCTCGTGCGCCTGCTCTCGCGCGGCATCCCGCTCCAGCAAGCGGCGGCGCTCTGCGGCTCGATCGGCGCCGTGAAGGGCACCCCCGGCCCGGACGAGATCGAGGCCTCGCGCGAGCGCCTCGCGCCGCTGGAAAAGCAGCTCGCCACCCTCCGCTCGCTCCTCGAAGAGTCGCGCGTTCACCTCGGCCTCCGCGTCGGCGACCTGGAGCGCACCCTCTCCGAAGCGCTCCGCCTCGTCTCTGCTCCGCCGCTGCGCGCCCTCGATCCCGCGCGCGACAAGCTCCCTTCCGGGAAATCGGTGCCCGCCGGAGCCTTCGCGTTTCCTGCGCTGGATCGCCTCTCGGGCGCCGATCCCGGCTGGGCCGAGCTCCTCGACGCCCTGCGCTCACCTGACAAGCCGCGGGACGTCGACCTCCGGACCTGGCGACGGGAAGCGAAGCTCTTGCCCGTCGTCTTTGCCGACACGGGGACGCTCGACGCCGAGGTCGTTCACCTCCACCTCGAGCACCGGATCGTGCAGCGCCTCCTCGGGCGCCTCCGCTCGCAAGGCTTCCTCCACCAGGATCTCGCGCGCGCCACCGCCGTGCTCATCGACGAGGCCGAGCCCCGGGTCCTCCTCCTCGGGCGCCTCGGCCTCTACGGCGTGAACGCCTCCCGCCTCCACGAAGAGATCCTCCTCGTCGCCGCCCCCTGGACCGCGCCCGTCGCGCGCAAAGGCAAGCTCCGCGCGCTGGGCCTCGACCACCACGACGTCGTCCTGCGGCAGATGGACGACGGCCTCGCCCAGGGAAAGCGCCCCCACGACGGCGTCGAAAAGGACCTCGCCGCCGGCGCCGAGCGCGACGTCGAAGAGCTCTTGCCCCTCCTGATCCAGCGCAGCGACTCCGCCGCCAAGCGCGCCGAAGAAGAGCTCGGCAAGCGCGCCGCCAGGGAGGCCGCCGACATCGTCAAGGTCCTGGAGGCCCAGCGCGCGCGCATCCGCAAGCACCACGAAACCCCCCAGCAAGAGCTGGCCTTCGGTGATCTCGCCCGCCGACAGATCGCCTCGGAGCGCGCCTTCTGGGTGACGCGCCTGCGCACCATCGACGCCGAGATCACGTCGGAGCCGCAGCGGATCGACCGCGCCTACCAGGTGCAAGCGAAGAGGCTCGACCCGCTCGGATTGGTTTACCTCTGGCCGAGGACCGGCTGATGGCCAACGAACAAGCGCCCGCAACCGCAGCCACCCCAACGCCCGCAGCCGCAGCCACCCCAACGCTTGGAACCGCGCGCGTAAGCAAGCGGACCAGAGCCCCGCGCGTAAGCAAGGGGACCCAGCCAGGAGCGTTTACACACCAGGCTTGGCTGCCTGTGCTTCCGGTCCGGTTGGCTCCGCTTGCGCTGCGGGTCCGCTTGCTAACGCGCGCGGCTCTGGTCCGCTTGCTAACGCGCGCGGTTCCAAGTGTTGGTGTGGTTCCAGTTCCAAGCGTTGGTGTGGTTCCAGTTCCAGGCGTTGGTGTGGCTGCGGTTTCAAGCGTTGGTGTGGCTGCGGTTTCAAGCGCATGGGATTCATGGCCCCTTTGGTCGAGGACAGGTTGATGACCGACAGCACCTTCAGCAGCACCTTCAGCGCCAGCACCGGCAACCGCGAGCTTCAAGCGCACAAGGCCTGGCTTGGCCTCCTCGAAGGCCAGCGCGTCGGCATCGTCGTCACGCCCCCCGCGCTCGTCCCGGCGCAAGCGTTCGCCAACGCCGACGTCATCCCCGCGCAGAACGCGCTCCTCGCGCTCCTGACCAGCAAGCCGCGCGAGCTTCGGGACGCCATCGCCGAGCGCTGGGGCGAGACGGGCGACGTGGTCCTGGAGCAGCTCGGCCCCTTCTGCGAAGCCGTGCTCGGCTGGCGGCCCGGCGATCTGCAGGCTGTCGCGCCCGACGACGCGCGCTGGTCGGTGTACCTCAAAGAGCAGCACGAGACGCTCTCGCCCACTCACGTCCTGATGGACCCCGAGTCGAAGGAGCAGGCGTTCCTCCTCGTGCGCCAGGAGCCGAAGAACACCGACCTCGACGCGCTCCCAACGCACGCTCCCGAGAGCGAAAGCGGCGTCGGCTGGCGCGCCAGCCCCCAGACCCGCTTTGAACGCCTCCTCCGCGACACGGGCGTCTCCATCGGCCTCCTCTTCAACGGATCCAGCCTCCGCCTCGTGTACGCCCCCCGCGCCGAGACACCGGGGTACATCAACTTCCCTGTCCGGGCCCTGTGCGAAGTCGGCGGCAGGCCCATCCTCGCCGGCCTGATCATGCTCTTGCACGAGAGTCGCCTCTTCACCGGCCCCAAAGCCCAGCGCCTCCCGGCCCTCCTCGTCGAGAGCCGCAAGTACCAGAGCACCGTCTCGACCCGGCTCGCCGGGCAGGTGCTCTCTGCCCTCCACGCCCTCGTGCGCGGCTTCCAGGCCGCCAACGAAGCCGACCCGCGCGGCCGAGGCGAGCTCCTGCGCGAGGCGCTGACCGAGGACCGAGCCCAGGTCTACGGCGGCCTGCTCACCACCCTGATGCGCCTCGTCTTCGTCCTCTAC
>Ga0209181_10007399_pt1 | contig 15057 bp, 14 predicted proteins | sample MAT05_FD_187208 | JGI IMG/M metagenome (GOLD analysis project Ga0209181, IMG submission 187208) | Freshwater microbial communities from Lake Fryxell liftoff mats and glacier meltwater in Antarctica - MAT-05 (SPAdes) (version 2) | ecosystem: Environmental > Aquatic > Freshwater > Ice > Liftoff... | reverse complement strand
TCCAGCTATGGTACCGAGGGGTATAGTAATTAGCCAAGGTGATCGCCGTTTCCATAAAAAACCCAACATGACTGCGGTTAAGCCGTGGGGGATTAAAAACTGAATACTGCGGGTTGGTCCCATCAGAATGGTGAGGAGTAAAACCGATACAATCATGGTCATCCATGCCGTTCTTTGTCCCCAACGCAAATAGGCAAGGGCGATGGGAATAGGATAGAGCATTCGTAAAAATGGACCGAGGGGAAAGTAATAGTTAATTAAAAATATGATGCCCGTGGTGCTAGCAAGAAATGCCGTTTCTACCATTGCCAAAGTAGAACTACGAGACTTAGACATTATTGCTTCCTTTTATATTTTCTGTATCCCAAAGCCTACCATCTTTGCCATAAAGCCACCATAAACCTAAGCCACCAATGGCGATCGCTGTCAGGCTAATAATTTGAGCAATGCGTAGAGATCCCAACATTAAACTATCAGTTCTGAGTCCTTCAATCCATAATCTGCCAAGACTATAAGTTACTAAGTAAACCATAACTATAGTGCCACGTTTAGCTTGGGGAAATTTATTAAATATCGTCATTAAAAGCGCAAATACCATTAAGTTCCAGACAGATTCATAGAGAAATGTAGGATGGAAAAATGGTTCAGTATAAAATTCGGTCGGACGTCTATTGGCGGGGATTAATAATTTCCAAGGTAGATTAGTCGGCACGCCAAATGCCTCAGAGTTAAAAAAATTCCCCCACCGCCCGATCGCTTGTCCCAATATTAAAGAAGGCATTGCTAAGTCCGCTAACTGCCACACAGAGACTTTATTAATCTTGGCAAATATAGTTGCAGCAAGCACCCCCCCAATAATGGCACCATGGATGGCGATCCCACCTTCCCAGATTGCAAACGCTCTTGGCACGTTCAGTCCACCAAAGATTGGCACCCAAGGTTGATCTTGAAATCGTTCCCAACTAAAAGCCACATAATAAGCTCTGGCGGCAGGAATAGCTGCGATTACTAGCCAAATTACTAAATCTCCCATTAAATCTGGATTTACACCTCGGCGTACAGCTAATTTTTGTGCCAATAATGTACCTACAATTACCGCGATCGCAATTAGTAGTCCATACCAACGAATAGTCAAACCCCCAATTTCCAGAGCAATGGGACCAGGGGAGGTAAAAACTAACATATGATTCAGCTTAAAAAATTAATTCTATCATTGGCGATCGCTCATTATCGAGTATCAAAAATTGAGGGGGAACCCAAAGCAATTCACCGTGGTCATAACAGATATGGGAAATTCACCCACCAACTTAGTCAATAGCAATAAATTTATGCAGAGTTAGTATTATGCAAGCCAAATATATTTCATCCTTAATATTAGTAAGCATTTCAGCGATCGCTCCAGTCTTTAGTGGCATAGCTTTGACATCTTCGGCTCTAGCTACACCTATTAAAGTTTCTCAAGTGTTTCGGCAAAATGCGGTTTTACAGTCGGGAGAAACTGTAGAAGTAAGATTAGATAGTCAAGAGACGCTTTATATCAGTACAGGAGAACGGAAATCAGCAGACCTGCGGGTGGATCAAGATGTGGTGTCTGCAAATGGCATAGTTTTGATTCCTGAAGGAGCAATAATTAGTGGTGAATTTATACCTGTATCTGGTGGTGCCAAGTTTGTGGCTAGGACGCTAAATAGTAGGGGTGGAACGGTGAGAATGTCGGCGGAATCTGCACTCATCAATGATGTTAAAGATCCCCGTGAAACTGGATTTGGTTCAATTCTTGGCGATGCGGCGATCGGGGCTGCCGCGGGTACGCTTTTAGGAGGAATTTTTGGCGATCGCTCTATATCTACAGAAAAAATCCTCGGTGGAGCTGCCGCTAGTGTAATTGTTGGGAATGTTACAGCTCCTCAGGTTGTAGTAATTGATCCCGCAAAACCTTTGAGTATTGTCACTAGGCGTAACCTCACTTTTAGAACTCAGGATTCTTTTTAGATTAGGTTCTCGTTAGATATCACGTCAATAACTTGGATCCAAAAATTTATAGATCTAGCAGAGGAAAGTAGTCTTACTAGTTTTGTGTTTTACTATTAGTATTACTTGAGGTTAATTATGTCAGAACAATATGCTTATCTGCGGGGGCAGTTTGTACCATTAGAACAAGCAACAATTAGTGTACGCACTCATGCGTTTCTATATGGAACCGCAGTATTTGAGGGGTTAAAAGCATACTGGTTGCCTGAATCTGAGCAGATGGGTGTATTTAGACTTTCTGAACATTATGCAAGGTTGATGAATAGCTGCCGAATTTTGCGCTTGCGATCGCCCCTAGGTCATCAAGAAATGTGTGATTTAACTCTAGATTTAATCAGACGTAATCAATGCACTTCTGCCACCTACATTCGTCCTATTGTCTATAAATCGGATTTGCGGATTGGACCGATTCTGACAGTTAAGGATACTCGAGATGATTTTTGCCTATTTACGGTACCAATGGATGGCTATTTAGATACAACTAAAGGCTTACACGTTGGGGTTTCGGCATGGCGCAGACTAGATGATAACGCCATACCCGCCCGTGCCAAAGTTAATGGAGCTTATGTAAATACTGCCCTTGCCAAAACCGATGGCTATCTATCTGGCTATGATGATGTAGTTACCTTGACCAATGAAGGTCACGTCGCCGAAGGTAGTGCCATGAATTTATTCTTAGTTCGAGATAACCAACTAATTACTAGCTCTATTACCGAAAATATTTTAGAAGGGATTACCCGTGACACCATAGTTGAATTGGCAACGAAGGAACTAGGCTTAAAAGTAGTATCTCGCCCCATAGATCGTACAGAACTATATATTGCTGATGAGGCATTTTTTGTGGGAACTGCAACAGAAGTAGCGGCAATTACCCAATTTGATCATCGTTACTTGGGTGACGGTAAAGTAGGGAAGATTACCCAACAACTACAAGACCTGTTTAGTAAAGCGATTCATGGACTTCTACCACAATATAGCCATTGGATTACACGAGTTTAAGCTATACCCTTATAAAATCTAGACAAAAATCTAGATATAATTCACCATATTTTTGGAGCCACCTGCTTTGAGTCGATTTGTAATTGGAGATGTACATGGTCAATTTGACGGATTACTGATGCTGTTAAAGCAAATGAATCCGAGTGCAAACGATCAGGTGTTTTTTCTGGGTGATCTAATTGATCGAGGTGCCCAAAGTGCAGAAGTTGTAGATTGGGTGATGAAAAATGGACATGGCTGCATTATGGGAAACCATGAACAGATGTGTTTAGAAGCTCTTGCCTATCCTAGTGCTTCGGCGGTATGGCAGGGATGGCTGCTTAATGGTGGCTCTCGGACATTAGAAAGCTATGGTCAAGATGGGATGTCTGAGCAGCACCTAGATTGGATGAGAAATTTACCTCTTTATATTGATTTAGGGGATTTTTGGTTAGTTCATGCTGGATTAAACCCTAAATTAGACCTTGAAGATCAATCTTCTACGGAATTTTGTTGGATTCGAGAACCCTTTCATCGCAGTACTGAGCCTTATTTTGAAGATAAAACTATTATTACAGGGCATACTATTACCTTTGTGTTTCCTGGACTGAATGCTGGTGATGTGGCGCAGGGGGCTGGGTGGTTAGGGATTGATACAGGTGGATATCACCCTAAAAGTGGATGGTTAACTGCCCTTGATCTGGATAAGTCTGTGGTGCATCAGGCTAATACTTTTACGGGAGCTGTGCGATCGCTACCCTTAGAAAAGGCGAGTGTCGCAGTTACAAAAAGCAAAAAAAGAAAGCTAGCTCGCAGTTGCTAATTACTTTATTAAACGAAAGAGTGAAGGCAAGACTATGATTAGCGTATTATTGTAATAATTTTGCCTGTGCAATACTAAAAAAACATGAAGCTCTTATTAACTGGTGATATAGGCGGCACAAAAACCCTACTAAGTTTAATTAAATCAGTACCAGATCAAAAACCTTTAACTCTCCATAGCGATCGCTATCCTAGCCAGAAATATAACTGCCTTAAAGATATAGTTAAGCAATTTCTGCAAGAAGCATCGAGTCTGTTAGGATATAGCCCCGAAGTTGATACTGCTTGCTTTGGTATTGCTGGTCCTGTTGTTAATAATATTTCCTACCTAACTAATCTTAGTTGGGAACTAGACGGCAATCAACTTCAAATTGATTTAGGCATAGACCAAGTGGAGTTAATGAATGATTTTGCGGCAGTCAGTTATGGCGTTTTAGGTTTAGAAAGTGCAGATATCCATACTTTGCAAGTGGGTAAGCTTCAACCCCATGCTCCCATTGCTGTCATTGGGGCGGGTACAGGTTTAGGGCAGGGCTTTTTAACATGGAACAAAGATTACTATGAAGTCCATGCCTCCGAAGGTGGTCATTCCGATTTCGCCCCGCGATCGCTAAGGGAAGTAGCATTACTCAACTTTTTACTCACGCGTCATGAACGTGTATCTACGGAACGGGTTGTCTCTGGGAAAGGTATCGTTTCGATTTATCAGTTCTTAGCCCATAGCGCCCCTGAACCTACGAATTTATTTCAACTGCTCCAAGCATGGGAGGCGGGAGATAAAACCATTGATATGGCAGCAGAGATCTCTAAGGCTACTCTAAATAAAACCGATGAAATGGCGATGGAAGCACTTCATATATTTCTTGATGCCTATGCGGCGGAAATTGGCAACCTTGCCCTCAAATTTCTGCCCTACGGTGGCATATATATAGCTGGTGGTATTGCTCCTAAACTTTTATCTTTAATTTCTTCCTGTGAAAATACCACGTGCCGAATTGGGGAAACTAGCCAATTTATGCACACTATTAAGCACAAAGGTCGAGTCAGTCGCTTGTTAGATGATATTCCTATTCATGTGGTGCTGAATCAAAGTGTGGGACTAATCGGCACAATTCTTCATGGTTGTTACCTGCAAAAATCCAAACATTAATCTATCTCCATTTTTGCTTGATTTCCCTTTAAATTAGGTACCGCTCAAAATAGAGCTTATCTTCAATTTACACATTGATCGATTTTTGCCATCAGCTTCTGTACTTGCTCCTGTAATTTTTCGGAATTATTTTGATTCCATCCTTTTAGCCAAATTGGCGCAGGTAAATGTCCCTCGGGTGCTGAGTTTGAATAGTTTATGTTAGAAACATTGAGCCAAGAACCGTTAACTCGCCATTGCAAGCGATCGCTTAAACGTTGAACAGTTGAGTTTGAAACTTTACTCTCTGGGATAAATACGCCAAAAATATTGCTAACCTCATCGTCACTCTGAATATTAGTACTAGCCTCTGGTAGGGGCATTAAGGCTTTCAATTGCATAGAAATAGCGATCGGCTGTTGTCCTAATATTGATTCTTGTGCCTGTTTAATTTCCTTAATGACAATAGGGGCGAGGGTACGAAAGGAATTATTGGAATTTGCGATCGCAATTTTTGCCATCTGGATTAAATCACACCACACCCCTAATTCAAACTGCTCTCCCATTTGCTCTAGTTGATCGCAAATAGCTTGGATTTGTTGGCGGTGAGTTGGGCGATCGGGCTGTTTAAATATCTGTAACATTTCCCGCAACTTTGTCGGTACATCTGTGCGAAATACCATAGCTATAGCTCTAATTTCTTCTAAGGATTTATCCATAGATGTTGTGAGAGGAGAAGTTAATGCGATCGCAGCAGGAATAAGGGCAGATATCTGATTTTTTAGTTGAGCAAAAAGTGGCTCAGAGTTAGCTAAAGCTTCTTGGGCAATCTGGTCATTGGACTCAGATGGGGCTTGAATTTGCTGAAGTAGTTCTTTTAGGGTATCCAGTCCATATAATAATAAACTCTGTAAATCTTGATCAACTTTACTTTCAGGATGATCCTTAAGTACCTTAAATGAATCTTCAAGATTATGGGAAACATGCTGCATATCTGTAAATCCCAACATTGCAGCTCCACCTTTAATCGAATGGGCAGCTCTAAATAACTCATTCATCATTTCTGGATCTGCTAGGGTTTCTTGCAAGTTAACTAAGCTAGATTCAATGGTATTGATATGATCAGATGCCTCTTCAATGAAGTAGCCAATAATTTGTTTTTGCTTATCTGGATCCATGATGATTTTTTAAGGTTGATGGTTTGCGGATATTAATGGGCTTATTTCCCGTGGCTTTGGATTTCTTTGTAAATGCGGTTTTGGACGGTAAAACCATATTTGCCATTACTATGTTTATGCCAGAGCTTATCAATATTATTTAGAACTGCACAGGGAATTTGCTCTAGATCCGAACCTGTTAAAGGTGAACCAAGCTTTTTATCTAAGGCTACACACAAAAGATTCCATGTTTCTTGATTTGCTTCTTGCCAACGACTAGCGGATAGTGAGTTTTCTAGTTTTTTATAGTTGATCTGAGGATTTTTAGAACTTTGAGAGCTTTGCGAAAGTTGTGGACTAAGGGAACGCTTAAATTTCAAGGTCATAGCCCCCTGCCCACCATTGAGGACAATCACTTCTCCTTGGGCGGAGACATTAATCGATAAGGTAACTTCATCTAGCTCTAAATTTCCTCCAACTGCCTCAATTTGATTAATTAAGGTTGCTAACTGTTCGATGCTAGCCTTGAAGACTTGACTATCTAGAACTTGGATAGCTTCAGGTGCGGTTTCAATTAAAATTTTGAACATAGTCTTTAGTTAGGATTTAGTAGATTCCTGTTCTGCTGTGAGTAAAACCTGATCTTTAGGTGGAATGGAGTTAGATATTGGTTCAGTTTCAATTATATTGGTCAGTTCTACTTTGTTAGCTGCTATTTTATCGGCGATCGCTTGCTTAGTTAAAGCGGTACTATAGGCAGTGCTAATTGTTTGTCGATCTACTATACCCAAAACTCTGCCATTAATATTCCGATCAACCACAGGTAATTGCCGAATATCTCTAGTTTCCATGCGACGCAGAGCATCAGCAAGAGATTCATCAGCATAAGCACAAAGTAAATCTCGACTACAAATCTCACTAACTGTTAGGGAATTAAGCCGATTACTCAAATTTTGTTCTATATCTTGGGTGGTAATTATGCCAACTAATTGGTGAGCACCATCCATTATTAAGGCACTATGAAAATAGCCACTAGTTAAAACTTGGGCGGCTTGGAGGACGGGCATAGACGAGCGAAAAGACATGGGATGAGAGTTCATGACTTCGGCAATTTTAATTCTTTCCAAAATCCCCGCTTCCGAGCTCATGGGCTGACCTTGGGGATACTGTAGTTGTTCTACTATCCACACGCATAATCCCACCGATGCCATTAGGGGTAACACAATCCGATAGTCACGGGTCATTTCAAATAAAAGTAATACCGCAGTGAGAGGCGCGCGCACAGTCCCTGCCAAGACTGCTGCCATTCCGACAAGAGCATAGGCAGGGGGAGCAGCGATCGGCATTGATGCGGGCATTAAAAAAGTTAAGGCTTGACCATAGCCACTGCCAAGAATTGCGCCAAGAAAAATAGCGGGGGCAAAGGTGCCTCCTACAAAACCACTGCCTAGACTAATTGCGGTGAGTAATAACTTGGCTGTGAGTAAAAGTAAGATAAATCCAAGGGGGAAAGCAGAATCTTGCAGAATTGATTCTACGGTTTCGTAGCCGATGCCCATAACCTCGGGTAATTTGATCGCAGTTAAGCCAATACATGTGCCGCCGATCGCAATTTTTACAGGCATAGGAATTTTTGCCATCTGCTCAAAGCCCGTAATTTTGCCAGCAAAGAAGTCTTGAGAGAGTTTTAAGGATTTAGTAAAAGCGATCGCTACAAAACTAGCTAATACGCCTAACCCCAGATATAAAGGGAGTTCCCAAAAACCTCGCACATCATAGACAGGGAGATGAAAAGCTGGCTCTGTACCTAAACCAATTTGTGCTACTAAACCTGAAACTACGGCAGAGATCACAATCACCGTAATTGTATTATTCAGACTAGAACGTTCTGTTCCCAAGGAGCCGCCCAACACCACTTCTAGGGCAAAAAATACGCCAGCGATCGGGGCATTAAATCCTGCGGATAGTCCTGCTGCCGCCCCTGCACTTACTAGAAGCCGAATCCGTTCGCTAGAAAATTTTAATATTTGCCCTAATAGTGAACCGATATTACTACCTAGTTCCACACTAGGTCCCTCTGGCCCCAAGGAGGCTCCTGCCCCTAAAGACATAGCTGCTGCTACGGTTTTAAGGGGGATTTTAGCATAGGGTAATCTACCTCCATCTTTTGCTACAGCCTTGGCTAAACTCCCAAATCCTGCTTCGGTTGGTTGCAGATAAATCTTTAAAAAACTAACAACTATTCCCCCAAGCAGTGGAATTATGGCGATCGCCCAAGGATTAATAGCATTGAGTTTTAATGCCAGTTCATGCCAGTACAGATTTTGAGCAAAGCTAATTAAAAATCGAAATAGACAGACCCCAATACCCGTAGTTATACCCACAACAATTGCCACTACCAACATCACCACTGCCACAGGCGGTTGAAAGCGATTGAGCAAATGCACAAGTGAATATGAGACCCGCATATTAAATATCCGAGTCTAGATCATCAAAGTCAGAAAAGGTGTCTACAGGTTCCATGGACTGATTTTCCTGATCATCGTCAAATTCAATATTTATATTGCCTACGGTACTTCTAACCGCTAAGAGATCAATTTGCTGACGATAGTAATCAACGCTTTTGACTTGGACTTCTACGCGATCGCCCAGACTATATTGCCTACCACTGCGCCGTCCAACTAGTACCGTTGCTCCCCTTCCTCTGGTTCTAGTATTAGTTTGGGGAAATTCATACCAATCATCTTTGAGGGAACTGACATGAACTAGCCCTTCAACGAGTAGGGACTCAATTTCGACAAAAAAGCCATAGGACTGAACCCCTGTCACAATTCCAAAGAAATTTTCACCCGTTCTGGCTTGCATATATTCAGCCTTACGCAGACTTTCTAAATCGGACTGAGCTTTAAAAAATAGGGCTTCCTGTTGATTTAATTTTGGTAAAACTAGTTCAATTTCAGACCGCAGTTGACGTTCGCGATCGGGTGGTAATACACTCCAATTAACCTGACCATGACAGCTAGAACTATGCAAGTCAACGCCTTCTTTAATTCTGCTACTGCGGCGATCGCGTCCTTCGGAGAACAAAAGATGTAAAAGCCTCTGCACCAGTAAATCTCCATAGCGATGCTGAGGAGCAACAGCGTGAATATAGGGTTGATCGGTTAACGATAGCCCAAAGTGAGAACTAGGGCTGACTGTGTATTCTTCAATCCGCATCAGAGATAGCAAGATGTATTTGATAATTTCTTGGCTATTAACTTCAGGGAGTTGGGCGATCGCTGCTAAAAGCTCTTGATAGTCTTGGGGTTGGAGCTGATCGGCGCTGGCTGTAGGAATTGTCATGCCCATACATTCCAAAAGTTTGAGCCAATCGCCAATTTTTCCAGCATCAGGAGCGGGGTGGGAACAGAATATGCCTGGTAAAGAAAGCGCAGCTAAATGGGAAGCGATCGCCTGATTAACCAAGATCATAATCTCTGCTACCATGCCATACACAGGAATCGATTCGGGGATTACAGATATGCCTCGATTCCCCTCATCTGGTTCTTGGGTTTGAGCTTGGGGCAGAATCAACCTAAAGGCATTTAATCTCTGATTTTGGATACATTGACTTACAGTTTGAATATTGTCGATCAAAGTTTTAATATCAGGGTTTAGATCTTCCTGCCTTTCCCCACTTAGGATTATTTGAGCCTCTTGATAGCTAATTGCCGTCTTGACACAAATAAACGAAGGCTGAATCGAGAAAGAGATTAAATTTCCATCATGTCCAAGCTGCATATCCACAGTCATTGCCAAGCGTTCTGGCTGCTGCAATAGGGCAATCTCAGGTAACATGGGGATGAGAGTATCGCCTAAACTTACAGAGCGCAAACGTTGACGGGCAGCATCATCAATATTTGAGCCAATCTCGACATAACTACAAATATCAGGGATATGGATGCTGAGATGCCAACCTTGATCATCGGTGCTAATGGAAATAGGTGCTGCTCCGCTAATTTCTAGGGCTAGGACGGAGCGCAGGTCTAAACGATTTTCCGTAGAATTAGCAAGGGAATTGGGTAAATTTTGGGCTTCAGTCAATACCGCATCACTAAACTTTCTAGGTAAGTTGTATTTACAACAAACTAAATCGACATCCGCCGTAGATTCAGCATTACTTCCTAAGATTTGGGCAATTTTGCCTAAGGGTAAATGGTTGCCAAGGGGATAGCGCACCATTTCCAGATGGATTAGTTTATCGATCGCTTCGCTTAAATCTGGAACATTTTGATCGGGCGTAAGTTCAATTTCAAATAAGAGGCGATCGTCAAGGGGGATAGCTCTAAATCCTGAGTCAGTGGTTTTGACCTTAGCCAAAAGAGTGGGGTTGGTGCGCTCGGTAATTAGGCGGACTTCACCCTCGGGACTGCGACGGCGGACTCCATCTTTAGTAATTTTGACGAGCACGCGATCGCCATTCCAAGCATTACTGAGCCGACTTTCTCGAATATAAATATCTTCAGCACCTTCAGTGTCTTGGATCGCAAAGCAAAAGCCCTTACTAGAGCAACGTAATTTACCCTCTACTAACCCATCTTCACTAACTCGCCGATACCGACCTTTATCTTTTTCGAGAATCCCGACTTTTTCAAGGGCATCTAAGGCTACTTGCAGCTTACGGATACTAGATTCATTTTCACTGATACCAAGCTTTTTTTCTACGGCTTTGGGAGCGACAAGTTTTTGGTCTGAAAAATTTTCAAGAAGTTGGGCGATCGAGAATTCCATTGATGTTGATTAAATTAGGGTGTGGACTAAATTGAGGGGGGTGGCTAGAGTTTAAGTAATCAATACTAGTTCAAAAATTATAAGGCTACGACTTCAACAAAAGTCTGAGTTTGATTATCATCTCTCAATCAATTATGTAATAAAAAATCAGGTTTTACGCTAATTAATAAACATCGCTACATTTTTTTAATTTTTATGATCTAAATGAGCAAGTCTTAAACGAGAATTAACTATTTGAAATCCGCAAAATAATCTCATCCTAAATTTGGTATAACTAGAAAGCTTAAAAATTAAGGCTTCAAACATAAACTTATAGTGGATTCTGCGGTGGACTTTCAGTCAGTAATTTTAGCATTGCAATCTTTTTGGGGCGATCGCGGCTGTTTAATTGCCCAGCCCTACGATATCGAGAAAGGGGCAGGTACCATGAGTCCTCATACTTTTTTGCGGGCGATCGGTCCAGAGCCTTGGCGAGTTGCCTATGTGGAACCCTGTCGTCGTCCCACTGATGGCAGATATGGCGAAAACCCTAATCGGCTTCAACATTATTATCAATTTCAGGTTTTGATTAAGCCATCACCCGATGATATTCTCCAGCAGTATTTAGATAGCCTTAAGTTTATTGGGGTCGATCCTGTAGAACATGATGTGCGCTTTGTGGAAGATGACTGGGAATCTCCAACCTTAGGGGCTTGGGGTGTTGGTTGGGAAGTATGGCTAGATGGCATGGAGGTTACGCAATTTACCTATTTTCAGCAAGTTGGTGGTTTGGATTGTCGCCCTGTATCCGTAGAGATCACCTATGGATTGGAAAGACTAGTAATGTATTTGCAGGGCGTAAATTCAGTATTTGATATTACTTGGCAAGATCATCCAACTATGGGCAAGGTTAACTATGGGCAAGTTCATCATCAAGGTGAAGTCGAACATAGTTTTTATAACTTTGGCAAAAAAAATAATGACTCCGATCCGCTTTTAGCTTTGTTCAATAGCTATGAACAAGAATCTAGTAACTTGATCAATATGGAGTTGGTTCTACCAGCTTTTGACTATGTTTTGAAGTGTTCTCATACTTTTAATTTATTAGATGCCAGAGGAGTAGTTTCTGTAACTGAGCGAGTTCGATATATTGCTCGCATTCGTAATTTAGCCCGTCAAGTAGCAAAGCTCTATTTGATTCAGCGCGAAAAAATGAATTTTCCATTAGGAAACTGCTTAGAAGAGGTTACAAGCAGTAGCGGATTAAGATAGTATTTCAGAAGATGATGAATTTTAGCTAAATCTTACAAAAGCCTTATGAAAGAAATCCTAATCAGCTTTGGCATTACTGCTGTGGCTGTTTTGGTTTTGGTAATAGCTCAATTTACTACCAATTCCACGCCTGCCGCGATCGCCTCCCCTACCCAACCTGTACAAATTTCCATGACTCCAACTAATCCTGAAACCATAGCTAACAAGCCTAATTCCGAAATCATAACTACTGCCTCTGGTCTGAAATACCAAGAAATTACCATTGGTACTGGGGCAGCACCTAAACAGGGTAATAAAGTTACAGTTCATTACATCGGTACCTTAGAAGATGGTACTAAATTTGATAGCTCGCGCGATCGCAACCGCCCTTTTGACTTTGATCTTGGTGTTGGTCAAGTAATTAAAGGATGGGACGAAGGACTATCAACCATGAAAGTTGGTGGTCGCCGAATTTTAACTATTCCATCTGAACTCGGCTATGGTTCTAGGGGGGCTGGTGGAGTCATTCCCCCCAATGCTACGTTAATTTTTGATGTGGAACTTCTTAAAGTTTCCTAAATTCACTTTTATCTTTACAAATTCCCCTTTTCTTTAAAAAGTTTAGGGGTTTTTTAATACTTTTCAATTTCCGCAACGCTACTTCGTTCTCACTAGTGTGTCGGCAGGTGTCAAGGGTTCAATTTTTATCATCCGCACTTGTAAATACCAATTCTCCCAAGGATTTATCTATTTTAGAATTGGTGAAGATAATTGATCTCACCCCACCTAAAGACGTAACATTATGAATCATTACAGATTCATGATCAATAGATACACGATCAAAGAATTGAAGTTGCTGTAAGAGATTTTTATAACCTTTAACTAATCCATTTTTTGCTGATGGTAGTTGAGAACGAATTTCATAGATATTAATAGCATCTTTAGTAGAAACTGTGGTTGAGGTAGAACTAATTAGGTGCTTACCAACTAAATTCCTAAGTTTTTCGGTTAATTCTATATCTATAGTTTTCATAATCTAATTACCTTGGCATTTTTAACAATTCCTAGTACTAAAACTTCTTCCTCATAAAATTCATCAGGTAACATCTCAAGGCTATTTTCATCACTGGGGAAGTCCTTTTCTAAAATTATCTCTTGCATTTTGGCATGGATTATCGCTATTTCTTTTTTTCGAGTCCATGACGTAAAAATACTTTGAGTATTTCCGTCATTATGAATTATGGGGTCATCATGCCCACCACGAGGTTTAGCAATACCTTGTTCGGCTTCTTGAAAGCTTGAGTGATCTTTGGAAACCCATCGCCATAGGGTAATTTTAGACTTTTCCAAACTTTTTAACTATTACTCTACTTATTATAAGTGTGCTGTAATTGGACAATATGGAGAAACCAAACAAATACTGGAGGTACTCATAGATTTCTCCGCTAGAACGTTAAAAATTTAAGCTGCTTGGATTTGTTCTTTATGGAGCCAGATGGGAGGAGTAGGTACTGCCCCAAATTTAACCTGCACATAGTCTCCCCGTAGTTCAACAACTTCGCCTTTGGTCTCAAAAATGTAGGTTGACCAACGTGGATCGTTTCCTTGTGCTTCTAAGCTCCCATCCAATTTTTCACGGATGGCTGTCACCATGAGTCCTTTTTTAAGTTCCATAATATTCCTATGCTTTGATTTTTGACTATTGTATCTTTCTTAATTATCTCAGTATGAGCGAAGATTTAAGCAGTTGGTAGATCCTTAGTAAACCATTGAGATATAGCATTATTGTAAGGATGTGCCAGTTCAGCTAAAGATAAGCTAATCACACTTCGATTATTAATGACTATATCCAAATTACTCTCAGAATCTTTAACAAAGCCTAATTCCCAGTAATTATTTGGGAGTTCATTTTGTAAATATTTTTCCCATGCGGGGCGATCGCTCTCTGATACCGACACCACAATTCGACTAGCTCCCTCCCCAAATAGTAAATTTTGCCAAGTTATGAGAGCATCACTATCTGCTCTGAGATTTTTTAGCTGAATTTGAGCTGCTAAATTACCTGAAATTGATGATTCGGCGATCGCCACGGACAAACCACCTTCAGCACAATCATGGGCAGACTTAATCCAACCTTGATGAATTCCAAATCGACAAACCTGCTGGACTCGACGTTCCAAATCATAATCTAGGGGCGTGGGTCTGCCTGTAACTTGATTTTCGATTACGGCTAAATATTCAGTGGCACCTAAACTCGTGCGATCGCTACCAATTAAATAAATTAAATCCCCCACATTTTGCCAACCCTGCCCACAGATTTTCTGAATATCATTAACGATGCCCACCATACCGATTACGGGCGTAGGATAAATAGCTTGAGAGCCACCATTCGGATTAAGAGTTTCATTATATAAAGAGACATTTCCACCCGTAACAGGCGTAGAGAGTTCTCGGCAGGCTTCGGCAATCCCGCGACAGGCTTCATGCAATTGCCAATATCCTGTTGCAGTTTCGGGGCTACCAAAGTTCAAATTATCGGTCACTGCTAATGGCTCTGCACCCACACAGGAAAGATTTCTAGCGGCTTCGGCTACTGCCAGCTTTGCCCCTTCATAGGGATCGAGATAAACATATCGCGCATTACAATCCACGGTGGCAGCTAAACCGATCGATGGTAATTCTGCTGATAAATTTGCTTCGCCTACCCCAAAATCCTGCGATCGCAATCGAATTACCGCCGCATCTCCACTACCTGGTAATAAAACTGTATTATTTTGAACTTGATGATCGTATTGTTTGAATATCCATGATTTAGAGGCGATCGCTGGACTAGCTAATAATTTGAGTAAAATTTCTTGATAATTCTCACTGTAACTAAGATCAGAATCCTGCCATGCCCAAGCTTGTTTAGCATATTCAGGAGTATCAGCTAATTCA
>Ga0209181_10007398_pt1 | contig 15058 bp, 11 predicted proteins | sample MAT05_FD_187208 | JGI IMG/M metagenome (GOLD analysis project Ga0209181, IMG submission 187208) | Freshwater microbial communities from Lake Fryxell liftoff mats and glacier meltwater in Antarctica - MAT-05 (SPAdes) (version 2) | ecosystem: Environmental > Aquatic > Freshwater > Ice > Liftoff... | reverse complement strand
GCCGCGATGGGCCAATTCCGCGCTGAGGGGAGTCCCCGAAGGGGACTTTGTAAGGGTAGCCCGGGATTTCAATCCCGGGCGATGGGGGGCCATTACAACTATGCCGCCGGTCCTGGGCCACCCTCTTCAATCCCGGGCGATGGTGTCTCGTGGCGAAATTCCGGCTGATTTACGGCTTTGGGCCTTCCCACGATGCGGCGCGAGGTGTGCGCAAGGATGAGGTGTTAACCTCGGGCGGGCGGCGCCCAACTCCACACGAAAAGGGCGAAACACGAGTCTGACGGTCAGCCCAATTCCGAGCAAGTATACGGAGAACGTAGCTTTCCCGGTTCAAGAATTCGCGCTTTTCGCCAAGTTGATCAACTCTTCGACTCAAGACTCTCTGACTTCTGACGCCAAGGACAGGCGATACAGGCTGTTCAGTCGAATTGACCTGGACGTGACCTGGGACAAAGTAAGGCTCACTGTTACGCCAGCTTCCGGCACTGCCAGCCACCCGGTCTTGACCGACTCTGGCGTGGAGAAGATCGGTGGGGTCTCGTTCGCACCGCAGCCTCTCAAGGTCGAAGACCTTGTCCTGAGGAGGACGTCGAACATTAGATTTGATTTTGGTTGGCTTGCGCTTGGGCGGCCGCACGCGCTGGCGGAGCCTATGTTTGAAGAAGTCTGCCATCGTGATTGCGTATATATCTGGCATAGAGTTGGTGGGTACGTGCACGTACTGAATGGCAAGCCGGAGCTCAAGGTAGGGTTTTCGGGCAGTCGATTCCCCTCTCACGCCCTCTTCCTGGACAAGAAGATTGCGTTACAGAAACACCAGGGAGCGATGGGGAACCTGTGGGTCTCCGACGCGTCGCACAAGAATCGCGTAACCAGCGCAGGTCCCCATGAATACATTTCCTTTGCTGGTTTTGGGGGCGGCTCATCCGGTGGTGGTGGGGCTGGCGGCTCCTGGTGAGATACTGAGCGTGTCACCTGGGTGTTCAATGCCTTCGGCATCACTTGCGAGGGCAAGCCTGTTGCTCGCGCTACCGCGGAGGCGGCAGCGCGCCTCTATCCATCAGGCCATCAACCGTGTGCCATCGAGATCCGTCCCGATCCCGCCACTCCGGCTCGAAGGCTATGCTGGGTCAGGGGATCTCGCTATGGAGATCCCCACTCCTGCGCGTTCAGCGTGTCGACCGGCTGAGCGCATTCTTTTTCCCACATTTTTGTTGCAAGTAGGGCCGGAGCCTGCGTTCTGCCATCCCGAACATTCAATTCGGGTGAGCCGCGCTCAGCGCGCCGACCCTACCAGGCCCACGTCCCCGCGAGCGCGGCGCCCTGCGGGGTCGGCTTGACGTCGAGCGCGGTGAAGGTCGGGGTGCGGCCAAGGCGCGTGGGCGCGGGCTCGGTCACGTAGAGCACGATGCCTCCGGCGAGGCAGGTCAGGCCCACGGCGAAGCCCACCGTGCTGACGAGGCCGAAGGTCCCCGCGGTGTCGGAGGCCGACTCGCCCTTGAGGGTGCAGAGGCGACTCTGCCCGTCCTGGCAGTTGTCGGTGACGATGCCCTTTTGCCCCCAGGTCACGGCGCCGGTGATCGCGCCGAGCAAGACGCCCGCGATGCCGATGCTCCCGACGACGTAGGCCCCGACGCGTCGCCCCGACATGCCCGGGTTGAGCGGAGGGAGCATCGTCGGCACCGGGGCGATCGGGCGGTTCATCCGCGTGCCGTCGGGCGCGCCCTTGGTGGGCGGCGAGACGTCGAGCTCGACCGTTTTGTTCTCGCCCTCGACCACGAAGAAGCGCTTCTCCCAGGGGGCGCGGCCGGGCACCTCCGTCATCACGTAGTGCTCGCCGGGATCGATCGGGAGCTGCACGCCGACGGCGACGGCGATGCGCTCCTTCATCTCGGCGGACCGGCGGGTGACCTTGGTGCCGTCGGGGACCGTGGCGGGCATCCGGAAGAGCACGTGAGGGATCCGGGCGTCGAGGGCGCGGCGGCGCTCGGTAGCCGTCTTCTCGCGCTCCCGCTCGGCGACTTGATTGCTCGGAGGGATCTGGTCGTAGAGCGCGAGGTAGTCGTCGTAGGTGGCCGCGGCCGAGGTGACGTGGTGCGCAGCCTCTTCGCAGCGGGCGAGGTTGAAGAGCTTCTCCGGCACGGCGTCGAGGCGGAAGCTCTGGCGGATGCTCGGGCACGCGGTGGCGAGCTTGCCCGCGGCGAAGTCGGCCATCCCGCTCTCGTACAGGGCCTGCGGGGAGGGACCTTCGTCCGCCGCCGCAGGCGCCGCGAAGCCGAGCCCCACCACCAACAGCGCGGTCGCGGGGCCAAGTGCGTGCCTCATGAAGGCGAGACTAAGTGAGCCGAGCCGAGGAGCGCAAGACGGCTCGCAGCGAAAGACGGCGGCAGCGACGGCGGAGCGGGCCCCGGGCTCGGCGGGGTTGATTTCGCACGCGGATCCTGCGCCGGGCGATGTACCATCGCCGTGATGGGGCGGGTCTTATCGGCGCGGTTCGACGGGTTGCGCGGAGGGCGTCCAGGGGCTCCTGGGATGCCGCCGTGGAGATGAAATGAAGCTGGCAAAACGAGCGCACTTCGCGCTTTGCACGGTGTTGCTGTTCGTCTTCGGCTTCGGCGCGCTCGCGAGCTGCACCGCGATCCTCGGGATCGACACCGACTACGCGGACAACCTCTGCAACTCCGACAAGGCCCAGGCCCCGATCGTCTGCGGCAAGGGCGGCTGCCTCCAGATCGTCGACTTCTGCGGCGAGAACGGGCTGCCCCAGAGCTGCCCCGAGGGCAACCCGTTCGACGAGAAGTGCAACGGCATCGACGACAACTGCGACGGCGTCGTCGACGAAGGCTGCCCCTGCACCGAGAACGCGAAGCAGGACTGCTACCGCGGCTCGACCAGCACGCGGAAGAACGGCCTCTGCCACGACGGCACCCAGGTCTGCAAGAACGGGGTCTGGAGCGACTGCGGCGGCGACGTTCTCCCGGTCGCCGAGCTCTGCGACCAGCGCGACAACGACTGCAACGGCATGGTCGACGACACCGCCGCTTGCACCTGCAGCGCCGGGCAAACGCAGACCTGTTACATCGGGCCGGACGGCACGCTCAGCCACCCGAGCTCCCCCTGCAAAGAGGGCAAGCAGACCTGCACGAGCGACGGCAAATGGGGCGACTGCACGGGCTCGATCAAGCCGGGGCCGACCGAGCTCTGCGACGGCGACATCGACGACAACTGCGACGGCCACATCAACGAAGGGTGCATCTGCCAGCCGGGCGACACCGGGTCTTGCTACTCCGGCCCGGTGATGCCGCTCGACACCAACGGGGTCGGCGTCTGCCACAGCGGGACGTGGATCTGCATCAACGGGATGAAGGGCCCGTGCATGAACGAGGTCACGCCCTCGCCGGAGCAGTGCAACGCGCAAGACGACGACTGCAACGGCAAGGAAGACGACGGCGACTTCGGCGTCGGCATGCCCTGCACCGTCTCCAACCAGTTCGGCCCGTGCCAGGTCGGCGTGCGCGCCTGCGACCAGATGAACGGGGCCTACTGCAACCAGACCACCCTGCCGAGCCCCGAGGGGTGCGACGGCATCGACAACGACTGCAACGGCAAGATCGATGACGGCAACCCCGGCGGCGGCGCGACATGCACGATCATGGACGCCAGCGTCAAGGGCATCTGCACCAGCGGCACATTCAAGTGCGAGGGCAGCCACGTCATCTGCGCGCAGACCACCGTGGCGACGATCGAGGCCTGCAACGGCAAGGACGACGACTGCAACGGCAAGGTCGACGACGGCGCCTTCTGCTGCGCGTTCGGGACCAAGGACGGCAACGAGACGGACATCGACTGCGGCGGTAGCTGCCCTCCGTGCGCCGCCGGCCTGATCTGCCTGCAGGACAAGGACTGCGAGAGCCTGATTTGCAAGAACGCCCTCTGCCAGACCGCGGCCTGCAACGACTTCGTCAGCAACGGGAAAGAGACGGACGTCGACTGCGGCGGCCCGCTCTGCCCGAGCAAGTGCCTCGTCGGGCAGACGTGCGCGTTCGCCAGCGACTGCGTGACCGGCGTCTGCAGCAGCAAGGTCTGCATCGGCCCGAAATGCAGCGACGGGGTGCAGAACAGCAGCGAGACGGACGTCGACTGCGGCGGCCCGCTCTGCAACGACTGCCTCGCGGGGCAGAAGTGCCTGATCACCACCGACTGCCAGAGCGCGATCTGCAACGGGAACTTCTGCACCGTGGCGACCTGCGGCGACGCGGTGCTCAACGGTACCGAGACGGACACCGACTGCGGCGGCGCCGGCTGCAACGCCTGTGACAACGGGAAGAAGTGCGCGGTCGGGCCGGACTGCAAGAGCAAGGTCTGCGCGGGCGGCACCTGCCAGGCGGCGTCGTGCGCCGACGGGCAGCTCAACGGCAACGAGGCCGACGTCGACTGCGGCGGCCCCTGCCCGCTCAAGTGCGCGATCGGGAAGAAGTGCGGCATCGGCGGCGACTGCGCGAGCGCCGTCTGCAACAACAACTTCTGCGCCCAGAAGCCCAACGGCGCCGCCTGCGGCTCGACCAACGAGTGCCAGAGCGGCAACTGCATCGACACGGTCTGCTGTGACACGCCCTGCGGCGGCGTCTGCCAGGCCTGCACCAACGCCAAGAAGGGCGGCGGCATCGACGGCGCGTGCGGGAGCATCGGCGCCGGCGCCGATCCCGACGCCGAGTGCAACGATCAGGGCACGGCCGCCTGCGCGACCAACGGCTTCTGCAACGGCGCGGGCGCCTGCCAGCTCTACCCGTTCGGCACCACCTGCAACACGGCGTCGTGCGGCGGCGACGGGGTGACGCTGAACAAGGCCGACACCTGCAACGGGCTCGGTCAGTGCGTGGACAACGGCATGCTGAGCTGCGTGCCGTCCACCTGCGCGCAGAACGCCTGCTCCACCATCTGCTTGACGGACTCGCAGTGCGCGTCGAGCGCGTACTGCAACGGGTCCACCTGCGTCGGCAAGAAGACGGACGGGCTGGCCTGCGGCGGCGGCGTCCAGTGCCTGAGCGGGAGCTGCATCGACGGCATCTGCTGCAACCTCCCCTGCAACGGCCCGTGCGAAGCCTGCACCGCCGTGAAGAAGGGCACCGGCGTCGACGGGGTCTGCGGGAACATCAGCCCCAACTCCGATCCGGACAACGAGTGCATGTCGCAGACGTCGTCGACGTGCGGCACGACCGGCGTCTGCGACGGCTTCGGCAAGTGCCAGCTCCACCCGAGCGCCACCGTGTGCACCCCGTCGTCGTGCGCCGCCAACGGCTTCACGCTCCACAAGACCGACCAGTGCAACGGCAACGGCAACTGCATCGACGCCGGGGACCAGGACTGCTCGCCCTTCGCTTGCAACGGCGGGGCGTGCCTCTTCACCTGCACGGTCGACTCGCAGTGCGCGACCGGCGCGTACTGCGCCGCGCCCAACTGCCTGACCAAGCAGGCCGACGGGACGAGCTGCATGGCCGACAAACAGTGCTCCAACGGGCACTGCGCCGACGGCGTCTGCTGCAACTCGGCGTGCGGTGGGACCTGCCAGGCCTGCACCGCGGCGCTCAAGGGGTTCGGGCAGAACGGCACGTGCGCCAACATCCTCGTCGGCAACGATCCCGACAGCGAGTGCCCCGACCAGGGCGCCTTGACCTGCGGCGCCAACGGCTCCTGTGACGGCAACGGCGCCTGCGGGAAGTACGGGTCGGGTACGCCCTGCGTCGCGGCGGTGTGCGCCGGCGACGGGATCACGCTGGTCAACGCCTCGACCTGCAACGGGTCCGGCACCTGCCAGCCCAACGGGACCATGAGCTGCAACGGCTACGCGTGCAGCGGCGGCGCCTGCCTCACGATCTGCGCGGCCGACGCGCAGTGCGCGCCGACGTACTTCTGCAACGGCGTCGTCTGCTCGGTGAAGAAGCCCAACGGCAACGTCTGCAGCAACCCCAACGAGTGCGCGAGCGGCAGCTGCGCCGACGGCTACTGTTGCAACACGTCCTGCACCACGGGCTGCAGGGCCTGCGACCTCCCTGGCAAGCTGGGCACGTGCTCCACCGTCCCGGCGGGGACGACCGATCCGCCGCTGTGCTCCGGCACCAACACCTGCGACGCGATCGGGAACTGCTCCAAGGCCAACGGGCAGACCTGCGCGCAGGCGAGCGAGTGCGGGAGCGGCTTCTGCGTTGACAACGTCTGCTGCGGCAGCGCCTGCAACGGCGCCTGCCAGGCGTGCTCCGCGGCGACCAAGGGCGCCGGGGCCGACGGGGTCTGCGGGAGCGCGCAGATCGGGACCGATCCTCACAACGACTGCGCGCCCCAGCCGGCGTCGAGCTGCGGCACGACCGGCCTCTGCGACGGGAGCGGCGCCTGCTCCAAGTACCCCTCCGCCACCATCTGCGCCGCGGCTTCGTGCAACGGCACGATCCTGAACAAGGACGACTTCTGCAACGGAAGCGGCGTGTGCGTCGACAGCGGACCGATGAGCTGCGGCAACTACCTCTGCACGGGCAGCGCCTGCCTCACGAGCTGTAGCTCCGACGCGCAGTGCGGCTCGTCGGCGTACTGCATGATGTCCAACTGCGTCCCGAAGATCGTCAACGGGACGGCGTGCGCCAGCGGCGCCGTCTGCGGCAGTGGCAACTGCATCGACAACTTCTGCTGCGACACCGCGTGCGGCGGGACCTGCAAGGCCTGCTCCGCCGCCCTGAGCGTCGGCGCCAACGGGACGTGCTCCAACGTCAAGACCAACACCGACCCCGACGGCAACTGCACCGCGGCGGTCTGCGCCGACGCGACGACGTTGACCAAGGCGCAGGTCTGCAACGCCAGCGCCGTCTGCGCCTCCCCCTCGCCCGCGACGACGGCCTGCTCGCCCTTCCTGTGCAGCGGCGCCGCTTGTACGGCCACTTGCGCGGTCGACAGCGACTGCGCCTCCACGGCGTACTGCGTCGGCACGACCTGCACGGCGAAGAAGGCGCAGGGACTGGCCTGCACCGCCAGCAACCAGTGCGGCACCGGCAACTGCATCGACAACTTCTGTTGCGACACCGCGTGCGGCGGGACCTGCAAGGCCTGCTCCGCCGCGCTGAGCGTCGGCGTCAACGGGACGTGCGCCGACATCACGAACCTGGGGACCGACACCAACCCCGTGTGCAGCGGGAACAACGCTTGCCGGGCCGGCGCCTGCCTGCTGGCCCCCGGACAGGCTTGCTCGAACCCCATTCAGTGTGCGAGCAACAATTGCCCCGGCACCAACGTTTGCCAGTGAGAGACTGACGCCGCCCGGGCGTCCCGCTCCAGCCGGAGCGGGACGTCGACGGCTGAGACGAGCGCGTCAGCGTCAGCGTCAGCGTAGACGTCCACGTAGACGTTTACGTGGACGTAGACGTAGACGCTGACGCAAGCCGGGTATCAGCCCCGCCCGAGAACCCCTCTAGCGCTTCGATCGGAGCGAAGCGACGGCTGCCATGGCTTCCTGGCGGCTCTCCGGCGTCGCGTCCTTGTCGAAGGCGTAGGCCACGAGCACCTGCTTCGCGCCCGCGGCGTCCACCGTCGCGCAGGCGATCACGCCGTCCCCCGAGGCGAACCGGGCCACGCCGTCGGACCCCTGGGATTGGAGCTGATCCGGGCCGATGACGAGCGGCTGTGTGCTGCCGAGGCGGACCTCGGAGACACCGAACACGCCCTCGAGCTCCTGCTTCTTCTTGGCCAGCTTGCCCGCGTCTTCGAGCGGGGCGAGCGCGAGCTGGGCGCGCTTGTCGGCCGAGATCCAGCGCGACCACGAGCCCTGCGTGGACTTCGTCCAGCCGCTCGGAGCCGTGACCTCGATCGCGCTCGCGATGGCCTCGTGCTCGCTCGTCGTCGTCGCCACGGCTGCCGGCGCTGCCGCGCTCGTGCCGCTCGGCGCAGGGACGCTCTCCCCTTGCGGAGCGCACCCGAACAGAACGACGAGGCTCGCCGCGAGCCCACTTGCGCTGGCCAATCTTAATCCGAGCATCGCCGCAGAGTAGCCGAGGTCGCCCGGGATCCGTCTACGTTTTTTCAACGCGGGCGCGCTTTCGTGGGTCGGCAGCGCTGGGCTCGATCACTATGCTCCTCACGAATCCTCTCTGGACAGACTCTACCTCTTCACTCGCTCGTTGAGCCGCGATCAACATGGCATAGTCGACGAAGCCTCGGCGTTGCCGGCGCGACCGCGGCGGTGGAGCGATCCTCGCCTCGGCGACACTTCACCGAAGCGGAAAGGAGCGACGATGAACGCCAGATTCGACATCTTCTCCAGGGAGGCCATGAACGATCCTTACCCTCTGTTCTCCAGGCTCAGGGAGAGATCGCCCGTCTGCCAGGTCGAGCCCAACGGGTGGTGGGCTGTGAGCCGTTACCAGGATGTCGTGTTCGTCCTCAAGCACCCCGAGCTCTTCTCCTCCGCCAACCTGCGCGCGGATCGGGACACGCTCATCGATCCGCGCCTCCAAAAAGATCCCCTCTTCCTCGACGAAGGCTCGATCATCGCCAGTGATCCTCCCGCCCACGGCCGCCTGCGCAAGCTCATCAACGGGGCCTTCGCGCCGAAGGCGATGCTCCGGCTGGAAGAGCGGATCCAGGCGATCGCCGCCGAGCACGTCGACGCGATCCTCGGCAAAGGCCGCTTCGAGCTGCTCGCCGATCTCGCCGCCCCTCTGCCGGTGATCGTCATCGCCGAAATGCTCGGCGTGGATCCCGCGCGCCGGGCGGATTTCAAGCGCTGGTCCGACGACGCCATCAACGGGCTGTTCGGTGTGGAGCTCGCTGACGAAGAGGTCGCGCGGATCCTCCAGAGTCGCCGCGAGTTTCGCGCCTACTTCGCGGAGATGATCGGCGATCGAAGGCAGAGCCCGCGCGAGGATCTGATCAGCGAGCTCTGCCGCGCCCCGGGCGAGAACGAGACGCTGAGCGCGGACGAGGTGCTGTCGATGACGATCCTGCTCTTGATCGCCGGCAACGAGACCACCACCAACCTCATCGGCAATGGCACGCTCGCGCTCCTCGATCACCCCGAGGCCCTGCGGCGACTCCGGGAGGAGCCCGCCCTGATCCCTGGCTTCGTCGAAGAAGCGCTCCGCTACGACAGCCCGGTCAAGCTCGTCACCCGACGAGCGACGGAGGACGTGACGCTCTCGGGGGTCACCGTGCCCAGAGGCGCGATCGTCGTCCCTCTGGTCGCCGCCGCCAACCGCGATCCAGAGGTGTTCCCCGATCCCGATCGATTCGATATCACCCGGGAGGGGCGCGGACACGTCTCCTTCGGGTACGGTATCCACTTCTGCGTCGGCGCGCCCCTCTCCCGGATGGAAGGGCGGATCGCCTTCGGCGAGCTGCTCCGAAGGCTACCGACGTTCTCGCGTGAGCCCGAAGAGCTGGAGTGGAACCAGACGTTCGGGCTGCGCGGCCTCAAATCCCTACCCTTGCGCTTCGACTGACCAGCGCCTGCGTAAGCGCAGTTACGGTGCCTTCGACAGCTCCCCGCGAATGACCACGCGCTGCTCGGGGGCCGGGAAGCCGGCCGCGGCGTTGAGCTCCTGCGCGATCGCCTCGTTGGTGGCGAAGTAAACATCCCAGTAATGGTTGTTGTGACAGAACGGCCGCACCGCGAGGACCGGGCCGGCGAGGGTGAAGTCCGCCAGCTCGACCGAGGGCGCGGGATCCTCGAGCACGTTGGGGATCTTGGCGAGGCGGACGCGGAGCAGGGCCATCGCGCGCTGCGCGTCCACCCCGTTGGCGAGCTGGGCCTTGAGCTCGACGCGGCGGAACGGGTTGGTCGTGTAGTTCTGGATCGTGTCGCCGAAGATCTTGTTGTTGCCGATGAAGGTCCGGATGTTGTCGGGCGTATCGATGGTCGTGGCAAAGAGGCCGACCTCGTGGACGACGCCGGTGACGCCGGCCGCGGTGATCATGTCGCCCACCTTGAAGGGGCGAAGGACGACCATGAAGACACCGGCCGCGAAGTTCGCCAGCAGGCCGGACCAGGCGAGGCCAATGGCGACGCCGGCGGCGCCGATGATCCCGGCGAATGACGTCGTCTCGACGCCGAAGACGCTGAGCGCCGCGACCAGGAGGAGCAGGTTGAGCAAGACCCCGAGGACGGAGTCCAGGTAGCGCACCAGGGTGACGTCGAGCTTGCGCTTCTCGAGGTTGTGGCGCGCCATGGCGCGGACCCAGCGGATGATCGTGCGTCCCAGGATCCAGAGGAGCAGCGCCCCGAGGAGCTTACCCCCGATGGGGACCGCGTAAGTGAGGACAAGCCGCTTGAGTTCGTCGGACCAGGCAGGGTTCATGCGCGCGGTGATAGCACGCGTCATACCACAGAGGGAAAGAGAACGAATCGCCGGGCGCGCAACCTCGCGAAAGAACACGCGAGGTGAGCGCTCCAGTCCTCACACCGCCCTCACCTGCTGCCAGCAGTCCTCACACCGAAGAGATCGTCAATCGCTTGGCGGTCACGGCGGACACACCCCACTGACCTTGAGCTGATCGACGTCCAGCGGCTCGTTTACAGGCACCCAGGGCGCGCCCTTCGGGAAGCTCAAGCTCGCGTGGATCGAGATATCGCACTGCGGAAAGTTCGTCGAGAAGTTGACCTTGCCGCTGCCGCCCGTCGCCTGCACCGCCGCGCCGATCGGGGGCGGCGGGAAGCCTCCGTTCATCAGCTTGCAGTCGCTCGCGTGATCGGTCACCTCCGCCGCGCCGAGCGCCCACCCCGGGGGCGTCATGATCCCCAGGGACGGGCCGCTGCCACCGTCCGCCTCGAAGACCAGGCGAAAGCAGAGGTCGCGGGCCGGATCGGCCTTGAAGACAGCGAAGCGGGGGAGGTTGGTGAAGAGGTCTTCGGCGCTGTAGATGGCCGCCGAGCCGGCGTCGACCGGGAGGCACCCAGTGCTCGCGGAGACGTCGAACCCCGCGGCGTGGGCGAGGCAGACGTTGCAGTAGAACTGGCCATCGCACCCGCAGACGCCGGAGCAGTCTTTGTTGCAGGTGGTCGGGCGTGGCTGACAGAGGCCGAAGTTGTCGAAATTCCCGCAGCTCCCCGGCGGATCGTAGGCGCAGAACTCTCCCGGCGCGCAGGGGAGGCCCGCTTTCCCACCGCAGAACGCGGGGCCGCCCCCCTGCCCCGCGCTGCTCGACACCATCGCTGTCGTGCTCCCGCTCGTCGCGCTCGTCGCGCTCGTCGCGGTGGAGCCTCCAGTGCCCGTGGCTCCGCTCGCGTCAGCCGTGGTCTCGACCGAGGCCCCGCAGGCCCCGATCGTCGCTGAAACCAGGAGCGTCGCCGCCATTCCCACGTGAGTTGATCGTCTGCGCATGAGATCCTCCGAGCGAGTGAGCTCCACAGGATACCCGAGATAGTCGCGGAGGTCGGGGATCTCGACGGCCGGCCCGCGTCGCCGCGCGCCCGTTGACGCCGAGGAGATGACCACCATGCTCTTCTCTGGCATGGGAAAGGAGACCGGCGCGGGAGGAGCTCCGAAGCAGAAAAACGCTGCTTCAAGCGGGGTGATCCTCGCCGCCTTGCTCGTCATTTCCGCCGTCACCGCCTCTTCGTGCGACACGCCCACCAGCGAGTGCCCCAAGCACGCGTTGCTGCCCATCGTGCCCGACGAGGCCACCTTCGACGCCAAGCGTTGGGGGCCGACGCTGCAGGAGGTCAACGCGCGGATGGTCAGCTACGGGGCGTCGGAGTACCCCGGCCTGAACCGCAGCGCCTACGGTCCGGGCCTGGGGCCTCTGGACTCGCCGCTGCGCACTGACGCCTTCCTCCGCTCTTGCGCCGGAGACCGGGTGCGCCCCGAGGCTCTGAATCGGCTGCGAAGCGCGATGAGCTGCTCTCGCTGTCACGACGGCGAAAACCAGCCGCGGCTTGACTATCCCACCTTCCTCCGCACGCTGCCTGCCGGCGGCACGCTGGTGTCCCGCTATGTCGTGACCTACCGCAAGATGCCCCCCGGCGCCGATCTCTCGGACGACGAGCGAGAGGCGTTGATCGCCTGTCTGGATGACGAGTATTACCGGGGCTTCGGCGGCCAGCCCGGGCTCCTCTCGGCGTGGCTTGCGCAGCCGGACTGCGCTGCGGCGGCGCGCTGAGCTCGGCGCGTGAACGCCAGAGCGCCCGGGGAGCTGCGCCCGCGGCGCGCCGCGAGGAGGCCTGGTGTCGACGCCCGTCGACGGCTGTCCTCGCCCTGTCGACGATCGTCGACACCGCGCCCGAAGCAATGCCCTTCATTCCTCGGGCAAATCGCCGAACAGAGCCGGCGGCACGCCCTGTGCCCTAGTTCGGGGCATGCAACTTCGATGGCTCTCCCTCCTCCCGGTCGTGATCTTTACCGCTGCTTGCACGGTGCCTGTCGATGCCCAGTCGGAGGATGTCGACGACGACTCTCACGAGCACGATAGCCTCTTCACGTCGGCGGAGGATGCCAACGAGCCGATTCCGGGGCTGGCCGAGGGCGTCGACCCTGCCCTCGACGCGGACGTCGAGGAGCTCAGCGAGGGCGAGGACGCGTCGGACGACGAGAGCGTGGTGTCAGAGCCCTTGATCCTCAGCGGAGGCACCTGCGTCGAGGGCGGCTCCTACTGCGGCGGCGACAAGGTGACCGGCGACAAGAAGACGCTCTATCGCTGCAACGGCAAGAAGACGCCCACGGTCCTCAAGGTCTGCTCGGCGGGCTGCTCGGTCAACCCGGGCAAGGACGACTCCTGCGCCGCGGCCCCAGCGCCTGTACGGTCGTCAAGGTCCCTCACGGGGCCTATCTCAAGAGCGGTCTTCACCCGGATGCGTCGGACGCGCTTCGTTACCTCAAGTTCACCGCCGGGCGCATCTCCCAGACGATCGGCAGCGCCGCGGCGTCCGCCGGGACGCACGCCAAGGACGGCGTCGCGGGCGGGCATGCCTACTCGGCGGCGACGGATCTCAGCGTGAGTGGGATGACTGACGCCCAGGTGAAGGTGCTGATCAAGCAGCTCACCAGCGTGGGTTTCGTCGCCTACGTTCGCCGGCCGGGCCACGACGGGTGGCCGTCGAGCGAGGCGCGCCACGTCCACGCCATCTGGGCCGGCGCCGCGATGAAGCTCAGCCTCCGCAATCAGGTGCGCGACTGGCACGTCGGGAAGAACGCCCTCGCCAGCCACGGCACGTACACGTTCTACACCTGGTCGCAGTGCTGGCGTGACTCGCTCTGGGCGCGCTTCGACGCGCTGAGCTCCGCCACCAACTGAAGCGCTGTCCGCGCGGCTCGCCTCAATGATGCATGACGTGCAGCATCCCCATCATCCCGGCGTCCGCGTGATCGAGGATGTGACAATGAAACATCCACATACCGGGGCGATCGTCGTACTTGACCGCAAAGCGCCTCGTGCCGTCGACGGGGACGTTCAAGGTGTCTTTCCACTCCATCGGGTGAATCGGTAGGCCGTCCTCGCCGAGCGGCTGGAAGAAGAAGCCGTGCAGGTGGAACGGGTGGGCGAAGTCCATCGTGTTCTTCACGGTCCAGACCTCGGTGTCCCCGACGTGCGCCATCAGCGGCACCGCCTCCCACGAGGGGACGCCGTTGATGCCCATCACCATGGCTCCGTTCTCCATGCCCATCGTCAGGTCGAGGGAGATCGCGGCGGCACCGGTGGTGTCGAGGGTGGGAATGACGCGGCCGATCGCGCCGAGCTTGGGTGTCTCCGCCGCCGGGGCGTCTTCGAGGTGGATGCGAAAGACCTCTTCTTCGGGGCGGTGGAAGGTCGTGCCATAGCCGTGGTCGAAGGGTACCCAGCGCAGCGACAGCGTGGCTCCGGGATCGCCCTGGGGGACGACGAGGACATCGGCGCGCTCGCCGGGGGCGAGGACGAACATCTCGCTCTCCACCGGGGTCTCGAGGAGCCCGCCGTCGCCGCCGATCCGGGTGAAGGTGTGTCCGGCGAGGGCGAGCTGGAAATACCGACTCTTCGCCGCGTTGACCAGGCGCCACCGCTGCCGCAGCCCCGCGCGCGCCTGGAGCACCGGATCGACGCGGCCATTGACGAGCAGCGCGTTGCCTTCCCGCCCGAACAGCGTGCCAAAGTCTCCGCCGGAGGCGGGATCGAAGAGCGAGCCGTCCTTGTTGATGCCCATGTCGGAGAGCACGAGCACGAGCTCGTCGCCGAGGCCCGCAGGGCCTTCCGGATCATCGACGAGGAGCGGGCCAGAGAGGCCATACCCCACCTGCTTCGCCGACTGGACGTGCGGGTGATACCAGAACAGCCCCGCGTCCGGCACGACGAAGTCATAGGTGAAGCTGCCACCCGGCAGCACCTCGGGCTGGCTCTCTCCCGGCGTGCCATCCATGTTCGCGGGCACGCGCACACCATGCCAGTGCACGGTGGTCGGGTCCGGGAGATGGTTCTGAAAATTGATGATCACCCGATCCCCGACGGCGGCATGGATGAACGGGCCCGGCACTCCACCGCTGTAGGTCCAGGCCGGCGTCGTCGTGCCGGGGAGGATCTCCAGGTTGGCCACGCGCGCGTCGAGGTCAATCTCGACGATGTGGGGATCAGGGTTCTTGTCCTGCGCCGGCCGCAGGGCAATCGCATCATCCCAGCCGGGGGGCTGGGTGGGCGTCGGCGTGGGCGTGGATGTGGGTGTCGGCGTCGGCGTTGGCGTTGGCGTTGGATCCGAGCCGCAGCCCAGGGCGGCCAGAGCGAGCGCAGGGACGGCAAAGAACAAGGCGATCCGGTACGACCCAAGCCCAGGTGGTGGGTCAACTTGGCAATCCCATAACGTAGATAGCATGGGCCGAAGCTAGCGGTTTCCGCGTGGAATTGGAACCCCTTATCCTCCGTCTTCGTGTACCGTGCGCCTATTCGTCAGATGTCGGGACATGGAGTTCGAGGTTCATGATGCCCGCTCCCTCCCGACGCTCCTGGAGCACCGAACAGGTTGAAATGCCCAGATTTCAACGCAAAGGCGCGGAGACGCAAAGGCGCAAAAATCGGATTTCTTTTTTTGCGTCCCTGCGCCTTTGCGCCTTTGCGTTAAAAT
>Ga0209181_10007393_pt1 | contig 15063 bp, 10 predicted proteins | sample MAT05_FD_187208 | JGI IMG/M metagenome (GOLD analysis project Ga0209181, IMG submission 187208) | Freshwater microbial communities from Lake Fryxell liftoff mats and glacier meltwater in Antarctica - MAT-05 (SPAdes) (version 2) | ecosystem: Environmental > Aquatic > Freshwater > Ice > Liftoff... | reverse complement strand
GAGACCGACGGCGGCATCGGCTACGGAGTCGTAGGCGCCAGCCCTAAGCGTGGTCATCCCGATCTGGATAACACGCTGGTTGCTCTGGAAGCGCTGGGTGCGACGAAATTACTCGCCACCGATCACCCCGGCAAAAACGATCTGGATTGGAAGGCGGCCATTGCCTTCATCGAACGCTGCCAAAATCTCAAAAGCCACAACAAAGAGGAATGGGCCAGTGATGATCCGGAAAACAAAGGGGGCTTTGTGTATCATCCCGGACACAGCAACGCCGGAGAAGTCGATCTCCCCGACGGCGGCAAAGCGCTCCGCAGCTCTGGCTCCATGAGCTATGCTGGATTGCTCAGCTTCATTTATTCAGACCTGAACAAAGATGATCCGCGTGTGGCCGCCGCGATCGACTGGCTGAAAGCGAATTACACGCTGGAGGAAAATCCCGGCCTGAAATTACAAGGTCTCTATTATTACTACCATCTCATGAGCAAAGGTCTCACAGCGGCAGGTATCACGGAACTGACACTCAAAGACGGCACAAAGGTGGACTGGCGAAAGGATCTCGCGCTGAAACTCATCAATCTCCAAGACACCGATGGTTCCTGGGCAAACACCGAAGGACGCTGGATGGAAAAGAATCCCGTGCTCGTCACGACCTACTGCGTGCTGACGCTTCAGATTATTTATAATCAGCTTTAGCAGCCTATTGAAAAACCTTGGGTATGGTTGGGAATGAAACCGAAGGTTCTTACTCTTTGTCTTGCTCTTGATCTTACTCTGAAAATGCCTGTAAGGAATAAGATCAACAGCAAGTTAAAAAACTGTTCACGGAATACGCAGAATGACACGGAAAATGAAGGGACGCGCTGGAATGCAGGAAGTTGTTTGGGGATATGCTACCCGGCGCAGTCTCCAGTCAGTGTCTATTTGCAAGACCGTGATGATGGGGATTCTGTCCCTCCTTTTTCTGTGTCATTCCGTGTCTTCCGTGGACCCTATTTTCGTGTCTTTGTCTTTCGTGGGCCAATCCTGGTTCTTTTGTCCTGAGATTTTTTGGACGAGACGCCCAAACTACGCACGCACCTCGTCTCTTAATTTCCGTGATTTTCAGTGTTTTTCCGTGGACCAATCCTGCATCGTTACTGCGCGCACCACTTTTGAGTGTTGCGCCTTTTCGCCTTATTCGTAAGCGTAAGACCTCTTTCAAGCATCATGCATTATCTCAGAAACACCTTCGCCATCCTCGTCATTACCACCTACCTAGCCAGCGCAGACACCCTCACTTTAAAAGGAGGGGAGAAGCTGGAAGGAAAAATCCTGAGCGAAACCAATACGGAAATCATGTTCGAGATTCAGGAGACCGCTTCCATTAAAGACGAGCGGGTGATCTTAAAAACCGAAGTGGAAAAAGTGGAGAAAACTAGCCCGGCGGAGACAACATGGATGACACTGAAAAACTTCAACACGGGAAACGACTCGCTCCCTCAGCAAAACTACGAGCAAATGATCGTCTCTCTCAAGGCGTTCACCAGCAGCTATCCGGCAAGCTCATATGCCGCTGAGGCGAAGGACAAGACAGCGAAGCTCCAGGCAGAGCTGGATCGAGTGAACAACGATGAGATCAAGCTGAACAATCAATGGCTTTCAAAAGAGGAGGTGGCAAGGGAGCGCGTGCAGCTTACCGCGCTCGTGCTTTTCAATCAGATGAAGGCACAATTCTCCCGAGGGCTTTTTGTGGATGCGATGAATACTCTGGATCGTATGGAGAAGACCGCACCCGGTGCTCGCATTTATCCCGATGCCATCGAGCTCGCGAAGAAAACCCTTCCACTGCTCAAGGAAGCCGCGACTCGTCAGCAAGCCGTGCTGAAAACGCAAAACGATGCATTCAGAAAACGCATCCAGGAGGCGAAGGGAGATGAAAAGAAGCAGCTCGAACAAACCCTCAACCAACAAAAAGCCAGAGTGGATGCGGTCATCAAACAGATGCAGGTCTCAAAATGGTCGGCACTGTATCCCTCCAATGAGAACAGTCTTCTGCGTCTGGTGTCCCAAACAAGTGCCGAGACGCAACGCCTCAACAGCTTCAACCTGGATAAAATAAGGGACTCGATTGCAAACGCTGCCCGCGCGACCGATGCGTTTAAAGCAAACGACCTCGTCGTAGCCGAGGCTGCGCTTTCCAAAACGATAGGGACATGGCCAGCGAACGAACAGATCGCTCGCCTGAAAACAGAGATCCAGTCGTTGAAAAAATTGAAAGCTGATGAAGCCATCAAGGAACAGGAGGAGGCAGCTGCTAAACTCAAAGAAGAAATAGCCGCCAAAGCTGAGGCTGCAAAATTGGCGAATAAGAAAGCGCAAGCAAATCCACCTCCACAAGCCCCAGTCCTAACCGCAACCTCAGGAACCAACATCAGCGAGCCCGCCAACTGGCCTTTTCGGATCGCGATGATGGTGGTCTTTCTCGCACTCTGCGGCGGCATTTTCTACGTGTATAAAAAGTTCTTCGCGCCGGAAAACAATATCCTGGATCAGTAAACCTCGCGCAAACCTACAGCCATGAATCATCCTTACATTATTCACACTGCGGTAATCGCAACGCTGACAGCACTCCTACTGCCCGGGACACTGCAGGCCGAGTCGCTCACCATTACCAATCCTGGATTCGAGACCAATATTGTCGCCGACGGCGCATTCAACGTCGCCGCTCCTCCGACTGGCTGGTCAAACTTTGGATCTATCAACCAGTCCAACCGTTCCACAGGCACGCTCAATCCCACGGGAACCCAGCTTTATACCGGTGGTGCACGAGAAGGAGACAACGTCGCTGTCGTTTTTTTACAAGACGGGACACTTGGCCTGGAAGGCGGCATCCAGCAAATTCTCAGCGCCACTTTGCAGCCACTTACGCAATACACGCTCTCGCTCCAGGTCGGAAATATTGGGAACGATCCAAATCCGCCCCACAACTCTTTCAATTTCACAGGTTTCCCCGGATACCGGATCGATCTCCTCGCGGGCGGCGTTGTGCTCGCCTCTGATAACAACAGTCTCGCCGGAACCATCCCCGATCGAGAATTTCGTCTTTCCAGCCTTCAATTTACCACAGGTGCCAGCCATCCCGAACTCGACGAGTTCCTCGCAATCCGGCTCGTAAATCTCGATGGACTGAACGGCATCGAAGTGAATTTTGACGACGTCGAGCTCCTTGCTATTCCCGTTCCTGAACCTTCCAGCGCCCTACTACTTGCCTGCGGCTCTGCCGCGCTACTCCGTCGTCGCAGGGGGTAGTCCACATTTCTTCACCGCTGTCGCCCAGGGTGTGATTATGTGGTGAGTAAGGGTGATCAGTCTTTGCCGAAACCTTGGTTCATTAGGCGAGACGCCCGGCGGCCCCACAGCCGGGACGGACTGTGCCCCTTTATGCCCCTACTCTCATGCCGAACACTCTTGGCAAGAAGCATCCGATACTTTGCTTCTCTGGCTTCGTCAGTCATTTCGTTTTTTTCACCTCATTATCTCCAAACTCGATTGGGCTCGTGAATCCCGTTCCGAACAACAGTTCGGAGACATCCGCAACCTCGTTTCTACTGGCTGCGATCTCGCATATATCCGTCACTGGACGAACTCCCTAGAGCTGCATAGTTTATGGAAAGAGTTTGAACGATGAAAGATACCTCACAGGAAATAGAAGCCTTGGTTCGTTCCCGCCTGATGGCAAAGACAGGTGCGGAACGCCTGCTTATGGGCGTCCGTATGCATGAAGCCGCCCGGCGAATGGTCATGGCCTCTTTTCCTCCTGAGATCACACCCGCCCAGCGTCGCCAGTTGCTCAAGGAACGTTTCTATAATTTTTCTTCTTAAAAGATCGGTCGTGGAAACGCAGTTTGCACATGCTCCTCGTTAACAAGCTCCAGCTTGGTAAGGAGGAGTCACCACCGTGTTCGTTGGAAACTGCGGGTTTCGCCAAACACGAAGCTTGAAGTCACAAATCATTTCGGTTACGCAGCGCCTCAACTAAGGACGCTTCGTTCAGAAGGGAGGTACAACAGTATATTTTCGGTCATCACGTGCCTGTCCGGATGGCGTCCAAATGAACGCAAGCAATGCCTATCCACGTAGCACTTCGACACGTCACCCGATACACCTATGATCGCCTCATCACGATGGGGCCTCATGTAGTCAGGCTCCGTCCCGCTCCTCATTGCAGGACGCCGATCCTGAGCTACTCGCTCAAAATCACGCCCGATCCTCACTTCATCAACTGGCAGCAGGATCCACAGGCCAACTATCTCGCACGGCTCGTCTTTACGGAGAAAACGAAGGAGTTTTCTGTCGAAGTAAATCTGGTCGCGGAAATGGCCGTTTACAGTCCGTTCGATTTCTTCCTCGAGCCGGAAGCCGAATATTTCCCGTTCAAATACGATCCCTCGCTCAAACACGAACTCGAACCTTACCGGCGCACCAATCCAGTCACTCCAAAACTCAACGAGTATTACCAGACGATTACCCGCGAGTTGTTTAAACCTGCGGGAGATACACCGCCATCCCCTCTCCCACCGACACGCACCATCGACTTTCTGGTGCATATGAATCAGCAGCTTTCCAGGGACATCAGTTACCTGATCCGCATGGAACCCGGCGTGCAGACGCCAGATGACACGCTCAAAAAGCGCAGTGGCTCCTGCCGGGATTCCGCCTGGCTGCTGTGCCAGCTCCTGCGGCACGCCGGTCTCGCGACCCGTTTTGTCTCGGGATATATCATCCAGTTGAAACCGGATGTGAAAGCCCTCAACGGTCCGTCGGGCACCGACAAAGACTTCACTGATCTGCACGCGTGGTGCGAAGTATATTTACCGGGCGCGGGCTGGATCGGGCTGGATCCAACCTCCGGCCTCATGGCCAGTGAGGGTCACATTCCGCTGGCGGCAACACCCGACCCCCAAGGCGCGGCACCAGTAACGGGCGCGCTGGAGGCTTGTAAATCCGAGCTGATTCACGAAATGACCGTGACCCGAGTTCTCGAAACCCCGCGCGTGACCAAACCCTACACTGAGGATCAGTGGAACGATATCGTGAAGCTCGGCAGTGCCATTGATCAGGATCTGGAAAAGCTCGACGTGCGCCTGACCATGGGTGGTGAGCCGACATTTGTCTCCATCGATGATCCCGATGACGAGGAGTGGAAAACCCAAGCACTCGGTGAAAAGAAGCGTCTGCTTTCCGGTCAGCTCATCAAACGGCTGCGACATCAATTTTCCCCCGGTGGTCTGCTGCACTTTGGTCAGGGAAAATGGTATCCCGGAGAACCCCTGCCTCGCTGGTCGCTCGATTGCTACTGGCGCACAGACGGCGCGCCGATTTGGAAAGACGATTCCTTAATCGCCGATGAATCGAAAGATTACGGGATCGGTCCGGACGAAGCGCGGGCGTTTATGGAAAAGCTCACGGAAGTGCTCGGTCTCAATGCGAGCTGGCTCCTCCCGGCTTACGAGGATGTTTTCTATCACCTCTGGAAAGAGAAACGGCTGCCGTTGAATGTGGATCCGTTGAAATCCAATCTCTCCGACAAGGAAGAGCGGAAACGGCTTGCGCGGGTTTTTGAGCAGGGTCTGGATGCCAAAGCGGGCTGGGTTCTTCCGATGAAGTATGATGAAACCGGCTGGTTCAGCGGCCCATGGTATTTTCGCGACGGCAAGCTGTGGTTGATCCCCGGTGATTCTCCTGTCGGCTACCGACTGCCGCTCGATTCCTTGCCCTGGGTTTCGGAGTCGGATTACCCGTGGATTTACCCACAAGATCTGATGCAGGAATTGTCGCGACTTCCGGTCGAAACAAAATCATCCAAACCCAAAGCAAGCGAACGGGAGGAGGATGACCACGAACCTGAGGAGCAGGAATCTGCAGCGTGGCTTCCACGCACGGCAATGTGCGCAGAAGCGAGAAACGGGCGGCTCCATATTTTTATGCCGCCCACTTCCATTACGGAACGTTATCTCGAGCTGATTACTGCAATCGAGGAGACGGCACGCGTGCTCGGAATGCCTGTGGTCATCGAAGGGGAAACGCCGCCGCGCGATCCACGTATCAATGTGATTAAAGTCACCCCGGACCCCGGCGTGATCGAGGTGAACATGCATCCCGCTCATTCGTGGGATGAAATCGTGAAGAACACGAAGACGCTTTATGAAGAGGCGAGGCAGACCCGGTTAGGAACGGAAAAGTTTATGATGGACGGTCGCCACACCGGAACGGGGGGTGGGAATCATATCGTCATGGGAGCCGCCTCGCCGAAGGACTCGCCGTTTCTGCGACGTCCGGACCTCCTGCGCTCCCTGCTCTCCTACTGGCATAATCATCCGTCGCTGAGCTATCTGTTCAGTGGATTATTTATTGGACCGACGAGCCAGGCACCCCGAGTGGATGAGGCGAGAAATGACGCCATTTACGAACTCGAAATTGCCTTTCAACAAATCCCCGAAAGCGGCGAAGTTCCGCCCTGGCTGGTGGATCGCCTTTTCCGAAACCTACTCGCCGATGTGACTGGAAATACGCATCGCACCGAGTTTTCCATTGATAAGATGTTCACGCCCGGCGGGCCAGGCGGCCGTCTTGGCTTGCTGGAAATGCGCTCGCTCGAAATGCCGCCCCACGCCGAGATGAGTGTCGCCCAGCATCTTCTTCTGCGCGCTGCCATCGCCCGCTTCTGGAAAGATCCTTTTCACCCGCATAAGCTAGTTCGCTGGGGCACTGAACTTCATGACCGCTATATGCTCCCGCATTTTATATGGCAGGACTTCGAGGATGTGGTGCAGGACATGAAGCACCATGGATACCCGATTGATCCCGCATGGTTTGCGCCGCACTTTGAATTCCGTTTTCCGCATGCGGGCTCCATCGTGCAACGCGGCGTGGAGCTGGAACTGCGAACGGCGCTGGAGCCATGGCATGTATTGGGAGAAGAAGCGACTGCGGGCGGAACCGCACGTTATGTGGATAGCTCCCTAGAACGGCTACAAGTCAAAGTGCGAGGACTCATCGACTCCCGATACGTGCTCACCTGCAACGGCAGGTCGCTGCCACTTCACCCCACTGGTGTCGTTGGAGAATATGTTGCCGGCGTCCGCTACCGCGCATGGCAGCCACCGGAGTGTCTGCATCCAACCATCAAGGTGCATGCTCCGCTCGTGTTTGATCTCGTGGATACATGGAACGGACAGAGCGCAGGCGGCTGCACCTATCATGTTGTGCATCCCGGCGGTCGCAGCTACGAGACGCTTCCGATCAACGGCTATGAAGCTGAGAGCCGCAGGCTAGCGCGCTTTGAAGTGATCGGTCTCACGCCCGGTAAGCTCAAGGTTTCTGAGCCAGTGATTAATCGTGACCATCCCCTCACCCTCGATCTTCGCACGCAGGAAGGAAACCTTTAGGGCCACGCTTAGTCGTAAGTAAGTATGCGATACCGGAGAGCGAAAAGCGGATACCAAAAAGAAGAGGGTGTGATTGGAAGTGGTGAGAAAACGCATCGGAGAAGCCGAAATTCACGGGTAGGGTGGACGTCTCGCCCGCCGTCTTTGGCGTCCCGCCAAAGACACGCTCATAATGGGGAGCATCACTTTGTTGGTAAGGTGGCTGGTTGCTGTGTGATACCGAATCAGAAACTGCTCAGGTAGGATGCCCTCGCAGGTGGGCGGGACGTCAAACTCTACCCGGAAAGCAATATCTCCGGCTTCGTCCTCGCGCTTTCTTTCCTCGTTTCGGTCTCCGCTTTGCTCTAGCTGCCCGTCTTTTCCGCCAGCTCGAGGTCCGCATCCACCATGATCTTCACCAGACCCGCAAACTTCGTGGTCGGCTCCCATCCCAGCTTCGCCTTCGCCTTGGCTGGATCGCCGATCAGCAAATCCACCTCTGCCGGACGTTCATAACGGGTCTCGTGCTTCACATACTTCTCCCAGTCGAGGCCGACATGGGAAAATGCTACCTCACAAAACTCGCGCACTGTATGCGTTTCATTGGTCGCGAGCACATAGTCGTCGGGCTCATCCTGCTGAAGCATCCGCCACATACCCTCCACATATTCCGGCGCATATCCCCAGTCGCGCTTTGCATCGGTGTTTCCAAGATAGAGAAAGTCCTGTATCCCCAGTTTGATCCGTGCAACCGCACGCGTGATCTTACGCGTGACAAACGTCTCACCGCGCCGTGGGCTTTCGTGGTTGAAAAGAATCCCGTTGCTCGCATGCATCCCGTAGCTTTCACGGTAGTTCACAGTGGCCCAGTAGGCGTAAACCTTCGCGACTGCATACGGACTGCGCGGCCAGAATGGAGTCGTTTCAATTTGTGGAACCGCCTGCACTTTTCCAAACATCTCGCTCGAGGAAGCTTGATAAAACTTCGCCGGAATTTTGGTCTCCCGCAACGCTTCCAGAATACGAATGGTTCCCAACCCAGTCACATCCCCGGTGTTTTCAGGAATATCAAAACTCACACGCACATGGCTTTGTGCACCAAGATGATAGATTTCATCCGGCCCGATGCGATCAATGAGGCGCGTCAAATTCAAGGAATCACTCAGCTCACCGTAGTGCAGAAATAGACGCACTCCGTTGGTGTCCTTATAGATATGCTCGATCCGCGAGGTATTAAAGCTGGAGGCGCGACGAATAATTCCGTGCACTTCATATCCCTTTTCCAAAAGTAAATCCGCGAGATAGCTGCCGTCCTGCCCGGTAATGCCCGTAATGAGTGCTTTTTTCATGAGTAAACGGCGACACTACCTTCCCGCTCTACTAGATAACAAGGCCGGACACGCTTACGCTGCGTTTTTGTCCTGCTTCCGACGAATCAGCGGCGTCTTTTTGCCTTCGATCACTGCGCGATTGACCGTAACCTCCTCGATGTCGTCCCGTGTTGGGGCTTCATACATCACATCCAGCATGATGCGTTCGAAAAGTGAGCGCAATCCGCGGGCACCCGTTCCACGTTTCACCGCCTGCTCGGCCAGTGCACGCAGCGCATCCTTGGTAACCGTAAGCCCGGCGCCTTCCATGGAAAGCAGCTTGGTGTATTGCTTCACCAACGCGTTCTTTGGTTCGGTGAGAATTGAAATAAGTTCGTCTTCGGTAAGTGGATCGAGCGCTGCCACCACAGGCAGACGACCGACAAACTCAGGGATCATTCCAAAACGCAGCAAATCCTCCGGCTCACAGTAGCGCAAAATCTCGCTCTGTTTCATTTCCGAAGCCTTCGCCTCATCGCCATCTGGAAGCGGAGGGGCAAAACCGAGCACTTTCTTACCGAAACGACGCTCGATGATTTTATCCATCCCCACAAAAGCGCCCCCAACGATAAACAGAATCTTTTCCGTGCTCACCTGAATGTATTCCTGATGCGGATGCTTGCGCCCCCCTTGTGGCGGAACATTACAGGTGGTGCCTTCGAGAATCTTCAAGAGGGCCTGCTGAACCCCTTCGCCGCTGACGTCACGGGTGATCGATACGTTCTCGGTCTTACGTCCGATTTTATCGATTTCATCAATATAAACGATCCCGATCTCTGCACGTTTCACGTCGTAATCCGCAGACTGAAGCAGACGAAGGATGATGTTTTCCACATCTTCCCCCACATAGCCCGCCTCGGTTAGCGTTGTCGCGTCTGCGATACAAAAAGGAACATCCAGAACCCGGGCCAGAGTGCGCGCAAGCAGTGTCTTGCCGCTACCAGTCGGACCGATCAGCAGAATGTTGCTCTTATCAATCTCCACATCACCCAGTGGATCCATCTCCAGCGAATTGCCGGTGCCGATGCTGCTATTGTGAAGAATGCGTTTGTAGTGGTTATGAACCGCCACACTTAAGACGCGTTTAGCGCGATCCTGCCCGATCACATAGGCATCCAGCGAACGGCGGATTTCCGCAGGCTTCGGCACACGCAACTGAGTGCTGTGGCGCTTCGCCTCTTCGTTCAGCTCCTTGTCCAGAATGCCTTTGCAGACATTGATGCACGAATCGCAGATATACACGCCCGGTCCTGCAATGAGCTTGCGAACCTCTGCGTGCGATTTGCCGCAGAAGGAGCACATGGTGAGATTGGAGGCGCGTGCCATTCTGTAATGCTATGGGTTTCTAAGGTTTATGCTACTCCGACTTTTCAGAAGATTTGCTGAGCTCAGCGAAATTCGGAACGTCCTTGCGGTTCTTGACGACTTCATCCACCAGACCAAACTCCTTGGCTTCTTCGGCGGTCAAATAGTTGTCGCGATCCGAATCGTCGTGCACGCGCTTTTCAGTCTGTCCTGTGTGATGCGCCAGAATTTTGATCAACCGGCGTTTGAGGCGGAACATGAATTCCACGGTGCGCTCGACATCGCTGGCCTGACCCTGTGCTCCACCGCTGACCTGATGAATCATCACGTCTGCATTGGGGAGACAGTAGCGTTTGCCTTTGGTTCCAGCAGCAAGCAACACGGCTCCCATGGAGGCCGCCATGCCGATGCAGTAAGTGTTCACATCGCAAGTCAGGAACTGCATCGTGTCGTAAATCGCGAGACCTGCCGTCACGGAACCACCAGGGCTGTTAATATAGAGATGGATGTCCTTTTTCCCGTCGTCCATCTGAAGAAAGAGCAGCTGGGCAACCACCGCGTTCGCTACAAAATCGTCGATCCCGGTTCCCAGGAAAATGATCCGGTCCTTGAGCAGTCGGGAATAAATATCATAAGCCCGCTCACCGCGCCCCTCCTGTTCGATGACAGTCGGCACGTAATACGAGCTCTTGGGCCTGATGATGGATTGGTTGTTGGGAGTGATAATCATAGAAATTTGGGCGTCACTTATGCGGCAGCGGTGGTGACGGTAACTTTGGAAAGAAGGAAATCAAGTGTCTTGCCTGTGAGAACCTCTTCACGGATCTGATCAATCGCGTTCCGTTTTTGCAGCTCCTTCACCATCTTGTCGAAGGTCATCTGGTAGCGCTGCGCCATCTGGCTGATGCGCTGACGAAGTTCGGTCTCGGTGACCTTGATGTTTTCCTTCTCTGCGATGCGGAGCAAAATGAACGTGCCTTTCAGCTTCTCGCGCGCACCCTGCGCCGCGCTTCCGACCAGCTGCTGTTCGTTTTCTTTCAAAACTTCATCCGTGATTCCACGGGCCTGATTCTCCTGCACGATGTCGCGCAATATTGCCTGTGTCTGTTGGCGCACCATTGCTGTCGGCAATTCGCATTCTACTTTCGAGCTCAGGTATTGCACCACGCCACTGCGTTTCGCGCCTTCAATCTGTCCCTTCCGCTGTTGAGCCAGTTGCTCGCGAATGATGCCCTTCAACTCCTCCAGCGTCTTGCCTTTCAGCACGCTGTCGGCGAATTCGTCGTTCAACTCAGGCTCCTTGCGTGTCTTCACACCTTTCAGCGTCACTTTATAATGCACACTCAAGCCGGGCATCCCCTCGACCGGGAAATCAGACGGCACCGCGACATCAAACTCACGGGTTTCGCCGACATTCATACCGACGATATTCGCGCAGTAGCCGGGGAAAAATGCCTCATCGGTCATCTTGATCCAGAAATCCGCGTTATGGGAAAGCGGTTTGCCAGCTTTCGGAAACTTCACATGGACGGGCTCACCCTCAATGAGGCCATCATAATCCACCACCACGTAATCTTCCATCGCCGCCGCACGGGGTGGCTCCACATCGGGGAATTCCGCACCTTGATCGCGCAGACCAGCCAGCGACTCATCCACATCCTTGTCGGTGATCTCCTCGCTCGGGGCGGTAATCGGGATGTTACCGTAGTCCGGTAATTCAAATTCAGGCTGCAAAATCACCGTCGCGCGGAACTTCACGCTCTTGTCCTCCGCCCACTCGACATCTTCGACGTCGGCCAGCGACAGCACGCGAAGACCCTTTTCTTGGATCGCTTCGCGGCAGGCATCACCCAGCACCTGCTTGCTCACTTCCTCTTCGATCTCCTTGGCGAATTTCTTCTCCACCGTGGCCCTTGGCGCTTTGCCAGCGCGGAATCCCGGCAGCTTCGCATACTTCACATAGTTATTAGTGACAGCCCCTCTGGTCTTCTGAACTTTATCAGCTTCGACTTCGATACGGAGGTTTGCGAGACAGTTTGGGAGCGGTTCAAGGACGGCATTCATGGTGTGTTCAAAAAATTTAAGGGCGGCGAAAATAGCTGCTAACTTGAGATTGCCAAGCGCGACTTTAAGGGAAATTCCAATTTCGGCGAAAAGGAGCCACTTCAGGGTGAGTCCACGAAATCACGAAAGGCACGACAAGTAGGTCCGCTAACGGCCTGTTGATAAACATTGAGGATGGATTGGATGAATGAAACCGAAGGTTTTGTCTGGGGAAACAAACGGACCAGCCTTCAACGTTATGCGTAGCATCGACGGCAGGAAGACACGGAAAGGTAAGGCGGAGTTTGCTGCGAGGCATCGACGTGGCCGCGCTCTTCTCCCACCCGCCAAAACTCTCAATTCTTCGGGTGGATCCTGAACTACACACGCCGCGACTCACCTTGGATCCGTCGCGCTAAACTGGCCGACATTACGCCAGAGCATCCCTCCAGACTCCAACCACCAGTAGGGCCGGAACCCTGTGCCGGTGTTGCGCAGATAGGTTTTTGTAGGCGAATAAACCTGCCCCTCAAAGGATTCCGCCCATTTGATGCCGTTATCCACACGCGTCATTACAAAACCACCATTGATCGTATGCACAGTGCCGTCTGGGTCACGAATAACTTCCCCGTTATTAAATGTCTGAAAGATCACCATGGAAGGACGCCATCCGGTTTGCGGATCGCCGTCGGCAAAGAACCATTTGTCGTCGCCGGTTATCGCTCCACCCGCCCACCACGAAGGCCTGAATCCAGTACCCTGTCCGATACCGAAACCACGTGCTGTAGTGTATGGCCCGGGGTCCAGACCCCGTCCTTCAAAGGATTCCGCCCAAAGGATGGTCCCCTGTGCTGTTTCATAAAACCGGGCGATTACCGGGCCATTATTAATAAACCCAATTAGTCCATCCTTTACAAAACGCCCCGCTTCATCAGGGAGAACCAACGGCCAAGGCGGCTGCGGCCACCAAGTCGGCCTCACTCCATTCGAGCTTCCCGTGGTAGCGGTCACCTGCACGGCTGCCGAGGTGCCGCCGGGATTCGTCACGTAAAGGCGGTAGTAATAAGTGCTGGACCCCGTCAGCCCCGTATCCTGAAAGCTCGTGCTATCAGCAGCAGGTTGTCCGACAACAAGCCATTCGGGGGTTCCGGATTTTCTCCGCTCCATCAGATAGCCCGTCTCGGATGTGAAACTATCCGTCCACGCAAGCGCAACCTGAGTGCTGCCTGCGTTGGAAACTACAAACCCGGTGGGTGCTGACGGCACGGTAAAATTAAATGCTCCCGCCACCGCCGGGTCGGTAAATGCCGAAGCTGTAGTTCCGTTCAAAGCAGCGATTCTGTAATAGTATTTGGTGCCGGATAAAAGCCCACTATCAGTAAACGTCACCGGGTTCGCCGCGGAATTAGCGGGCACGTCCGAAACCTGAGCATAATTGCTAGTGCCGCTTTGACGCCTTTCGATACGGAAGCCAGTTTCATTACTGGAATGATCACTCCACTGCACTTTCAAACTGGTCGTGGAAAGCGAAGAAACCAACACATTGCTAGGTGCGTTAGGGACGAGAACATTGGAAGTGGGTGTAGTGTTCCGCGCCTGGACACGAATAGAACTCGCTCCGTTGTTTTCAGCCCATATTTCATAAACGTATGTGGTTGCCGGGGTCAGCGCTCCATCAAGATGGGTTCTATTGCCCACAGGAGCGGACACCGCCGGACCAAACGCCGAGCCATTTCCACTCACCCTGCGCTCGAACTTAAACCCAGTCGCGGGAGTGCCCCCATACGTCCAAACCAATCGTAGCTCGGATGACGAAACCTGCTCGACCGTCACGCCGCCTGGCGGCGCGACACGCGAAACCTCCAGCTTCATAAATTTCCGCACCCCGCTTGTGCTCACCGACGCCTTGCATGTCTGAAACGTTCCATCATCGGAAAGAATGCTTTCAGTCACCCCCACGCTACTCCAGGGCCCAGCCAGTTCCGTCGCCCATAGGTAACGAAAATTCGCCTCGTTAAAAGCAGCCTTCCGACGCACATAGGTCACGGAAATAGCGCTCCCATTGGCTTCTCCTGTTCCCCAACGTGCGTTTCTTTTCGAAGGGTCCTGATTCAAGCAATACTCCAAAATGTTTGGGATCAGGTCCCCGTCTGGATCGGCATTATCCTCCCCTGCCCCAATGTTCTCGCCATTACCGAAATGCTGGGCCCGCCATTCTGTTCCGGTCAAAGCATGGCATTCGGGAGTGGAAAGAAGTAGCAGCGCTCCGACGATAGTTAAAAATTGTCCCGAAAAGGGTACAAAATGGCGACAGAAATTTGGGAGACGTAAGGTCATAAAGGGTGGTAACTTCAAGCTGACGTGAAAAGAGGGAGGAACCTACAAGCACACATTAAACACTTAAACGCATCGCCCGGTAGTTACGTATTCACGTAGCTATCCAGACAGAGTGTTTGCGTCGGCGAAGCCGTTGCAATGGTAGCACCCGAGCCCTCGCGGGCCGTCTTTGGTGCGCCCGCCAAAGACTTGGAAAACCCAATGCGAAGCAACACGTCTTTGAACATCGTGCCTAAAAAGATGGAGGCTACGCCTTATGGTTTGGATGTTTTCGGCGGGGGCTCCGAAAACAGCGCGCGAGGGCGCGCGCGCTATCATTCCCCGCTTCGCCGAGTCTCTCGGATATTTTATGATACGCATCACACGCAAAGAGTGTGTAAAGTGCAGGCTAGCCACACATTTTCTTTCACCCTCGAGATTCTTCGGGGCGAGACGCCCTAGCTAGAGTCTGTCCCAAAAGCGCGGGATTTTTGATTTTTAGCGGGCTGGAGTTTTTGGCGGGACTTGAGTGGGAGGTGGGAATGAGGCGGGAGGTGATTTCAAGCGATTTTCAGGCGATATCGGTGTGATTGACGCTGCATGCGGGCAGAGCTCCGCTTGGA
>Ga0209181_10007392_pt1 | contig 15065 bp, 11 predicted proteins | sample MAT05_FD_187208 | JGI IMG/M metagenome (GOLD analysis project Ga0209181, IMG submission 187208) | Freshwater microbial communities from Lake Fryxell liftoff mats and glacier meltwater in Antarctica - MAT-05 (SPAdes) (version 2) | ecosystem: Environmental > Aquatic > Freshwater > Ice > Liftoff... | reverse complement strand
TCCAGGCCGCACCACCGCTGCTGTTGCTGGGCCTGTGGGCGTGGCGCAGGCGGAAGGAATATCTCGCCGCAAATCCCCAGATTCTCCGGCGACGGCGCGCCCGTGCGGCCACGCGCCGCGCACTGGCAGAAGCGCGCGATGCGGCGCGGCGCGGCGATCGCGAGGAGTTTCTCCGCGCAGGTTTCGGTGCGTTACGGGAAGCCGCCGCTCCGCTCGACACGACGCAGGCCGGCAGCCTCACGCGCGAAGAAGTGATGCGCCTCCTGCGTGATGACGAGGCGACCTCGGCCCTCGCCCGCAAGGTCCTGGAATCCGCCGATGCCGCGAAGTATTCCACGAAAGCCGGGAACGGATTCGAGCCCTCGGCATTGCTCCCCGAACTCGAACGCGCGGTGCAATCCCTCTCCCGCCGCGCATGAATACAAACACACGATTTTTGCGAATCGCAGCCGCGCTCTGGCTGCTCGCGCCGACCGTCGCATCCGCGCTGCCCGCTGCATCGCCATCGCCGGACTCGCAATTCCGGAAGGCGGGCGGCGCCTACTCCGATGGCGATTTTGCCGAGGCGGCTTACGCGTTGCGCGAGCTGGCGAATGAACGCCATTTTTCCGGCGGCGCGCTGCACAATCTCGGCAATGCCGAGTGGAAAGTGGGCCGCGCTGGCTACGCCGTGCTCGCATGGGAGCGCGCCCGGTCACTGAATCCGTTCAGCCGCAATACGGAGGCCAATCTCCGCTTCGCCCGGCACAGCGCGCGGGTGGAAGCGCCGACGCTTTCGTGGCACGAGCGCTACTCGACCCTGCTGCCCGGCGACTGGTGGCTGGTGATCGCCTCCGCCGGATTATGGGGCGGCGTGGCGCTGCTCACGCTGCCGCGGCTTCTCGGCTGGCGGCGCGCAGACTGGCATCAGGGACTCGCTGCCGCATTGCTCGCGGTCTTTCTGCTCTGCGGGCCGGCGCTCTTCGGCCTGTGGAAACGCGCGCAACTCGGAGTGGTGCTCGAGGAGGAGACGCCGCTCCGGCTCACGCCCACCCGCGAGGCGGAGACGCTCACGAAATTACCCGCTGGTGAAATGGCCCGCATCGAGCGCGAGCGGGGTGACTACTTCTACGTGCGTGCCGAGGGCGATCGCGCAGGCTGGCTGCGCAAGGCGGACTTCACGCGCATCTGGCAGCGCTGATCCATCCCGCCGGCCCGCTACTCGGGACGAAGGTCGAATGCAGCGAGGTCGCCGGCGTTGTTGCGGACGAAGAGGCGCCCATTCGCAATTGCGGGCGTGGCGTAGCATTTGCCGTCGAGCGCATGGAAACGGGCGATGGGGTTCAGCCCGCCCTTGCTTGCGGGGGCAAGCGCAAGGTCCCCTTCGCGCGTGAGAAAAATCCAGTGGCCGTCAGCGAGGATGAAGGTGCCCGTTTGCACGGCATCGCTCACCCATTTGCTTTCGCCGGTGCGCGAGTCAACGCAGGTGAACTCGTGGTGTCCGCGGCGCTTTTCATTGAATGCGAAGAGACAGCCGTCGTGCGGGATGGCGCTGTTGAAGAGCAGTGAGAACTGCTTGTGCGTCCAGACGGGGCGCACATTGGGATCGGCGGCGAGATCCCATTCGAGCAGCGCTGCTTCATCGGTGCCGGTGTTGCTCACGAGCACCTGGTGGCCGACGAATGCAGGGGTGGCGGCGTTGGAAAAATCGCGCGCCGTAGTGCGGTGCGAGGCCAGCACACGGCCATCGGCGGGATCGAAGACATCAAGCGCCTCGCCCTTGAACATCGCGACGAGCCGGCGGCCATCCCGCTCAAGGATACGCGCGGAACTGTAACCGGCTTCGCCGCTGCCCGCGCGCCAGGCGATGTCGCCGGTGGCGGCGTCCAGGGTCACGGTGGAGCCGGCTTTTCCATCGGCGGACCCGACATCGAGGAAGATGCGTCCGCTCTCGAGGAGCGGGCTTTGCGCATAGCCATAGACAGGCCGTTTGCCGCCGAGTTCTGTGACGAGATTCTTCCGCCAGCCGAGGTTGCCGGTCGCGGTTTCGAGCGCGAGCAGGTCGCCCTCGCGGGTGAGCGCGAAGACGTGACCGCCGAAGACGGTGGGAGTCGCTCCCGGACCGCCGGGGACGATGGGCATCTCGTGCGCATCGCTTTTGCACGGGATGGAAAAGCGCCACAGGCCCGCGCCGGTCGCGGCGTCGAGTGCGAAGACGCTGTCGGTGCCGTTGCCGTCGTTGCCCTGCGTGAAGACGCGGCCATCGGCGACGACGCACGAACTCATCCCCGAGCCAACCTGCGCACGCCAGAGCAGACGCGGCCCCGCGGGAGGCCAGCCCTTCTTCCAGCCGGTTTCGGTGGAGATGCCGTCGCGATTTGCGCCGCGCCACTGCGGCCAGGCAGTGCCGCCATGTTCGACGGGCTGTCTTGCAGAGGCGCCCTTCATCGGCGCTGCGACGGCTGCGGATGACGCGGATTTCTTGCCGACTGTGACGATCTCCAGTTCGGGGATCTGGCCCTTGCGGCTCGATCCGCCGACGGCGACGAGACGGCCGTCGGCCAGCGGGAGCAGGCGGTGGAAGAAGCGCGCCTTGCCGAGTTCGCCGGCCTCCTCCCACCTGCCGCCATCCTCGCTGAGCGCGGAGATTTTTCCCGAGAGCGGGCTGGCGAAGACACGGCCCCCCGCGGCGCAGCCGGCGATGCCAAAGCCGGCCATTGAGCCATCCGGAAGCTCGGGGCCTTTGCCCCACTTTCCGGTCGCGGGCTCGAACCAATCCACCGCGCGCGACGGCTCGTCCTTGCTGTCCATGCCGCCGAGGAACCAGATGCGGCCGGCCTCCGCGACGGCTGCGATCGCACGGCGTTCGAAGGGCTGGGCCGCCGTCTGCCAGCCAAGTTCCGGAGCGCGGAGGTCGAGGGTGAGCAAGGTGTTGTGCCACTTCGACGAGGAGCCGCCGCCTTCGCCGTCATCGCCGGAGAGGCGCCAGCCGCCGCCGACATGGAGCATGTCGCCGACCACGACTGCATCGTGGCTCGATCGGGCTTCCGGCAGGGACGGAAGGGGCGACCACTTTCCCGTCGCGGGATCGAAGCACATGACTTCATCGGTGGAGTGCAGATCGTTTTTTTCGCCCTTCGGATTGCGCGGGTTCATTCCGCCGATGCGGATGATTTTTCCGCCGTGCGCGACGAGCGAGGAACTGAGCAGCGCGAGGCCGCCGGGGAGTTTTTCCCACGAGGTGCCGCCGGGCACTTTCAGCCGGCAGAAGTCACCCTTTACACAGTCGCGGTTGAATTCATGCGCCTTGCCGGTGTTGCCGCCATAGACGTAGAGCCAGCCGTCGGCGATGGCCGCGCCGAAGCTGGTGGCGGGCTGCGGCAGCGGCGGAAGTTCCGCGCGGAGGGTGACGGTGAGGATGAGGAGGATGAGGAGGCGGTTCATAATTCAGTTTTGGCCGATGAGAAAATCCTGGCGGTCGAGTTCGGCAGCCTGGTTGGACCAGCGGCGCATGTCGTCGAGTTCGGCGGGGGTGAGGAGTTCGGCGTGCCCATCGAACATGACCGCGACGGCGCGGCCATCGTAACGGGGATGGATGTAGCCGAGGGTCTCCGCGGACGCGCCGTCCTTGTAGCGGCCGGCACTCCAGATGCGGCGCGTCTCACACGGTGCGTTCACTGTGTGATAGCCGAGATAGGGTTTGCCATCGACCCCGGTGTAGTGGGCGGAAACAAAAACGATCAGCCTCGCGGGAGCGACAGGATCGGTCATTCGGGTGACGCAGAAACGGCCGAATTTTTTCTCCGCCAATCCGCCGGGCGCAAGCGAGCCTCTGAAGTTTCCGCCCACGTAGGTTCCGTTGATGCCGAATGTGGGCGCAAAGCTGACGAGGTAGTCGAGGTCCTCGCGTTTGGAATTCTGGCCGGGCCTGGCCTGGTCATTGACGAGGAGCGTGCCGAAGACACGCCCGTCGAGATACTGGGCGAGCCGCCACGGGTAGCGCTGCGCGCTCGGGCCGGTGATGGTCTGGCCCGCTTCATTGGTCGCACTCCCATCGGCGGCGTATGCGGGCAGCAGGTCGCCATCCCGGTCGGTGGCGGCACGGACGTATGCGGTCATGAGCTGGCGGCCCGCGGAAACCTCCCGGGTCTGATTCCCCGAGCGGCGTGCCGACGCGACCGCGGTGAAAGTGACGCCTCCCAGGACGCTGATGATGGCGATGACGACGAGCAGTTCGATGAGAGTAAAGGCGCGTATTTTCATAATTGATCAAGAGAAACGGAACCTGCGGCGCCAGGCACGGCACCCGGCGAGTACGCTGACGCCGAGCAGGATGCTCGTGGCCGTGTTCGGCTCCGGGATGGGGACGATGGTATATTCGATCTCGAGCCTGGGCGCGTACTCGGGGCCGATCTGATTCTCCTTGGTGAGGAAGGTGGGATACGGCGTGTTGCTCCCCTGGCCGGGCACGGGGGTGAGCGAGGTGATTTCCTGCGCCTCCGGCTCGCGGGATGCATCGGGTCCTTGCTGCCATTTGTCGCCGAGGCCATCCGCACAGGAACGCCGCCCACTGCCGTCGCAACGCCGATACGCTTCAGCGCTGCACAATCGGCGACCGTGCGCTCACTCGCGCATCCGCCAGTGCCACCGCTGGCGCGCCCGCTCGGGTACGAGGCGCGCTTCCCTGGCGCGACCTTATACGATTTGTCCCGTCCAATTGCCAGATGGCGGCGCGAGACTGGAAAGTAGCGTGGCTCTCCAGAGCTGCGCGGGTGAATCCCCGCGTGACGCCTCGTGTTGCGCAGCTCTGGAGATCTACGCTACGCGACCCCGCCGCTGCCTGCATTCGGTCTGAGTGTCTCGGATCACGGATTGCAGCCGGGACAGAACTGCGCGGATGCAGTGCTCGCATCACGTCGCCTTTCCTCCCGGTGCCCGCACGCGGAGCACGAGAATACGAGCGAGAGCACCTGCCCGGTCGGGGTCTCGCATTCCTCGCATGGCAGGCCTTTGATCACTCCAGTCTGCCCCCAACCCGGAGCGCTGCACGAAGGGCACGGCGTCGCGAGACGGCGCACCAGCCGGAAGGCCAGCTTGCGGATGGAGGCCATCCGCGTGGGATTCATGTGCGCCCGCATGTCGGTCTCCACCACGGCGGCCCCATCCGTGGAATTCACGGCAGCCAGGCGAATCGCCTTCGCCAGCGCGTCCCGCGTGACAATGCCTTTCGTCATGCCCTGAATCCTCCCGCCGGACTTCGGCCTCACGATGAGCGCGTGCGAGGGGAAATGGACCGCATGGAGCCATTCCTCGATCCCGGCCACATCGTCCGCCTCGTGCTGATCGTAGTTCGTCTTCTCTGCAAAGAAGCTCTCGGTGACGACAAGGCCGCGCTCGTCGTCGATGAAGGTCATCACCTCCAGGCCCGCAGGGATGATGGGAACGTAAGGGTGCGGGCCGAAGCTCCCTTCGTTCGCGATTCCGAGAGGCAACCCCGCCGAAGCCATTGCCAGGCGCGCCTTCCGTTCGCAGACTTCCAGCGCCGTGCCCGACCGGGAAATCTCGCCCGAAAACGTCCCGAGCAGATCGGTGTCGAGGTCCGCAGGAACGATCACATTCAAACCAAGCGCGAGCCGGAAAGGACGTTCCACCGCCCGCTCCTTGCCGTGTTTGGTTCCGAGACTCGCGACCCGGCCTGCGTAGGGCTTCGGGCGCTTCATGGTGATGCGGGCATGGGAGCAAACCGATGCGCCGCTCCCATTCTGTCAATTTCTTTGTCCGCCCGGGAAGGTTGCCAGTCGGTCCCTGCTGGCCTGTATTTCTCACACTCCGTGAGAAGCAAGTGCTCAGTGCCCAGTGCTCAGTGCCCAGGCGCGTGAGAAATGCAGACTAGCGGCGCAGACTGCTCCGTGCCGAGTAGTCTTTCGGGGCGTGCGGGTCGTTCTCCGCGCTGCGGCCGAAGTTGTAGGCGAGGATGAACCAGAACTCCTGGAGCTGCGCGTCGCGGTTCGTGCCGAAGAGGCTCGTCACATTGAGGCTCAGCCGGTCGGTGATCCGCCACTGCGCGCTCGGGCCGATGAGAAACTTCTGCGCCGGCCGGTCCCGGCTGCCAGTCACGCTTTCGTTCACGTATTTCATCTCAACGCCGACGCCCAGCCGTTCGTCGATCAGCGTCCTGCTCAGACCGGCCACAACTTGGAATTCGGTCGCGCGATCGGCACCGCCGAGTTCCTTTTCCCAGACGAAATTGATGCCGTAGTGCCATCCGCCCGCGATCTGATCGCCGAGCAGCAGCTTGGCCTCAAGAACGTCGGCACCGTTGTCCACCCACTTGTACTCGGCGTAAAGGGTGGGGTTCATCGGGATCTTTCCCCAGTCGGCGATCGCCCAGCGGATTTCGGCGGCGAAATCCTGGTGCTCCGCACGGCCCGAGCCGTCCACCCGCACGTCTTCGTACAAGTCCAACTGCATCCGGTACGGAAGGCCGATCTCGATCTCGCCGGTCGCGCGCGAACTGTAGGAGCCGTCGCGATTATGCCGCAGCCGCCACCACGTCGCGGCGCCGACCTCCCACGGGTCCCGCTGGATGTAAACGCGCGTCGTGGTAAAGCGGCGCGCCGAGGTCCACTCGGGACGCTTCGTCGGTCCGACCGGGCGCTCCTCGGTGAGCAGCGAAGAGTCGAGGACGTTGACGGTCGGCATGCGCTTTACGGCTTGGGAGGCGGGTTTGTCTTCGGCGGCGGTCACCCCGGTCGTGCTGCCCAGGCTGTAGAGGAGGATGGCAGCGGAGATGGACTTCGTGGTGGAGCGATGGGGCGTTGGCATTGGGTGGTCGGCGCTCCTTAGCGAGCGGTGTGCCACGCTTGGATAGAGATCTTCAGAGCCCTGAAAGAGAGCGACTTATGGGATCGTAATGCTACGGCATCACTTGCGTGTGGATAGATTGTATTCGCCATTTTTAGCCAGGAAGGTCAGAAGCTGACCATTCCCATGTCCACCCACAGCAGCCTCTCATGGCGTCTTGGCCTGCCCTTTCTGGCGTTCGTCGCCGCGGGCTCGAGCGCCCTCGTCGCGTGGCTGCAATTCGAAGAAACCCGCGAATCGCAAACGGCATTCCTCCAGACGGCGCGGGCGAATGCGCAGTTCATCCGCAGCCAGCGATTGCCCGCGACGGAACGCACGGCTTCGGCCCTGGGCGAGGTGCTCGGGATGGAGGTGTACTTTCAGCGCGCCGGGCGCGAACCCGTGCCGGATTTCACCGGGCGCATCGCGACAGACGCAGGCAAGGCGCTCGCCAAGGCGATGAGCCGCCATGCGGGAAACGTGCATGCGATGTCCGGCGGGGAGAGCGTGCGGGTGCCGATCGATGACCAAACCAGCCTGCTGCTGTTTCGCGCCGCGCCTGCGGCAGGCGGGCTCTGGGGCTTCCGGACGCTCGCGGTCCTTGGCGCATTCTGGGCCCTGTCGCTCGCGCTCGCATGGGCTCTCGCGAGCGGCATCGTGCGGCCCTTGCGCACGCTCGCCCAGCGCCTGCCCCGCATCGCGGATGAAAATGCCGGGCCGATCCCCGAGGCCCGGCGCACCGATGAAATCGGCCAGCTCGCCCGCGCCTACCAGCAGACCCACGCGCAACTCGCCGCCGAACGCCGCGCCCGCGAACAGGCCGAGCGCCTCGCCACGCTCGGCCGCATGGCCACCGGCCTCGCACACGAAATCAACAACCCAGTCGCCGCGATCAAACTCCACGCGCAGCTCCTCGAAGCCGGCACGACCGGCATCCACACCGCCGCGTCGCACGACGACGGCGGCATGGATTCCCTCGCGATCATCCTCGCCGAGAACGCAAAGATCGAAGCGCTCGTGAACCAGTGGATGTTCCTCGCGCGCCCGCAGCCGCCGCAGACTTCGCCGTGCGATCCCGCCGAACTCATCGCCACGGCGCTCCGCATCCACGCACCCGCGGCCGAACACGCCCGCGTCCGCATCGTGAACGAAACATCCTCCGGCCACAGCATCGCCGCCGACGCGCGACGCCTCGGCCAGGCGATCGGCAATGTGATCATCAACGCCATCCAGGCCATGTCCGCGCGCGGCGGCACGCTGAGAATCGCGGGAAATGACGGATGCCGGATGACGGATGACGGGAGAGCGGCACACGACGAGACATTCGTCATTCATTTCCACGACACCGGCCCCGGCTTCAGCGCCGCTGCGCTCACTCGACACGCCGAACTTTTCTTCAGCGAAAAGGAAGGCGGCATGGGCATCGGCCTCAACGTCACCGCCGAAATCCTCCGCGCCCACGGCGGCGAACTCCGCGTCGCAAACTCCGCCGAAGGCGCAGTCGTCACGTTCGTCCTGCCCATTGCAGGCGATCCGAAATCCGAAATCAGAAATCAGAAATCCTAAATGCCCCCGTCCTCCATCCTCATCATCGAAGACGAACCCGCGCTCGCCACTGCACTTGGCCGCATCTGTCAGCGTCTCGGCTGGCGCGCCGAACTCCGCGCCAGCGGCAACGCCGGCCTCGAAGCACTCGCAGGCGGCGGATTCGACCTCGCTATCCTCGACATCGGACTTCCCGACCTCAGCGGTCTCGACGTGCTGGAAAAAGCGCGCGCGCGCTCACCACAACTCCCCGTCGTCATCATCACCGCACATGGCAAACTCGAGAACGCCGTCGCCGCCCGCAAGCTCGGCGCCGCGGCCTATCTCGTGAAACCGCTCGATCTCCGCGAACTGCAGGGCACCCTCATCCAGGTGCTCGCCGCCTCCTCCGCGCCAGCCTCCCCTGTCGTCGCCGCCACCGGCGATGCGCAACTCCTCGGCACCTCGCCCGCCATGCAGCGCGTCTTCCTCGAAATCGCGCACGCCTGCACGACAGATGCGCCCGTCCTCCTCGCCGGCCCCACCGGCGCGGGCAAGACGCTTGCGGCGCGCACCATCCACATCCACAGCGCGCGAAAGGAAGCGCCCTTCGTCACGCTCCACTGCGGCGCGCTCCAGGAGCAGCTCCTCGAGAGCGAACTCTTCGGCCACGAGCGCGGCGCATTCACCGGCGCACTCACCGAACGCGCCGGCCACATCGAGCGCGCACGCGGCGGCACGCTTTTCCTCGATGAGATCGGCGACATCTCGCCCACCGTGCAGGCAAAATTGCTGCGCTTCGTCGAGGAGCGCTCGTTCACCCGGGTCGGCGGACGCGAGGACATCCGCGTCGAACTGCGCCTCATCACCGCGAGCAACAAAAACCTCCGCGATGAAGTGAAAGCGGGACGCTTTCGCGAGGATCTCTTCTACCGCCTGCACGTCCTCGAAATCGAAATGCCCCCGCTCCGCGAGCGCGCCGCCGACATCGCCACACTCGCCGCGAATTTCCTCCGCACCGCATCACGCCCGCTCACCCTCGCACCCGGGACCCTCGCATTTCTCGAGCGCCACGACTGGCCCGGCAACCTCCGCGAACTCCGCAACGTCCTCGAATACGCCGCCGCCGTCTGCACCGGCCCCGTCGTCCAACCTGCACACCTCCCGCGCGAACTTCGCGACCAGGCCGGGGCCGCACCATCACCCGACGCGCGTCTCGCGGCCCTCCTCGGCGAGTGGCTCGACGCGCGTCTTTTGGAAAAAGCCACGTATCGCGAAATGCACGACGCCATCGAGTCGCTGGCCCTGGCGCACCTGCTCACGCGCTTCGACGGCAAGCCCACCATCCTCGCCCGCGAGACAAAAATGAACCGCGTCACCCTGCGAAAGAAAGTCGGCAGACCCTAGCCTGCATCTCTCACAGAAGGGGCGCGATTCCCTGCCTCCGCCTCTGCCGCTCACTCTGAGATCCAACGGGAGTGATACGATATCCTACCCGTCATCATCTTCTGGGAAAAGTGATGACGTAGCCCTTCACAAATTGTGATGACGGGCAGTATATCTACAGCCTGATTGCCTGAATGCTGGAGGCGGCGGTGGGGTCGCGTAGCGTAACTCTCCAGAGCTGCGCATCACGAGGCTTCACGCGCAGAGCCACCCGCGCAGCTCTGGAGAGCTACGCTACTTTCCTGCCACTCGCCGCCATCTGGGAACAGGACTGTGCCAATCGGATGAGATCGCAGCGGCAGAGGCAGAACGATCTGTCGGCATCATCCCCAGAAGCGTGAGAGATGCAGGCTAAACTGCCCGTCATCACAATATGTGAAAGGCTACGTCATCACTTTTCACAGAAAATGATGACGGGCAGGATAGCTCCAAGGCCTTTCGGATATCCGGACGCCAGACGACGCAGGAATTCGCGACGGGACGCGCGGAAGCAATGTGGAGCCGACGACCCGTCGGCGTGGCGGGATGGGCGGAGGCGGCGGGATGGCCCGGCCATGCCCACACGACGCTTCCCCCTGCCACGGTCGCCCGCCCCGCACGCCGACGACCCGCCGGCTCCGATCCCTCCAGCCCGGACCGAGGAAAGAATGTCACCCCGTTGTCACGTATTGCATCCGGCGGATGGCACGCTACAGTCCGCGTTCAAGTTTTCCATGAAATCATTCGTATCTCTGCTGGCGATCCTCCTGCTCGGGTTTTCGCACCTGTGCGCTCAGGGCCCTGCGGGAGGCAAGGCACCCGAGGGAGCAAAGCCCGCCCCTGCATCCGTTGACGCGGCAACGAATCCTGCGAAGGCTGCCGCGGCAAAACCCGGCACCGCTTACGTCCCCGGAAACCAGCCGGCGAAGGATTCCGAGATGACCCTGCTGCGCCTGGTCGAATCCGGCGGCTGGGCGATGGTCCCACTCGGTGTGATGAGCATCCTGGCGGTGATGCTCGTGCTGGTGTTTCTGGCGACGATGCGCCGGTCGGCAATCCTCACGCCGCATTACATGAACACGGCGGATGTCCTCCTGAAAAAGCGCGACTACCTGGGGCTGCTGGCGATTTCGAGCCGGCACGGCGAAGTGGTGGCGCGCGTGGTCCAGCGGACGCTGGATTTTGCAACGAAGAATCCCGGAGCCAGCTTCGACGTGGTAAAGCAGATCGCGGAGAGCGAGGGCAGTGCGCAGGCGTCGGCGCTCCAGTATCGGGTCACGTATCTCGCCGACATCGGCACGCTGTCGCCGATGGTGGGATTGCTCGGGACCGTGGTCGGAATCATCAAGAGCTTCGGCGGGCTGGGCAAAGGGCTGGTGGGGCAGAGCCGCGACTGGGCGCTGGCGACCGGCGTCTCCGAGGCGCTCGTGGCGACCGGCGCCGGCCTCATCGTCGGGGTGACTGCGTTCGCATTTTACGCCTTCTTTCGCAACAAGGTGCAGCGGCTGATCTCGGACCTCGAGGTTGCGGCGGCCCATGTCGTGGGGCTCATCGCCATGAACTACAAGAAGCGCGAGCCGTCCCGCGCAGCGATGGACGATGAGTTTTAACGCACCGCGCCGATGAAATTTCGCAGGCGCGCCGAGCCGCACGTGGTGGGATTCCAGATCGCCCCGATGGTGGACGTCCTGCTGGTGCTGCTGTGTTTTTTCATCCTCACGTGGAATTTTGCGCGCAAGGAAATGGAACTGGACGTGAAGGTGCCGACCGCCGAGCACGGCGAGGAGCCTGTGTTGGACGTGAACCAGACCGTGCTCAACCTGAAGGCCGACGGTTCGATGGTGATGAACACCAAGCCCGTGACGCTCGGGGAACTCGGCGAGAAAATGGCGGCACTCGCGAGGATCAATCCCGACTACGCCATCATCCTGCGAGGGGATGAAAACGTGGCCTATAAGCATGTGGTCCGCGTGCTCGATGTCTGCCGCGGCGCAGGCATCTGGAACGTGGCGTTCCCTGTCAGCAGACCGGAATGAAAAGACGCATCCTGCCAGTCGCCCTTCTCGGCACGCTTGTGGCATCTTCGCTGGGCCAGAACGATGTGCTGAAGCCATTCCGGCCCGGTGATCCCGCGCCCGAAGATCCGCCACGAGCCATACCGCTCAAGCCGTTTCGCCCGAGCGAACCCGAGGAACCCCCGAAGGCCGCGCCAGTCACACCGCCAGAGCCGGAGATCCCGCGCGCGCTGCCGGTGAAGCGACCGACTGCGACGCCAGCGCCGACTCCCAAGCCCACTCAGCAGCGAACGATGCCGGAAGGTGTACGAGCGCAGGGCAGTGATCTTCCGGAACCTGGCGACATCATCGTCGGACGCGGCGGACCTCCGACCACCGGTGATCAGGTGCAATTGCAGTACGCCGACGGCTTCTACGCCCGGCGGTTGTGGCGCGATGGGGCGCCGGAATACGAACGCTATCTGGAACAGTTTCGGACGGCGCCGGCCCTGGATCGGCAGGGGGCCTATTACCGGCTGGCTGAGTGCTACCGGCAGACTGGCGCGGTGAACAATGCCAAGGCGAATTACGAGGCCATCCTGGCGAATTTCAGCGGCGGCGAATTCATGGGCTACGCGGCCTACCGGCTGGCGACGATCTACTACGAGGAAAAGAACTACGCCAACGCGCTCCAGGCCTATCGCCGCGCTTCGCAACGGCTGACTCAGCCGACATTGATCTATGCGTCACGCTTCTTCGTCGGGCGGTGCCTCGAGGCGGCCGGACAGAAGGCCGAGGCGCGGCAGCAGTACGAGGAACTCACGACGATCGTGGAGGGCAATCCGTTTCGCGATGCCAGCCGGCTCTCGGTGGGGCGGCTCCTAGCCGAAGCCGGCCTGAAGGAGAAGGCGCTGGCTGCCTTGCTGCCGCTCGCGGCCGATACACCGAATGCGCAGATCAAGGCGGAAGCACTGGCGCGCATCGGCTTGTTGCAACTGGAACTCGGGGCCGTTGATGAAGCGACGAAGACATTTGAGGCGGCGCTCGCGTTTCCCGAGATCGCCGGATGGAAGGACACCATCGATGTGGCGCGCTATCGCCTCCTGTATGACAAGAAGGACTACAAGGGTGTCATTACCCGGTATCAGGCCGGCGGGAACACGGGGCTGAAGATCGAGAGCAGACTGAACGTGCTGGTGACCGTGGCCGATTCATACCGCGAACTGGGCCAGCGCGACGAAGCCCTGGCCACCTATGGGCAGATCGCCCACGATTTTCCCGCCACCCAGCAGGCCCGGGATGCGGGCTACGCCAGGCTGGTGATGCTCTACGACGGCGGCGACCAGCGACTCCTCGGCGAAGCGAACGAATTCCTGACGTCCAACCCCACCGCGCCGCAGGTGGAGCGCGTCTCATTGATGAAAGCGGAGGCCCTGTTCAAAGACGGCGCCTTCGACCGCGCGGCGCCGATCTATCAGGGCGTGGTGACGCGGGCGAAGGGGCTCCCGCCAGCCTACCGGGGCGAGGCGACCTTCAAGCTCGGCTGGTGCTGGATGCAGCTCGGGCATTTCGACAAGGCGGTGGAAAGCTTCACCGTTTTCCTGAACGATTTTTCGACGCACGCAAAGGTGCCCACGGCACTGGCGCAGCGGGGTTCCGCACAGATGCAGCTCCGCCAGTTCGCGGCGGCGCAAAAGGATTTCGCGGAGCTGACCGCGAAATTCCCGAAGGCAAAGGAGAGGGAATTCGGCCTCGAGAACCTCGCATTGATCCACGGTCAGCTCGGCAATCCGGCCCAGATGGCGGAGACCTTCGAACTGTTGCTCCGCGATTTCCCCGGGACCGCGGCGCAAGCCAAGGCGCACTACTGGATCGGGCGCACCGCTTTCGAGGCGAAGAACTACAAGAAAGCCGCACCCCATCTCGACCAGGCCCGCCGGCTCGACAAGGAGCAGTTTTTCGAGCGCAGCTCCCTGGCGATCATGGCCTGCCTCTACAATCAGGAGGATGTGGAAGCGACCGAGAAGGAGATCGAATTCTACAAGGCCAGCGGCGGCAAGGCGGTCACCCCGAGCGACGTCATCCGCTGGCTGGGCCAGAAAAGTTTCGACCGCGGTCAATACGAGCGCACCGAGAAATATCTGCCCGAACTCGTCCTCCGGAAGGAAGCCGTGGATGATGATTTTCTCCTCCTCGCCCGCAGCCACGCCAGGATGAAGAAATTCAAGGACGCCGTGGCCGCTTTTGACAGCTATCTGGCCATCGTGAAAGATCCGGTGCACCGGGTCGCTGGCATCATCGAGAAAGCCGACGCTCAACTGGCCATGCAGGATTGGAACGGAGTGGATCAGACCGTGAAGGAGGGCCTGGGCCTCGCCCCGGAGGGACGATACAATGGCGAGCTGCGCCTGCGTGCGGGAGCGGTGGAACTTGGTCGCGGCAACACGGCGAAAGCCCTTCAGACCTTCGAGGCCATTCCCGTGACGCTGGAGGACGACGACGTGAGCCCGCGGGCCCTGGAGCGTGCGGTCGAGATTCACACTCGGCTCGGGAACACCGCCGATGCGAAGCGGGTCGAGAACCAGCTCCGCACCAAATACCCGGAGTATCTGCAGAAGAAGCGCGCCCCGAACCCGTAGGGATCAGCGCCCACCGGCGCATGCGTCCTTCGGGTGCGGTCAGTTTTCCCAGAAATGCAGCCGGAAGAACTGGCGTGTGCCGATCCGCGGGCCAGTGACCGACGCTGGGCCACCAGGGTGCGGGAGCCCGGCGTTGCCGGAGATGTTCCAGAGCGACCACGTTTGCAGGTCGGCCGAGGTTTCGACCTGCCAGGAGCGATTCGCAGGAAGCCCGAACGCGAGGGTGACGGCATTCGCGACAGAACTGAGCTGCTGTGCGAACGCGCTGCCCGCCGCCAGCGGATTGGTGCCGGTGAGGAACTCTGCTTCGTTGGTCTGCCCGTCGTCGTCGGCGTCGAAGCCGGGTTCACCCTGCGGCGAATTGGCGCTGCCGAAAACCGCGAGCCGCCAACTGGCGTAGCTCTGGCGCGCGGGGAGTGCATTGGTGATCCAACTCGTGAGCAGCGTGATCGCGCCGTGATCGGTTTCGTTGCTGCCGAGCGGCGGCATGCGCGTGAAGCCGTTCGTCAAGGCGACGCGGTTCAGCACGATCGACTGCGCGGTGGCACCGGGGACGATGAGGCGGTTCATCGCGCTGCCGCCGTTCTGCGTGGCGGCGCCATTGATGAGCAGCGTGTCCGCGAGCGATACGTGGGCGCGCGCATCGAAGCTCGGCGGCGCG
>Ga0209181_10007390_pt1 | contig 15068 bp, 8 predicted proteins | sample MAT05_FD_187208 | JGI IMG/M metagenome (GOLD analysis project Ga0209181, IMG submission 187208) | Freshwater microbial communities from Lake Fryxell liftoff mats and glacier meltwater in Antarctica - MAT-05 (SPAdes) (version 2) | ecosystem: Environmental > Aquatic > Freshwater > Ice > Liftoff... | reverse complement strand
ATCAACCTTCATCAACCCCCATCAACCCTCATCAACCCTTCATCAACCCCCATCAACCCTTCATCAACCCTTCATCAACCCACGACCTTTATCGTGGAGAACTGGAACCACATTACTTCAGCATATAAAAACCACTGCCGATATTTGAGGACAAGGCTGCTTTTAAAGAGCAACTCCTTTCTGAATCATGGGCTACAATACATTATGGGATGTGTAGGATGTTCCTGCTCGACAGGAAAAGATAGCGCAGGCGGCGCCAGCGGTTGCAAAAGCAACGGCGGCTGTGCCAGCGGCGGTTGCAACCGCCATAACACCCACGACTGGATTACGGCGCTTGGCATACGCGACGCGCAACCGTTCGAGGTCGTGGAAATCAGTTTCAAAAACGGCTCACGCAAGGAGTTTTTTAAAAATCCGGCCTGGACCCGCGCCACCACAGGCGACTGGGTAGTCGTCGAATCGTTTACGGGCGGGTATGACGTGGGCAAAGTGACGCTCAGCGGCGAGCTCGTGCGCTTGCAAATGAAGCGCAAGCGCATTCGCCCCGATGCCCGCCTCTTTCCGGTGGTGCGCAAAGCCCACGAGCGCGACCTCGAACGCCTCGATGAGGTGCGCCGGGAAGAAAAAAATTTCATGGTGCGCGCCCGCGCCATTTCCCGCGCGCTCGATCTGGACATGAAGATCGGCGACGTAGAGTTTCAGGGAGATGGCCGTAAATGCACGTTCTACTACACGGCCGACGGGCGCGTAGATTTCCGGGAACTCATCCGGCAGTACGCCAAAGAGTTTCAGGTCAAAATCGAGATGCGGCAGATCGGTGCGCGGCAGGAATCTGCGCGCATCGGCGGGCTTGGCAACTGTGGGCGCGAACTCTGTTGCTCCACCTGGATGACCGAGTTCAAGAGTGTGAATACGGCAGCCGCCCGGTATCAAAACCTCGCCATCAACCAGACCAAACTTTCCGGGATGTGCGGCCGCCTGAAATGCTGCCTCAACTATGAACTGGATACCTATATTGATGCGCTGGAAGATTTTCCGGATCGCGCCGAGAAACTCCGGACGCAGACAGGTCTGGCAATCCTGATCAAGACGGATGTGTTCAAACGGTTGATGTATTATACTTACATTGATGACCGCAGCAAATTCATCGCCATCCATGTAGATCAAATCTGGGAAGCGCTTGCGATGATCAAGGCGGGCAAAACGCCCAACAGCCTGGAAGATATCCTTGCCATGGCGCCGCAAATAGAAAGTGACGAGCCGGAAGAAGTGCTGCCTGATTTTGAGAATGTGCACGACGTGATCCAGTTGCCGATGGAAGCACGGAAAAAGAAGAAGAAGCCGAAAGGCAACCGCTCCCAATCTGCCGCAGCAGCACTGGAAAACGCACCGCCACCTGAATTTGAGCAACGCCGTCCGCAACAACAAGGCGGCCGCCGCGATGATCGCAACCGCCGCCCTGATGATCGCCGCGACCGGCCGCAACAGCAAAGGCCTCCGGAAAATCGCAATCAGCAGCAGCCCAAGCCGGAGCAACAACGCCCGCCGGACAACAGGGGGCAGCAACAGCCCAAGCCGGAGCAACAGCAGCGCCCGCCGGAAAATCGGGGGCAGCAGCCACCCAAACCGGATCAGCGCCGGGAAGACAATCGCCCGCCACGACCGGAGGGCAAGCCCAATCAGCCGCAACAAGGGAAGCGGCCCGATCAACCCAAGCACAACCCGGACAAGCCTGGCAATGAGCGTCCGCCGGAGAACAAGGATAAACCGCCGAGGGGGGAGTGAGGTTGGAACAATGAGATAGAGCGTAAAGTAGTCAGTTTGGGGGCATTGTGTTACTTCTGTACCACAGTGCCCCCGAATCTTGCTTCTTCGGCCCAATAGACTTCCTTTCCGATATAGACCCGCACTTTGCCTGTTTTGCTTTTGATCATGCGCCTGTCAACCTTTATCCAATCAAGCGGCTTGCCATCCCGCCGGGTTAAAAGTGGAAAGCAGTCTTTCATACAGATATAGCGCGAATAGCGCGGCGTGTAGAGCACGCTCGTTTTACAACGGACACAATATTGGGTAAAAGCATTTCTGACCCGATCCGACGATACCGGTTCGGTCCAGAAGTAGATTTGGTAATGCTGTTCGTTGTCGAAATCGAGTGCGCGCCTTTTCAGCAGATCATTGATTTACTCAATAAGGCTTCTGGCAAATATGCTGTCTATATGGCGCGGTTGGAGCGTTAAATACCAGTTTGGTTGCCGGACGAACCAGTTCCAGAAATCATCCGGCGAATCGAACGAGTTGAGCAGGCTTTTCCCTGAATTACCAGGCACTTCTGATTCCAAATTCAAAGTCTGGTACAGGAAGCACCTGCCCTCCTGCCGGATCAACTCAAAGGTTTCTTCCTGGCACTTATATTGCATCAGGAGCCCGTCTTTGAGTTGGGCAAGGTCTTGTTCATACCACTCGTCCAAGTATTCTCCATACCGGATGGCTGCTTCTTTTTTGCGTTCTTCAAGGCCAAGCAGGTAACTTTCATAAAGTGACGGATACAACAGGGGTGCTTCCATGAAAGCGGATTCTTCTCTTCGGCTCATGAGCGCTCCGGTTTGGATATTCACCAACCGGCTTTCCAAACCGTCCATATTCCGCTTGTCATCATGGACCCGGGTAATGATCGTTTTGAGATGATGTTCAGGATGCTTGATCTCACGGGGCTCATAGGAGAAAATGGTTGCCAGATCCTCCTTCTTCAGGATTTTTTGTTGAGTCGGATCAATGATGGCATAGCGCGGCGAAGTGATGCCTTGCCGTCTTCGGGAAATTTTTTTGCCAGTGGGAATTTTGACTTCCCCTACGATCAATAAGCCGGACTCAAAATCGGTAAAATGGCGGTAGAGTACATGGCCTTTCGCCGGAAGGAGATCAAAATTGCCGTATCTGCTTTCCTGATTTTTTATAATCTGCATGGTGGAGTGGTCTGTGATTAGGAGCGGGTAAAATTATTTTGAAATTATTTGAAAGTGAAGGAATGTGGTTGGATAAATTGCCATAACTTTTTATTGTGAACCAGTTCCTTTAGACCATATTGAGATTTTGAGCGGGGAAGAAAATCAACGCCCACCAGGAAATGAGAAAAACTGCTGGAGGAATAGCGAAGGTTTTACTGCTGAAGAGCTCAGGTACATTCTACCTGAGCTCTTTGAAATTAAGACCGAATTTATTGACAATAAATCCGAGTTTTTATCGGAGCCTGTTGAAGAAAAATCGGGCGCCTGTTTTTTGAGCAGACTGCAAAGCATTGATTATAAATGTTTTGTGTATTTTTTGTTACTTGGCAAGAAAGTCGTAAGTATAATAATAAGCGTAACCCAGAGTAAATAGATAAAGCGGAATGCGCTGAAAAATCAAACCGATTCCTCTACCATCAAAATTTTACAGCCATGTTGTTAGCCACTCTTTGCATCCTCGCTGCTGCCTATCTTTTCTACCAGATCTTTGACCAATCCAGTTTTGACGAGCGCCGCCGCTTCGCCGACTACGCCGAGCACCATGAACTTGAACGCTTGAGCAACCCTTGGGATTGGCGTCGCCAGGAGCGGGAGTGGGAGCGTCGGTATCAAGATTACCAGGAGCGGCGCCGTGACCGCGAAGCAGCGTGGGTGACGTTGATCGTGGTCGTAATAGGCGTAGTACTGTACATTGCTTTTTTACGCTGATCTAAAGCAACACAACCAGATTTTTTATCGGAAATTTCCGATAAAAAATCTGGTTGTGTTTAAAAAAATCGGATAGTCTTCATCATTAGATGCTAAAATCAAATTGACAACCAATGATTTAAGTGGAAATGGCTTTTTGGAACGGAAATGGACAATGATTTGGCATCAGTTTTTTATTTAACAATTATCCGCCTTTATTCTCATGATAGTGCCACCAGACCAAGCTTCCAGCAAGTCACAAGAGTTGATTATGACAGCCACTGAAAAACAGAGACCCACCACGCACCTTGCCGCAATGACTGAGATCATTGTATCGCCCGGTGAATTGGTGCAGGTACTAAACATAGATGCTGAACCCGGTGCGATGCCGAACTGCCGCTTCGCGTTCGAGTACGACCATAGCCCGCATACCGTTTTCATCAACTGTATGCGCCCTTGCCTGGGATCCGATTCCCAGTCTTCTGAAACAGTTGGGCAATGGGTACAGGCTCGGATTCAAAAAATACATGGCTTTTCCGTAGAAGATATTTTGACTGCTTCGGGACTGCTTGAAGCCGCCCACCTTTCCATTGCTTCGCTGAATCCTGCTGACCGCCTTCGAGTGCAAACCCTGCGGGCAGTATTGGAGCGCGAAAAGGTGCTGGTGTTTGATTTTCCTTGGGCACAAGACGGCACGGATTTTTTCCTTTTAGATCTGTTATATTTCTTGCGTCAGCATCATATCGAGAGCGGCATCCTGCCTGTTTTTGTAGTGCGCGACTGTGGCGATTTGCCTGCGCTTTCGATCCTTGCGAGTAGTATTTGGGAGGTGGAGGATGGGGTGGCGGTGGCGGTGGAGATGGAGTGTAGGTGGGGGTAAAATGTGGAAACATATAAATTTTTTCCCGTCAGATGAGTTTAGAGTTTAGTAACATTACCTTTACTGAACACAAACCGTCTGCCCTATGGATAAATCTCGCAGAAGAATCATGGAGGGTACCCGGAAAAACCTGCAAGCAGAACTCGCAAGAGTGTATGCAACATTGAATCTGCACCCTCTTTTTCCCAAAACCGCTTTTGAATTGCTCGAAAAACAGTCTCAAAAGCTGAGTATTCGGGGCCCGTTTATCAGGATGATTCACAGTTACGTTGTGGAGCAGGCGAGGTTAGAGGGCATTAAAATTCAGTCATTTGACGACAAACTCTTTCACACTCAGTTGCCTCTTATCATCGAAGGGGTCATCTGTGTTCAGTATTACGAAAACCAAATCTTGGACGGTAAGGGAGGTGTATTGAAAGCAGGGCAGCCCGATCTGCAAAAGATTCGCTACAACCTCTTGGCGGGTCATTACCTGAAGGATTTTCTCTACGATTACGCAGCGAAGTCGGTGTTTCCAACCGACTTGTCGCGCAGGGAAGTGTTGCTTGAAGCGATGCGGAAGATGTTTCAATTCGTAGATATGGGGCAGTTTATGGAGCAGCGTTGGAGCAGATTAAAACACTTTCGAGAAGGACTGCTTGAGTTGCCAGTAATGAGCAAAGAGGTAGAGGGTTTTCTTGATTACGAACTCATTGACCAGTTCTGGGAAGAAATAAAAGCCGCCGGGATGGATAGATCAAAAGAGTCGTTCGTGCGCTTCTACCTCCAAAGGGTTTATTTGACAGGTGCAGCCGTTTTTGTGATCGGAGCGGAGTTGGTGATGGACCTGCTGGGTTATCATGGGGCTGGGCGCAGACGGTTACGACGGTTTGCTGGGCATTACGCCATGATGTGTCAGTTGGTAAACGACAACAACGACTTCTTGCCCGCTGAGTTTGGGCAGGCTACCGTAGCCAAAGACCCGGAAGATGCTTTCAGCGACCTCCGCAACGACAACATCACGCTGCCGATGTTTTTCTTCTTTCAGGAAAACCCCGACGAAACTTGTGAAAACCTGATGAAACTGCCGGGGATGGAAATTTGTCAGCGGTTTGAAAAAGCGCTCAACATCCATTCCATTCCCCTTGCTGAAAAGATTGCCAATGGCCTCAATGGCTCCTTAGACCCCGAAAGCCCGCTTTCAAAACCCTTAGAAAACCTGAGCACCATAGCGCTTAGATCGCGCTATCGAGATGATTTTAAACGAACGTTTCAGTAAAACAGAGTTAATCATGAGTACCACAACCCTGCCTTCGATCCCGCCCTACTCGTCCTACAACGCTGACAGTAACCCGGACAATCCTGAGCACACACGAAATGCTTACGCGCTTACACGACCAGATGACTTTTTCAATTTGCTACAAGATCGCCTTCACAGCGCGGCAGAGAGCGTACTTTTTCGGGGAGACGCTCAATTCAGCATTCTCCTGAATGCTATTGATCGCCGAGAGTATACAAGAATCAATCGCGTAGGGGATGTGAAGCTCGCTTATGTAGGCATCCACAAACAACGAGAGTTGATAGAAAATTGGGGCAAAGCTGAGGAGGATTTAGAAAAATATTGGAAAGCATTATCAAGCACCATGCTTAATTCGCAAGAAACAAAAGTGGGGCAGGGCTATTATGCTGATATAAAAACAGGCAAGTTTGGGTTGAGTGGTATTCAAGTAAAATCGCTCAAAGGTTATTTTGAAAATCCTCCTGTACCAGATGATGGGGAGATCGCCAAGTCTGGCTGGGATTGTGAAAAGGCAATACTGGGTGCCTATTTTGACCTTGAGAACGATCTGTATGTTTCCATTCCCCTGATCGGTTTTGGCGACTTTGACGGTATTGCCCACATCATTTTCAAGAAAAAATGGGAAGAGCGGGTACGGGATTTGAACAATATCTGGACTTTGCTTAGGATATTCACCGTAGAGTACGATGGGATGTTCTTAGACTGGGACGTGGTGGGCGAGAACATGGAAAAGATATCTTCGATCAAAGATTTTTTGAACCTTATAGAGCAAGACGATTTTTACGAAAAGAAGAACAAAAACCCCCTTCTGAAAGAATTAGACTTGCTAAACTACTACCGCCGCCACGATAAATACTTCCAACTCCGCTTCCAACTCAGCGACGGTGTACCCGGCAAAATTTACCAGCTCTACATCGTCCACTCCATCGTCTCCATCTTGGTGGACTCCTACGCCCACAACGTCAGTGCCCACTCGCTCACCACGCTCACTTGGTGGTTCCGCCAGCGGGCCAAGCGCTTCCATGAGCCAGAAGTGGATTGGGAGATGGTGTTCGACTACTTAGAGCGCGACGAACTGAACAGCGATGCCATAGAGCAAGTGCGCCAACTGCTGGTCCTGCACAACCCGCAGCAGCCTGCGCCCTCCGAGCCTACAGCCGAAGCCGAGATTAGAACCGAAGCCACCCGCACCCGCGAAGAAGACGGCGACAAAATGGTGAGCTATCGCGGCCACTTGTCACGGGAGATTTACCCGATGTTCCAATTTTTGATGGAAAAAGGCGCGTATTGGAGCGGCATCACCCGCAACGTGAACGTCGGCGGCATGGTCAGCAGCCTCTACAACATCCTTTGGCACGACTTCATGCAGAACCCGCTCTACATAGGCACCATCGCCAAAACGGAGGACATCCAGCACGTGCGGCTGCGGGTGATCGTGTACGAGCCGAGCGCCGAATCCCTCGCCGATCCAGCCGACCCTGCGCAGCCCGTGCGAAAGCGCATCCGGCACGACGGCATCCTCGCTGAAGTGGACCTGATGAAACCGCAGACAGAGGCGGAGATAGAGGCCGACGAAGACGACAACCAGGATGAGCCGCGCAGCGTGTTCGTGCGGAAGGGCAAAGACCTGAAAGCCCTCAAACGGGCGCTCAAAGATATTCTAATCTTCCTGCCCGGCGGGGTGGTGGGCAAACACGCCCTCTTCACCATGCTTGAAAACGAGATCCGCAACGTGAAGCACTACAACCGCCGCGAGCTCGAGGATTTGCGCAAGCAGGGCCTCACGCTAAGCATCGGGGTACAGCCGTGCAGCCTGCCTGGCAGCAGCCAGCAGGAGCTCTACCGCATCAGCATCTGGATTGACGCGCCCTCGCGCTTGCTAACCGACGACACTGCCGAGCACGTGGTGCTAAAAAAGTGGAAAAGCCTCGAAGGTGAGCTCTTCGACAGCGGCATCGTGCCCAAACTCGGCGGCACTTATCAGGACAAGGTGTGCGCGGCCATGCTGTTCAACAACAGTTTTTCCAGCGTCCAAAACGGCTTCGACAGCATCCACCGGCCCACCGACCGAGACACGGACCGCGATAAACTGTTCTACCCCTGGGCACTGCCCGCTTGCAGCGTAGCCGATGAAGCCGCTACGCCGGGCGAGCATTTGGACTTCGAGTTCATTCGAGACAAAAACCAGTTGCCGCCTTTGCCGTCAGAAGACGAACCCGCTTTGATCCCGCAGCGTGACAACACCTTGCGCAGCATGATCACAAGCTACCCGCCGGAGGGCTTTTTGAAAAAAATCTTCCACGTCTGGAAGGGACAGAACCTGCTCGACGCTGCTGAAGTGGAGAATTTGGATGCCGAAAACCCGGCCCGGTTCCGTATCGTGCACCTGCCCAAGACGACACCCGATTTTGAGCGCAAATTCTTGGAACTGCGCCGCAAGCGCGGCGTGATCCGCATTATTACGGGCGAATTACCCGCTTCGAGCACTGCGGACAAGGATTTGCAGGAGATCGAGCGGTTCCGCGATGCTTGTGCCGAGTGGCTGGCAGAATGGGTCGGCGAGCCGCTGGCAGTGCTAAAACTGCTGCGCGACAAGCAGCCGGAGATGATGCTCGTGCTGGATGCAAGAGGAGAGGGGCAGCCGAAATTCTGCTCGCTCTCTCGGAATGACCTAGCGGGTGGGGAGAAAAGCACAGAGATGGTCGATTACGAAGCCTGGGTGATAGCATCGCCAGAAGAGCGTTTTTTGGAGATACTTCATTACCAAGATACTCCCCGTGTGCTGCCGCCCAAAGAAGTGATGGCGTTCCGACGGCACGGGGTGTATCAGAAGTATTTTTTGGAGGAAATAAAAGCCGAGAGCGCGGTGAAGCGGCAGCTGCTGAAAGAACTTCGTGAACTCGAATTTTTTGAGACATTGTTGACCCGCATCTGCATTTTCGACAACCGCATCTACCACCGCATTCGGGGTGAAAAAGACTTTGGGCGCGAGCATTTTTTCCGCCACCGGCTCAAATTGGTGGTTCAGAACGAGGCCACCGACGACGAGCGTGACAACCCCGAATGGCTGCAAACATGGGAGCGGGAGCGCACAGGCTTCATCCCGACCTGCCATTTTTTGGTGATTCACTTGTCGTTCATCGAGCGCATTTTGCAGAAAAAGCACAAGCGCGAGGGCGATGTCGGCTTTTTCATCCAACAAGAGATCGTGTCGGCCATGCCCAGCGGGGTGGCACCGAAGAATTTCATGCTCGTGATCACCACCGGGCGGGGCCGCAACGACTGGTGGAAATACTTGGACAAGGCTGAGTACAAAGATTTTACTCGATTCACCATTTTCCGCCCGGTGGAGTCGCTCATCTCGGCGGTAGAGCGCAGCGTGAGCATCCATGACGACGTAGAACTGAAATTTCGCTTGGTCAAAATCCTCTTTGGCTCCTAAACCCTGCCCCGGCTTATGTCATCAACTGTCGCGCTTAGGCGTATTTTCATCATTGTCTGGGACTGGAACAGCGGGCTGCACCCCATCCCCCCAAAGGGCCTCGACGAGTGGGGTGCCGAGGGCATCGCTCACCTGTTGGTTCGGGTGGATCAGGTGAATAGCCCCGATGCACTGGGCTTTTTGTCCGACCTGATTGCGGCCTACCTCCCGGATGCCCACGTGCTGGTGTTTCTGCACGCCAACCAAAGTTCGCATCGCTACGCATCGAAGAGTCGAGGCGAGATTTATGATCGCCTTGGAGATCAAGTACACCTTCGCCAGAAACTTAGCCGACTGAAAATCAATCTGTTCGGAGGCGGAGGTACACCAATCTACTACGATCCAGACATCCCGCACTGTCGCGGCTTTTTGGGTAGCAAGGGCAATTTTCCCAGCATATTTCAAGACCCCAACACGGGCAAAGAGCAGGAAGTCAGGCTGATTGTTGATGCCGAACAGAACCAGTTGACCTCCGAGCCCTTCCGCCATGTGTGGGGGCATTATTGGGTCAATACCCGTCAGAAGGTCTACTCCTTGATGGAAAATTTCCGGCTATGGATAGATGACTTCGATCCTGCGAGGTACAAGGATTTTACCCAATACCTTCGAAACGAGCAAGGCTTGCTATGGCCGCAGTTGGTGTATTTCACCCAAATCAAAACGGAGTTGAAGCAGTTGCCGGAGGTTCCGAAGCACGAATGGGCCGACTTCACTGGTTGCGAACAGCAACTCGAACTGGCTTATGACGGCACTACGCTGGCTGACCAGTATAGAGCGGCCCGCAAAACCGTAGAGCACTTGGCCTTGATCAAATCGCACAAAAGCAGCGAAGAGGCCGTCGTCGCGATAAGCGAAATTTACAACGCGCTGGACGCGCTCCAAAATGCCATACCCGAAGCGCTGAGCTATGACACCATTGCCCATTTTCCCCGATGACTGGCCTATGTTGCCCGCCCGCCGGGCTTGGTTCGAAGCGCAGGGCTACACGCCTGTGCCGTACCAGCCCACCCACGCGCACGAGGCGCGGGTGCTGCTGCTCGTCACGCCTATACGGGTTGGTGACGATTTTGTACGGCCCGATGGGGTGTGGGCGCAGTATTTTCAGGAGCAGAACCCGGAGGCCGTGCTGCTGCAAGCGGGCATACGCGACCGGGCGATGGGGCCGAATTATTTGCACTGGGGCAGACTACCCGACAATTTTGGTCTGTTTTTGCAAGGCGCACAACGAGTGGGCGAGTGCTGGCGGCCACCGGACTACAGGGAGAAAAAGTTGGAGGTGATCTGGCAGCGGTTTTGGGACGGGCATAGCAGAGAGGGGTTCGCCAACTGGCTGTCGAAGGCTATGCGGTCTTTGCAAATCGCCGATGACAAGCTACACAAAAACTCAGGATATGAAGCGCAGGGCCGAGCGTTTCTGGCGAAACCTGACAAGAAGCAAGCTTTCGAAAATATGCAGCTGCGATGGAAATCTTATCGCCCTTACCTGATGCTCACACCTTTTTTTAATCAAATAGAAGCGTGTGACCAGTGGCTGCGCAACATTGAACCGGGCTGGACTGATTGCAATGATTATCAGAGCCTTTCAGCCCGAATTCACGATTGCCGCTTGAGCATAGAAGCCCTCGACCGCCTGCTCACGAATTTGTCGCAATATTTCAAAACCGATGTGCCATGAAGAAATCCAAGCAAGATGACGAGCCTACTATCCCCTCGGTGCTGGTCGTTGACGACGAGTCAGACTTCCATGAGGATATGCTGGAAGCATTTTTGGGAGAGTACGATTTTCCAGAGCGTGCCTTCAATGAGGATCGGATGTGGGTACACTTGTCCTCCACCAAAAAATTCGACCTCATCCTGCTCGACCTGAAGTTGGACAACGTGAACATCGAGACGGGCATGAGCCTCATCCAGCCGCTCAGCAAACACCATCCCGATATCCCAGTCATTGTCGTCACGAACGAGAATGACATCACTGTCATCGAACGCGCCAAACGACTGGGGGCTGCCGACTTTCTCTACAAGAAAAACTACGATTACGACCTGTGGAGCAGAAAGTTTCGAGAAGCCATAGAAAACAAAGCACTCCGACAGAAAGTAGAAACCCTCGAGGCTGAGGTAGAGCGCCTGCACGAGGAGGAGGAAGTAGAAGACGAAAAGTATCGCTTCATAGGCCACTCGCAGCCAGTACTGGAGGTCAAAAAAGCACTCAGGGCAGCAGCCAACATGACCGATAAAATAGTGCTCATCACTGGCGAAACGGGCACTGGCAAAGAGGTCGCGGCAAAATTTTTATATCAAAATAGCCCGCGCCGAAAAAAGCCATTCGTGGCTGTCAACCTTTCTACCATACCTTCGGATATGCTGGCTGCTGAACTGTTCGGCTCTCAAAAAGGAGCCTACACCGACAGCAAAGAGAACCGAGTGGGTTATTTCCGGCAGGCAAACGGCGGAGTACTTTTACTGGACGAGATCGGAGACATCAATTCAGACATTCAGATTCAGCTACTGCGCGTTCTTGAAGTGCGGCAGGTGCGCCCGCTCGGAGGAGAGAAGGACATCCCGGTGGACTTGCACATCATCGTCGCCACCCACCGCGACTTGGCCGAAGAGGTTAAAAAAGGCAATTTCCGGGCAGACCTCTATCAGCGACTCCATGCGCTGCCCATCGAACTGCCGCCGCTGCGCGAGCGAAAAGAGGACATTCTGCCCATCTTGGAGCACTATTTCCACTTGGAACTGCCAAACACGCCGCTCAAAGACTTGCTTGACTACAAAGTGATTGAGCGCCTCACGGCCTATGACTGGCCGGGCAACATCCGCGAGCTGCGCAACGCGGTGGACTACATGATGTTCCGCCGCCGCATTCTGGGCAAAGACCGCATCACTTGGGAGTGCCTTCCTGCCGACGTGCGCAGCGATGCGCCCGTGCTGCTGCCCGTCGCCGCAAAGCAGGCCGCCAGCACCGCCGTCGAAGCGGGGCCAGTCGCCTTTCAAAACCGGAAAGAAAAATTAGCGTATGACGAACTGAGCCGCATTGAAACCGCACTCCGGGTGTATTTTGGCTCGAAGGGAATTGTTGCTGAACAACTGGACTACGAGAACGAGCAGAATCTGCGCGGCTTTGTGAAGGCACGCTTCGCTAAATACCCGCACCTGAAAGACCGCTTCCCGGCCATTGCCGAAGCCTATTCCAACAGCAGGTGGTGGGAAGCGGTGTTCCCCGAAGAAAGCCAAGATTGACAAGTTTTTGAAAAATTGCTAAGCCCTATACTCACCTAAAATTTTCATTTTCAAGTATATAGCACCTTACTGGCTGCACCGAAAGGAGCTGCTATGGAGCGACACCCCCCACCCGATTATGTCCCGCCGTTACGCTCTCCGCTTCTACACGTTCGACGACCGTCAGCGCATTGTGCCACTTCCGATGGAGCATGGCAAAGTCACGCTCGGGTCTGGCGAATCCAATATTCATCACATCTGGAAAGCGCCTTTGAGCCGTATAGAGAAGGCAAAAAATGACGCAACCTGGCCCAAAATCTTAGACTGGCCGACAGACAACCAAACTCCGGCAAGCCCGGCACAGGAATCCATCATTGTCCTCTTTGTGCGCAGTATGGCACTGACGAGCAGCGGCTTTTTTCAAGAACTCATCAACGGGGACACCGCTTTGCGCTGCGTTGAGCCGCTCCCCGGTGCGGCTGCCCGCACCAGTCCAGAGGCTTACCGCCCTTCGCCCATAATCACCGTCAGCTTGGAAAATGTGATGGCACTCTACGAAGAATCCGCCGGGCTGGACTGTGACCTGCCCGAGGCAAACGGCTGGCGGGAGCGACGGGAGCGCAACAACCGCCTCTATAGCCTCGGCATTGACCACCGCGTGAAATTTTTGGATTCCAGCATCTGGCACCGATATGTGGCTTGCGACGACCCAGATTTTGGAATCTACCTGCTCGCTCGCTTGTATGAGGCAGTAGAATACAGCGATTTGCGGCTCTACCGCTCGCTGGCTTCATTGGCCTCGCTCGAATTTCAGTGCCGGATGTTGCTCAATTCCTTTATCGCGCCGCTCGGAGCAAACGGCCACCACGAGTCGGTCACGCCGTTCAAGTTTCACTCCGAGACTCACATGGCGAGGCAGGCGGAGCATATGCTGCAATTTCTCCGGGAGACGGGCGAGGGAATGCAACTGATCGATTTGCAATGGGGCGCACTGATGGTGGACGACCAAGCAAACCGACCTATCTCTACCATAGATGACCTGCCAGAGGCACAAAAAAGCGAAGGCGGTAAAACGCGTGTCCGCTCCAAAGTCCCTACCAAACGCACCTTGATCCAACGATGGCTCACAAATGACGCGACGAGTAAAGTCGGCAAAAAACCTTCCGTCAGCATTGACCAATTTACAAAAGGAGATTCGGAAATCATCCGAAAAGGTATTGTTAAAATGGAGAAGCGGACCTTCGACGTGATTTTTTTGGACTACCTGCTGGGCAGCGGGACACCGCGGGCGAGCGGCCGGGAGTATGGCCACGAGTTTTTGCTGGAGCTCGCCACCAACACAAATCAACATCTGCACCGGGGGCTGCTCGGCCGCTACTGGATTTTCCCGATTTCGTCTTTCCCATTCGCTTTCAGCGACAAACTTCGCCAACTCGGCATGGATGGGGTAGGCGACCGTTGGTATATCTCCGAGGGCGGCGACCCAATCGCAGCACCCGAAATGTTCCGGTTCAATTTTTTGCGCATGGCTTTGCTGCAAATCACTGAGTGCTATCTCTACCCTTCAGCGATGGTGCGGCTGCTGGAGCGTTTCTCTGGAATCGAAAACCATAAGGAATGGGCAGAGGCAATACGGACATCTCTCAAATTCATGGATGTCAACCAAAATTTGTTGAAATTTGACCGTAGGCAAGACTCGACACTCGCCAGCTCTATGCTCGATTTTTTGGATGGTCAGCCGCGCTATGAAAAACAGATTCATCTAGTGAAAGTGTTGGCCGAAATGATGGACGCACCGATAGACACGGCTCGATACAATCAAATTTTATCACAAAAAACGGAGATTATAGGGCATATCCCAAACCATCCCATTGCAGCGGTTGTGGAACGAGGAATAACCAAATTGTTATCTAAAATAGATGAAAACTATCAAAGGGCAGTGAAAGACATTACTGCCACAGTAAACAATGGAAAGTCACGTCTAACTCTGGATGGGCTCGGCCTACTCGGCCTTCCGGACATTATAGGCCAATGTAGATTACTCGAAAGCATCAATTTGTCAGGCAATCAAATAGCCAAATTGCCCATATCAATGTCTTCGCTGACCCGGCTGACCCACCTTGATCTCGCCGGAAACGACTTCTCCAAAATCCCCTCTGTGCTCAAAAATCTTCAAAGACTACAATGGCTGGACTTGCGAAAAAATCCTGCGTTGGGCGGTGATCTCGCTTGTGTTTACATAAACAAAGCGGAAATAGCACAATTGCTTCATACCGCTGCTGCCCAAAATATGCTCAGCCATTCATCTGATTAAACTGCGCCGCAACCCTACCTTTGCCCGCCCGGCAACTTCAACAAGTCCGTGTTGTTAACCTCGCACAACAGAACTACTAAACTTCTCCCATGACATACGACGTCACCGTCATCGGCTCCGGCCCCGGCGGCTATGTAGCCGCCATCCGTTGCGCCCAACTGGGCATGAAAGTCGCCATCATCGAGCGATACCCCGTATTGGGT
>Ga0209181_10007389_pt1 | contig 15071 bp, 7 predicted proteins | sample MAT05_FD_187208 | JGI IMG/M metagenome (GOLD analysis project Ga0209181, IMG submission 187208) | Freshwater microbial communities from Lake Fryxell liftoff mats and glacier meltwater in Antarctica - MAT-05 (SPAdes) (version 2) | ecosystem: Environmental > Aquatic > Freshwater > Ice > Liftoff... | reverse complement strand
TGCACGTTATCGACCCAGGCACCGTCGTGCAGCACGCGCACGCTCACACCGGTCACGGGCTCGAGGCTCATTGTGTCGAACACGATCGCGGCCGACCGGGTATAGCTTCCGCTCCCGGGACGGAATCTCACATACGAGGTCGGAGGCACGCCACCCGGGCCGACGAGCGCCCCCCCAACCTCGGCGAAGGCGGCCTGACCGTAGCCGGTCACGACCAGAGCAGGTCCCTGTGCGGGAGTGGGCGAGCTGCCGCGAACCTGGTTGACCAGGATCGCGTATGGCGACGCCCCAGCGATCTGAACCGTGCCTCCAAGCGAAAGCAGGAGCTCGAAAAGCCCGGGTGACGTGTTGGTGACCCGCTCGCTGCGCGTGCCCGCCGGACCGATGCGCACGGGCACGGGCGGCGAGGTCGGGTCGGCGTAGAGCCAGGTGTTCGGCTGCGTGCCGGACCAGATCGGGTCGGGCGCGGCCTGGGCCAAGGCATGGGCCGGCGGCAGGAGCACGAGCGCGAGGAGGGCGCGGACGAAGGAGCGGGCGCGCATCGGGTGCATCGCGGGCCTCATGGGTGGCTCGGTGAGGTCCAGCCCGACTGGCGGGTGGCCGTGATTTCGCCGAGCGCGTCGAAGAAGACGAGCTCGTAGCGGTAGGCGTGGCTGGCGTCGGCGACGAATGGGAAGCGGTCGACGAAGACGAGATCGCGGGCGCCGCGATCGTTCTGGTCGAGGCGGGCGAGCGCGAGGTCGGTGTCGGCCAACACGTAGCCCTGCCTGAGACAGGTACGATCGAAGAAGCCGCCGCCGCTCCAGAGCATGCAGGTCGGCACGCACAGCGGCTGCTCGACCAGGGCGCTCACCTGGACGAAGGGCCCGATGCTCTGGTCGGGGCGGCGCTCCTGACGGTAGGCGACGAAGCTGCCGACCTCGCGCGCGAGCATGCCAACCGCCACGCACAGGCCGCCTTTGCCGAGCATCGCCGGCTCGAGACAGCGCTGCGGCTCGAGACACGGCGCGCCCCCGCACGAGCAGGCCGGCGACTCGCAATACATGCTCGTGCCATCGACCGTACAGGTCTGGCTGTCCGGGCAGTTCTCGTCGTCGGCCTGGTTCAGGTTCGCGCACGAGAGGAAGCCGCCGAAGGTCGACTGATAGAGCCCGTCGTCGGCGTGCGCCAGCTTCACGATGAACGCACCGTCGGCCGGCGCATAGCTCGCTTCGAGCGGCTTGCCGGGGGTCGGCACGAGCGGCTCGGGCCAGGGGATCGAGTCGATGAGCCCGGGCTGAGCCGGCGGTGGTCCGCCAAGCGTCGCGCAACGCTGGCTCGTCCAGTCCGACATCGCGGCGCCGCCATTGCCGCTGGCGCCCGCGACTGAGCGCGCGCGCAGGCACCAGATCTCGCCCGTCACCGGCGCGGTGCTGGTCGGGAAGGTCTTGATCTCCTCGGTCACGGACGCGCGCGCGACGTTGCCGCCGAGGAAGGTCGTGCCGTAACCGGAGCCGCCCGCGCGCGACCACTCGATGAGGATGCCCGCGATGGTGCCGGCGGGGCGCGTCCACGTGAGGAACGCCTTGCCTGAGTTGTCGAACGCTAAGTCGTCGAGGCGCGGCGGGCGCGGCTTGGCGCCGGGCTTGACCGACTTCGCGCAGGTCGCCGCCGACAGCGAGCTGACGACGTTGCTGTCGCTGTGCGCGCTCGCTTTGATGCAGCGCAGCTGCTCGTCGTTGGCCTGGGGAGGCAGGGCGACGTCGATGAGACCGTTGTTGTCGTCGTCGCAGGCGCTACCGATGCGGAAGAGGTCGCCCACGAACTGCGGCTTGCCGGCGAGCTCCGGGGTGACGTCGTCGCGCTCGCCCGCCTCGGCCGGGCGCTGGATCTCCTCGTTGATGTCGATGCACTGGCCGACGCCGACCTTGGCGCTGAGCACCATCTGGCCCTCGACGATCTGGCCGTCCTGTACGGGCCGGAGCTCGCACGCCCCGGCGTCCTCCCACAGGCTCGCCGTGAACCAGCAGCCGGCGGTCGGTGCGCCTGGCTCGGTCGGCTCCCACGAGACGAAGTCGGGGTTGCCCTCGATCGGCACCTGGCGATCGGGGTCGCCGTTGTCGGAACCCCAGATCACGTCGATCACCTGATTGTCGTTGCCGACGAACTGGACCGCGAGCTGGCACTCCGCGGTCACCGCGCGCGGCAGCACAGCCCGCTCGCAGTCGGTCTGCGAGATGGTCGCCGTGGCGCGGCGCTGGGTCTTCTCCCAGACCACCGGGCACTCGCCAAAGGGCGCCTCCCACAGTGTGTTACGCCCGATGCGCGCGAGCAGGATGCCTGCCGCGGCGCTGCGCTCCTCCTCCGTCGGGACCCCATTGGCGACGTCCTCGAAGAGCGCGCGCAGGGCGGGCTCGACCTCGAAGACCATGCGGCACGGCGGGTACATCTCTTCGAGCGTCGGCTCCTGCTCCCAGGCCGCGAGGCACTCGCGCACGGACTCGTCCACGCACACGATGCGCGCCGACTTCGCCTCGCACGTGAAGTCCAAGGCGAGCACCGAACCATCGTCGCCAGTGGCCGAGGCGTGCTTCTGACAGACCGGCTCGCCGAGGGTGAGCTCGGGCGGGGGTGGCATGACCTCATTTGGGAAGTACGCGCGGATCGGCGGGCTCGGCTCGCCGGCCTCGCCGCTGCCGCTCACCGGCACGACCCGATACCAATAGACCTTGCCCTTGGCGGTGGTCGGTGCCGGGTCGTCAAAGACCACGACGCGCCGACCATCGAGCCCGGGCGCGGAAGGCGCGGAGCTCGGTTGCCAGGCCGCCTGCTCGATGGGCATGCCGTTGCTCCGCAAGGCGCCAACGGCCGGCATGCTGGCCGCGTCGCAGGGGTCGCTCGGCGGCACGGTGTTGCGTTCGTCGCTGTCGGCGAAGCCATCGCCGTCGGTGTCGCGGAAACCCTCCGAGGTGCGCACCGAGTCGAAGCGATAGACGCGGTAGCCGGCGACGTCGAGGCTCACCTCCTGGTACTCGCTGGCGCACGCGTTGGGGTCGTCGGCGATGCGCACGCGTCGCTCCTCGAGGGCGCTTTCGAGGTTGCAGAACGTGCGACCATCCTCGTGGTCGGCGAGGTAGCTCGAGACGTCGACGTGGGTCCAGCGCAGGGCGAAGCGATCGACGCTGGTGAGGGTCGGCATCGCGCCCGAGGAGGCGATGAGGTCGCCGGTGCTCTCGGTGATCACCTCGACGTCCCAGGGCGACGGCGGCGCGAGCGCGTCGGTGACGGTCACGAGCAGCGAGCGCGTGTTGCCGTAGTTGCCGGTGATGTCGCGCGGGACGACATGGTAGCAGGCGCGGTCACCCGGCACGAAGCCGGCCGCGGCGAGGTCCTTGCGCTCCTCGAGGTTCAGCGTCGGATCGCCGGTCGGGCCGGGCACGATGAGTATCGGTGCCGGATTCAGGCGCACGAGCCCGGGCACGGTGACCTCGCCGGTGCCATAGTCGAAGGGCTTCAGCGCCGCCAGCGTGCGCAGATCGGCGCTGCAGCCGGCGGCGACCTGGGCATCGCCGAGCGGCGTCTGCGAGCGATACAGGTCGTAGCCCGCGATGAGCTGATCAGCGTAGTAGCTCGCGATGGGCGAGGCAGCGCCGCCGTGTCGCCAGGTCAGCGCGACGGTGCCGTGCACCAGGCCGGATGAGGGCGTGTCGCAGGCCGCCCCGCGCTCGGCCGGGGTGACTTGACGGAAGCCGTCGGCGGCGGGCACCAGCACGGGCGCAGTGGTCGCCGGGTTGGGGACCTCGACCGAGCCCAGCGGCACGACCGTCTCGAGCGTCCCGATGATGCGCACGCCCTCAAGGCGGTAGACGATGGTCGCCCCTGCGGTGGTCGGCGGCCGGTCGACGTGCCCGAGGCGACGGGAGCGCGCGACGTTGGGGTCGAAGCGCGTCATGGGCGCGACCAACACGTGGCTCTGCGGATGGTCCTTCCTGCCCGAGGCGAGGTCGGCGCGGACGTTCTGCAGGTGGACCAACAGGCGACTGCCCAGGGTCGTGATGCCCTGGGTCTGCTCGTACGGCGTCAGGGCCGCGCCGGTGCACACGGGGATGTTGTCCGGCGTCGCTGTCGCGTAGGCCTCGAACTCGCACAGGTGGCGCGCCAGCTCGGTCCTCCGCCGTCCCTGCGTGGCGGCCGTGTAGAAGCCGTTGATCTGCGCCGCGGTCGCGTCGACGGTCGCGATCCAGTCGCCGATCGAAACGTTGTCGCGGTACAGGCGGAAGCTCGAGAGACCGGCCGGCAGCTCGCCCGAGGCGACGCCCCAGGAGAGGTAGACCACGAGCGGGGTCGTGCCTTCGGATGAAAGCGAACCCTGCGGGGCCACGATCGCCGAGAAGGGGATCTGCTTGGCGTCCTCGGCGCGCGCCGCCTGAACGGTGAGCCCGAGAGCGAACGCGACGGTGATGATGAGGCGTGATGCGTTCATGGGTGGTTCCCGCCGATCAATGGAGCGCGCTCATGTCGACCCCGTCGACCTTGAACGAGCCTTTCAAGTAGGAGGCTTTCATCGAGACATCGGCGGTGCCGCACCAGTCGTCCTCGCGCGAGGCGGGGATGTCGACCCAGCTCTCGGGCTCGCAGAAGCCGATGCCGCCGACACCCCAGGCCTCGCCGAGCAGGCTCACGTCACCGTCGGCGACCTGCGCCATCAGCTTGACCCCGCCGCGTACGGCCACAATGCACATGAGGTTGCCGTAGACCGAGCCGCCGAGGATGCCGCCGACGGTCGTGCTGCCGCCGTAGTCGAGGTACCAGAAGCCGACGTCCGCGCCCGCGCCGACGCTCAGGAGGCAGCCGACGTTCCAGATCGGGACCGACACCTTGCCGCGCACGAAGATGCCGGCAAAGACCCCGTTGGGCAGCGCCATGAACTTGGCCGCGTCGGGGTCGAGGCGCGTGATGACCTCGTCGTTGCAGGTCTTGCCGGCCAAGAAGGCGGCCTGCAGGTTGATGCCCTGGAAGGTCGCCGCGGCGCGCGCGCCGAGGTAGGTCTCGATGGCGCCCACGCCGATCTCGAGTCCCATATCGTAGAGCTTGAAGCTCGAGAACTCGAGTGAGCCGCTGGTGTAGATGCGGCCGTTGATGCCCAGGAGCTCGATGCCCTTCTTGCTGGGATCGAGGTTGCCCAGCGTCATGCCGAGGCTCAGCTCGCGGATGCCGAGCTTGCCCGAGCCGATGGTGATGGGCACGTTGCGCACGGTGATGTTGGCGTCGAGCATGCCCTGCCCCGGGACGTCGCTGCTGGCCGGTACGCCGCAGTTCTTGCCCTTGCCGTTGGCAGCCCACGAGGTCACGTCGAGCGCGGCGGAGAAGGCCGAGGACTTGTCGTTGTCCTTCGAATTGCTCGCGCTGCTGGAGTCGGAGCTGGACTCGTTCATCTTGAACTCGGCGCCGATGTGCAGGCGCAGCAGCTCGCGGTCGTTGATCTCGGCGTAGCCGTCGACCGTGCCGCCCTTCAGCGGGAAGTTCTTGAAGGCGGCGGTCGCGGACTTGAGGAGGTTCGAGACGAGCGCGTCGAACTTCTCGAGCGCCTCCTGGATGAAGCGATTGATGTGGTCGAGCAGATCGGCGCCGAGCTGATCGAGGGGCTTCAGGATGAGCGCGATGTTCTCCTGGATGAGCGCCTCGAGCTGCGGGATGAGGGGGTTGTTGAGGATCTTGTCGTAGACGATGCGCTTGAGGTCGTCGCCGCTCGGGAAGGGCACGAGCTGCATGAGATCGTTGACCTTGCCTTGCACGACGCCGGCCACCGTGCCGACGACCGCGCCGACCTCGGACGAGAGCATCGCGCCGAGCGGGGCGACGAAGGTCTCGTTCGCCTGGCAGATGTTGTCGGTGCCGGGGGTGCAGAAGCGGATCGGTGTCTGGCCTGGGTTGGCGAAGCTGACTGCGTCGTCGAGGAGCTTCCGGATCGTGGCGGCGACCGACAGGTTGCCGACGGGGAGCTGAGGCACCGAGGGGGTCTCGGCGAGGAGCTGGTCGACCATCGCCAGGATGTCCGCCCGCGCCTTCTCTAGCGAGGCGACGAGGCTGGCGATCTGGTCGAGGCGCGGCTTGATGTTGGCGAGCGTCGTGACGATGAGGCCGCTCTTCCCGTCGGCGCTCACCAGGCCGTCGAGCGTCGACTTGAGCGCGTTGGCACCGTTTCGGATCTTCGTGATGAGCCCCGAGGCCTCCGCCAGCGTCGAGGCGAAGGGCAGCTTGCACAGCGCGCCGCCGACCTTGTGCCGGGCGGTATTGGCGAGCGTCTCGAGGTCGCCCACGACCGTCGTCACCTTGTGGGTCATCTGCGTGAGCTGGTTCGTGTCGACGCCGACCAGACCACCGATGCTGCTGGCGAACCCGGTGACGGACGTGGCGCCGGTCTTGATCGCGCTCAACAGGCCCTTGACCTGGTCGTGCAGCGCCGCGAACTTCTGCCACATCGCGTTGCCCGAAGGCTCGTTGCTCCCGGCCGGGCAGGTCGTCAGGCTCGTGAGCTGACTGAGCACAGTGTCGACGGCGGTCAAGGCGGCGAGCGCAGTGGTGAGGGCGCCGTCCATGTCCTGCCGAATCTTGACGAGCGTGCTCGTGGCCGTGTCGAGCGCGACCTTCACCTTGGAGACGGCGTCGTTCGTTGTCGAGACAGCGCCTCCGAAGTTGCCGCTGGTCGCGAGCAGCGCCCGCAGCTCGCGCACGGTCTGCGCCAACGCCGCATTGGCCTGGCCGGTGTACCAGGCGGCGCCACCTTGCGCAGTGGCCTGCACCTCGGCGATGGCCTGGTCGAGGCTTTCCGGCAGCTCTTGGTAGAGGGTCGCCGCGGCCGTTCCCGCCGCGGTCGTGAGCGCACCGATGGCCTTGTTGGCCTCGGCCTCGATGAGCCCGAACACCTCGCCGACCGCGCGCGCCGGCAGGGCCTGTACGTGGGCGATGCTCGTGGCCAGCTCGTCGATGAGCTGCGGTCCGTTGACCGCCTCGAAGGCCTTGGCGATGCCGTCGCGGATAAGGTTCTGGAAGCCGGGGCCGGCGTTCTTCAGGACGTACGTCGCGGGACCCTGCATCGCCTTCACGACCGAGCCGACCGGGTGCTTGTTGAAGTCTGGGTTCGCGTTCTCGGCGATCGGCGTGTCGGTGCAGTTCGCGTTGCCGGTGAGCTGGCACAGGCGCAGGTCGATCTTGGCGACGCTCTTGGGGTCCTTGAGGTCGATGTGCAGCGGGCCGGTGAGGCTGATCTTCTCGAAGTCGGCGCTCGCGCCGAAGCTCGCGCGGGTCTTCTCGGGGCGGACGTAGTCGACGCCCGCGTTGACCTTCACGAACGGGTACTCTCTCTCGAACTTGATGCCGGTGAGCTGCGGACCCGGACGATCGGCGCCGGCGGGCTTGCTATAGAAGGCCGGCAGCTCGAGGTCGAAGCCGCTGTTGCCCCAGCTGTACAGGGGCATGAGCCGCGCCGCGCCGGAGCCGGCTTTGGCGTTCGCGATCGCCGTCGCCTCGAGCTCGCTGTTGAGCGAGGTGTCCTGGTTGGCCAGCGCTTGTCCCTGATTGAGCACCAGCGCCGGAGCGGCCTTGATGCCGGCCAGCGGACAGGCGCCGCTGCCGTTGTCGCCAAGGCAGGTGTTCTCGAGGCGCAGATCGATCGGGATGGCGTTCCAGAACGGCAACCGCAGGCTCGCCTGCAACCCGAACCAGCCGAGCATCGCCTTGCCGGGCGGCGCCGTCGCCGGCCCGAGCACGGCGTCGGTCTGGAGCGACACCGAGAAGCCGCGCCCGTCGGTGGCGGGCTTGTCGAGCGTGTTTTCGCCGGCCTTGAGCGTGGCGTTCACCGGCTCTCCTTGCGGCGTCCAGGCCGCGTCGAGGTCGAGCGACCGGCTCAGCGACTTGACGGTGGCCGAGCCGGCGACCCACAGGTCGCGCGAGCCGCTGTCGCACGCGCCGACGTTGGCCTTGGCCCGGAACTCGATGCCGTACGGGTCGAACGGCGCCGCCCAGGCCGCGAGCTGCTGCGGGGTCGCGGGCGGCACCACCGTGCCCCCCGAGAGCTGTCCGGTGCAGGTGAGCCCGAGGCTCTTGAAGCCGGTGCCGAAGCCCGCCCGCCCCGGCAACGACACGTTGCCATCGATCCAGGTGAAGGTGTCCACGACGTTGGCGCGCTGCCGGAACGCAAAGCGCGTGAAGGCCATCGGGTAGCCATAGACGTTGCCGGGCGGCGACTCGCCGAAGTTGAACGCGCCGGTGATACCGCCGTTCCTCGCGACGTATTTGGTGCCGTCGGTCGAGGCGAGCGTCGACCACTGCGGCGCGCTCGTACCGCCAAGCCCGATGGTCATGTTGTTGCTGCCAAGGAGCGCGCCCGAGCCCTGGACCGGCTGGCCCTGTGCGTCGCGATACACCTCGGGCCCGACGGTGAGCCCGGCGAACGCGCCCGTGCCGGCCCTGGCGTCGGTGCCGCTGCCGGGCGTCGCGGTGGTCGACGGCGCGAGCGTGCCGCCGCTCACGACCGGACGCCAGCTCCCGAGCAGCGCATCGGCGGCGCTCACGGTGGTCGCGCCCTGGGTCGCCTCGAGGCGCCAGCCGGGTACGACGAACGTCGCCGCCTCGTCGCCGTCGGCGAAGCGCTGGAAGATCGGCAGGCCGAACGAGAACGAGTTGGGGGGCGGGTCGGTCATCGGTCCCCAGAACATCGTGCCCGGCGTCTTGGCGCGGAACGCGATCGCGCCGTCCCCGCCGATGCCCTCGCCGGTCGGGGTCGCGAGGTCGGCTTCGACGGCTTCGACGCTGACCGGGAGGGTCAGACCCTTGCTGCCGCAGCTACCGCACGCGGTCGCCGGGGCGATGGTCCAGCTCGCCCGCGGGAGCTGACCCGCGACAGGGACGTTGCCACTGGCGGCGCCCGCCGCGATGCGGCTCCGCTCGATGGCCACCTCGGTCGCGACCGCGCTGACATCGGCCCTGGGATAGTGCGACTTGAAGGTAGCGGCCGCGAAGAAGGCGTTCGTGCGCAGACCGCGGTGGTCGATGACCAGCGGCTCGTTCACGTCGGCCGCGCTCTCTGCGAAGCGGACATCGTTCGAGGCGCGCCAGGAGGCCCTGAGGTAGTGCGTGCCGAGCTGCGTGGCGTAGACCCCGCCGGCGTCAACCGCCATCGAGTACTCGAAGCCGTGGTTGTCGGGCGCGGCGTCGATGAAGAACGCGAACGGCAGATCGCCCGCGTGCAGGAAGCGCACGACCTTGCCGGTGCCGCGGCTGCCGATGATGCCGACGAGCTCCGAGGGAGCTGCCACCGGGTCCGCGTAGAAGTACAGGCGCTTGACGCCGCGCGGATCCGGCTTGGCGGCGGGGATGAAGTCGCCAGAGATGACCAAAGGCCGCTCATAGTGGGCGGTGACGCCGTCGGGCAACGTCACGAAGCCGCTGCCGTCGACGCCCTGCGCGCTGAACGTGAAGCTCGCCTCGGCCGCAAGGCCGCCGAGGCTGCCCGTCGTGTTGTTGGCGACGACGATGTCGGAGGCGCCGAAGTTGCCCGCGAACGTGAGGTGCCAGCCGCGGCTGCGACGTGCGCTGGTCGTGCAGGCGAACTCGAGCGGCAACACCGGATCGACCAGCCCGGTGCTGGCCGACGTCTCCCACGACGCGCTGCCCCAGATAGCGATCTGGCCCGCGCCGCAGAAGTCGCCGTCCAGATCGTGATACACGCCGCTCAGCACGTCGATGGTCGTGGTCGCCGGTCCGAAGTCGAGCCCGCCGTCGAGCGGTACGAAGCCGCGCGGAGCCCACCAGTAGTCGTAGTTATCGAACTCGTTGGCTTCGACGAGGGTGTTGTCGGGATCGACCGTGAGCTGCACCCAGAAGGCGGTCGCCCGATGGGCGATGAGGAACTCGCGGGTCAGCGGCGAGTTCACGTCGAACGTGAGCACGAAGCCCAGATTCGGGGCATTGGGAGACCCGGTGTCGTCGCACGGGTCGACGAGCACACGCCCGAGCTCAGGGCTCAGGACGTAGTCCCCGGCGTCCTCGACGATCAGCGACGCGGCCACCGGGACCTTCGCCAGCGAGCCAGCGCCACAGCTCCCGGGCAGGTCCGAGCCATACAGCACGCCGGCAATCCGCGCGTTGACGACCTGTCCGGGAAGCCCCGCATCACGCTCGAGATCGGACTCGAAAGTGTCGATCTCGACCGCCACCACGGGGCTCACAAGCGGCGTGAACACCGGCATTGCGATCGTCATCGAGTTGGGCCAGCCGTAAGGGACGTCGGTGACGTGCAGCTGCATGGAGAGGCTCCACGTCCCCCCCTGGTGAGCGCTCGCCCAGGTCCTGAAGTCCGGCCGATCGAGGCTGATGTCGTGCAGGAGCACGTAGCTGAGATCCGACCCGTCGCAGAGGGAGTCACGACAGCCCTGCCACGAGGTCAGGCCGAGCCCGAAGGTCGCGCCGGAGGCGTCATCGATGATCGTGTAGGAGACCTCCGACGGGTAGTCGTAACACGAGCAGCTCAGGGCGGGATAGACACCGACCGTCGAGTCCACCGTCAGCGTGACCGGCTGGCCCGCGGTCCCCGACGAGCGCGACAGGCTCGCCAGACCGTCGAGGTAATAAAGGTCGACCGCTTGGGCGGCGGCAGGAGTCGTCCACGCGCCGAGCACGGCGATCAGCGTCGCGAGGAGCGCGAAATGAAACGATACCCGACAGTGGCGATGCATCCGATCCTCCAGCCCTGCTCATCGCAGGGGCGCTCCGCTGCGGCGCCCTACGACCGCTATCGAGGGCGGCAAATGTAGTCTTCGGCTACGGGGACCTTCGCAGCTATAACTGCCGACAAGAAGAGTGACGTTTGCCGACGACCGCGTCTCGGCCGCTTCCCAGGCGGGCTTGGCGGGTGTTCAGCGACGTCTCAGGGACGTTTGCCGACCGCGCCCCAGCGGGGCTGCGGCGCATTGACAGCGCTCACGCGCATGCCGATCTTCAAAGCCATGCCCGGCAACCACGACAACCTAAGCGCCCGCAGGTTCAGTCTCGACGGCGTCGAGGTCATCGTCTTCGTGCATGGCGACGACCCGGCGACCCATGGACTATCGCTCACGGCCAGCGAACGAGCCGTGGCCGACCTGGTCGAGGCCGGGCTCGGCAACAAGGCGATCGCCGGCCGGCTCGGTATCAGCGAGCCCACCGTACGAAAGCGCCTCGAGTCGGCCTACCGGCGCCTGGGCGTGCACTCACGCTCGGAGCTGGCGCTGCTGCTTCACGAGCGTCGCGGCTCGAGCTGACGGCGCGCGCGCACGAGCGCGACCCGCGACCCGACCCCGAGCTTCGCCGCGGCTCGCGACAGGAGCGTGCTCACCGTCGAGAGTCCGACTCCCATGCTGTCGGCGATGAGCTTGTTGGACAGTCCCGCGGCCGCCAAGTCGGCGGCCTCGCGCTCGCGCTCGGTCAGCTCGGCGTTGCGGCTCGTTTCGGTGCGCGGGTGGATGGCGATAGTGAAGCTTCGGCCGCCGGCCTCGAAGTCATCGACGCGCACCAGGCGACGCAGCTCGAGGTCCTGCCAGGCGCGCTGCACCTCGGCCGCCGACAACGGCGCATACTCGCTCAGCGAACGCACGGCCAGCTGGCGTAGCGCCGCCAGCCCGAGCGTGCCGAGGGCCGACCGCGTCGGCGAACCGGGCACGGCCGCGCCTCGGATGCGCGGCTCCAGGTCGGTTGCGCGCGGGAGGACCAGCGCGGCGGCCCGCGCGAGGTGGGTGGAAAGCGCCGCCAGCTCGCGCCCGAGCGACGCGCTGGGCATACGAACGATGTGCCTCGCGGGGAACGCCAGGCTCACCCCGCGCCCTTCGGCGTCGACCCCGTTGACGCCCATCATGTCGAGGTAGGGCGTTGGCGCCAGGAGCTGCACCGCCGCCTCGGGCGAGAGCGCGGGGCCAAGGCTCTGCATCGTGCCGTAAGCGGCGGTGCGGTGCGCCTGGACCTGCGCCTCGACAGGGAGGCGCGGGAACCATTCGAGCCACAGTGGCTCCATCTCTCGTGGTCCGACGAAGCCCCAGAAGGTCGGCGCCTCGACGCGGCTCGTGTCGACGAAGTAGGCGCAGCCGCCCTCGCCCTGATCGAGCATCGGGGCGATGACCTCGACGAGTCGTCGGAGCCACTCCCCGGCGGGGCAGTCCACCGCGTAGACCGCCTCGAGAGCGGCCATGAGGTCGAAACGCGAAGTCGTATGGCGGGACGTCACGGCCACGCTCCTCTCTGCTCGTGTTGTGCCAGCGACCACGGTCCCTGTCGACCCCGACGAGGGAGATGATCGGGATGATCGGGATGATAGGGTCCCTCTGTTGACGCTCTCAGCGAGAGACCCTAACAGGGCGGCGTCAAAGCAGTCGGGGTCCCCGCGTGTCAGTGCCATCGACCGTCACATCCAGCGCCGCTCACCAGCGCCGCGAGCTGGAGGTTCCATGACCTCCTTCGATCTCCTGCGCGTGCTCGATCTCGCCTATCGCTTCGATGGCGATGACGCCAGCTGGCTCTTGCGAGTGGCCGAGGCGATGCGCCCGGCGCTCGACGTCGGCTGCGGGATTCACGCCTTTCTCCTCGATGGCCGCGACCCGGACGCGATGCACATCGCGGAGCCCGTGGCGGTGGGCGTCACGCCCGAGTGGGAGCTGCGCTGGCATGAGGACTGGTGGCAGTCGTTCTTGCTAGAGGCGCCTTCTCGGACCCTGCACGCGATGATGACCCACAGTGCGTGCAACCACTCGGTCCAGGCCTGGAACGACCTCGCGCGCGCCATCCCGAGCTTACGCTCGCACCTCGAGAAGCACACGCCGGCGCCCGCGGATACGGCGCGAGCGGCGGCGCAGAGAGGCATGCGCTACCCCGACTCCCTGAACGTCGTGGCCCTCGATGGGACCGGAATCGGTTGCGTCTTCGCGGCCAACCGTCCGGTGTCGGCGCGCGGTCCGGTCCCCCGCGGGTTCGCGCGCAAGATGGGCCAGCTCGCTACGCACGTCGCCGCCGCCTACCGTCTTCGCCGGCGCCGTCCTGGGGACGACATGCTGGAGAGCAGCGAAGCGATCATCGACGAGCAGCGACGCGTCGTGCACGCGACCGGCGAGGCCACGTCGAACGGGGCCCTCGAGGCCATCGGGCGCGCCGCGCACGCGATCGAGCGGACCCTCGAGGCGCGCCCGCAAGGAACCGCCGAGGAGGGTCGGGCACTGGACGAGCGGCAGGCGCTCACCGCGGGCCGCTGGACTGTGCTCGAACACAGGGATGGCGATGGCCGCCGCTACTTCGTCGCCCGCCCGAACGCAGCCGCGATCACGCCGGTCGCCGCGCTGAGCGAGCGCGAGCTGCAGGTGGTCAAGGCGCTCACGCTCGGCCATGGCAACCAACTCATCGCCTACGAGCTCGGCCTCAGCCCGTCGCTCGTGTCGAAGCACCTCGCCTCCGCCGCGCGCAAGCTCCACGCGTATTCGCGCGGCGCGCTCGCCGCAATCGGCAAGACGCTCCAGGACCCTTGAACCTCGCGGTGTTCTCCGGCGAGGTGCACAACCCCGTCACTCGCCCGACCAGAACGAGGTCGGCCCGTGGGTGTAGACGTGCCGGGTGTTCGCGCAGCCGGCCGGATCCGCCGCGTCCGCCATGCAGGTGAGCACCATCCAGCGGACGGGCACGTGGCCGCGCCTGGCGTTGTCGGTCACGACCCGGGTAGAGAACGTGCCGGGCGAGCGGGACGGCGAGCGCGTGCAGTTGTCGCTCGGACGCGTCCAGCAGCGCCGCGGCTCGCCCGAGCCGTCCGGGGACGCGCAGTAGACGGAACCGCCGGCTGGCCTCGGAACGTGCGCGCAGTCGCTGCTCGTCGCGCAGGTGTAGTTGGCGAGCGCCGGCTCGTTCGAGAAGAGGTCGGCCACGAGGCAAGCGCCGCCACCGCGCGTCGCGACGCCCGAGAGCCGCTCGAAGGTGGCGTCGCCGATGATGGTGCCGGCAGTCGGGCCCGGCCGGACGCGGCCCGAGGTGACACGCCAGCCGAGTATAGGAAAAACAAAGCACCGGCGCCGGGTACGAGGGGCACACAGTCGCACACAACGGGCTACGAAGACTCCAGGGCGAGCGGTTTTGGAGGTCTGTAGCTGGGCGGCGGGTCGCTGTCGCGGCGTCCGTGGCCTTGCTTCGGCTGGTCGGTCGTGCGGAAGGCGCACCGCTGCGCTCGGCCGGTTGGCGGTCGCTTCGTGGCGGCGGACGGGCCACTCAGGCGGCGTGGGTGTGTTGCTCCGGCGCTCTGGGAGGCGGATCGCGGGCGCCATCGGTCCTCTCGTGCGCGTCGACTGCCGCGAGGATTGCGGTGACCGATTCAGGTGGCGTGGAGTTATAGAACCGGCACGTCCAGAATCACGCGTTTTGTGATGAGCGGATACAGACGGCGGACCTCGTTGCGACAACAACGCCTGCCCAAAGGTACGGGCGGACGCCGCTGTGCCCTCCGTACCCCGCGCCGGTGCGTTGCGGAGGTCTTTCCGGGAAGGTCGAGCTCGACACTGACGTAGGTGAACTCGACCACACGGCAGCCGATGGCGATTTCACAGCGGTCGAAGCCGACGCCCAAGCAGTTGAAGCCGACGTCCAAGCAGTTGAAGGCGACGCCCAAGCAGTTGAAGCTGACTTCCAAGCACTTGAAGCCAACTTCCAAGCACTTGAAGCCAACTTCCAAGCACTTGAAGCCAACTTCCAAGCACTTGAAGCCAACTTCCAAGCAGTTGAAGCCGACTTCCAAGCACTTGAAGCCGACGTTTCGCGAGTTGGCCCCGTGATCCCGCGTACTTGCGAAAGTCGGCAAGCCGCGGCTGACCGGCCGATCAGGTTACGTTTGGGGGCGGCGGCGGCGGCGGGGTAACCGCAGGAGCCGGCTTTCCGTTTTGGCTCAGGTAGTGGAGGCGGTAGTCGTTCGCCTCGGCCTTCAGCTCGCCATTGCGGATGGCTCCACGTGCGGCCTCGTTGACGTCGCGGATCACGATGTAGAGCTTGCCATCGAGGATGTCGAGTGCGGCGGTATCCTCGACCGGCTCGGCCTT
>Ga0209181_10007387_pt1 | contig 15073 bp, 13 predicted proteins | sample MAT05_FD_187208 | JGI IMG/M metagenome (GOLD analysis project Ga0209181, IMG submission 187208) | Freshwater microbial communities from Lake Fryxell liftoff mats and glacier meltwater in Antarctica - MAT-05 (SPAdes) (version 2) | ecosystem: Environmental > Aquatic > Freshwater > Ice > Liftoff... | reverse complement strand
GGCATTCGTAGAGCCGGCCTGAGCCGGGGTGTCGCGCCGAGCGCGGCGGCGGCGGCGCGGCGACTCGCCCGCGACTTGAACTTTCCTTCCCGAAAACCACCAGGTTTTCGGCAAACATTTCGTGGCGCACGCGTCAATTGCACGAGACCTACACGGCGCCGGAATTTCTCTCACAGCTTGTGCGGGAAATTGCCCCACGAACCAATACCCGTGTCCGGCTACCGGTGGTGGTAGCGGCAAGACTCTCACAAGCTGTGAGAGAGACCGTCGCGGCCATACCGTGGGAGCATCACGTCAATCTGCTGGCCAGCATCGAGCAACCCGCGCAACGCCTTTACTACCTGCAAGCCACGGCCCGCTGCCGTTGGAGTCGCAACGTTCCGTCGAACCAGATCAAGGGGCAGACTCCTTCGAGCCATCAGTGGCCGAAGGCAAGAGCCACAACTTCGCCGTCGTGCTGCCGGGGCACCGGGCCTAACAAATTGGGCGAAACGAGCCTTTGAAGCGGAGCGGTGAACCCACGCGCTGGAAAGCTCTGGCGGTTGACGTGCTCGGTCGCCTGCACCAGACCCTTTCCGGGGGCGATGACAGGGGGGATCGGCGATCAAGCGCCAACCGCGTCGGCGCGCGCGATGCGCACGATTTCGCGGGCGATTTCCTCCGGCGACAGCACGAAATCGATGCAGCCGCTGGCCATCGCGCTTTCCGGCATGGCGGCCTGGATTGCGGTATCCGGTCTCTGCGCGATTGTGATGCCGCCCACTTGCCGGATACCGCACAGCGCCGCCGCGCCATCGCCGTCGTAGCCCGAAACGATTACCGCAACCAGTTTGCCTTCCCAGTAGCGGGTCAGCGAGCGCAGGAAGACAGTGATGACATCCGGCCAGCCGCGCGGCTTGGAGATCGGCTTTAAATGGAACGCCTCGTCATCTACATGCAGGTCGCGGTTCGACGGAATGATGTACACCCGATCGGGGCGGATCAGCAGATCTTCCGTGATCAGTTCCACCGGCATGGCGGTAAAGCGCGGCAACACTTCATGAAGCATGGTCGGCATCGTGGTGATGTGATTGACGAAAACGACCGCCACACCCATATCCACCGGGAGCGCCTTCAGTAGCCGGATGTAAGCGTCGAGGCCGCCGGCCGAGCCGCCAATGCAGACGATCGGGAAATTGTTCATTCGCGAGTGCCATCCATCTTGTTGACGAGGGTTTGCCGTGAGCCAAAAAGGGCGCTACCGCGCGCCCTTGTGATCCTTGTCGCCGTCGTTCTTGTATCGTCCGGCACCTTCGCCGGTTTCCGTCTTGCGTTTTGAAGTTTTCACATCTTCAAGCTGCAGCGGTGGTCCTTGCGGCGGCTTCCGGGAGGTCGCGCGGCATCGGCAAGGCGCCGCGCGACCAACAGCGTATGTCTGCCTGCGCTAAACGACCGTGCGGCAACGCACATTGGCCGCGCGCGCGTGGCGAACCAGCGCTGCACACCAGTCAGGCACGCTCCGGCAGGACGCCAGCGGATACCGATTCAATCAGGACGGCTTTACACGGCGGCGCGACGGTGCCGCAGCGGGTGTCGTTCCTTTGCCGTCATGGCGGGCGCCCTCCTCCTCAGCGCGCTTCATCGCGGCCGCTTCTCCGGGATTACGTGGCGCTGCCGCTGCAGCGGCGGCGGCCACTTTGCCGGACTTGGCGAATTTCTCTGCGGCCTTGTCGTAATTTCGCGCGGCCTTGTAGTTGCCTTCGCCGAACTCGCGCTCGGATTCCGGCATTTCGGGCGCGGGCTTCGGCTCCGCGTTCCGGTCCTTGACAGCGGCGGCAGCCTCAGGGGCCGCAGTTCCGGCGTGCACCTGGGCGATGATGCTGCGATTGTCGGCCGGTTCGGTCTCGCTTCCCTTGCGGGGGGTGTTGCTCTTGTTCATGTGTTTCTCCTGGTGGTAATGCGGTTGGGAAAATCCAATGCGCCCTGACGGGCAGGCTCTCAGGTGATACGCGGTGTCGGGTCGGCGGCATCAGTCTTCGTTGCGGACACGGCGATTGGACCTTGTAGTCGGGCCTTTTCACTTCGCCCGCTTGCTAAGCCGGCGACCGCACCATCGCAGCGCCACCGCGATCAATTTAGTGCTGGAATCTAAGACTAGCCCAGGGGCGCAACGGCAACCGTGCGATAGCGCACGCTTTTTCATGCGACTCGCATCGACGGCAGCGGCGCGTCCGGATCGACCACACCGAAGCGCTCGTATTCCGCGATCACCTGGGCGCCGAACAACAACAGCGTGGCGATGATTTCAAGACTGAGAAGAACGACTATCGCGGTGGTGAGGGAACCGTACACAACGCTTACCTGGGACAAGGTGCCGAAGTACCAGACCAGTCCGTGGCGGATGATTTCCCATAACACCCCGGCGCTGGCGCCGCCGATCAGGGCATGGCGCACCGAGACGCGCCCAACCGGCATGAAATAGTAGATCGACGACAGCAGAAGAATCTCGGCCCCGGTGGCGACGCAATACAACACCACACGGGACATGCCGTCGAGCGACCAGACCTTTCCACCAAGAACGATACTGGTCTTGCCGAATGCGGCCAGATCGACCAGCACGTAGGTGCCCAGCAGCAGCAACACCCCGATGAACACCATGTAGGCAAAAGGCAGCAGCATCGAAACCGCCAGGGAGCGCCGGCGCACCACGACCTGGTGCAGCAGGATCACCGACAGCGCATTTTCCAGTACCTTGAATGCGAGCGAACTGAAAAAAAGCAGGGTGCCCAGCAGCACCCAGCCAACTGCGGCGCCGGTCTGCTGAAAGGCGCGCAGTTCGCGCACCATTTCCGACGACCGGCCCGGCGCCACGTATTCCAGCGCACCGCGCAAGGTCGACAGTAGCACCTCCTGGTCGATCACCAGTGAAAGCACGATCACCAAAAGGATGAGCAGGGGCACGATCGACAGCAGCGCGTAATAGGCCACCGCACCGGCCAGGAGAAGGCCCTGGTTGGCCTGGAACGCGTTGAACACCTGCAGCCAGAATGCGAGTGGGTGCTTGAGAATATGGGCAAGATGCGGCGGCAGGCGAAGAGACATCAGCGTACGCCCGGCTCAGGCCTGCATGCGCCCGACCACGGCAAGTCGCGCCACCCACGCATGCCGCCGGCAGCAGCCGCCCTGTGCGGCATGCGGCGATCTTCTCGAAGGTCGGCTGCGATCACAGGTGTCATGTTTGTTGTGCGCGAGAAATTTGGCGCGGAGCGCGGCCGGGAAGTTAAATTATCCGTTCCCGCGGCCGCGCCGCTGTTCCCCACCGCACACAACCCGGCAATTCGCTGGCGCGCAGCCACACCGAAACGTTTGCGCCAAGGATACGATGCAGCCGGTCCGTTGCGCCTTTTGTGCGTCAGCGCACCGAATCGGTCAGGCACACGCCCGACAATCGACGGGGATGCAAGCAGCCTGCCGTGCCGCCACGCGCAACCCGTTGAGCGCATCGCAGGCGCAACAGCGTCGCTGGCCGGCAAATTCACAACCGCGTTTTCGGTGCCGCGCCACTGGCACATCACATATCTGTCGTGTCAACCTGGAGCGTCCCTTGAAAACCTCTACTGTAATCATGATCTCCGCAATTGCATTGTTCGCCGCCTGCGGCAAGAGCGACCCCGGCTTGCCCAACAAGGGCCCATCCAGCCCGCCGCCGATTACCATCGACGACGTGAAACCGGCGCTGCCGGTCGCGCCATTGCCGGAAATTCGCTCGGGTGATCCGACACCCGGCCCGTTGCCCGGCCAGGCGAACGATCATTCCAGCCCGGACTTCAAGCGCGGCGGCGCGCCCGCGAAAAAATGAATCCACTCCCGGGAAAAAAGTGGCGGCGGCGCCCGCGCAGGTGACGTCCATTGGTCCGACGAGTTCCGCGAGATCGCAGCCGACCTCGCCGAACCTGGTCCCCGCTCGGGCTGGCGGCAGGAACGCGCCGGCCGGCGTTGTCGGTCCAAGGGGCCGATGTCCGGGCCGGGTCTGACCGTCCGCCTGCTGGCGGCATTTAAGCTGTATCGCAGCGTTGCTTGATCGGCCCAACGCAAGCCGACGCCCCCACGTCTCGGCGAAGGCCGCTAGCTAGACCCTGTCCCAAGCAGCCCGGGTCGCCGCCCTCGCCTCATTCCAGGCAAGGCGCGACGTGCCCCTCTCGAGAATGTAAGCTGATTCGAGATCACGTTCCGAATCGGCAAAACTGCGGCCGCCGAACCGATGCCGGGCGGAATAGCCAATCCGATAGGCCGGCGCGTAGTCGTTGTAGCCATAGCCTTTTCGATAGTACGGCTCGCCTGCATAGTGTTTCGACCAATAGGTGTCTTCCACCGTGGGATCGAAGGCTTCGCCGACCTGCTTGCCGGCCAATCCACCGATCAAGGCGCCGGCGGCAACGCCGATCACGGTTCCTACCGGCCCCGCAACCGCGCCGATGGCGGCACTAGCCGCCATGCCACCGGCGGCCGCCCCGATCCCGGTCCCGACGGGATGCGAGCCGGGCGCGCCGGTCAGCGGGTCAGCGGGTTAGCGGGTCACCATTGGCGTCGCGCTTGTCTTTGTCTTCCGATTTCATGGCGGTATTCCTTTGGTTGTAGGCGCTGTCAATGCCCGCCGAACTGAATCGCCGCAGCAACGGCGTTAGCGCCGCCGCACAACCACGCCGGTGCAGTTGATCACGCGGTCGTAGACCATCACTGCGACGCCGAAAGCGCCGCGCGGGCGCAGGGCGACGCGCAGCGGCGCGCCGTCGCCGAAGGTTGCGACCGACTGCATCGCGCAAGCGTACCTGGCCGCATTGTTCCGCCGCATGCACGATCGCGCTGTTTACTGAAGGCACGCCAAAGCCGTGCACGTCAGACCAGGTGCGCGGCTGGCGTAACAGACGCCGCCTCTCGCCCGCCGCGAGCCGCCGGCCACACCTACGCGGCCATGTTTGCAGCGCTTTATCGGTGGGTGCGGGTCGCGGAAAAAAGCGAATTTCGGAATGTTCCTGACCCCAGCGTAGGGCACTCCGGGGCAGGCAATCTGTGCGCTGCCCAACATAAGCGCGCCAGCAAAGTGCCATATCGAACACAACATATTGTTTTTAATGAATAATATATAATTACTTCTTGTTTGAACAAGCTCGACAATCGCTGCTTAAAGCGCTTGTACGAAGAGCGCCTGCAAGGAAGACCGATGACAGCTTTGACCGTGCGGATATGCCTGGGGTGCCTGGGGTGTCTGAGTGCCCTGATTCTTGCCGTTCCGCAAGCTGCCATGGCCGCTTTGACGGACTACCCGTTCCGCGTCGTTATGCGAGCAACCGGCAACGACTATCTGGTCAGCGCCGTCAATGACGGCCCCGCTCCGATCAGCGTAGTGGTCAACCCGAGCGGCGAAAACTTCGCATCCGATCGCATCTGGCCGGTGACGGCCATCGTCCCGCCGTTCACCACCGTTGCGCTGGCGCGCGCCCGTGCAAAAGACCGCGACGGCGCCCCCTTCAAGCACCGCTTCGTTTACAGCTATCACTACGGTCGCCTGGATGCGGCACACGATGACGCCACAAGCTATCGCCTGCCCTTCGCGGACGGACAAGAATTCATGGTCAGCCAGGGCCACGGTGGGGTCCTCACCACCCACAACGACCGCGCCAACATGAATGCGGTCGATTTCGACTTGCCTTTGGGAAGCGCGGTCCTTGCGGCACGCGCCGGCGTCGTCGTCGACGTGACCCTCCATCACCGGGACGGCGGCAACGACATCCGATTGCGCGACAAGGCCAATACTGTATCGATCGTCCACGACGACGGCACTGTTGCGGAGTATGCACATCTTGCCCCCGGCGTTCCACTGGTAACGCTCGGTCAGCGCGTGAACACCGGAGACCTGCTCGCTTACTCGGGCAACACCGGCTATTCCACCGGGCCGCATCTGCATTTCAGCGTTTCGCGCCCGGTCGTGAACGACGGCAAGGTGAGCCGGGAGTCCTTGCCGGTGCTGTTCTGGACCGACGACTCGGCGCAACGCTTCCAAGCGCGAACCGGAACAAGCGTGCGGGCAAGCTACGGTGCGTCGGCAGCCAATGCCGTAACCCCGGCTCCCGACCTGAAACAGAAAACCAGTCCTCCCACCGCGGGTGCCGGCAGCATGTCTATCCGATAGTTCTAACAGCCCTCGAACCCGAACCCGGGAGCCGCCGGCCTCGCCATCCGCTGCGCCGCCACGGAGCAGATGCAAATTCGCATGCCGTGACTCACGGCCATCAAGGATCATCGCGCGGGCGATGTCGGGTGCCAGTCGGGTCATCCTGAGCACCTCACTGAACCGCTGGATCAGCCTGGCCTGAATCCGCAGCAGCGACGCGGGCGAGTCGCCAATGCTCACGAAATATGCCTCTTCATATTGTTCTACCTTCACCTGAAGCGGATCGGAAGGCGCGCACGCGACGATCAACAAAGTTTCGATCCTCTCCAGGCCGGGCCGCCTCGCCTGTGTGACGGCGAAAATCGATTCTTGCATTCGCTGAGTTCGGTGTCGCACAGACAGCCGCCCAAGGGGACGCGAGCATTGCGGCGGATTCGGCTCCAATGGATGAGGGCCAACCTCGGCCACCACAGAGACAGACCGTCTTGTTCAAGTACATAGCTTCCTATACCGCAACCGCCGCCGTCATGTTGGTGATCGACATGGTCTGGCTCGGCCTGATCGCCAGGCAACTCTACCGGTCCGGAATCGGCCATCTGATGGCCGAGTCCCCGAACCTGGTGGCGGCCGGCGTCTTCTACCTGCTGTATCCGATCGGGTTGATGGTGTTTGCAGTGCTGCCGAACACCTTTCCAATTGCGCTGTGGGTTGAAGCGAACTCAGCTTGGGCGCACGCGGGCGTGGCGGGTGCGTTGTTCGGCTTTATCGCCTATGCGACCTACGACCTCAGCAACCTCGCCACACTGAAGAACTGGCCGCTGCACCTGACCCTGATCGACATCGCCTGGGGCACGTTTGCGAGCGCACTGGCAACTTTGGCCGGGCGGTGGGCTCTGGATCGCTGGTCCTGAGTTTTATCCGTTCTCGATTCACCACCGGACCATTAACCTGCGGGAAGCACACCGTGAACAACGAACAACGAACCAAGCTGACGCAGCTCTTGGTCATGGCCAAGGAAGCGGCCGTCGGGGAGTCGGCGTCGCCCGAGTCCGACTGGCTGCCAGACCGCGTCTCTCGACCGCGCGCAGTGGCATCGCAGGACGGCACGCTGCCCGGTGAGCGATTGCCGGGGTCCGACGGTGATATGACGCGGGACGTCCTGGTGGTCAAAGGGCCGCCAATCCTGACCCCCGAGCGAGCATCCGGCAGCAGATTGACCTTTCCGCACGATTTCCGCCCTTGATCAATCCTGCGCGCTCCGATGCGCTGGTGCTTTTCGGCGTGACGGGCGATCTCGCCCACAAGAAAATTTTTCCGGCGCTGTACGCCATGGCGAAGCGCGGCAGCCTCAGGGTCCCGGTGATCGGCGTCGCGTCATCCGCATTGCGAACGGCGCAATTGCACGCACGTGTCGGGCAAAGCCTGCGGCAAGCGGGTGGCATCGACGATCGGCCCGCCTACACCCGCCTTCTGTCGCATCTCGCGTACGTCAGTGCCGATTACAACGATGCCGGTGCGTTCGCGCAAATCAGGCAGGCATTGGGAAAAGCCCGGCGCCCGGCCTTTTACCTCGCGATCCCGCCCGCGCTTTTTTCCACCGTGATTCTCGGCCTGGGCGCCGCAGGCCTGGCCAAGAACGCGCGCATCATCGTCGAAAAGCCCTTCGGCCGCGATCTCGCCTCGGCGCGCGAACTCAATCGCATCGCCAAATCGACCTTCGCCGAGGATTCGATCTTTCGCATCGATCACTACCTGGGCAAGGAGGCGATCATGAACATTCTGTATTTTCGCTTCGCCAACTCCTTCCTCGAACCTATCTTCAACCGCAACTGCGTGGCCAGCGTGCAGGTCACGCTGTGCGAGAATTTCGGCGTCGAGGGGCGCGGCAAGTTCTATGAATCCGCCGGCGCCCTGCGCGATGTGATCGTCAACCACCTGTTCCAGATCGTCGCGCTGCTGGCGATGGAAGCGCCGGCCTACCGGGGCTACGGCGCGGTGCAGAGCGAGAAAGCCAAGGTCTTCCAGGCCATGCGCCCCTTGCGCCCGGACGATCTGGTGCGCGGACAGTACAACGGCTACTTGCGCGAGCCGGGGGTGGCACAAGACTCCGATGTCGAAACCTTTTGCGCTCTCAAGCTGTTGATCGACTCGTGGCGCTGGGAGGGAGTGCCCTGGTACCTGCGGTCCGGAAAGTTCCTGGCGCAAACTGCGTGCGAGGTCTTGGTCGAACTCAAGGCGCCGCCGCAACGCCTGTTCGCCGACTCGGCGCCGGCGCACGGGCGCACCAACTATCTGCGCTTTCGTCTCGCCCCCGGTTCTGCGGTCGCCCTCGCCGCACGCGTCAAGCGCGCCGGCCGGGAATTCGTCGGCGAGCAGCGCGAGCTTTACCTGTGCGAAGATCAAGCGGGCGAGGTTTCCCCCTACGAGCGCCTGCTGGGCGACGCGATGGCCGGCGACGGCGCCCTCTTCACGCGCGAGGACGCGGTCGAGGCCGCGTGGGCCGCGGTCGATCCGGTCCTGGAAAACCACGCCGCGGTGCGGCCGTACCGGCGCGGCAGCTGGGGGCCGAACCAGGCCGATGCGCTGATCGCCGCGGACGGCAGTTGGCACAACCCGATGCCGGAACGCTCATGCGCGTGACCACGCCGGGCCGATCGCATACACACAGGAGATCATCGTGACGAACAATGCCACCCGAACGCTGCACGATCTGGGCCAGAGCCTTTGGCTGGACAATATCACCCGCGGTCTTTTGACCAGCGGCACGCTCAAGCGTTACATCGACGAACTGTCGATCACTGGAGTTACCTCGAATCCGACAATTTTCGAGAAAGCCCTTGCGGAAGCTGATTTCTACGACGCCGCCATTCGCCAACAATCTGCCGCCGGTACGGCAGGCGAAGCGCTGATCTACGACCTGGCGATCGAGGATCTGACGCAGGCTGCGGATCTTTTGCGCCCGGTCCACCATGCCAGCGGTGGCATCGACGGCTGGGTTTCGCTGGAGGTGTCTCCCCTGCTGGCGGACGACAGCGCCGCCACCGTCAAGGCCGCGCGCCGCCTTCATGCACGGGCCGCGCGACCCAACCTTTTCATCAAGATCCCGGGAACCGGCGCCGGCATCGCCGCCATCGAAGAGAGTATCTTCGCCGGCGTGCCTGTCAATGTCACGCTCCTGTTCTCGCGCGAGCAATACGGCGCCGCCAGCGCGGCCTACATGCGCGGCATCGAACGGCGCATCGCCGCCGGCCTCGACCCGAAAGTGTTTTCAGTGGCATCGCTGTTCGTCAGCCGCTGGGATGCCGCGGTGAAGGAAGAGATTTCGCCCCAATATCACAACCGGCTCGGCATCGCAGTCGCGATGCGCACCTACAAGGCCTACCGCGATGGCCTTGCTTCGGCGCGCTGGCAGGCGCTTGAACAAGCCGGCGCCCATCCGCAGCGGCTACTGTGGGCAAGCACCGGCACCAAAGACCCGAGTGCGCCCGACACCCTGTACATCGAAGCGCTCGCCGCTCCCGACACCATCAACACGATTCCCGAAGCGACCCTGCATGCGTTCGCCGGGCATGGCAAAGTAGGCGCGCCCATGGCCGCGGATGGCGGCTATTGCGAAGCAGTGCTGGAGGAATTCCGCCGCGAAGGTGTCGACGACCAGGCGCTGGCCGCGCGCCTGCAGCGCGAAGGCGCCGACGCCTTCTCAAAGTCGTGGATCGCGCTTCTGGCGCGCGTTGCGGAAAAAAGCGCGTAGCGCGCGAAGCGACTGTCCAATGGGTACGGCGGACGGCGCCAAGACGCAGATCACTCCTATGGCCGGACACCGTGCGCCGGCAGCAACTCTGGTCGATATCGACAGCCTCATCATGGCCTACCACAGCGACATTCCTGACCCCCGCATCACCGGCCAGCGGGTCGCGTTCGGCACCTCAGGACATCGCGGATCCTCGCTCAGCTCCAGCTTCAACGAGTCGCATGTCGTGGCGATAGCCCGGCTGATTCCCATCCGGCGCACATGGCCTATCAGCCTGCGGATGATCTGACCGGTCGCCTGTCGAGGCCATAGCCCAGGTGATTCCCATCCTTCATGACGGCAACCGGTGCGTTCCTTAACGAATGGCGCTTTGTGTGCTAGCGCACGGGAATCGCCGGGGCAACGGTGTATACGTTGTATTTGAGCTGCATGCGGATGAGCTTGGGTCCGCAAGGCAAGCAGTAGGCGGAGCGGCGACACTTCCCCGGCCGTGGCATCGGATACTTGACCAATTGAAAGAACCCTGGTGCCATGGCCGCTGACAGAACAGTCGATTTCGCTCTCTTTGGCACGGCCGGCGCAGGCGTCGGGGCGCCGAAAATGCATGTCCCGCCCAAGGCCCGCGCCTTGCAGGACGCGATTCTCGGCAGCGCCACTTTCTCCATCATCGCCACCGACGAGAAGGGCGTCATCCAGCTCTTCAACGCCGGCGCCGAGCGCATGCTGGGCTACACGGCCGCAGAGTTGATCGATACGGTCAGTCCGGAGCGCTTTACCGATGCACAGGAACTGATGGCGCGCGCGGTGGTGCTCGGCCGCGAGTACGAGGTCCCGATCGCACCGGGTTTCGAGGCCCTGGTCTTCAAGGCGGCGCGCGGCATCGAGGACAACTATGAGATGACCTGTATTCGCAAGGACGGCAGCCGCCTGCCGACCTTGATGTCGGTCACGTCGCTTCACGAGGGCGACGGCGGGCTCGCCGGCTATCTGCTGATCGTCACCGACAATTCGGCCCGCACGCAGATGGAAGAGCGCCTGCGCCGCACCGAGGAAAGCTTCCGGCTGATGGTGCAAAGCGTGACCGACTGCGCCATCGTCATGCTCGATCCGGAGGGCCAAGTACAAAGCTGGAACGGCGGCGCCGAGCGCATCATGGGCTACGCAGGGGAGGAGATTGTCGGTCAGCACTTTTCGCGCTTTCACCTGGCCGATGAGATCAGGCGCGGCGCGCCGCAGCGCGACCTGGACGCGGCGAGCGCGCAGGGACGGCTCGAGGTCGAGGGCTGGCGGCAACGCAAGGACGGCAGCAGGTTCTGGGCGAACGTGGTCTGGACGGCGATCCGTGACGAGGGCAACGTACTGCGCGGCTTCGCCAAGCTGACGCGCGACATGACCGCAGCCAGGCAGGTGCGAGCCGAATTGGCGGATGCCAGAGCGGTGGCGCGCAAGGCCCATGTGGCGAAATCGGATTTCCTTTCCAGCATGAGCCACGAGATGCGCACGCCGCTCAACGCCATCCTCGGATTCGCCCAGCTGCTGGATTCGGCATCCCCGCCGCCGACGCCCGCGCAAACGGAGGGCATCGCGCAGATTCTGCAGGCGGGCTGGTACCTGCGGCAACTGGTCGATGAAATCCTCGACCTGGCGATGATCGAGTCGGGGCGCCTGTCGTGGTCGCGGGAACCGGTGTCTTTGGCCGAGGTCCTGCTCGAGTGCAAGTCCGCGATCGAGCCGCTGGCGCAAAAGACCGGCATCCGCGTCAGCTTTCCCGAGCTTGCAGGCCCGCGCTTCATCAAGGCCGACCGGACGCGGGTGAAACAGGCGCTGGTCAACCTTTTGACCAACGCGATCGAGTACAACCAGGCAGGAGGATCGGTGGTCGTGGAATACGGCGCGAGCGCGCTCAAGCGCGTGCGCGTGAGCGTGAGCGACAGCGGCGCCGGCATGGCCCCTGAGAAGGTCGGTCAACTGTTCCAGCCGTTCAACCCCCTGCGGCGCCCGGCCGGCCCGTCGCAAGGCACCGGGGTCGGCCTTGCCGTGACCAAGCGCCTGGTCGAACTGATGGGTGGATCGATCGGCGTTTCGAGCACGGTCGGGGAGGGCAGCGTGTTCTGGATCGAATTTGTCGCCGCCGCCGCGCCAAAGCTTGTCGATGACGGTGTCGCGCACGCCACGCAGGCGCCTGCGCCGGCTGACGCAGTACCGCGCACCCTGCTCTATGTAGAGGACAACCCGGCCAATCTGAAGCTGGTCGAACAGATCATTGCGCGCCGCCCCGATTTGTGCCTGCTGTGCGCGCGCGACGCCACGGTGGGGATGGAAATGGCGCGCACCCGGCTGCCGGACGTGATCCTGATGGATATCAACCTGCCCGGCATGAGCGGTATCGATGCCATGCAGATGCTGGGGACGGACGCGCAGACGGCGCACATTCCCGTGGTCGCCTTGAGTGCCAATGCGATACCCAGTGACGTCGAGAATGGCCTGGAGGCGGGTTTTTTCCGCTATCTCACCAAGCCGATCAAGGTCGATGAATTCGTGCGCACCCTGGACCTGGCGCTGGCATTTGCAGGCACGGAAGCGGGCCGGGCGAAGGCCACCAGCTAGTTTGCAGACAAGCCTGACAATGTCGGATGCGCGCAGGCGCTCGCGCACGGTTCACGCGATCGGGACATACTGGCGCCCTGCGGATTTGCCTGAACCGGGTTCGGGCTGCAGTTAACGTGGATGGCCGGCCGGGCTGCAAATCCCGCCCGCCGGCAAACAGAGGTGAAAGTGACAACGAAGATTACCGGTGCCGCGGCACTCAATGAGAGCGTGGGCAGCACGGACGTCCTCACCGAAGGCCGACGCCAGGAGGCGCTGCTGACGGCGGGCGCCCTGCAGAGCGCGATCTTCAACAGCGCGAATTTCTCCAGCATCGCCACCGACGCCAAGGGCGTGATCCAGATTTTCAACGTTGGCGCCGAGCGCATGCTGGGCTACGCGGCCGCCGACGTGATGAACAAGATCACGCCGGCCGACATCTCCGACCCGCAAGAGGTGATCGCGCGCGCCCAGGCGCTGTCGGTCGAGCTCGGCACGCCGATCACACCCGGCTTCGAGGCGCTGGTGTTCAAGGCGTCGCGCGGCATCGAAGACATCTATGAGCTGACCTACATCCGCAAGGACGGCAGCCGCTTCCCGGCGGTGGTGTCGGTCACGGCCCTGCGCGACGCCCACAATGCCATCATCGGCTACCTCTTGATCGGCACCGACAATACCGCGCGCAAACAGGCAGAGGAGGCGCTGCTCAAGGCGGGCGCCCTGCAGAGCGCGATCTTCAACAGCGCGAATTTCTCCAGCATCGCCACCGACGCCAAGGGCGTGATCCAGATTTTCAACGTCGGCGCCGAGCGCATGCTTGGCTACGTGGCCGCCGACGTGATGAACAAGATCACGCCGGCCGATATCTCCGACCCGCAGGAAGTGATCGCGCGCGCCCACGCGCTGTCGGTCGAGCTCGGCACGCCGATCACACCCGGCTTCGAGGCGCTGGTGTTCAAGGCGTCGCGCGGCATCGAGGACATCTATGAGCTGACCTACATCCGCAAGGACGGCAGCCGCTTCCCGGCGGTGGTGTCGGTGACGGCCCTGCGCGACGCCCAGAACACCATCATCGGCTACCTCTTGATCGGCACCGACAATACTGCACGCAAGCAGGTGGAGGCGGAGCAGAAGAAGCTCGACCAGCGCCTGCGTGACCAACAGTTTTACACGCGCTCCCTGATCGAATCGAACATGGACGCGCTGATGACCACCGACCCGTCGGGCATCATCACCGACGTCAACAAGCAGATGGAAGCACTCACCGGCTGCACGCGCGACGAGCTGATAGGTGCTCCGTTCAAGAACTACTTCACCGATCCGCAACGGGCCGAGGCCGGGATCAGGCAGGTGCTGAGCGAGCGCAAAGTGACCAATTACGAGCTCACGACGCGCAACCGCGACGGCCACGAGACCGTGGTGTCCTACAATGCCACCACCTTCTACGACCGCGACCGCATACTGCAGGGGGTGTTCGTCGCGGCGCGCGACGTCACCGAGCGCAAGCGCTTGGACCAGGTTCTGCAGGAGAAGAACGTCGAGCTTGAGGGCGCCCGGGTGGCGGCGGAAAAGGCCAACCGCTCGAAGTCGGAATTCCTGTCGAGCATGAGCCACGAGCTGCGCTCGCCGCTCAACGCGATCCTGGGATTCGCGCAACTGATGGAATCGGACCTGCCGGCGCCATCGCCGAACCAGAAGCAAAGCATCGGCCAGATCCTTGGCGCGGGATGGCACCTGCTCAAGCTGATCAACGAGATTCTCGATCTGGCGAAGATCGAGTCTGGCCAGCTTTCCCTCTCGCTGGAACCGGTATCCCTGGCCGAGGTGATGGTCGAAAGCCAGGGCATGATCGAGGGTCAGGCGCACAAGCGCGGCATCCGGCTCGACTTTCCGCACTTCGATGCGCCCTGTTATGTACATGCCGACCGCACCCGCTTGAAGCAGGTCCTGCTCAACTTCCTTTCCAATGCGGTCAAGTACAACCGGGCGCAGGGGTCGGTGACCGTGACGTATGCCGCCATCAGCCCCGTGCGCTTGCGTGTCAGCATCACCGACACCGGCGCCGGATTGCCGCCCGACAAGCTGGCGCAGTTGTTCCAGCCCTTCAATCGGCTCGGTCAGGAGGGCGGCGGCGAGGAAGGCACGGGCATAGGCCTGGTGGTCGCCAGGCAGCTGATCGAGCTCATGGGCGGGGTCATAGGCGTGACCAGCACTGTCGGATACGGCAGTGTGTTCTGGTTCGATCTGGCGGCCGGGGCCGAACCGCAAATCTTGGCCGGCAGCGATGCACCACTATTGCCGGTCCCGGTGCCGATGCGGGATGGGGTGCTGCGGCGCGTGCTGCTCTACGTGGAGGACAACCCGGCCAATCTGCTGCTGGTCGAGCAGATCATCGCCCGTCGCCATGAGCTTGAGCTGCTAAGCGCCGTGACCGCGACGCTGGGCATCGCGCTGGCGCGCGAAAGGTTGCCGGAAGTGATCCTGATGGACATCAACCTGCCCGACATGAGCGGCATCGACGCCATGCGAATATTGCGCGAGGACCCGGCCACGGCGCACATTCCGGTAGTTGCCGTCAGCGCCAA
>Ga0209181_10007386_pt1 | contig 15074 bp, 10 predicted proteins | sample MAT05_FD_187208 | JGI IMG/M metagenome (GOLD analysis project Ga0209181, IMG submission 187208) | Freshwater microbial communities from Lake Fryxell liftoff mats and glacier meltwater in Antarctica - MAT-05 (SPAdes) (version 2) | ecosystem: Environmental > Aquatic > Freshwater > Ice > Liftoff... | reverse complement strand
CAGCAGCTCAAGTTTAAGCCCACCTATAATCCTTATACTGAGCCTTCCTTGGAAGTATACGCCTACCATCCCCCTAGCCAAAAATATTTAGAAGTCGGTAACTCAGGCTTATTCCGCCCCGAAATGTTAGAGCCGTTGGGCTGTGGCGGCAAATCCACGATCGCCTGGGGATTAGGGCTAGAGCGGATCGCCATGATTTTGTACGACGTCGATAAATTATCGAACTTGGTCGGCCCTGATATTAGCTTGCATTCACCTTAAAAAACTCTATGCCTACGATTTCGTTCTCTTTAGAATATTTACAGCGGTTAACTCCCGTGACGCCGCAACAGCTAGTGCAACAGGCATTTGACTATGGCTTAGAGGCAACGCTGCACCCCCACACCCTAGAAGTAGAAGTGACTGCCGATCGCCCCGATCTATTGGCCGCAGAAGGGTTTGCTCGTGCCGTAAATATCTACAACGGCAGCGTGCGCGCTGCTTCGCAGATACCGCAAGGTTCGCTCCCCGCAGCTTTAGAAGATTCGGGGCGCGTGGTCAGGGTTGATCCTTCAGTGCGATCGCTCCGTCCGTTTATTGGCGCGTTAGTGGTTGAGCAAGTCAATTTCGGACAGGCAGGACTAGATGCGCTCATTCAATTTCAGGAAAAAGTGACGCAAACTTTTGGGCGACATCGCAAAAAGATTGCGGTTGGGGTCTATGATTTATCCGCCATCACCGGAACCATCGAATACACGACTGCGCACAAAGACGCCCTATCGTTTGTGCCCATCCATAGCGATTCAGCTCTCACTGCCAGGGAAATTTTGACCCAGCATCCTACAGGCAAACTCTATGCCCACACGTTGCCCGAAGGCGATTTCGTGCCTGTCCTCCGCGATGCTACAGGGCAAGTTTTATCTATGCCGCCGATCATTAACGCCAACGGAGTCGGCAATGTGACGCCTCAAGCGCAAAGTTTATTCATTGATGTGACTGGAACAAGTGCAAAAGCCGTTACCGAAGTCGTTAATATTTTGGCGCACAACTTTTTAGATTGCGGAGCACAAGTTAAAACAGTAACCATTGAATCATCAGATGGGAATCCAGATGGAAAGAGCGTTACGCCTGATTTACAGGCTAGGGCGATCGCCTTTTCTGCCCGTTTTCTCAACGAAATGGTCGGCACCAACATTGCCAAAAAAGATCTGCACACTTACCTCTCTCGCATGGGGCTAGAAACCACCGGAACTAGCTTTATTCTGGTGCCCACCTACCGCACCGATATCTTAAGTCAAATCGATATTGCTGGAGACTTAATGGTGGCAGTGGGGTTAGATAATCTTAAAGCCGATTTAGGGGTAATCCGATTCCATACAGGCACCCCCGATCCGCTCAAAGAACTGAGCTACACCGTAGGAAATTGGGCACAGCGCATGGGCTTAATGGAGGTCAAAAGCTTTATCTTGACCGACCCAGAGATGCTGGCATTATTTTCGCCCCATGCTATCCAAACCGAAAATGCCAAGAGTCGCACTTACAGCGCTGCCCGCACCACTTTACAAGCAGGACTATTAGAAATCCTCTCGCACAACATTAGCGCGCCCAAACCCCTTAACCTTTACGAAATTGGCGAAGTACTGCAAGGGTCGGAGACCGGAGAAGTCTATGAGACGTTGTGCTGGAGCTTTGCCAGCCTCGATTCTAGAGCCTCTTTCGCCACTGCAAAATCCTATATACAAACGCTTTTAAATGCGTTAAAAATCTCTTACGAGTTAACCGACTGTCAGGAGCCGCGCTATATCTCTCATCGAGCGGCAGCAGTGCAAGTCAATGGGCGCACCATTGGACATTTTGGTGAGATTCATCCCAACATTTTGCAGTATTTTTCTTTCCCAGAACCCGTTTGTTCAGGAGAGTTAGATTGCCGAGGGCTGAACCTGATCTAGTCTCTGCCACTTCCCATCAGAGAGATAATCCAAACAATTATCCCGGCATACAAAATTTGAGCCAAAAATAGATTGCTGCCTTGATCGCTAACGATCGCCGATGCTGACGCAGGAATCTGGTCGATCACAGAATCAGATGCCGCTTGGGCAAACGCCCGATCGCCCCACCCAGCGGTTAAACATAAGACAAATTGCCATAAAAGAACTTGCCTTAAAGCAGCCCTTCCTAACTCTCTCAAATGCCATTGGTCATGATTAATTTGGGTCAGCATCTCTACTCCCTCTAAATGGTAGATATTGAGCGATCGAATGCACACACCCTGACGAGCTAACCTTTCTGCGTCACACAGTACTCGTAAATATACTGATCATTATACTGGAGAGTAATCTTGCTTGCTTTTTGTAACGGTCAAGCCTGTTTTTTAGAATCTGTAGCTTTAAATACATTTCAATAGAGTAAAGACCTCTTAACCCTGTCAACGATCGCTCCGATCGTTACGCCTTATGCCTTCTCTTTTTTCTGATGCCAACCAAAGACTCGAAAAAGCGCTCCGCTACGTTTCCATCCCCGAAGATGCCATTGAGCGCCTGAAGTTTCCCAAAGCCAGCCTCACCGTTTCCATTCCGGTACGAATGGATAATGGCTCATTGAAAGTGTTTCAAGGCTATCGTGTTCGCTACGACGACAGCCGAGGACCGACCAAGGGCGGCATTCGATTTCATCCCGGCGTCAATTTAGATGAAGTGCAATCCCTGGCTTTTTGGATGACCTTCAAATGTGCGGCACTCAATATTCCATTCGGCGGCGCAAAAGGCGGAATTACCCTAAACCCCAAAGAGCTATCTCGGTTTGAGTTAGAGAGTTTGAGCCGAGGATACATTAATGCGATCGCCGACTTCATTGGGCCCGACATCGACATCCCTGCCCCCGACGTTTACACCAACGCGATGATCATGGGCTGGATGATGGATCAATACAGCATTATTCAGCGCCAAATTATCCCTGGCGTAGTCACGGGCAAGCCGATCTCAATGGGAGGGAGTTTAGGCAGAGAAACGGCAACAGCAATGGGAGCTTTCTTTACCATCCAAACTCTTTTGCCAAAGTTTGGGCGTTCGCCCCAAGGTACAACCGTCGCGGTTCAAGGTTTTGGCAATGCAGGCGCAGTATTAGCCGAACTGTTGTTTAGAGCCGGCTGCAAAGTGGTTGCCATCAGCGATTCTCAGGGCGGCATCTATACGCCCCAAGGACTTGATATTCCCAGCGTCCGGCAAGCCAAAGATGCCACTCGTAGTGTAAAAGCGGTCTACTGCGAAGGAAGCGTTTGCAACTCGGTAGAACATTCTGTGATCACGAATGCGGAGTTGTTAGAGCTAGAGGTGGATGTGCTGATTCCGGCTGCCCTAGAAAACCAAATTACGGCTGCCAACGCGAATTCGATTCAAGCTCGGTATATTTTTGAAGTGGCGAATGGTCCGGTCACCTCTGAAGCCGATGCAATTTTGGCGCAAAAAGGCATTCAGGTGATTCCCGACATTCTCGTGAATGCTGGGGGCGTAACAGTGAGTTATTTTGAATGGGTGCAGAACAAGAGCGGCTTCTATTGGAGCTTAGAAGAAGTCAATCAACGGCTGCAAGATAAAATGATAGAAGAAACCGAGCGGATTTGGGAAATTGCACAGGAATTGGCGATCGACTTGCGCACCGCTGCCTACGTCCATGCCTTAAGCCGTTTGGGTGAGTCAATTCGCGCTAAAGGAACGCGAGAGGACTATATCAATTAATATTCGCCCTATATAGCATTTCTTAATTCAGTGAGGTGTAGACATGGAGCTTAAGCCCTTTGTCCCAAGAGGGAAGAGCCTCTCACTTGTCTAGGAACAGCTACATTAACTGAGATCTTGCACCACTCGCAACACCCACCCGGAATTGAAATTCCGGGCTAACGCAACGAAGTCCGTTTCAACGGACTGAAGAGCAGACAGGCTTTCAACCCATTTTAATGGGTTTTGTCTATTAGCCCCGAATTCATTCGAGGGTGGGCGATTGAGAAAGGTGCAAGATCTGAGTTAACTTGAATTCCAAATCTTGAATTCAAGTTAAGGGAGTAGCAATGAAATAACGTCCCGATCCGCCCCCTAAATCCCCCAATTTTGGGGGACTTTGAAAGGCTCGGAAGTCCCCCAAAATTGGGGGATTTAGGGGGCTAGCAAGCTAGCGCATCCCACTGGGACTTTATTTCAATGCAGATCCCTAACCTCGTTACGTCCATGCAAGCCGATCGCGATTGTGGCATCTCTCTTAAGATAGATAGTCATTTGATCAAGGCTGATCAAAGATTATCAGTATGAAGAACTTTATAATTTTTGAGCGATATGCCTTTTAATCAGACCTATGTGAAGCTTAAACAGCCTGCGATCGGCTGCCTGGTTCGAGAGATCCGGCAAACCTTGAAGCTAACTCAGGGGAAATTTGCTTCTCAACTTGGAGTCACATTTCCCACGATCAATCGTTGGGAAAATGGACACGCTCTCCCTTCTTCTCTAGCGCTTAGACAAATTGACAGCTTACTGACTCAGTTAGGCAATTCGCCAGATTTAATCTTGCGAGATCAGAGTAAAGCTCTGCAAAACAAGTATTTTTTGCAAAGGAATGTAGAAGAATGAGTGAGGAGCAGCAAAAGGTAGTTTCCGAAATCACTTTTACAAGTGATGGAGAAATAGGAGCGTTAATTCGATCGCTTGACTGGTCGCAAACGCCGTTAGGATCTGCCGAAAACTGGTCGCCAAGTTTAAAAGCTGCTGTAAAAACTCTGTCTACAGAACTCGATCGCGCTAAGCAGCAAAAACAAGAACAGCAGACAACAGCAGAAGTCTCCAAGCAAAACGAAGTAGAAACCCTTCTATCAAGGATTAATAACGGGTTTTATCAGCTCGATCGCCATTGGCGTTTTACCTTTGCTAACGACCGCCTCTGTGAAATCGTGGGTATGGAGCGCGAAGCAATCATGAGTCACAGCTTTTGGGATTTATTTCCTGATACCGTTGATACTCAATTTGATACCGAACTACACCAGGCATTTAACGAGCAAACGCCCGCCCATTTCGAGTATTTTCACCAATCTTGGAATCGCTGGTACGAACACTGGGTTTACCCTTCACCAGAAGGGTTGACCATCTTTGGGGCAGACATCAGCGATCGCAAACAGGCAGAGGACTCATTGCGCCTAAGCGAAGAGCGTTATCGCCTGCTCACTTCAACCCTCACCTCGATCGTTTGGACAGCTACTGCTGAAGGTGCATTGATCACGCCCCAGCCCGAATGGGAAGCTTACACCGAGCAATCTTGGGAGAACTATCGCAACTGGGGTTGGGTACAAGCGCTGCACCCCGACGATCGAGGGCGGGTTTTGGCGCTATGGCCGCAAGCTACTGAGAACCGTATCATTAGCAGTTTTGAAGGACGAATGTGGCACGCTGCCAGCGGTGAGTATCATCACTTTGAAGCCCAAGGGTTGCCGTTACTCAATCCAGATGGCTCGATTCGGGAATGGATTGGCACGATTACCGATATCCACGATCGCAAACAATCTGAAGCCATATTACGCGAAAGTGAAGAACGCTTTCGGCAAATGGCAGATTCTGCCCCGGTGCTGCTCTGGATATCGGGCACCGATAAACTCTGTCATTATTTCAATCTCCCGTGGCTAAATTTTACGGGGCGAACGATGGCACAAGAATTAGGCAATGGTTGGGCAGAAAACATCCACCCTGACGACTTTCTACAGTGCTTGGATACGTATGTAACTGCCTTTGATGCCCGTCAACCGTTTCAGATGGAATATCGCCTAAGACGCTTTGATGGCGTGTACCGCTGGCTGATTGATGAAGCCGTTCCTCGGTACACATCAGCGGGTCAATTCTTGGGTTACATCGGCTCTTGTGTCGATATTGAAGACCGCAAACAAATGGAAAATGCCCTGCGAGAAAGCGAATCGCAATTCCGCTTAATCGTCGATAGCGCCAAGGAATACGCCATTTTTACGATGGATTTACAGGGCTGGATCACGAAATGGAACTTGGGGGCAGAGCGGCTGTTGGGCTACACCGAAGCAGAGGCGATCGGGTGCCAGAGTCCAATTATCTTTACACCCGAAGACAACGAACAGGGACGAGCCGAGTTTGAGATCCAAACCACCCTTATCCAAGGGCAAGCCCCAAACGAACGTTGGCAACTGCGCAAAGATGGGAGCCGCTTTTGGGCAAGTGGATTGATGATGCCCCTGCTCGACGAAATGGGTACCCCGCAGGGATTTGTCAACATTTTACAAGACAAAACTGCGCAACGACAGGCAGGCGAACGGCTACAACTGCTACACGAAACAACCCGCGATCTACTTTCGACAGATCAGCCCCTCGCACTGATCCACAGTCTGTTTGCCAAACTCTCGGCGCAGCTAGATCTCCACTGTTACTACAACTTTATGGTGGAAGAAAAAGACGATCGCTTAATGCTGCATCTAAAAAACTACGATGGTATTTCTGAAAAAGAAGCTAAGGCGATCGAGTGGGTTGAAATGGGTCGCTATCTTTGTGGGCTGGTGGCACAAGAGCGGCGACAAATCGTTCTCAATGAAGCCCAAATTGCGACCCATCCCAATGCTCAAGCTGTCCGTGCCAGGGGTATTAAGGCTTATGCCGGACAACCGTTGATTGCCCGAGGTCGATTACTAGGAACGCTCTGCTTTGCTAGCCGGACTCGAACGTACTTCACATCAGCAGAAATTGAGTTGTTGCAATCCGCCTGTGACCAAATTGCGATCGCCCTAGAACGCACTAATTTAACGAATTCATTACAACAGCAAGCCGAACAATTAAGACAAGCAAACCGGATTAAAGACGAGTTTCTGGCGGTGCTGTCCCATGAATTGCGATCGCCCCTCAACCCCATTTTGGGGTGGTCAAAGCTTCTCCAAAGCCGCAAGTTAGACGAAACAAAGACTGCTCAAGCCCTTGCTACCATTGAACGAAACGCAAAATTGCAATCCGAACTAATCGAAGATTTGCTTGATGTCTCTCGCATTCTCCAAGGCAAACTTAGCCTCAATGTGCGATCGGTCAGTTTAGCCCCGATCATGCAAGCGGCGATCGAAACAGTCCAGTTAGCAGCCACTGCCAAGGCGATTACCGTAGAAGTAACCCTTGACCCCGAAGTAGGACAAGTTTCTGGCGATGCCACCCGCCTTCAGCAAGTGATCTGGAACTTACTGTCGAATGCCGTCAAGTTTACGCCGCCAGGGGGACACGTTAAAGTGCAATTAACGCCGGGTATCAACCAAGCTCAAATCACCGTTAGCGATACTGGTAAAGGAATTCTTCCTGAATTTGTACCCTATGTGTTTGACTATTTTCGGCAAGAAGATGGCGCCACCACACGTAAGTTTGGCGGGTTAGGGCTAGGGCTGGCGATCGTGCGTCATCTAGTCGAGCTACATGGGGGCACCGTTCAAGTGACCAGCCCAGGAGAAGGCTTAGGCGCTACGTTTACCGTCAAGCTGCCGCTGATGCCCGTTCAGTCTGCCGTTACGCCCGATCGCTTATCTGCTGAACCGTCGCTTGATTTAAACGGCATTCGAGTATTAGTGATCGATGATGAAACCGACTCCCGCGAGTTTGTAGAATTTGTTTTAGAGCAAGCAGGAGCCAGGGTCACAACCGCCACAACTGCTTGCGAAGGATTTGCGCTGTTAACTCAATCTCAGCCAGATGTGCTGCTCAGCGATATTGGAATGCCCGATATGGACGGCTATATGCTGATGCAGCAAGTGAGGATGTTGCCTCCAGAGCGCGGAGGCAGTGTTTTGGCGATCGCCCTCACCGCTTACGCCGGAGATTTCAACCACCAGCAAGCCCTACAGGTAGGTTTCCACCGACATCTGGCAAAACCTATAGAGCCAGAAGCGTTGGTCAGAGTCATCGCTACTCTAACTAAACGGACTCAATAGAGCAATAGTCCGGACAGTTTTGGTGGCAGAGCCTGAAACCCGCATTCTACCGCTACATTTAGGGGTACATCGAAGCCTGAAACCTGCCTTCTACCGTTAGCTCAGATCTTGCACCTTTCTCAATAGCCCACCCTCGAATGAATTCGGGGCTAATAGACAAAACCCATTAAAATGGGTTGAAAGCCTGTCTGCCAAGTTCTTGAGTCCGTTTCAACGGACTTTGTTGCGTTAGCCCGGAATTTCAATTGCGGGTGGGTGTTGCGAGTGGTGCAAGATCTCAGTTCTACTACTAAACTCAACTGCATTGACCATTTATCGTTCTACTACTAAACTCAATTGCACTGCCTTAGCTAATATAAGATGCTTGACCCGTCGCCTCAGAAAACTTTGACGATGCCCGTACCAGCTAACGAAACAGAACGGTTAGCAGCACTTTATCGCTATGAAGTTCTTGATACTCCGCCAGAAGCGGCGTTCGATCGCATTACGGCTCTGGCAGCACGGTTGCTAGATATGCCCGTTGCCCTGGTTTCTCTAGTCGATGAATCTAGAGCCTGGTTCAAGTCTTGCATTGGCTTTGACGCTCAGGAAGTTCCTCGATACAGCGCGCCTTGCAGTTTTGTCGTGTTGACGAACGACCTCCTGATCATTCCCGACACCCTCAATGACGATCGCTTCGCCTGCACGCCTCTGGTTCAACATCAGCCAGGTATGAGGTTCTACGCAGGTGCGCCCCTCCTCACCCAAGACGGCTTTAACCTCGGAACGCTCTGTCTGGTTGACAGTAAGCCCCGTGATCTTCTCAGTGCAGAACAGCAAGCGACTTTGGTTGACCTGGCAGCAATAGTGGTAGACGAACTGGAGCTTCGCCTAGCAGCTCATAAAGTCGCCCAAGTAGATATGGCTCTGCTAGAGATTAATAAATGCGTTGCGACCGTTACAGGCGAGGCTTTTTTCTATGCCCTGACGCAACACCTTGCCAAAGTTTTAGGTGCTGATTATGTCTACATTGGTCTAGTAGAAGGCGATGTAGACATAATGCTAAGAGCGATCGCCACCTGTGCCCAGGGTCAAATTGTAGAGAACCTGGAATATCCGCTACAAGGCACTCCTGGTTGGGAAACGATTGAGCAACGCAAACTTTGCTGCTACCCGCGTAGAGTTCAAGCCCAATTTCCCCATGCGCCCCGGCTCAGTCAGCTTGCAGTCGAAAGCTATGTGGCAATTCCGTTCTTTGACTCCAGCGGCGTCAGCTTAGGCATATTGGCAGTAATGGATAGAAAACCGCTAGAGCAGGTTCAACTAGCAAAAACTTTGTTATCGGTCTTTGCACTCCGAATTGCCACCGAACTAGAACGCCAGCAATCAGAAATGATCCTGCGTCAGGCAACGGAACAAATGAGCGCTGCCCAACGCTTCGCCAAAGCAGGCTTGTGGGAATGGAATGTGCCTACAAACGAAGTCTATTGGTCGCCCGAATATTACGAACTGTGGGGCATCAGCCCAAATATTCCTGCTGCTTATGGCACTTGGTTAAACTTAATTGCTGAGGAAGACCGCGATCGCGTTGACCAGCAGATTCGCGCAGCAGTTGCCCAGCAACAACCCATCCAGGTGGAATATCGCTACCACCATCCAGAACGCGGTTTATGTTGGTTTATGTCAATTGGCAACACGCTTTATGATGCCGAGAATCAACCGCTCCGGGCAACGGGTATTTCGTTAGATATTACCGATCGCAAGCGAGTTGAAGAAGAACTGCGGCAAAAGAACGCCATTTTGAGTGTAGTTAACGAGTCAGCGCCGACGCCAATTTTTGTCAAAGATCGCCAAGGACGGATTATTTATGCCAACCCCGCCACGCTTGAGGTGTTAGGCAAATCGGCGTCTGAGGTGATTGGCTCTCGCGATAGCGATCTCTACCCCGACCTGGAAGATGCTGCCAGAGTAATGGCAAATGATCAGCGAATCATGGAAGCCGGACAAACAGAAGTGCTTGAAGAATCTCCTGATGGCATTCGGACATTTTTGAGCTTGAAATCTCCTTACCGCGATGAGTCGGGAGCAGTCGTTGGTTTAGTTGGCGTCGCTAGTGATATTAGCGATCGCGTACAGCTTGAACGCGATCGTGAACGGGTTTTGCAACAAGAACAAGCCGCGCGTGAAGCAGCCGAAACTGCTAATCGGATTAAAGATGAGTTTTTGGCAGTGCTGTCCCACGAACTGCGATCGCCCCTCAACCCCATTTTGGGTTGGACTAAACTGCTGCAATCGGGCACCCTAGACGCATCTAAAACGGTACAAGCTTTAGATACAATTGAACGCAATGCCAAATTGCAAACCGAACTAATCGAAGATTTACTCGATGTTTCGCGGATTCTGCAAGGCAAGCTTAGTCTGAATATTTATCCAGTCAACTTGGCATTCACGGTCGAAGCGGCGATCGAAACCGTCAGTTTGGCAGCCAAAGCCAAATCTATTAATATTCAAACCGAGTTAGATCCTGAGATTGGACAGGTTTTGGGTGATGATAGACGCTTGCAGCAGGTGATTTGGAATTTGGTTTCTAATGCGGTTAAGTTCACACCAGAAGGCGGGCGCGTGGAAGTCTGTTTAACTGCCGTTGACAATCACGCTCAGATTACAGTGGCAGATACCGGAAAAGGCATTAGCCCGAAGTTCTTGCCCCATATCTTTGAATACTTCCGTCAAGAGGATGGCGCCACCACTCGTAGATTCGGCGGATTGGGTTTGGGGTTGGCGATCGTGCATCACCTGATTGAACTGCACAGCGGTAAAGTTCAAGCCCACAGCCTTGGAGAAGGGCAGGGCACAACCTTCACGGTCAAGTTACCGTTATCAGAAATTGCAAAAGGGCAGAATTTTGAATCCCAAAAGCCATCTTTTCCCTCTACCGCCACCCCGCTTTTAGGAATTCGGGTGTTAGTCGTTGATGATGAACCCGATATGCGCAATGTCGTTACTTTTTCGCTAGAGCAGGCGGGTGCAGAAGTGATGACATTTGCCAGTGCACCGAAGGCATTAGAGGCGTTAGCTCAGTTTCAGCCAGACATTTTGGTGAGCGACATTGGCATGCCCGATATGGATGGATATACGCTAATAAAGCAGATCAGAGCATTATCTCCTCAGCAGGGCGGGCAAATCAAGGCGATCGCCCTCACTGCCTATGCCTCAGAGTTTGACCAGCAACAAGCCCTGCAAGCAGGTTTTCAGCAACATCTGGCAAAGCCTATAGAGCCAGACGTTTTGATCAGGGCGATCGTCAAGTTGTTTAAGAGCAACCCCTGAAGCACGAGAAGCTCGCTCAATCAGATCGCGCCCCAATCTCTGCCATACTCCAATCGGGGCGCAGGTGTCTGGCGTGCCTTAAGTAAGGGTGATGAATTTTTACCAGCACCGGAGTATTGATGTGAATTAAAAACCGAATGCAGCGCACTAGGCTGCCCTCGACGTGCATTTGCTGGACATCCAACAACGGCACATTTTGCCAATGGAGGCGCTCACGGGCGATCGCCGCCGGAAAAATTGCATCTAAATCACGAGTTGCCGAAAAAGTGGCGCTAATGATGTCATCGGGGTCAATCGAATTATAGGATTCCAACTCATCTAATAGTTCTCTAACCGCATCTCGAATTGCCTCAACCGAATTTTCTGGGACAGTCGTTGCCCCCCGAATTGCCATCACTCGCCAACCCACGGTCAAATCCTCCAGTGCTTACTAAAGGGATGTTTACTAAAGGGGCAAACAGCCCAGTTTACTTAAAAATAGTATTCTCAATCTTAGACTCAGACAGCCTAAAGTCGATCTAAGGTCGATAGAGCCAAAGCGGTAATCCGCTGGTAGCCAGTTCAAATTCTAACCAGTCTGCCCCTGATTTTAGCCCCGGAGAACTGCTTAAGGCGAAAGTTAATTGACTGCGACCCGGTAAAAATCGACTACCAAAGCTTTTCGGCTCCTCTAAAGTGAAACATTGTGCCTTCTCAGGGTCAAGCCCTGCTAGTTCAGCGGCCCAACAGCGCGCGTCTTCTTCCGAGCCTAAGCGATCGACCACTCCCAGTTCTAGCGCCTGTTGCCCCGTAAAAATTCGCCCATCTGCAAAGCTTTTGACGGTTTCTACCGCTAAGTTCCTGCCTTCAGCAACGGTCTGGACAAACTGTTGATAGCTAACATCAATCAGTTCTTGCAGAATGGTTTGCTCAGGGGCGGTTAACTCTCGGTCAAACGAAAGAATATCTTTGTAGGGACCCGACTTAATCACCTTGAAAGACACGCCAATTTTCTCTAGCAACCGCTCTAGGTTGTTGCCCCGCAGAATTACGCCAATGCTGCCCGTAATGGTTCCAGGGTTTGCCACAATGTGCTCGGCTCCGACGCCAATATAAACCCCACCGGAGGCAGAAATATTGCCAAAGCTAGCAACAATTTTAATTTTTTCGCGCAATCGCTTCAGGGCACTATAAATCTCTTGTGAATCTCCCACCGTGCCACCGGGGCTATCAATTCGCAGCAACAGCGCCGGAAATTTTCGTTCTTCAATGGTCTTTAGGGCTTCTAGAACTCGCTTACGGGTGGCGCTGCCGATCGCCCCTGTAATTTCAATGCGAGCAATTTGTTTACGGTATCGAGGTTTAAAAGGCCAAACCATGTTGCGTGAACCTATAAAAAAGTCTTCAGAACATCCAGTTTACCGAATCATCGGAGCGATCGCGCAATCCCCCCGGCGGGTCATCGTGAGCGATCGATGACCCCTCCACGATACAGCCATGAAAGCATGGCAAGTGATAGGGTGATTGAGGTGATTGGGAGAAAAGCATGGGAAACGACATTCGACTCATTGTTCTAGATTTAGATGGCACGATCGTCGGTAAAACGAATCAAATTCAACCCGCCGTCATCCAAGCCGTGCAATCAGCCCAGGCAAAGGGTGTGCAGGTGGCGATCGCCACAGGACGGATGTACCGTTCTGCCCTACCCTTCTATCAAGAGCTAGGTTCTACGCTGCCCTTAATGAGCTATCAAGGCGCGTTCATCAAAGATCCTGCTACCGAGGAAATCCACCAAAACCTCACCGTTTCGAGTTTCGGAGCAGAACAGCTTTTAGATTATTTTGAGCATCCCGACCTGCGGCACAAAATTTCAGTGCATTTCTACATCAACGACGAGCTTTATGTGCGCGAAATAACCGATGGGACGAAAGAATACGTTCAGCGCTCCCTCATTCAGCCCATTCCAGTGGGAGACTTGCGCACAACCCTAGCGACAGAACCCACCAAAATTTTGGCACTTTGCGATGACCCAGCCTTAATTGATCAATTGCTGCTGGGCTTGCAAACCCGCTACACTCCCGACGAGTTCTATTTCACCAAATCTGTTGCGACCTTTTTAGAGGCAACCCATCCCCAAGTCAATAAAGGGGCGGCAGTTCGTTACGTTGCCGAAGAAATGCTAGGGCTACAGCCTGCTCAGGTAATGACGTTGGGCGATAATTTTAATGATCTAGAAATGATTCAATATGCTGGAGTGGGCGTGGCAATGGGCGACGCACCCAACGACGTGAAGGCAGTAGCAGATTGGGTTGCGCCCACGGTGGCAGAAAATGGGGCGGCAGTGGCGATCGCCAAATTTGTCCTATAGCGTCTGTCTCGGTGGCTTTTGGCTATCATCCTCAAGATGAGTTATGCCCCAGCAAGTTTGCTAAACTGCAAGCAAATATTGATCGTTCTTTCATGTTCCAACATGTTCCAACCTCCTGGTTTTTCTCAACACAGCATCGTCACCAGTCTGGGCACGCTAGTCTATTACACCGCCGAAACGGCACCCTGGCGCTTGCCCAATGAAGCCCCGGAAAAGCGATCGACCTTAGTGTTTCTGCACGGCTTTGGCGGGGGGTCTTCGGCGTATGAATGGTCGAAGGTTTACCCAGCATTTGCCTTTGAGTACCGAATTTTAGCGCCTGATTTATTGGGCTGGGGGCGATCGGAACACCTCAAGCGGAATTACCAGATTCAAGATTATCTGATGACGCTGCGAGAGTTTTTAGAGCAAACTTGTGCCGGAGAAGCGGTAACAGTCGTGGCATCTTCGCTCACGGCTGGGTTAATGATTCAAGTGGCGATCGCCCATCCTCATCTTTTTAAATCTCTCATTCTTTGCGCTCCTTCGGGCTTGGCAGATTTTGGCAAAGATTATAAAAGTGGTTTCTTTGCCAAGCTGGTCAGCATTCCGATCTTTGATCGATTGTTTTACAGTGCAGCGATCGCCACCAACTCCGGAATTCGCGGCTTTTTAGCCAATCGCCAATTTGCCCGCCCCAACCGCATCTCCCAAGAAATGATCGATGCCTACCTGACCTCTGCCCAGCTTCCCGATGCCGAACTAACCGCCCTTTCGTTTGTCCGGGGCGACTTATGCTTTGACTTGGCAGAATTTATGCCGGGGCTAACGATTCCCACTGCCATCATTTGGGGCAAACAATCCCAGCTCACCGACTATACAATTGGCGAAAAACTGGCTAGGCTCAATCCGCAAGCGGTTCGATTCTTAGAAATCTTAGAGGATGTGGGGCTAACGCCTCAGCTAGAACTGCCCGCCGTCATGATTGGGGTGGTGCAGAAATTTTTAGAGGAGCTAGAAGGTCAGGGCGGCTATTGATCAGAATTCAAAGTGCATTGCTTAGAAACTGTTTGCGAATGAAATGAAATATGGCTGAACTACCCTCTATGCCTAGATCCTCCCTAAGAGGATGTTTGAAAAGTTGTCGATGCGATATCAGTCTGTAAGGGCACGGCTAGAGAAATCATCGGCGTTGCTGAATTGCAGGATGAATCGCAAAAGCCGCCCTCACCCTAGCCCCCCAGAAGGAGAGGGAACAGGAATTCTAGCTCCTTTCTCCTTGGGGAGAAGGGTTGGGGATGAGGGCAAATCATCCCTGGTTTCAGCAACGCCAAATCATCAAGGAATGACTGGGGACTTTAGAGGATGTCTGAAAAGTATCGTCAATCATCTGTAGGAGCGTGGCATTCGGTCAAAAAGTTCTTGGACACACCGAAAAATGGTCGTCCGAATGCCGCGCCCTCACTCTCGGATGTCACATCTACGACTTTTCAGACATCCACTAAC
>Ga0209181_10007384_pt1 | contig 15081 bp, 9 predicted proteins | sample MAT05_FD_187208 | JGI IMG/M metagenome (GOLD analysis project Ga0209181, IMG submission 187208) | Freshwater microbial communities from Lake Fryxell liftoff mats and glacier meltwater in Antarctica - MAT-05 (SPAdes) (version 2) | ecosystem: Environmental > Aquatic > Freshwater > Ice > Liftoff... | reverse complement strand
CGAAGCGCGGAATCCCGCGAGCACGCCGCGCGGATCGACGATCGCTTGCGCCTCTGGCAGCGCTTGCGCCCGCGCGCCGAGCGGCGCCGCGATGGCAGCGAAGCAGCAGAGAAGCGCGAGCGTGGCGCGCGTCGTCCGACCGAGCTGCACAGCGGCCTCAGCCGCGAATCAGCGCGAGGAGCGCGTCGTGGACGAGGCCGTTGCTGGCGAGCGCCGAGCCGCCGTGGATGGTCGACTCGCCGCCCATCGAGGTGAAGATTCCGCCTGCTTCGCGCACCAGCACGGCGGCGGCGATGGTGTCCCACGGCATCACCGCCGGATCGATCATCGCATCGGCGCGCCCCTCGAGCAGGTGCCGGTAGCCGTCGAAGTCGGAGAAGCCGCGCTGGGTGAAGGTGCCCTCCGCGAGGCGCGGCAACACCTCTGGGATGCCCGCCGCGGTGAACTGTTGCAGCGCTCCATGGCAGATCAGCGACGCGTCGAGGGTTGCCACTTTGGAAACGTGCAGCGGCCGACCGTTTCCATAGGCGCCGTGGCCGCGCGCGCCCCAATAGAGGTCACCGCTCGCCGGGAAATACGCGACGCCGAGCACCGGCTCGCCGTCGGCCTCGAGCCCGACGAGGATCGACCAGGTGGGCAGGCCCCGCAGAAACGCGCGCGTTCCGTCGATCGGATCGACGACGAAGCGCAGCGCCGAAGGGCCGTCGCCGCCGGCGCCGCTCTCCTCGCCGAGAAAGCCCGCCGTGGGGAATCGCGCGCTCAGGAACGCGCGCAGCCGATGCTCGACCGCTTGGTCGGCCTCGGTCACCGGGCTGCGGTCCGGCTTGGTCTGTGCGCGCGCCGCGGCACCACCGCGGAAAGCCGCCAGCGCATCTTCGCCGGCGGCGAGGACCTCGTCGAGCAGCGCGTCGAGCGCGGCCCTGCCACCGATGCGATCGAGATCGAAGACGGCGCTCATGGGTGGCGCAATGTATCAGCGCCGCGGGAAAGTGGGAGCGCCGCGCGCTCGTCGGTTAGCGTCGCCGGGTGATCGCACAGAGAAAGGTGCTCGCCGTGCTCGCGCTCCTGCTCGCAGCTGTGCCCGCGTCGGCCTCGGCGCAGGACGGCGGCGTGCGTGATGGCGGTGCGAGCGATGGCGGCTCGAACGCGCTCGATGCGGGGACGCGCGACGCCTCGATCGGCGACGCGCAGCCGCCGGCCCCGATGCTCGTCGTTGGTCCGAGCGCAGCGACACGCGAGGTGTTCGCGACGGCCGCAGATCCTTCGCGCGCTTTCGCGACGATGCAGCGCGAGCCGCTGATCACCGCGGGCGAGCTCGCCGCCGAGATCAATCGGCGAGCGCCTCCGCTGCGCGCGGCCTATGTCGATCCAACGCGCGTCGATGAACTCGCGCGGGACATGGTGCGCGATCGTGTGCTCGCCGAGGCTGCGCGTCGCGCCGGTATGCTCGACGACGCCGAGGTGAAGCGCGAGATCGAACGAACGCTCGCACGTGTGTTGCTCGAGCGCGCGCTCGTCGCGGACCCAGGGCCCGTCGTGGACGAGGCCGCAGCGCGCGTGTTTTACGACCTGCACGTTGCTGAGTACACGAAGCCGGAGCAGGTGCGCCTGCTCGGGATCGTGCTGGCGACGCGCGCAGATGCGCTGCGTGTGCTCGCCGAGGTGAGCCGCGTCGGTGAGCGGCGCTTCGAGGCGGTCGCGCGCAGGCGCTCGATCGACGCACAGTCGCGCCGACGCGATGGCAGTCTCGGCTGGCTCTATGTCGGCAGTCGCCCGGAGGCCGCGCTGATCGACGCCGCGTTCGCGCTGCGCGTCGGTGAGACTGCGGCCGCACCGCTCGAGGTCGATGGACGCTTTTACGTGCTTCGCGCCGCCGAGCGACGCGCGCCGGAGCCGGTGCCGTTCGAGCGCGCGCGCTCCGCCGTGGTGAGCCGCCTTCGCGCCGAGCACCGCCAGCGCGTCGTCGACGTGATCCTCGCGCGCACGCGCCGCGACCAAGGCGTCTCGGTGCGACCGGCCGCCGCACTCGTCCGCGTCGCATCGCCGTAGATCGTCGACGGGCAGGTTCGGCACAGCTGAGTTCCGCTCTCCGGGGCGTGCGCTGCTACGCTCGCGCCGGTCTTGCTCGCGCTCGTGCTGCACGCCCATCTGCCGTTCGTCCGGCATCCGGAGAACGACGATCACCTGGAAGAGCGCTGGCTCTTCGAGGCGCTGGCGGAGTCGTATCTGCCCCTCGTGGAGGTGTTCGACCGCCTCGCGCAAGAAGGCGTGCCGTATCGCCTGACGCTGAGCGTCTCGCCGACGCTCGCGTCGATGCTGGGCGATCCGCTGCTGTGCGCGCGCTTCGTGCGCTGGCTGTCGCGGCTAGAGCGCCTCGCGCTGCGCGAGCGCGCGCGTCTCGGCGCCGGGGATGTGCTGGTGCCGGCGCTCGATCATGCGCTTGCGTGTGTCGCGCGCGTGCAGCGCACGTGGGAGGCGATCGGCGGCGACGTGCTCGGCGCGCTGCGCAGGCTCGCCGATGCGGCGCACCTGGAGCTCGCGGGCTGCGCGGCGACGCATGGCTATTTGCCGGGTCTCTCCGCAGTGCCGGGCGCGGTGTACGCGCAGCTCGCCATCGGCGCCGATGCGCATCGCGACACGTTCGGCCGGTCGCCGCACGCGCTGTGGCTGCCGGAGTGCGGCTACGTCGCTGGGCTCGACGCGACGCTCGCGCGCGTCGGCGTGCGCGCGACGGTGCTCGACACACACGGCGTGCTGAACGCGCGCCCTCGTCCGCCGTTTGGCGTCTACGCGCCGGTGCTCTCGCGCTCCGGCGTGGCGTTCTTCGCGAGAGATCCCGAGGCGTCCGAGGCGGTCTGGTCGCGAGAAGTCGGCTACCCGGGAGATCCTGCATATCGCGAGTATCACCGCGATGTCGTCGACGTCCTGCCGCGCGAGCGCGTCGCCGACATTCTGCCGCCGATCGACGCGCGCGTCCCCACTGGGCTCAAGCTCTGGCGCATCACCGGCGGTGACGGCGCGAAGGCTCCGTACGATCCGGTCGCAGCGATGGCGCGCGCACGGGCGCACGCGGCGCACTTCGTCGCGCAGCGCTTCGCGCGTCTCGACGCCGCGCGCGCCATCGTCGCGGACCGCGCGCCGGTCTGCGTCGCGCCGTACGACGCCGAGCTCTTTGGGCACTGGTGGCACGAGGGCCCGACGTTCCTCGAGCACGTTTTGCGCGAGGCGGCGCGGCGTACAACGACGCTGAGCGGCTATCTGGCGCGCGGGCCGGAGCTCGCGGTGGTGGAGCCGGCGGCGTCCTCGTGGGGCGAGGAAGGCCAGAGCCGCGTGTGGCTCGGCGAGCGTACGGCGGCGCTGTGGCCACCAGTATTTGCCGTCGCGCGCGCCGTCACTGCGCTCGTCGCGCGACATCGACACGCGACCGATCCGCTCACCGAACGCACGTTGCGCCAGGCCTGCCGGGAAGCACTGCTCGCGCAGGCGAGCGATTGGCCTTTTCTCGTCCACGTCGGCACGGCGCCACACTACGCGCAGGCGCGGCTCGCGGCGCATGTGGCGCGCTTTCACGCGCTCGCCGCCGGGCTCGATTCGGGAATGGAAGCGACGCGCTCGCTCCTTTCCGCTTTCTCGCAGGTGGAGAGCCGTGACAATGTGCTTCCGCGCCTGGATCCGGCGAGGTTCTCGGAGGAATTCGTATGACGACGCCCACTTTCGCAGGAGCGCTCACCGCGCTCGTCACTCCCTTCCGCGACGGACAGGTCGACGTCGAGGCGCTGCGAGCGCTCGTCGAGGCGCAGATCGCCGGCGGCATCGACGGGCTCGTCCCGTGCGGCACGACAGGCGAGAGCGTGACGCTCAGCACCGCGGAGCACACGCTGGTCGTGCGCACCGTCGTCGCGCAGACGAAGCGCCGCGTGCCGGTCGTCGCTGGTGCGGGCAGCGTGTCGACCGCACACGCGATCGAGCTGACGCGCATCGCGCGCGACGCGAAGGCCGATGGCGTGCTGATCGTCGTGCCCTACTACAACAAGCCGACACAGGCGGGCCTCGTCGCCCACTACCGCGCGGTGCTGCGCGAAGTGCCGATGCCGACGATCCTCTACAACATTCCAGGGCGCTCGGGCGTCGACCTCGGCCTCGACGCGATGGCGCAGCTCGCGGAGGTGCCAGAGATCGTCGCGGTGAAGGAGGCGACGGGCAATGTGCTGCGCAGTCAGTCGTTAATTGCGCGCTTCGGTGATCGCTTCGCGGTGCTCTCCGGAGACGACGCGCTCACGCTGCCGATCCTCGCCGTCGGAGGGAAGGGCGTGATCAGCGTCACCTCGAACGTGTTGCCGCGCGAGGTCGGCGACGTCGTGCGTCTGTGGAACGCGGGCGACGTCGTCGCCGCGCGCAAGCTGCACCTGCGACTCGTGCCGGTACACGAGTCGATGTTCGTCGAGTCGAATCCGGGGCCCGCCAAGGCTGTCCTCGCGCGGGCTGGCCGCATCGCGCCCGAGGTGCGACTGCCGCTCGTCTGGCCCGCAGAGTCGTCGCAGAAGTTGGTCGCCGAGGCGCTGGCGAGTGCCGGCTTCGCGGTCTCGTGAGCGAGGCGGCGAACGAGGCGGGCGCCCGCGTCCTGGTGCATGGCGCCGGCGGACGCATGGGGCGCGCGGTGATGGCGCTGCTCGCGACCGACGAGCGGATGAAGCTCGCGGCGGCGGTCGATCACGCAGGCGCAGCGACGCTCGGCCGCGACGCCGGAGAGCTCGCGGGCGGGCCCCGCTGCGGCGTCGTGATCACCGCCGATCTCGCCGCTGCGCTCGTCGATAGCGACGTCGTCGTCGACTTCAGCGCGTTCGGCGCGGTGCCCGCCCTCGCGCGAGGCGCGGCCGCGAGCCGCACGCCGCTCGTCGTCTGCACCACTGGGCTCGACGATGCGGCGATGGCGGCGCTCGACGAGCTCGCGGTCGTCGCGCCGGTGGTGATCGCGGCGAACACGAGCGTCGGCGTCACCGTGTTGCTGCACCTCGCGGCGCGCGCGGCCGAGCTGCTCGGCGACGACTACGACATCGAGATTCTCGAGATGCACCACCGCCACAAGGTCGACGCGCCGAGCGGCACGGCGCTGCGCCTCGCCGAGTCCGTCGCTGCGGCGCGCGGGCTCGATCTGGCGACGGCTGCGCGGCACGGGCGGAGCGGCCAGGTCGGCGCGCGCACCCGCGACGAGATCGGCATCTTCGCGCTGCGTGGTGGCGACGTGATCGGCGAGCACACGGTCGTGTTCGCGGGCGCAGGCGAGCGCATCGAGCTGTCGCACCGAGCGCACGCGCGGGATCTCTTCGCGCGCGGAGCCCTTCGCGCCGCACGCTGGGTCGTGTCGCAGCCGCCTGGCAAATACGCGATGGCTGACGTGCTCGGTATTCCGCGCTGAGGCCCGGTGATCCGCGCCGCGCTGCTCTTTGCTTCGGTCGCGCTGCTGACGACGGTGGTCGCAGTGTACTGCCCCGCGCCCGTTGCCGCGCAAGGGCTCGGTCCGGGTAGCGAGGTCGTCGTGTCGGCGCTGGTGATCGCGGGCGGGCCGCTCGGCGACGGGGTGCAGATCGTGTCCGTCCACGTCGAGGCGCGCACCATCGAGGTCTCGCTCCGCGATGCAGCGGGTGCGCCGCAGCGCGTGACGATGGTGCCGCGAGGCGCAGGCGGCGCATCGACGATCGCGAGCACGGGCAGCTTCGACTTCATCGGCGAGGAAGAGTCGCGCGGCGTCGCTGCCGTGTTGGCGGCGCGGGTCCGCGCGCGCGATGACGGCAACTTCTGGAGCAGCGGCGCGGTGGCGGAGACCGCGGCGCACGACAACGCTACGCAGCTCGGCTGGGCGGACGACGCGCGTCGCTGGCTCGGCTGGCTCGGACTCGCGGCGCTGCTCGGCGCGGGCGCGCTGCACCTCGCGCGGCGCGCCTTTCGGAGCGCGCGGAAACGTCGTCTGATCGCGCCGACGTTGGGCGCGGCCGCAGTGGTCTTCGTCGTCGCGCTGTGCTTGCGCACGTTCGTTACGCCGTGGGCGCCGCTGCACTCGAACGAACACGGCATCGCGACCGTGCGCGGCTTGGTCACGCCGGGCGCGCTCGGCCCGGATGAGTCCACGCGCTACGGCGTCGCCTACGCAGGTTTGATACGTCCCATCGCAGCACTCTGCGGCGGCGCCCCGCAGACGCCGTTCGCAGTCGCGGCGTTCGCGGGCGCGCTCACGGCGGTGCTCGTGCTGCTGCTCACGCTCGCGCTCAGTCGCTCGCTCGCGGCCGGCATCGTCGCGGGTGCCGGGTTCGCGCTGCATCCGATGCACGTGCGCGTCTCGGGCTCGGAGTCGTCGCTGGTGCTCGCCGCCGCCCTGGCGATTTTCGCGCTCGTCGGCGTGGTCTACGCGCTCGATCTGCCCCGTCCGTTGCGCGCACGTCGCGCCGCGATTTGGCTGGCCGCGCTCTCCACGGGGGCGTCGCTCGAGCTCGGCTGGAACACGCCTGCGTTCGGCATCGGCATCGCGTGCTTTGCGATCGCGCTACGGAGACCGCGCGTCCTCGACGGGCTCCACGCTCACGTCGCGGCGGGCGTCGCTTGGGTCGCGCTCGCCGCGGCGCTCCATGCGCTCTCGCTCGCGGGGCTCGATTCGGGCGCGTCCGGCTGGGCGTTCGCGCACGGCGAAGTACCGCTGAGCGGCGTGCTGAGCGGCGAGCGGTCCGGCCTACGCGATCCGACGATGGCGTCGCTCGCGCTGGTCCCGCTGGCGACGCTCGGCGCGGTCGCGTGGCTGTGGTCGCGCCGGTTTCGCGCCGTCGCTGCGCTGCTGCTCTTCGGCGCGGTGGTGCTCGTCGCCGCTGCGCTCGTCGCCGCGGCGCGCCGCGACGTGATTCGCTACGCCGCCGGCGCGCACGTCGTGCACTTCGTGTTTGCTGCTGGGCTCGTCGTGCTCGCGCGGCGGCGTAAGACCCGCGCGATCGTCGCGGCACTGTTGCTGGCGCTGCTGCTCGGCACTTCGTTGCCTGGCCTCGCCGATGTCGCGCATCCCGATGCGACCGCCACGCAGTGGACGATCGCGCGCGCTGCGCCCCACGGCCTCGCATCCGTCGTCGTCGCACCGTATCGGCTAGGCCCGAAGGTGCTGTCCGATTATCCGGAGTACCTCGTGCGGCCGGCGCCTCGCGTCGTCGTCGCGCCGACGCGTGACGCGACCACGTGCCGCGTGTGGATCGGAATGCCGTGTTGGTCGTTCGCGCGCGAGGAGCTCGCTGCGCGTGACGGCGCGGCGGTCGACGTGGGGGTCGGCCCGATGCGCCGCGAGTGCGTCGAGCTCCTCGGCGGCCGCGACGCGACACGACGCGCGCTCGGCGCGCTCACGCCAGTTCCGGTGAGACATCGGTCGCGCGAGCTCAACGCCATCCCCGCGCCCGTCCCGCGTGTTGGCTACGCGCCGTGCATCGCCCGGTAGGCTTTGCGCGGAAATGGCCCACTGCCTGCTACAGTCCCGCCCATGACGGCCACACGGCCTTGCCCCACCTGCGGCCTGCCGCTGTCGCTCGATAGCCGCTTCTGCGGCGCGTGCGGAACTCCCATGGTTGCACAAGCGTCGGTGCCCCCCGCAGCGCCGCCGCAGGCTCCGCAGCCGCAGGCTCCGCAGCCCGTCGCCGCGCAGCCAACGAGCCCGCAGACCTCTGCACTCCAGCCCGCCGCGTGGGGAGCCGCGCTGCAGAACGCGCCGCCGAGCCCTGCTTCGCCTACTCCGCCCGCGCAGCCCGCACGCCCCGCACCGCAGCGCACCGTGATGGGCATGCCAGCGATGGAGCTCGCTGCGCTCCACGCGGCCGTCGCTGCAGCCGCGCAAACGCCTCCGCCCGCCGCCACGCCGCCCGCTGCTGGGCCGCTTGCCGCCACAGCGCCCGCTGCTGCGCCCGCCGCATCCGCGCGCCGCGACAAGCCGCACAACGCTACGATGATGGGGATGTCGGTGGCGTCGCTTCCGCAGCCGCCACAGCAATACGCACCGCCGCAGCCCGCCGCGTCACAGCCGCAATACGCACCGCCGCAGCCCGCCGCGGCACAGCCGCAATACGCACCGCCGCAGCCCGCCGCGGCACAGCCGCAATACGCACCGCCGCAGCCCGCCGCGAGCAAGCCAAACATCGCGCCGCAGACGAACCGCACGATGCTCGGCATCTCGTTGCCGGAGCTCGGCCAGCTGCAGGCCGAACCCGCGCCGCCGACGCATTCGCCCGGCGCGATGCCCGTTCACGCTCAGCGCGCGCGGGCGTCCGTCGCCTACGACTCCGCCTCTCAAGAAGACGAGGTCGAGCTCCCCGGTCGCCGCGGCGGACGCGCGCTGCTGTTCGTCGCGCTCGCCTTCGTCGCGTTGCTCGTGCTCACGGCGAGCGGCGTCGGGCTCTTCTTCGCAGTCCGCGGCAGCGGGCCGGAGGTGCGCGTCATGGTCATGCGCATGGAGAGTGGCGACGCGCTTCAGGTCGAGGTGCCCGCGGCCGCGCCAGGCACGAAGCTGCGCTTCGATGGGCAAGAGCTCCCACTTCAGGCGGGCCGCGCGACGTTCCCGCTCGCGCCTGCGGCGTTGCACGTCGGCACCAACACCGTCGCGGTCGCGGTCATCGCGCCGGGCGGTGACGCGACCACGCGCGAGATCGAGCTCGACGTCGACTTCCGCGTCCACGCGGACTTGAGCGAGCTGGTCGGCGCGCAGCCGATGGTCGCGATCGTGATCGACGCGCATCCCGGCTCGACGGTGCTGCTCGATGGTGCGCCGCTCGCGCTGCCCGCCAACGGCCATGCGATCAAGCGCTACCCGGTCGAGGCCTCGAGTGCGCACGACGGCATCGTCACGCACGTCGCGCGTTACACGATTACGCCGCCGGGCGGCGCTGCGGCGACGGGCAGCGTGACGACGCGCATCCCGGTCACGACGATGCAGATCGATCGCCCCGGCCTCGCGCTGGTGACCGATCGCGACAGCGTGGAGCTCGCGGGCGCCGTCGATCGAACCGCCACCGTCACCGTCGACGGCGTGCCCGTGCCGGTGACCGCAGGCCGCTTCCTCCTGCGCTTGCCGCTCGCGGCGCTCGGTGCGCACACGCCGCGCATCGTCGCGAGCGCGCCGGGCAAGGCGCCGCACGCCGTGACGCTCGACATCCGTCGGGTCGCCGATCTTGCGGTCGAGGCGCGCAGCTTCACCTTCGATCGCACTCTCAGCTACGCGCGCTTGAAGACCGCAGTGCTGACCTATCGCGGGCAGAACGTCGCGCTCGAGGGGCGCGTCTACAACGTCGAGATCAGCGGCGGTCGCAGCGTCGTGCAGATGCTCGTGCGTGATTGTCCGCGCGGCGAGCAGTGCCCGCTCTGGGTCACCTATCCGGCCGCGACCGACATCACCGTCAACACGTGGATTCGCGCGCTCGGCACCGTCGCCGGAGAGCAGCAGTTCCGCTCCGAGTCTGGGCGCGTCAATACCGTTCCGCGCGTCGACGCGGCCTTCCTGCTGCCGCTGCCGTCGTGACGCAGTCCGCCATCGAGCCTTCGGGCGCGACCCTCGAGCTGCGGCCGTGCCCGGACTGTGCGCGGATGAACGCATCCGACATGGCGTTCTGTCCGCACTGCGGTGCGCCGCAGGGCGACCGCGCGCGCACCGGCATCTCGCCGACCGAGCCGCCGCCACCGCCGCCGATGACCGAAGCGGATCCGCTGATCGGCACCATCATCGCCGAGCGCTATCGGATGGTCTCGCTCGTCGGCCGTGGCGGGATGGGCGTCGTCTACAAGGCCGAGCACGTCCGCATCGGCAAGCTGATGGCGATCAAGCTGCTGCACGGCGAGCTCGCGCGCGACAAAGACGTAATCAAGCGCTTCAAGCGCGAGGCGGACACGGCGTCGCGGCTGTCGCACCCGAACACGGTGCAGATCTTCGACTTCGGCAAGAGCGACAACCTGATGTACTTGGTGATGGAGTACGTCGCCGGGCGCGATCTCGGCTGGATGATTCACCACGAGCACACGCTGCCCTTCGTGCGCGTCGCGCGGATCGCAGCGCAGGTCTGCGCGTCGCTGGTCGAGGCGCACGGCATCGGCCTCGTGCACCGCGATCTCAAGCCCGAGAACATCATGGTCGTCGACTCGCGCAGTCAGCCCGACTTCGTGAAGGTGCTCGACTTCGGCCTCGCCAAGCTACGCGATCAACAAGGCGGCGAGATCACCCGCGCCGGCGCGCTGGTCGGAACGCCGTATTACATGGCGCCCGAGCACATTCGCGGCGACGTCGTCGATGGCCGCGCCGACCTCTACGCCATCGGCGCGATGATCTACAAGGCGGTCTGCGGCGTGCCGCCGTTCACCGCGCAGACGCCCGTCGGCGTGCTCACCAAGCACCTCACCGAGACCATCGTGCTGCCCTCGTTGCGCAGCCCGCGCAAGGATCTGCCGCCGCAGTGTGACGACATCGTGCGCAAGGCGATGCAGCGCGATCCGAAAGATCGCTACCAGCGCGCCGAAGATTTTCGCGACGATCTGCTCGCCTATCTCGAGTCGGTCGGCGAGGGCTTCGACTCGACCACGCGCCTGGCGACGCGCGCGTCGTCGGGACCGCGCAACGAGTCGATCATCACCGTGCGCGGCGGGCGCGCGGTGCTCGAGGTGGCGACGCGCGGCGACGTCGATCGCTACGAGACGCGTCTGCGGCGCTTCGGCTGGGTATGGACCGCGCTCCTGATCTCGCTGCTGGTGAGCGGCGTCGGCACGGCAGCGTGGCTCTGGAAAGAGCGCAAAGCGCCGCTCCCGACGACCGAGACCGAGCCGAACAACGAGCCCGCGAACGCGACGCCGCTCGCGCCCGATCACGCGCTCACTGCGCAGCTCGGCAAGCGCATCTCGCCTGCGTACAGCGATGCCGACGTCTACGTGCTGGAGAATCCCGGCGGGCGGCCGCGCTACCTCCGCTTCGCCGTGAGCGCGCTGCCCAACATGGACCTCGTCGTCGACGTGGTGCGCGCGGGCAACGTCACGCCCGTGCTCCGCGCCGATGGCAGCGCGCGCGGCGGCGGCGAGGCCGTGCCCGCGTTCCCGATGGACGGGCCGACGTATTACCTGCGCGTCCGCGAATATTGGCGCGCCGGCGAGTCACCGACGGAGAACGTCAGCGACACGTACGACATCGCGTGGAGCTTCGTCACGCCCGCGGTCGACGACGAGACGGAAGTAAACGACTCCCCGGAGCTCGCCGACGAGATCAAGCTCGGCGAGCGGCGCCACGGGCACATCGGCTGGAACGACGACCGCGACGTCTACTGCCTCGCGGAGGCCGCGCCCAACGTCCGAGCCAGCGTCGATGGCGTCGATGGCCTCGACCTCGTGCTCGAGTCGATCGATCGGGCGAGCGGCATCGAGACACGCGCTGACAGCGAAGGGCCGGGGCTCGGCGAGACGCTGCCAGTCATCGTCACCGCGTCCGCGCGCACGACGTGTTTCACCGTCAGCGCCACCACCGAGCGCAACGGCCAGCGTGCGAGCGCCGAGCGGATGTACACGCTGCGACTCGAGACCGGTGCGCCACCCGCAGCGCCAGCTCCGCCAGCGACTCCGACGCCACGTCCGCGGAGAGCGCCGCCGTGATCGTGCGGTGCTCGCCGCGCGTCGCTGCGGTCGTGTGCGGGTCGGTGCTCGGTGCGCTGGTCGGCGTTGTTGCCTGGCTCGTCCCGGCGCCGCACGCCACCGCGCGGCCCGTGCGCATCGGCCGCTACGTCGAGATCCCCTACGGTTTTCGGGTCTCCCACCCGTGTCCAATGCTCGGCTGCGACGCTGGGCGCAGCGGTCGATTGCGCGGTCGCTTCCCCGATCTAGCGCCGGCGCGACTGTGGCGTCAGCAAACCGCGCAGCCCGTCGTCGACGATGGGCTCGCGCAGCCGCTGGTGCTCGCTGGTGATCTCGTGATCGTCGCCGAGCTCGGTGGCATCGAGGCTCTCACGCGCGGCGGCACACGCGCGTTTCTCGCGGAGATCGGCGCGCCAGCGAGCATCAACACGCTCGCGGTCACTCCCGCCGACGAGTTCGTCGCCGTCACCGGTCGCGGCGATGTGCTGCTCGTTACTCGCGACGGCACGGTGCGCGCCCGCACGCGGCTCTCGTCAGGCATCCGCGGCGCGCCGCTGGTGCTCGCGGATGGCACGATCGTCGTGTCGACCGGCGATGGACTGCGCGGCCTGGACGCGACGCTCGCACCGGTGTTCTCGCTGCCGCTCGACGCAGGCGGCGCGGGCGCGCCTGCGCTCGCGCGTGACGGACGCATCGCCGTCGTCTCGGGTGCAGAGCTGGTGCTCGTCGACGCTGAAGGCCGCGGCGCGCAGCACGTCGAGCTCGGCGGCCGTGCGCTCGAGCACGTCGCGGTCGCGCCTGACGGAACATTCTGGGCGTTCGTCGCACCTGGAGAGATCGTCGCCGTCGACGCGTCTGCGCGCGTGCGTGCGCGCGGCGCGAACGGCGTCGCGCTCGATGGTGCGCCGATCGTCGCCGCTGACGGAACCGTGCGCGCGATCGTCCGATCGCGCGCCGGCCGGCCGGCGCTCGCCGCGATCAGCGCGACCGGTCGCACGCTGTGGGAGCGCGAGCTCGCCGGCGTCGCGAAAGGCCTCGCGCTCGACGAGGCCGGCACGACGATCGTCGCGCTGCAGTCGCCGATGCCGACCGGCCCCGGCACGACCAACGTCGCGCCTGTCGGAGAGCTCGTAGCCATCGGCGCAGACGGCGAGGTCCGCTGGCGCATCGCGACCGAAGGTGTCCCGCTCGGCGCGCCGGTGCGCGGCGACGAGGGCGCGCTCTACCTGCTCGTCGGTCGCGGGCGCACGTACATCGAGGCCTACGGCGCTGCGGCGAGCGCTCTCGCGCCGTCCGATGCTACACACCGCGCGATGCACAGCAGCGAGCTCGACTACGAATTGCCGGAAGCGCTGATCGCAAGCGAGCCGCTGCCGGAGCGCGATGGTGCGCGGCTGCTGCTCGTCGAGCGCGGCCTGGGCCCTGTCGCCGATCGGCAGGTCCGCGAGCTGCCGGGGCTGCTCCCGCCCTCTCTCTTCATCGTCAACGACACGCGCGTGATCCCGGCGCGGCTGCACGCAGAGAAGGCGAGCGGCGGGAAGGTCGAGCTGTTGCTGGTGCGCCGCCTCGACGTCGAAAATTCGCCATCGACTGGCACTGCCGGGAACGACGAGCGCTGGGAGGCGATGGCGCGTGGCCTCAAGTCGCTGCGCGACGGCGCAGTGCTGCGCATCGGTGACGCGCTGATCGCGACCGTCCTCCGGCGTGGCGCGGAGGACACCATCGAACTCGCGCTGCGGCCTGTCGGGCTCGCCTCGGTCGAGGCCGCACTCGCGCGAGTCGGCGAGCTGCCGCTGCCGCCGTATCTGCGGCGCGAGGCGCGCCCCGTCGACGACGAGCGCTATCAGACGATCTTCGCCACGAAGGCGGGCGCCGTCGCTGCGCCGACCGCGGGTCTACATCTCTCCGAACGTCTGCTCGAAGACCTCGCCACCGCGGGACACACGCTCGCGCGCATCACGCTGCACGTCGGCCCGGGGACGTTCCTACCGCTGCGCAGCGACGAGCTCAGCGAGCACGCGATGCACGCCGAGCACTACGAGGTCACCACGGAGACGGCCGCTGCGATCAACGAGGCGCGTGCTGCCGGTCGGCCCATCGTCGCAGTCGGCACCACGGTCGTGCGCACGCTCGAGTCCGCGGCGCAGCAAGACGACTCGGGCCACTTCCGCGTCACGGCCGGCGGCGGCGCAACGCGTCTCTTCATCTATCCCCCGACGCAGCTGAACGTCGTCGACGCGCTGTTCACCAACTTCCATCTGCCGAAGAGCACGCTGCTCGCGCTGGTGATGGCATTTGCGGGAATCGACCCGATTCGCCGGGCCTACGCGCACGCCATCGCCGAGCGATACCGCTTCTTCAGCTATGGCGACGCGATGTTGATCCGCGCGCCGCAGTGAACTGCTGATCAGCGAGACCCTCAGCGCGAGACATCTTCGATCGCATCCCAGACATCGGGTGCGCGGAGGCCGAGCCACGGGTCGTTCGCGGGTGTCAGGAACAGCTCGGTGTAGACGCGCGTGTTGAAGTCGGTGAGTCGCGGCCGCGGTCCGTCGGCGAGCAGCCAGCCGCGCAGCCGATCGTGCATCGCGAAGCGGTTGCGCACCGCGTCCATCGTCGCGGCGCGCGCGAGCGCGGGTCCGATCGCCTCGCCACGGCCGCCGCTCTTCAGCGTGATCAGCGCGCGACTACGCGCATCGAGCACGCTGGCAGCCGCGCCAGCCGGGACCAGCGCGCTCCAGTCGACCGACTCGGGCGCCACAGCCGGAGCTGGCGCGGCGACGGGCTGCACCGCGTTCAGTGCAGGCATCTCGACGACCATCTTGCCGACGGTCTGCATCATCGCGAGGCGCGCGGAGATCGCGTCTGGCACCTGCACCGCGTCGCTTGGCATCGGTGCTCCGCCGAAGCTCTCGAGCGCTGGCAGTGACGGTATCTGCGCGCGCAGCGCAGTCCACGCGGCCGCGGTCTGCTCGCGCGCCTGGCGGTGCGCGCTCGCATAACAAGCGTCTGCGGCGTCGGTCGCGAGTCCGCTACATCGAGTGAACGCACCGCGCGCCGCGCCGAGCTCCGTGAGAAAGTCGCTCGGTGTCGACAGACCGGGCAGGGCGTCGATGACGCGTCCGTCCGCGTCGATCAGATAGTGAATCGAGTTGCCGGTGAACGTGCGTTCGATGGTGCGCCCATCGCCGAAGTCGATCGTCATGCGCGGCGCGGGCCGCTCGCTCGACCAGTGCAGCACGTAGCCCGCGGCGAGCGCAGTCGAGACCGTCTGGTTCGCGTAGAGCACCGTGCGGAAGTACCGGCTGTTCGCGCACGAGAGCTCTTCGTCGAGCTTGCCGAGCAGGCGCAGCGAGAGGATCGGCTTGCCCGTCGTGCGCGACTCTGCGAGCGCCGCCTCGAAGTCGGTGTGCCAGTAGAGCCCGGAGGCGTGCGCGTCGCGCTGCATGGCGAAGCGGTCGAGCG
>Ga0209181_10007379_pt1 | contig 15084 bp, 15 predicted proteins | sample MAT05_FD_187208 | JGI IMG/M metagenome (GOLD analysis project Ga0209181, IMG submission 187208) | Freshwater microbial communities from Lake Fryxell liftoff mats and glacier meltwater in Antarctica - MAT-05 (SPAdes) (version 2) | ecosystem: Environmental > Aquatic > Freshwater > Ice > Liftoff... | reverse complement strand
GTGCACATGGACGCTCATCCGGGCGCAGCGGAGGTGTGCGACGCATACGACAACACCTGCAACGGCACCATCGACGAGGGCTGTATTTGCGTGACCGGCACATCGCGCATGTGCGGCGCCATGACGTCGAGCGGTGGCTTCTACATGACGGGCCCGTGCCATCCGGGCATGCAGACGTGTGTCGGCGCCGCGTGGGGACCGTGCATGGGCAACGTCGATCCGGTCACGGAGCTCTGCTCGACGCTAACGCTCGACGACAACTGCAATGGCGTCATCAACGAGCCGACTGCCGTGGACGCCGTCGACTGGTACCCAGACGTCGATCGCGACGGCTACGGCAACCGCACGGCCGCAGCGACGCGTCAGTGCATTGCGCCGCCAAACACGGTGCGCGACAACACCGACTGCAACGATGTGGTGGTCGGCACACATCCGGGCTCGCCGGAGACGTGCGATGGCGTGGACAACAACTGCACACTGGGAGTCGACGAGCTGCCGGCCGCGGCGGCGGGATGTCCCGACCAGATGTTCGTCGCGACTACGACGTGCACTGCCGCGGCGTGTGCCGTCGGTACCTGCGACGCCGGGCGCGGCGACTGCGATCGCCTGTACACGAGTGGCTGCGAGGTGAACACGACGGTGACCACTGCGCACTGCGGGATGTGCGGCCTCGGTTGCACGTTTGCGTGCACTGCATCGGCATGTGATCCGGTGATCGGGATCGGTGCCGGTGGTTCGCACACGTGCGCGGTGCGCGGCTCGCGCCAGGTCGCGTGCTGGGGTCGGGGTGGCGAAGGCCAGCTCGGAGACGCGACGTCGGTGAGCTACAACTCGCCGCGGCCTATTCCGAGCATGTATCTCGCGGACGCTGCGAGCGTGTCCGGCGGAGCGGTGCATACCTGCGCGCTACGGACCACGGGGGCGGTCAGCTGCTGGGGGCAGAACCTCGACGGTCAGCTCGGTACGGGCGACAGGCCGACGTCATGGAACGCGCCGCGCGGCTTGAACCTGGGCCCTGGGGTCACTGGGGCAACGAGCCTTGTGCTCTCGCCAAGTGGCAACGTCTCGTGCGTCATCACGACGACCGGGCAGGCAAAGTGCTGGGGACGCAACGTCGCTTTTCAGCTGGGTGACGGCGCGTTCAATACCGCGATGCCCGCGCAGCGCTTCGTTCGGGCCGTGGCCGTCAACGTCTCCGGACTCACGAACGCGATTGCGATCGCGCCGGGGCAGTACCACGCGTGTGCGATTCGCAGCGGCGGGCAAGCGGTGTGCTGGGGAACGAACGGGGCTGGCGAACTGGGTGATGGTGTTCTGGCTCACTTCGCCGGGATGCCGCTCACGCGCGAAGGCTGCACCGACTCGATCTATGCGTTGGTTTCCTCTCCGGCACTGCCTGGCGACCCAACGGCGCTACCGGGAGATCCGCCGTACGTTCGCTCGGACTGCCACAACGCGCCAGTGAGCGTCAGCGGGATAGCGGACGCAGTCGCCATCACTGTGGGCGGCAATCATAGCTGCGCGATCCGAACGGGTGGGCAGGTCGCGTGCTGGGGCTACAACGGCGAGGGAAGGCTCGGTGACGGCACCGTTGTCGCGTACCGAGCGACTCCGGCGCCGGTCACCGGCCTCACGAACGCGGTCGCCATTGCGGCAGCGTCCACCGCGACGTGCGCAATTCGTATGGGTGGCCAGGTCGCCTGCTGGGGCGACAACTCTTCGGGTCAGCTCGGCAACGGAACAACCGGCACGCCTGCCTCCGTGCTGGTGAACGTCACCGGCCTGACCAACGCGACTTCGCTGACGGCGGGCGCCAATCATTTCTGCGCGGTGCGCACTACCGGCCAGCCTATCTGCTGGGGACTCGGCTTCAACGGGCAGCTCGGCACTGGAGTCGTCACCGACAGCAACGTGCCGGTGAACGTGCTGCCGCTGCCGTGAGCGGCACGCGCGAACGCGCGCGTTGGTGCAGCGCGCGGGTCAGGCTCGCTGCGTGCGACGCCGCGCTCGGATGACGAGAAGCGCGACCGCCAGCAGCGCCCACGGCGCAGTGCGCGCGCTCCGTGAGGCGCCCGCGGCGGCGACGCTGCACGACTCGTCCGCTGCTTCGCTCGTTGCGGCTTGCGGCGTGGCGCTCCGCTGGCGTGCTGGTACAGCGCTCGGCTGGCTTGCCGGTGTGGTGCTCGGTGTCGGCGTCGCTGCGCCTGCGATCTGCGGATCCGTCGACGCGCGCGACCGACACCAGACCTCCGTCCACACCGACGCGCCGGCGGTCTGGCAGCGCTTGGTGAACGGCGTCGACGCGTATTGCGTGACGCAGCGCTCGCGCTCGCCGTGATACGTGCCGCACGCCTCGCAATGTGACTCCGCACTCTGCTGTCGCTCGATGGTGCATTGCTCGACGTAGCCTTCGGGCGGCGGCACGTCGGCGTGCGCCGCACCTGCAAAGCTCATGGCGCAGAAGCTCATGGCACAGAGGAAAGCGAGCGCGCTGGTCACGAAGGCGCACGCCCGCTGCACGCGTGGGGACAGATTCATCGGCGCATCGTAACCCATGCGCCGCGCCGCTTCGTTGAGTCGTGGCGTGTTTCGCAGTAGCCTGCGCGTTCCATGGCCTTGAAGCGCTACGTCGCCACGCTGCGGCGGAACCTGAAGGCACCGCGCGACGTCGTGTGGGCGCTGGTCGCCGATACCAATCGGTGGAATCGCGCGTCTGGCCTCGCGCCTGGCAAGTACACGTGGAAGGTCGTCGACGGACGCCGCCGCTATGTCGGCGCAGCGAAGGAGCTCGGCCAGTCGCTGGTCTGGTTCGAGCCGCCCTACGAGTGGTCGGAGGGCTACTTCATCGAGGGCAGCCGCCACTTCATCTCGGGTCCGGCTAAGGGCGGCGGGCTCACGCTCAAGCTCGAGGATGCGCCCGACGGCACGACGCTGGTCGATGCGACCTCGTGGTTCACTGGCGAGGGCGCCGTGATGCTGATGCTCGGCGGCATCGTGCGCCGGCGCAACGTCGCGGCGCTGGCGCGCTATCTCGACACCATCGAGTCGAGCTTGGCCCGCGGCGTCGCGCTCGACAGCGTCGTGCTCGAAGGGGGCGCGGTCGACACGATGGCGGGCGCAGATCCCGAGCCGGCCGTGGTGCGCGCGCGGCGCTCGCTGATGGCGAGCTATGACGTCGTCGTCTCGGGTGTGCGCAGCCCATCCAATGAGCTCGAGCTACGGCACCGCGCAGAGAAGCTGGTGCGCGCTGGCACAGTTGAGCCGGCGCTGATCGAGCGGCTGGTGACGCTGCTCGCCGAGCGACCCGACGAAGAACTCTCGCAGATTCGCCCGTTCGAGATCGCGCGCGTCTGGGGCGCGGACAAGCGCGACGTGCTGCGCCTCTTCCTGCACGCGACGCGCGCGGGCTTGGTCGATCTGCGCTGGCAGGTGAACTGCCCGGTGTGTCGTGTCTCCGCAGGCGTCGCTGAAGGTCTCGCCGACGTCGGCAAGGCCGTGCACTGCGAGGCGTGCGACGTCTCTTACAACGTCGACTTCGGCCGCTATGTCGAGGCGGTGTTCCAGTCGAATCCCGCAGTGCGCCGCACCTATCCGGCGGTGTATTGCGCGTCGAGCCCAGCGCTGCGGCCGCACGTGCTGGTGCAGCTGCAGGTGCCCGCGGGCGAAGAGCGTAGCGTCGCGGCAGGGCTGCCGCTCGGTGAGCTGCACGTGCGCGCGCTCGGCCTCGCGCCGACGACCGACATCGAGCTCGACGCGCCACCCGGCACGCTGCGCGCGGTGTTCAGCGCCGATGCGGTGCGGGTGACGGCGGAGGGCCACGCTGCGGCGCACGGGATGAGCCAGCTGGTGATCCGCAACGAGTGCAGCGAGTCGATCACGGTGCTCGTCGAGCGCGCTGGCTGGTCGGCGGACGCGGTGCTCGGCAGCGTCGTCGCGACGTTCCCCGATTTTCTCGACATCTTCGCGACCGAGGCGCCGGCGACGGGCGTCGATCTCGCGATCGGCAACCTAGCGCTGCTGTTCAGCGATCTCACCGGCTCGACGGCGCTCTACGAGCGCGTCGGCGATGCGCGCGCGTTTGCGATCGTCGAAGAGCACTTCCGCGAGATGGAGAAGGCGGTCACCGCACATGGCGGCGCGGTGGTGAAGACGATGGGCGACGCGGTGATGGCGACGTTCGCATCGCCGGTCGACGCGGTGCGCGCTGCGATCGCGATGGTCGCCGCGAACGAGACGCAACACGCGGGGCTCGGGCTCGGCGTGAAGCTCGGCGTCCACGCCGGCGCGTGCCTCGCGGTGCGCGCGAACGAGCGTCTCGACTTCTTCGGTACGACGGTCAACGTCGCCGCGCGGCTGCAGGCGCAGGCGAAGGCTGGCGAGCTGGTCGTGACCGAGGAGCTCGCCGCACATCCCGTCGTTCGCACGCTGCTCGCCGCGCACCCGCACCGCCCGTTCGAGGCAGCGCTCAAGGGCATCGCGGCGCTGCAGCGGCTCATCGGGATCCAGCTGGTGCCGCAGCACGCTGGCACCCAGTCGAGCGACACCACCGGGTCGAGCGCAGAGCCCGTGACGCCGTCGACACTGGCCACGCCGCGCCCATCCGCGTAGGCTCCGCGCCATGTCTTCGCGCTTCTGGCCGCTCCGCTCCGTCGCATCGTTTGCGCTCGCAGTCGTCGCGCTTTCCGTCACCGCGTGCGGTGGCGGCGACGACGATGACGGCCCCGTCGACGCAGGCCCCGAGCGCGACCTCAACACCCTCGCCTCGTGTGATCCCTCCGACGGCACGATCACGGGCGATTGCCAACACTTCGCCTGCCTGTACCGAAACGCGAGCCTGACGCTGTGCCCCGGCACGACGACGCTCTCGTTCTTCTGCACCGGCGTCGCCGACTTCCCCGCGGACTACCAGACCGCGATCCGGCCGTACCTCACTCAGTGCGGCGAGAGCCTCGATGAGATCGTCGACACCGAGGTCGAGACCACCGACGGACCGGTCACGATCGCCGCGTGCGACATCCTCAAGTGCGTGGCCAAGCCGGAGTCGATGCGGCTGTTCATGGGCGGGCCGAACATCCTCGCAGACTGCGCGCCGGTCCCTGCGCCTGCGTGCGACTTTCCCGATCCGCCGCCCGCCGCGCCGTGAGGTATCCGCTTCGCGGGCTGAGCGCTCAGCTTTGCTGCGCGATCGCTTCGCGGACGAGCGGCTCGAGCTCGCCGCTGGTGAACATGTCGCGCACGATGTCACAGCCGCCGACGAACTTCCCGCCGACGTAAACCTGCGGAATCGTAGGCCAATTGGCGAAGTCTTTGATGCCCTGGCGGATCGCCGGATCGGTCAGGATGTTGACGTCGTGGTAGGCGACGCCCAGCCGCTTCATGACCTCGGCGACGGTCGCGGAGAAGCCGCACTGCGGGAAGTTCTTCGTCCCCTTCATGAAGACGACGATCGGGTGGGTGTCGACCAACGTCTGGATCTGCTGGCGGGTGGCGTCGTCCATGAAGCTCTCCTCAGTCACTGTCGGTGAAAGTCATTGCGGTGCGATCGTTGGGCGCCTATTCGAGGACCCGGTGCGTCCTCGAGAACCGGCGCGTAACAAAAGATTCAGGCGAGCCTATTTGAGGACGCGCGCCCAAGTCTCTGGTGTGTGCGTCGCGAGCGCGAGCGCGTGTACGGGGCCCGCCATCAGCTCCCCGAGCGCGCGGTAGACCACTTGGTGCTGCGCGACGCGCGTCTGTCCAGCGAAGCTCGGGGACACGACGGTCGCCTGGAAGTGGTCACGGGTGCCGGTGAGGTCCTCGATGCGCACGTGGGTGGCTTCGGGGATGGCGGCGCGGATGCGGGCTTCGAGGATTTCGGGTTCGACCATGGAGCGAATTGCTGCGGCCCATCGTGCCCGTTGTCAACGGACATTGAGCGCGCCCCGATCCGCGATGCCGCGCCGGTCGTATGGCAGCGAGTCGTCGCGCATGAGCGCACGGCGATGCGGTGAGCCTGCCGCAGGGAGGTCGATTGCCGCGTGCTCGTGCTGCTGATACGAGGCGTGAACGAGGGTCCGGCGCGCTGGCGTCCGGCGTTCGCGCCCATGGCACAGACCGACGACGACCAGACGCTCGTGCAGCAGATCGTCGCCGGCGACCGGACGGCGCTGGCGCACTTGTACGACCGCTACGCGCCGCTGCTGCTCTCGGTCGCGCGGCGGATTCTCGGCGATGCCCGCGATCCCGAAGATCTCGTGCATGACGTGTTCCTCGAGGTCTGGAAGCGCGCGTCGGGGTACGAAGCCTCGCGCGCATCGGTGCGGACCTGGCTGCTGGTGCGGCTGCGTAGCCGGGCGCTCGATCGCGTGAAGTCCGCACACGAGACGCGGATGATCGCGCGGCCGCCGGAGCGCTTCGTGAACCTGCCGGATGAAGAGCGCGACGCGGCGCCCGATACGCGCGCCCTCGCCAGCGCCATCGGGATGCTCACAGAGGATCAGCGCAGCGTCGTCGAGCTCGCCTATTTCGAGGGGCTGAGCGGCGCGGAAATCGCGCTGCGCGTGTCGATCCCGATCGGTACGGTAAAATCGCGGCTCTCGGCGGCGATCCTGCGGCTGCGCACAGAGCTCGGCGTGACGCTCCCCAACAAAGACGCCGAGACGCTCCAATGAGCACCACGCACCTGAGCGACGAGCTCATCGTCGACTACGCGCTCGAGCGGCTGTCGCGCGACGACGCCGCGGCGGTCGACGCGCATCAGGCAACATGCCCGCGCTGCGCGAACGAGATCGCGGCGGTGCGCGAGGCGCTCTCGGCCTTACCCGCCGGGCTCGTGCGCGCAAAGCCCACCGCCGCGCTGCGCGACGCCGTGCTCGGCGCGACGGAGCCCGCGCATCGCTACGACGCTTTTGCGCGCCGCGTGGCGTCGCTCTTCGACGTCGATGAAGCGACGGCGCTCCGCTACCTGCGCACCGCGACGGACCCGCAGACGACGTGGGAGTCGATGCCCGAGATGGGCGCCGCGGTGTCGCTGCTCCACTTCGATGGCGGTGCCCGCACGGCGGGTGCCGACGTCGGCATCGTGCGCTTCGTGCCCGGTCTGCGTTTTCCCGCGCACGATCACAAGGGCGAAGAGCGTCAGCTGTTCCTGCAGGGTCGCGTGGTCGAAGACAGCGGTCGCGAGTGGCTGCCGGGCGACCTATCGATCGCCGACTCGCGGATCCGCCACGGGTTCACCGTCGACACCGACGAGCCCTGCGTGGTCGCGCTCGTCTTGTTCAACGGCATCCAAATCCTCAGCCCCGCCTTAGAGCCCCCAGAGCGGCTCACATGCGGATGGCTTTGAGCCTTCGGTTCACGTCGCGCGCCAATGCGATCTCTTGATCGCGCGGCATCGAGGTCGTCGCTGCGAACAGCGCGAACGCCGCCATCTCGTGCAGCGCTTGGTGTAGCGCCTCGAGCGGCCGCTCGGCTTGCACCGATGCGAGCGCGCTCGCCACGCGCTCCGGCTCGATGCTGCCGTCTTCTTCGACCTTCTCGCCGAAGAACGGCGTGTAGCCGCTGCCTTGCACCCAGGCGCTCAGCGTCTCGCGCGTCTGATCGACGCCGCCGTAGGTCGCGACGGCGAGGAAGACGTCGCGCATGACCTCGTTGAACTGCGCGACCAGCGCGCGCACTTGATCGGCGGGAGCGCCGCGCTTCGGCGAGTCGTGGAGCACCAGCTGCGCCGCCTGCAGCAGGTGGTAGACGGTCTTCGTCGTGCCGAACTCGCCGAGCCCGGTCTCGCGGCCGATGTCCTCGATCGTGCGCGTGCCGTCGCAATAAGCGAGCACCGTCGACGCATCGCCGTCGAGCTTCTTCTCGGGCGCGCCCTCGACGGCCTCGGGCACCAGGCGCCCGTGCGGGATGCGCTCGCGAAACAACGCCATCTCGTCGATGCGCTGCACGCCCTCCATCAGCAGGTGCTGCGCGTGGATGTGCACGGTCGCGGGCGGCGGCGGTCCGCTCTCGTCGGGCGTGGTGAAGACGTACGTACCATCGCGCACCAGCACCGCCGCGTGGAAGATGCTCTCGACCTGCTTCTGCAGATATTGAAAGAGCTTCTCCCGATCGACGATGCCGCGCTCGACCAGCAGATGACCGAAGCGCCGCTCCGGCGTGACGTCACGCAGCAGCGCGTCGAGCTGCGCGCGGGTGAGCACGCCGAGGCGATACAGCACCTCGCCGAGGCGATCGTCGGGGTGGTCGCTGTTCGCGTGTTTCACTGCGCCGCGATCGAAGGTGAGCGAGCGCGTGTGGCCGCCGGCGAAGATGCGCAGATCGCCACGCCAGGTTGCGTTGGCGATGATGTTGATGACCTCGAGGATGGTGGTCCCGGTCACCACTTCGCCGGCCATCAGGACGCGCGGGCCACCGCGACGCTCGGCGCCCTCGCCACGAAAGACGAGCAGCCCGTCGGAGTCGACGACGAGCTGATAGCGGCCTGCGCGATCGCGCAGACGCCGCTCTGCACCGCGGCCGACGACACGCAGCGTCCCGTCCGCGCCCACGATGACGAGATCCGTAGGCTCCGCCACGGGTCGCATCCTAAACCAGGTACACCACCGCTTGCCAGTAGGACGTCGTCGATCGGCGGCGACTTTGCGACGCGGTGTATGGGCCGCTGTGTGTTTCGAGCGCCTGTGCTACGACGCGGCCCGTGAGCGCCACGAACCTGAAAGCCGACGGCTCCCGCTTTTCGTATCTCGACCTCGTCAACGGGGTCAGCGACGACGCCCGCGACGCGGTGATGCGCTCCGGCATCGCGCCGACGTTCGAGTCGCTCGCCGGCTGGGAGTTCGCTGGGACGAACGTCGGTGCGGTCAGCGACCTGCTCGGGATCCGCAAGTTCAAGAAGGGCTTTTACGTCGGCGCTGCGCGCGTGCCGCACGGCCCGCAGCCGTTCATCCACGGCTACAACGTCATCGTCGAGCAGAATGGCGTCGGCAAGCCGCACCTCGTGCCAGCGTCGCCGAAGCGCCACGGCTTCTATCGCGTACACGCCGTCGCGGGTGAGGCGACGGACAACGTCTATCCGAACGCGCTGCTGCTCGACTACGGGCTCGGCCGCAACGGCATCGAGCCGTCCGGCTTGCTGCGCGACTATCTCGTGCAGGTCTACGCCGACGACGCCGATCTCCTGCTCGGCCGCGCATACTTCGCGCTCGCCGGGATGCGCATCCACGGCGGCTACTTCGTGCTCGCGCGCAACAATCGCTACGACTACGCGGCGAGCGAGAAGGCGACCGTGGAGCTGCGCGGCCGCTACTCCCGTCCGGCGCCCTGAGCGCGGATCGCTGGAGACCTCGTCATGGGCAAAGTCGCTTTCGTCTTCCCGGGTCAGGGCGCGCAGAAGGTCGGCATGGGCAAGGACGCGTACGACGCGTCTGCGGAGGCCCGCGCCGTGTTCGACGAAGCCAACGGCGCGCTAGGCGAGCCGCTCTCACGGCTCTGCTTCGATGGGCCCGAAGCGGCGCTGCAGCTCACCGAATATACGCAGCCCGCGGTGCTCACCACCGAGATCGCGCTGCTCCGCGCGCTCGGCGAGAAGCCCGACGTCACCGCCGGGCACAGCCTCGGCGAATACGCGGCCAACGTCGCCGCGCAGACGATGAGCTTTGCCGATGCGGTGCGCCTCGTGCGCGTGCGCGGGCAATACATGCAGCAGGCCGTGCCCGTCGGCGTCGGCGCGATGGCGGCGATCATGGGCGGCGATCGGCAGGCGATCGAGCGCGCCTGCGCAGAGACGCCGGGGCGCGTCTCGCCAGTCAATTACAACTGTCCAGGGCAGATCGTGATCGCTGGCGAAGCAGCGGCGGTCGAGGCCGCGAGCAAGACGATCAGCGCGCTCGGCGCGAAGGCGATCCCGCTCAAAGTGAGCGCGCCGTTCCACTCGGCGCTGATGGAGCCGGCCGAGCAAAAGCTCGCGCCGCACCTCGCCAAGACGCAGATGCACGCGCCCACGGTGCCGATCTACGTGAACGTCGACGCCGTCGCCGTGACCACCGCCGCCGCTGCGCGCGATGCGCTGGTGCGTCAGGTGTCGCGGCCGGTGCGCTGGGAAGAATCGGTCGAGCGCATGCTCGCCGATGGCGTGACGCTGTTCGTCGAGATCGGCCCAGGCAAGGTGCTGAGCGGTCTACTCACGCGCATTCGCAAGGACGCGGCGAAGGTCAGCGTGCAGGGTCCGAGCGACTTCGACGCGGCGCGCGCGGCGATCCGGACTGCGCGCGACTGACGCTCCGGGCGGCCGACGCTGCGCGCGGCTGACGCTGCGGGCAGCCGGCATCACCGCGACGACCGGCTCGTGCTTGTTCGACTGCGCAGCTCGCTTCGTGTTGGCCGGCTTCAGCGCGTTCGCTGCCTGGTGCCGTCGCTCACGGCATCGGCGGAGCGACGGCGTCGTGCTGTTTCTCGATCGGAGCGACGATCGCGCGCCACGTCGGGAAGCGGACAGCGATCAGCAGCGCGCTCACGCCGAGCAGCGGCAGGCAGTAGATCGGCGGCACGCCCGTCGCGGCGCCGACCACGCCGAGCACGGCGATCGCCTCCGACAGCGCGAGCGAGAGGATGAACGGCGTGAAGAACAGCGGCAGCGCAGCCGCATAGACGCCCGGCGTGAGCTGACGGTAGCGACCGCTCGCGCTGAGATAGTTCGTCGGCGCGACGTTCATCGGCCGCTCGTCGATCTCGAACTTCGTGCGCGCGATCGCCTGACCGTGGATCACGCGCGGTAGGACGAAGCTGGCGATGGCGAGCGCGACCGGCAGACCGAACAGCAGCGGTAGCGGGAGCGGGTCGCCCTCGGCCCCGCTGCCGAGCGCGCCGCTGACGATCAGCCCGGCGTACACGCCGACGGACGCGAGCATCGCGCCCCAGAGGATGCGCGGCGCGCGTATGCGTGCGGCGAGCGTGATCGGCGGCGCATCCATCAGCCGCGCGTCGCCGTCCAGTGGGCGAGCTCCCGCTTCTTCTCGGCGAGCCATGGGCCCTTCGACTCACCGTCGCCGTCGGCCGCGTATTGCAGCTCGAGCAGCACGTCGATCACGCTTGCCGCGCCGCGCTCGGCGGCTGCGTAGAGGCACTCGTCGAGGTCGAGCTTCTCGGCTTTCACGTGCGCCGCGAGCCCCGCGCGATCCCCGGCGATCGCCATCTGCAGCATCTTCCCGTTCGACGCGCGCGCCTTCTTGTCCGCGACCGCGTCGTAGTGCGAGTAGTGCAGCATCTTCGCTTCTGTCTGCTGGTTCACGTCGTGTCTGAATGCCGGATTGTTCGCCGCCATCGTCTGGTAATACGCGGCGTACATCGCGCGCGCGGCGGCGATGTAGCGCTGGAAGTCTTCTTCGGTCGGGATGCGCAGCGCCTTGTACGCACGCTCTGCGTGGGTGTGCGCGATGATCGAGTCGCGCGTCATCTCGCGCACCAGCGCATGCGCGCCGTTGCCGAGATAGAAGTACGTGATCCCTGGGCCGGGGCTCACCGAGTTGATGGCATTGCACGCGCCACACGCGACGTTCGACGACTCCCACCACGTGTCGATCTTGAGTGGCGCGCCGCAGTGATGGCAGCTCACCGGCGCCGACTTCTCGCGCTCGCCCTGCTGATACAGCGCGCGCGCGAGGTCGGCTTCTTTCTGAATGACCAGCAGCTCGTAGCGGAGGTCGATGTCGTGGCGCCAATCGCGGTGCGACTTCGACATCTGCGACCAGATCTTCGACATGTTGGCGAGGTCTTGACCTTCGGCCTCGTCGCGGATCGCGTCGAGCTCACCGTCGATCTTCTCCCACGCTTCGGTGACCTTGTTCTGCAGGCCGCGGAAGCGCGCTTGGAGCGCCGAGAACGCGGCGCCGAGCGGGCCGGGATCGGTGGTGTGCGCAGCGATGATCTCGTTGAGCCCGACGTCGGCCTCGACGACCGTCTCGTCCACGCGCGCGCCGACCTTGGCGAGGAAACCTTCCCACTTCTGGATGACGGTGGCGGTGCGGGCCTTGAGGCCTGGCGAGAGCTGTTCGAGCATCGTGAGATCCCCTTCTTCGTTGTGACCGCAGAGAGAGTGAGGAACGGTAACGAGCGCGCGCGCGGTCACGCCATCTGCTGGCCGCAGAACACGCACTCGAAGTCTTTGTCGGAGAAGCGCGGCGCGCCGCAGTGACGGCAGCGCAGGCTGTGCGAAGCGCTCGCTGGCACCAGCGGCGCGGCGCCCGCCTGCACGTGCGCCGTCGCGTTGGCGAACATGCCCTTGCGCTTTGGCAGCACGGCGCGCGAGTACGCATCAACGAGCTCGCTCTCGGCGCGCTGCGTGATGCGCAGGAGGCGATCTTTCTCTGCGTCGGCGGCGTCGTCGTTGAACGTGTCGACCGTGCGCAGGCTGTGGCGTGCGGCGAACACGACGGCGACGACGACCTCGCGCAGCTCGAGGATCGGCGCGCCGCGGAGCGGACGTTGCCCTGCGCGGATCTGCGCGCGCTCGGTCTCAGGCAGCAGCTGCACGCCCCAGCGCGCGCAGACCGCCGCCCAAGCATCGGAGCTGCCGGCGGGCTCTTCGATCGCGTAGGCCGCGTCGAAGGCCTCAGCGAGAAAGCGCTGAAGCGCCTCCCCGTCGGAGCGTATTCGCTCGAGGCGTGTGCTCATCGGCGGGAGGGCTCAGAGCGAGAGATCGTCGTCCATCGCAGCGCCCTTGTACTTCTGCCGATATTTCGCGTCGAGCTCGCCAAACTTGCGCGCCAGCGCGATGTCGCTGCCGAGACGCGGCGACCAGTACGAGCCGTAGAGCGACCAGTCCGCCGCCTTGATGCCGAACACCTTCGGCAGCTGCGCGTTGACGTCGAGGCCCTGCTCCGCCCACATCGCCTGCGCCGCGCCGACCTCGCAGAACTTGTCGAACGTGCACGGCTCCGGGCCATCCGCCGTCGCGCCCTGGGCGCCGGAGAACGCCGCGCCGTACTTCGTCGCGATGACGAAGGTGACGTCGCCTTGCATCTTGGCCATCCAGCCGTCGTTGATCTTGTCCCACTTCGCGCGGTCCATGCCGTGCGTCGCGAGCATCTTGTTGACGTCCGCGGCGGTCGCGCCCGCGGGCAGCTTCGTCATCGCGACGGCGGCTTGCGCCCAAGTGTCGACCGAGATGCCGTCGACCGGCGCGAGCAGCGTCGGATCAGCCGCCGCGGCCGCCGCCTGCTTCGCTGCCATCTGGCCCGTGCGCGCGGTCATCGCGGCGTTGGTGAACTGGTCCTTCACGTTGACCTGCGGCAGGCCGTCATCGTCGGTGGTGATCTGCGACCACTTCGCCTGGAAGTACTGCGACACGCGCTCCCACTCGGATTTGGTGAAGCCGATCGACTTGTACGCGTCCTCGGGCTCGGCGCCGTCTTGCTGCGCGCCCTCGAAGGCGAACAGCTTGCCCCAGTAGTGCTCGGGGTTGTTGATGTCGAGACCCTTGAGGTCGATGCCCTGCGCCTCGCAGCGCGCGGCGAACGCCTGCAGCTCGGCGAACTCCTTCTCGACGGCGGCCTTGCGATCCGCTGGACTCGGCTCGCGGTCTTCGTCTTCGTCGTCGCTGCTCGAGCTCGATGAGGCCGATGCCGAGCCGCTCGACGCGGAAGACGACGAGCTAGCGCCGAGCCCCGCGGGCTCGTCCTTCGTCATTCCGAACAGCTTCATGAAGAAATCGATGATCGACTGAATGAAACCCATCGCGCGCCCCCTCTGCGGTTGTGTGTACGACCGCGCGAGCATTGCCGTGGCGGCGCTCGGGGACAAGAGAAAACGTGTTGCCAGCGCCGCGCAGGTCCGCTCGCAGCCTACGTATACAGTCGCGCTACTTGTGCGCGCAGCCACCAGCCGAGCTGCTGTCGACGGCGGAAGCTCGGCAGCTGGCCGAACGTGTCGAGCGCCTCTTGCAGTGCGCGCTTGGCGCCGTCGCGATTGCCGCGACGTCGGCGGGTTCGCGCGAGCTTGAGGTGCCCCTCGATCGACGAGCTGTTCGAGTCGACGTAGCGCTCATAGGCGTCCTCGGCTTCTTCGTCGCGACCGAGCTGCGTGAGCGAGTCGCCGGCGATCATATAGGGCTCGCCGAAGCGCAGCCGCCCATCCCCTTGCACCGCCTCGACCAGTGGCCCGAGCGCGCTCTCGTGATCGCCGATGCGATGTCGCGCGAGGCCGGTGAGATAGAGCAGCTCGGGGTTCGATGGCTCGCGCTTGCGCGCCTCGTCGAGCAGCTTCAGCGCGGCGCGCGGGCGGAGCCGCTCGAGGTAGATGCGCGCCAGATCACGTCGCGCCGTGATGTTCGCCGGGTTCGACTCGACCTGCGCGCGCAGACCGCGAATGCGACCCATCGTGCGCAGCAGCACGAACGGATCTGGGACGAAGCGCCGCAACACGAACAACACGACGACGCCGCCGAGCAGCCAGGGATACTGGAGCAGGTACGCGAGAACGAGAAACGCGAGGTAGTAAGTCCAGTAGCCCATGAGCCGTCCGCGGGAGTCTACGCGCTCAGCTGCGCGGATCTGCCTTCGCTTGGGCGCGCGCACCGCGGAGGCGCCGCGTACGCACTGCGAAGAGGCCAGAAAGCGTCAGCAGCAGCGCCGCAAAGCCGCTCGTCCCGGTCGCGCGCACGCCGCCCGCTTCGCATGCGCAGCCACCGTCGCCGCGGAAGTCGAGGCCAGTCCCCGGCGGCAGGTTCGCGTCGACGTCGGCCGTGCCCGAGTCGACTGCGGGCACTTCACCCGCATCGTCGGTGTTCGCGCTCGCATCGAGCGCTTCGCCCGCGTCCTGCGTGTTCATGCCGCCGTCGAGCCCGCTGATGCCGCACTCGGGCGAACTGTCGCAGACGCAGCCTCGGTCGTCGCCGTTCGCGATGCCGTCGCCGTCGCAGTCGCCAAGCGCGACCGGCACGATGCCGTAGGGCGAGGGCACGGGGTCCACACCCATCGGCGGCTCGAAGCACTTGCGCACTAGGTCCGCGTCGGAGATGAGCGAGTCCCGCAGACACGGATCCCAGTCGACGTAGGAGCACAGCCCGTGGCCGAACGTGGTGTCGCGCGGCATGACGCAGGTCGCCATGCC
>Ga0209181_10007378_pt1 | contig 15086 bp, 11 predicted proteins | sample MAT05_FD_187208 | JGI IMG/M metagenome (GOLD analysis project Ga0209181, IMG submission 187208) | Freshwater microbial communities from Lake Fryxell liftoff mats and glacier meltwater in Antarctica - MAT-05 (SPAdes) (version 2) | ecosystem: Environmental > Aquatic > Freshwater > Ice > Liftoff... | reverse complement strand
GGTATAAATTAAAGTATTGCCTTGCCATATTTGCGTGGCTTTCACTTGCCTTGCTTTGCTTTACGACATTTTTGTTTGCGCCCTTTGCGTGATTTTTTCTTTGCGCCCTTTGCGTGAAACTATCCCTGGTATAAATTAAAGTATTGCCTTGCCATATTTGCGTGGCTTTCACTTGCCTTGCTTTGCTTTACGACATTTTTGTTTGCGCCCTTTGCGTGATTTTTTCTTTGCGCCCTTTGCGTGAAACTATCCCTAGCCAGCACTATACCTCAGGGTATGAGTTAGATGTCTGCAGGTAAAATTAGGGATCACGCAAAAACGTAAACAAAGTGGCTGGCCTTTTTAATCTTCAATACTAAATTGTTTTTGGTAAATAATTTATATTAAGTCCAAAAAAAGACACAACTCGCTGTTTTACGAGTAGGGTGTAATAACTCGCGACATAAGCTAACGACTAAAAGTTATTGTGCAAGCTGTCATCCTGTTCGTAAAATAGAATTAATAGCTTCTGAATGTTCTGCTGTTAGCCCTGTAAATGGACTAGTCAGTACCAAATTATTTTTTAAGAAGTGCGGAAGATCATTTAATGACTTATCATCGTCAATAATTACAAAATCCTCGTCAACCTTATTGCTATTAAACCAATTGATAAGTTCATCCTTTCGGTTAAGGTTACCTATGTTTTCCGGAAGCGTTTTTATCTTATCTATGTTGAGGCCCCTGGTCTTAAAAATATTTCGCCATGCTTCAATACTATGGTTCGATTTGTGGGATGTTGTACCCATAACCGTCACTTCTTCCGTAATTAAACACCGAAGCGCAAACGTTGCTTTACTACTACACGCAGGAAATCCATCGGCAAAAAGTTCAGGACGTTGTCAACTTTTGGCAGCAACCATAACCCCATCAACCTCTAAGAATAATAGCATAGTAATAAAAATTACCTCTTTACTTTAGCAACTCAGCTACAAGCTGCAAATTCTAAAATACATCCATATCGCCATGCCGTACCGAAGTTGTACATTCAACGTCTAAACGATGAGCCATGGCGTATCCTTACCAAATAACCTCGCTGGAACAATACCACGAAGCACACCAACAAAGCCTGAACGACCCCGACACCTTTTGGGGAAAGATTGCCGAAACCTTTACCTGGCGTAAAAAGTGGGACAAGGTTCTTAACTGGAATTTTACCGAGCCTACAGTGGAATGGTTTGCCGGCGGAAAACTGAACATTACCGAAAACTGTGTTGACCGCCACCTGGCCACCATGGGCGACCAGCCAGCTATTATTTGGGAACCGAACAACCCCGACGAAAGAACCCGCATTGTTACCTATAGCAGGTTGCATAAGCGCATGTGCCAGTTTGCGCAGGTACTACTTAACAATGGGGTAAAAAAGGGCGACCGTGTGTGTATTTATATGGGTATGGTACCCGAGCTGGCTTATGCTATTTTAGGTTGTGCCCGCATTGGCGCAATCCACAGCGTAATATTTGGTGGATTCTCGGCCCAAAGCATAGCCGACAGGCTGGACGATGCACAATCCGAATTTATTGTAACCTGCGACGGAGCCTACCGTGGTGGAAAAGATATACCACTGAAGAGTATAATTGACGATGCCCTCATCGGCAATAAAAAAATAAAAAAGGTGATTGTGTACACCCGCACCCGCACCCCGGTAAGCATGCTTAAGGGCCGCGATGTTTGGTGGGTAGATGAAATGGAACATGCAGAATCGCAAATAGAAAAAAACAACATGATCGACATGCCCGCTACTGAGATGGATGCGGAAGACCCGTTGTTTATATTGTATACCTCCGGCTCTACCGGTAAACCAAAAGGCGTGGTACATACCATTGCTGGCTACATGGTGTGGACCAATTACACGTTTGTAAACACGTTTCAATACCAGCCCGGCGAAGTACATTTTTGTACTGCCGATATTGGCTGGATAACCGGTCATAGCTACATTGTATATGGCCCCCTTAGCGCAGGGGGTACCAGCTTAATGTTTGAAGGTATACCCACCTGGCCCGACGCGGGTAGAATGTGGGACATTGTAGATAAGCACAAAGTAAACATTTTATATACTGCCCCCACTGCCATCCGCAGCCTGATGGGTTTTGGGTTGGAACCATTGCAGGGAAAAGACCTTAGCAGTTTGCGCATATTGGGTACCGTAGGCGAACCGATAAATGAAGAAGCGTGGAACTGGTACAACGAGCATATTGGTAAAGGCAAATGCCCCATTGTGGATACCTGGTGGCAGACCGAAACTGCCGGAGTGCTGATAACCAACCTGGCGGGCGTAACACCGGCCAAACCAACCTTTGCAACCCTACCAATGCCGGGCGTAGATCCGCTACTGGTGGATGAAAATGGTAAGGAAATAGAGGGGAGTAATGTATCGGGCAACCTGTGCATACGCGGGCCATGGCCGGGCATTATACGTACTACCTGGGGCGATCATGAGCGGTGTAGGAACACTTATTTCGCCACTTACCCTAACCTTTATTTTACGGGGGACGGCGCTTTACGCGATGAAAATGGATTTTACCGCATTACCGGCCGGGTAGACGATGTGCTGAATGTAAGCGGCCACCGCATAGGTACGGCCGAAGTAGAAAACGCGATTAACATGCATGCTGGTGTAATTGAAAGTGCTGTAGTAGGTTATCCGCACGATGTTAAGGGCCAGGGCATTTATGCTTTTGTAATAGTAAACAGCATTCACGGCGACGCAGACCTTACCAAACGGGATATTGATGTAACTGTTAGCCGCATTATTGGGGCGATAGCCAAACCCGATAAGGTGCAGTTTGTAACCGGCCTGCCCAAAACCCGCAGTGGCAAAATTATGCGGCGCCTGTTGCGTAAAATAGCTGAAGGCGCTACCGATAATTTAGGCGATACCACCACCCTGCTTGACCCAGGTGTAGTGGACGAAATAATAGGTGGTAGGGTATAAAGTTTACTTTTAGTTAAAAACAAACAGCCCGGCATATAAATGCGCCGGGCATTTTGCTTTATAAATCGCGTATTACTTTGCAGGGATTACCGGCGGCAAACACATCATCGGGTATATTTTTGGTGACCACGCTGCCCGCACCAATAATGGTTCGGTTGCCAATGGTTACACCGGGGCAAATAACCGCGCTGCCGCCCAGCCAAACGTCCTCACCTATAGCAATAGGTTTTGCAAACTCCAGTCCGCTGGCCCGCTCCACTGCATTGGTGGGGTGTGTGGCGGTGTATATCTGCACATTGGGGCCGCAAAGGGTACGGCTGCCAATGGTCACTTTACATACATCTAACACCACACAATTAAAATTAAAAAACACTTTTTCGCCCAATATAATGTTGTAGCCATAATCGCAATAAAAAGGCGGCTGCAACCAAAGGCCGGGGCCCGCATTTGGAATAAGCGTATACATCAACCGATTCATTGCCTGTATGTCGGCTTCATCAACCGCGTTCAATGCTTTTATCAATTGACGTGCCTGCAGCCGTTCGGCCGATAATTGCTCATCCATTGCATTATACAACCCGCCGGCCAGCATCTTTTCCTTTTCTGTTTGCATGCTTCGTAGATTTTCATTATTAATCAGTTTCCTTTATTTGTGCTTCTGTTGCAGCTATACGACAGACCCAAGGGACCACGCATTCTTCAAAAGCTTCCTGACGTTCCAGGTGTGTGGTAAGGCACCTCAGCAGAGATGAAAAATGCTGGCGTATTTCTTAGAAAAAGATCTCCCAGCACTAACACCTTCTACAACACTTAGTAACATTTTAGGAATATTTGGGAGGAACGACCTTAAATTCTCCTAAATTTTATAACTATAAATCCCGATAGTAAACCTTATTAATTTGTGGGCAAGTAAATCATTTGGATATAAATTATCATCATGCCCTCAATCTTATATCTTTTTAATTTTTACTTTTTAATTTTTAATTTTTACTTTACCTCCCATCCCCATCTAAAAGGTTACCCAGCCCACCCAAAATACCACCCTCTTCTTTGCGCCGGGTAGTGCCATAGGTTAGTATACGGCTGGCTAACCGGCTTATAGGCAAGGTTTGTATCCACACTTTGCCCGGGCCGCTCAGGGTGGCAAAAAACAATCCCTCGCCACCAAATATGGTGTTGCGTATGCCGCCTACAAACTGAATATCGTAGTTAACCTGTTGGGTAAGTGCTACAAGGCAGCCGGTGTCTATTTTAATGGTTTGGCCGGGCAACAATTGTTTTTCAAATACATGGCCGCCTGCATGTACAAAGGCCATTCCATCGCCTTCCAGTTTTTGCATAATAAAACCTTCGCCACCAAAAATGCCAGTGCCCAATCGCCGCTGAAAGTCAATACCAATGCTTACTCCTTTGGCTGCACACAAAAAAGCATCTTTCTGGCAAATTATTTTTCCGTCAAATTGCTGCAGGTCAAGCGGAATAATTTTACCGGGGTAAGGCGAGGCAAAACTTACCTGCCTTTTGCCCTGCCCCACGTTGGTAAAGGCTGTCATAAAAAGGCTTTCGCCTACCAGCAGGCGCTTACCTGCGCCTACCAGTTTGTTTAAAAAGCCGCCACTTTGTTGCTGGCTTCCATCGCCAAAAATGGTTTGCATTTGTATGTAATCGTCCATCATCATAAAGCTGCCACTTTCGGCAATGGCGCTTTCGCCAGGGTCAAGTTCTATTTCTACATACTGCATTTCTTCTCCATAAATACGGTAGTCTATTTGGTGGTTAGCTATCATGTGGTTGTTTTTAGTAAATGTAATAAAGCATTATGAACGGTGTTGACCGTTTATGCCCGGCCTTACGCCACAGGTAAAAAAAGATGGCACATAGCCACGGTTACTGTAGAAGGATTTTATTGCTGTGAATATAGGATTGCGCTGCGGCATTATTTTTTGTCTTAACTGCCCGCAATACACTAAAAATGTATGATAATGAAAACCTGGAAACGCTTGTTTAAAAACAAGCATTCCCAATTAAGGCCGGTTTGGCTAATTGTATTTGTAATTAATGACGCTTACAGTTTAATTTACCGGTTTAACCTCTGGCGAAAATACAGGCGGAGGTAGCGGGGAAAGCTGAACAGGATTTTCGGGCCTGGGAGCCTTAGCCGGATGCTTTCGACCATTATGGCACGAGTAGCAGGTCACCTCGTTCATGTAAGGAATATCGAGCCGCTTAACATCGTCTTCAAAATATTTTTTGTTGATGTCCTGCGTCATATCCATCATGTAGCGGGCGTACTTTTTATGATCGAGGGAATCGTTAGCAAAATCCCAATCCTTTTTTTCGTTATCAAGCCGAACATGGCAAAAACCACATTTTACGCCCAGCGACGTTGTAAAATGTTTCATTACGCTATCCATGTCGTCTTTCGTAATATCCTGCGGAAGTATTTTCAGGTTTTTGTACAGCGACTCCTTTGGTTGCATAAATGAAAATAGAAACGTAACGGAAGCAATCAGCGAGGCTATCACTAGCAAAGACTTTTTCATATAAACGGTTTTGTTTTTCGAATATAAGCTGATAATGACACACATTGACCAAAACGCGGTGAGCAACGCACGTGTGTAGGCAACAAGTGAAACCAACAGGTGCAAAGTAGGGTTAAGACCGTGTCTTAATATAATTGAAGTATTAATCCATCTGAAAACCAATAACGTGCTGTAACGTTGCTGAACTGTTTTGCAATTGATTATTTATAAAAGACTGTCACATTCTACCTAAAAAAGTTAAAGCCGACCCATAAATGAGGCCGGCTTTATATTAATCACATATAACGTATTACTGGTTAAAACCAACTTCGTATCCACGTTTCGCTGACTTTGTTGCCCAACCTTGCAAAACGGCGGCTTACTTGTAACCGGTGTTTTACCATGGTTACTATTACCAATGGTAAAAATAAAAAGGTTAGGGGAGGTATACCCAATATGCTAACCCACCGGCCGCCATACTGCCTGCGCATTGGGCGCCTTAAACGCTCGGCTATCAGGTACATGGCGGGTACAATTATCAGTGTCATAAAAAAGGCGAATGCCAAACCAAAAATGATGGTCCATGATAATGGCTTCCAAAATGTAGCACTGTCGCCGCCAAAAAATATATGCGGGTTTAAATCGCTAAACAGCGTAATAAAGTTAATGTTAAACCCAATGGCCAATGGTATAAGGGCCAGGATGGCTGCCAGTGCAGTAAGCAACACCGGTATTATACGGGTTTTACCCGCCTGTATAACGGCTTCGCGGGTTTTTAGGCCACGGGCACGCAGTTCGTCGGCAAATTCAATTACCAGTATTCCATTTTTAACCACTATACCTGCAAGCCCCACAATACCAATGCCGGTCATTACCACGCTTACTTCCATGCCGGTTATTGCAAAGCCCAGCAATACACCAATAACGCTAAATATAATTTCGGTTAAAATAATAACCGGTTTGCTTACCGAGTTAAACTGCACCACCAGTATAAACAAAATAAGGGCTAGGGCTATTAATAATGCGCCCGATAAAAACGATGCAGTTTCGGCTTGTTGGGCAGCTTCGCCTGTTTGCCCAATAGTAGTATCGTCAAACTTTTTATTAAAATCGGCAATAGCACTGGCCAGCAACGTGTTAACCTCGTTAGGTGTAAAGCCCGTAGAAACAGTGGAGTACAGTGTTATGGTCCGTTTAACATTTTTACGCTTAATACTGCCGTAAGTGCTGGTGTAGTCAACATTAACCAACGAGCTAATGGGTACTTGTTTTACCTGGCCCGAGGCCATGTCTCTAAACACTACCCGCATGTTTAACAGGTCGGGCAGGCTTTGGCGCTGCACCTCAAGGTTGCGCAACTGTATTTTAAATTCATCTTCGCCCTCTTTTATTTTCGATACTTCGCGGCCAAACAAGGCGGTACGCAACTGGGTGCCTATTTGCGCGGTAGATACACCGGCTATCATGGCCCGCTGCCTGTCGATACTGAGCGTTATTTCGGGATTGGTCAGGTCCACATCCAGCTTTAATTCTTCCACGCCTGGTATTTGTTTATTATCCAAATAATTTTTAAGATCAACGGCTGTTTTGGTGAGGTGATCAAAATCGTCGCTCACTATTTCAATATTAATTGGCGGATCAGTTGGCGGGCCTCCTGACTCCTGGTCTACCGATATAGCAGCGCCCACAATCCCTTTGGTTACGGCCCGTATGGAGTCAAGATAAGGAGCCGTATTTACGCCGTCGCGTTTTTCATATTCAACAAACGACACTTGTATGCGCCCTAGTTCGGCACGGGTGCTACGGTCGCCACTGGCTGGGTCGCTGGCGCCAACCGCAATGTTAGAAATAACACTTTCTACCAGTGGATTTTGTTTTCCGTTTTCCATATTAAGTACCTTCATCACCCGCTTTTCTAATACCTTGGTAATGGAGTCGGTATAGTCTACACTGGTACCAACAGGTAATTTAAGATAAACAAACACCTGGTTGGGATCGCCTTTGGGAAAAAACACCACCGGTACCTTACGTAATGCAAATGCAAACACTGATAACACAAATAAACCAATGGTGCCCAACAACAAATGCACTGGCCTCCAGCCGGTCAAACTCCACCGCAGTAAGGTCTCGTACCTGCTCATTAGGGCTGGTAAAGCCCTGTTTTGAAAATTATGTATAGCATCCGTCAATACATAAATGTTTAGTAAAATTAAAAGGGCAAAAAACAATAACAGGTTACCGGCAAAGGTTATGCCCAGCACATCTAATACAATACCCAACCCTACTATAACCCAAAAGGCCGGCTTTTTAAAAATGTCCGACTTTTTAGTGGGCACTTCGCTATCGGGGTGGTTCATAAAGTCAACCGCAAAAACGGGGTTCATTATAAAGGCCACAATAAGAGAGGCTGCCAGGGTAAATATGAGCATGGTAGGCAGGTAAATCATAAACTTACCTATTATGCCCGGCCAAAATAATAATGGAAAAAACGGAGCAAGTGTTGTAAGGGTACCGGCCAATACCGGTATCCAAACTTCGCCGGCGGCAATACGCGCTGAGAGGCTGGCATTTATTTTGCCTTTGCCTTCCATAAAAATGCGGTGCGTATTTTCAATTACCACAATGGCATCGTCTACAATTATACCCAGCCCAAACAGCAGGGCAAACAATACCATAAAGTTTAGCGTAATGCTGCTACCCGTTATCCATTCGGCCGCAGGCAAAAACATAAAAGCTACAAACATGCTAAGCGGTACCGACAATGCCACAAAAAAGGCATTGGTAAGCCCCATAAAAAACATTAGTATTAGCAGTACCAGTACAAAACCAATTACAATACTGTTTACCAGGTCGTTAAACGAGGTGCGGGTGGCCTTGCTTCGGTCGCCGGTTATTACCACCTGCAGGTCTTTGGGAAATTTTTGATCTTTTAACTCTTCCACGGCCTTCTTTACATCGTCCGAAGTTTCTATCAGGTTCTCGCCTGCACGCTTTATAACATTAATGGTAACCACGTTTTTTCCGTTGAGCCGTGCATAGCTTTCATTTTGCTTTACGGTATCTAAAATCTGTGCTACATCTTTAAGGTATATAGGCGCCCCCGAAGTGTTGCGAACTACAATATCCCTTATGCCGTACACATCTTTAAACTGGCCTTTTACCTGCAGGGTCCGCTTCATATCGCCTACCTCCAGCAAGCCGCCCGATATGTCGGCATTCTCGCGTTGTATAGCACCCGCAATATCGTCGAAGGTGATGTTGGCACTTTGCATTTTAAAATTATCCACGTTCACCTGAAACTCTCTTTCGGGTGCGCCAACAATATCTACACGGGTAATTTGCGACAGGCCTTCAATCTTATCTTCCAACTGATCGGCAAACGATTTCAGTTTTAGCTTATCATAATTACCGCTTAGGTTTACAAACATAATTGGCTGCTCACTAAAACTTATTTCCTGTACTATTGGCTCCTGTGTAAGGTCATTAGGCAAATCCTTCTTAGCCTTATCCACTGCATCCCTTGTTTTTTGCAGTGCCACATCCACCGAAATTTTTGTATCAAACTCAACGGTTATGGCCGAAAAATCCTGGATGGACGAACTGTTTACCTTATTAATTTTAGCCCCGGTTATGCTTTTTATCTGCTTTTCTATCGGCTGGGTCACCAGGTTTTCCATATCCTTTGGCGAGTTACCTACATAAATACTTTGTATATATATGGTAGGTATTACCACGTCAGGAAACTGCTCCTTGGGCAAGGTGGAAAACTGGTAAATACCTGCCAGCGATACAAAAATGATGAGCAGGTAAATGCTCGTTTTGTTCTTGATTGACCACGTGGTAGGGCCAAACTCCTTGAACTTGTTTTTAATATTTTCTAAAACACTCATAATGGTATGTTTATGCCAACGTTATTTGTTTCGGTATCGGGCACTGGGCGGCTTTACCTGCATTTTGCCTTTATATTTATTGAGGTCAACTATTTGTAGTGTTGTACTTCTATTGCTGGAGCTACTACTTAACTATAACCGGCATTTGGAATTAATTTATTATGCTTAAACCAGGTGTTTGTTTATATATTATTCTGCTACATTTAGTGTCTGTCCATCGTACAGGTTTTGATAGCCTTCTGTAACAATCACATCGCCTGCCTGTAAGCCCTGTGTAACTTCAATATTACTACCATATAGCTCGCCCACAACTATGTTTCGTTTACGTGCCACCAGTTTATCTTTTTCCATAACCGCCACAAATACAAACTTGCCGCTTTCGTCGGTTTGCAACGTGTTTACCGGCACGGCAATGGCATTTTCTTTTACATAATCCTGTATGCGCACCATAGCGGTAAGGTTGGGCTTTAGTTCCTTACTGCCGGGCAGTTTAGCCTCTACATTAAAGCCACCGGTTTGGGGGTTAATGGTTTGGCTAACCAGCGTAATATTCGATTGGTAGGTTTTACCAATATCGGGTATCGAAATTTCAACAGGAACCCCTTTACTAACTCTTGCCAGGTAGTTTTCGGGTATATTGGCAACTATTTTAAGCTTTGATTTATTTACTATTTTAATGCCTTGCTGGGGTGCGCCGGTAAATGTTTCGCCTACGTGAATGTTTACTTCGTCGGCCACGCCGTTAACATTGCTTACTACGGTAGCGGTGTTTAATTGTTCCTGTGCAGCCTTTACGTTTTCCTGTTGACTGTTAAGGTTACTTTCCAGGGCCTCCATATTAGCCTTGGCCTGTAGCAATTGTATTTCGGTACCAATGTTTTGATCCCACAGGTTTTTTTGGCGCTGGTATAAATTTTTGGCAAGCGCCAATTGGGTGCGGGTAGCATTCAACCCGGCTTTTGCAGCCAGGTAGCTTTGCTTTACAATAACATCGTCCAGTTTAAGTAAAATTTGCCCTGCCTTTACATAGTCGCCTTCTTTTACAAATATGGCCCTTACCTGGCCACCCATACCGCGTGGGGTTACGTACGAGGTGTTTTCTGCATCAACCTTACCCTGAAGGTCAATATAATGTACAAACTGCTCACTCCGTACCGTATCTATTTTTACCAACCTTGCGTTATCGGTGCTGGCGGCGTTGGTGTCAAGTTTGGCTATTTCGGTTTCCATTTGCTTTATATCAATACCCAACTGAACGTATTGCTTCTTTAGAGCCTCCAGCTTTTTATTTTTTTCAGCCAATGCGCCGTTCCCATTTTTGGCCCCTTCACCACAGGCAGCAAAACCAAGGGTAATAAGGGCCAGGAAAGCATATTGTATAAACAGTTTCATAAAAGAGAATTTAAGTTTTTTGGTTTAATTAGTCAAGTTTGCCCAGGCTACTCAGGTAGCTAATACGGGCAACAATTGCATTATAAAGGCTATTAAAATAATTTGATTGTGCAGTTTGCCAGTCGGTATCCGATTGCAACACTTCAAAGCTAGAACCAAGGCCGGCCTCAAATTTCTTTTTGGTGGTATTGTACACACTTTCGGCCAGGGTTACGTTCCGCTCCTGTGCATCAAGGGTTAGCAATGCATTACTAAGGCTTTGTTTGGTAATGGTTTGCTGAAGGTCAATTACCTGTTTTAAATTATCCATGGTGTTATTAACCTTTTGCAGGTTAAACTGTGCCTGTTGCACTTTGTATTTGCGCTGAAAACCATCAAAAATGGGAACACTTAGGTTAAGTCCCACCTGCGATTGCCTTAACCAAAACGTGCTGTTGTCGGTAATAAACTTTTGCCCCTGGCCCTGCACAGTATACCCTAATGAAGTTGAAAGGGTGGGCAGCCCGCCTAATTTAAAGCGCTTTACATTTAACTCCTGCAGGCGTTGGGCATACGTAAGCGATTGAAACTCTTTCCTGTCTTCGTACTTAAAGTTATCGTTTAAAATATCGCGTTTTAAATCGTCGGTGCGTAGGCTTTCGCTAATAACTACGGTATCGCTTTGCGATATGCCAATAGCATATTTTAAAGCAGCATAGGCCAGTTTAATGCCGTTATCCAGCAGTGTCATAGAGGTTTGCAGATTGGTTAGTTGCACCTGTACCCTGTCAAGATCAAGTTTTTCGGCAAAACCATTAACATACATAATTGAATCATCGTGGTATAATTTCTGAAGCCGTTTAATACCACCTTTCAAAAACTGCAGTTGTTTTTCGGCAATTAAAATGGCATAGTAACGCTGGTAGGCGCTGTCTTTAATTTTTTCCTTTACCACGTCAAGGTTAGCCTTCGAAAAACCAATGGCAGTTTTGCGGGCCTGAAGCCCCACAAACACGTCGGGCTGAAACAGCAACTGGGATAGGTTGGCCCCTACGCTGGTGTTCCATGGCTGAAAAAAGCTTAGCGCCTGTAACTGAGGGCTGGGTATTTTAGTGCTTTGCGGCAGTAACCCTTCGTTTATTAACACATTGTAAACGCCCCCCTGCGATCCATCGGGAAACAAAATTAGGGGCAACTTGAGGTATTTTGTAAGACTGGCATTACCAGTTATTTGTGGCAGGGCCTGCCCGGTTATTTCCTTATTTTGAGCTTCCTGTATTTTAATGTCCAGTGCTGCATTTTTAATTTCGATTACGTTTTTAAACGCAAGGTCAACGGCCTGTTTTACTGTTAGCTCATACTTTTGTTGGGCACTGGTACTGCCGGCAAAACCCAACAATATTGCTATCAACAAAAACAAATACAATTTAAGCTCTTTCATTAGATGTTGGTTTTAGTCGTTCAGATGTGTACTTTATAATTAGTTTATGAGCTTTGGTAGTAGCCAGCCCATATAAAAAATGCTCCAGCGATTGAAGTTCAACCTCTACGATACTATATTTTGCTGCGGGAAATACCTCCTGGTTAAAGGGTAAAAACATGTTATTAAGCCGAAGGCGTGTAACGATATCCATATTCAGGTCGCTTCGGTATAATCCATCTTGTATGCCCCAGATAATGTTTTTATAAATCATATCGTACAGGTAACTCTCCTTAAACTTCAAAAATTTGGCAAACGATACGGGGTGAAATTTTTGCAGATCCGAAATAGTGGTTGGGTTAATATCCCCCAACATTTCCTGCACCATATCCATCGATAAAAATATTTCGTGAATGGCGTTGGTTGCAATCTTGTTATCCAACTCGCACCTGCTTGAGTTACGCTGCACCTGTTCATCCATTACAGCATCTACCAATTCATCTTTATTTCCAAACGACAGATAAATGGTTTTTTTGCTAATACCACACTGCGAAGCAATCTCATCCATCGTTACACTGCGTATTCCGTACCTCGTAAAAAGGTCGTGCGCCTTAATCAATATTCGCTCTCTTGGTTCCATAATTTTTAGTCGGCGGCAAAACTATGGAAACTTTCAAGGTTGCCACAGTTTCCAAAAAGGTTTTGATGTTAATTTTATGTGAACGGCTTTTATAGCCGCCAAACATTGCGTTGGCTGGTGCAAACAACTTACAAATGCAAGTCCTTTTTGCAAATAACATATAGTAAGTCTATCAATTTTTTTGCCAACAGGGTAAGCCTGTGATTAGCCCTATTACCTGCTTACAGATTTACCGTGCCAAATACCGGGTTATGCAATATTGTTTTTAATGTAATTTGCCTTCAAGTACCAACAGTTTATGACGAACGATACCCCGGACCCCAGTCTCAGATGGCATTGGAAAAAATTCTTTCAATATTTTTTGCAGGGCCTCATTATTTTAGCACCTATAACCATTACTGTTTGGGCCGTCATATCGTTGTTTATTTTTATCGATAACATTCTTCCCAACTTCGTTAATTTCATTTTTCCAGGTTTTGCAAGCATAGGTAGCCAGGGCGAATTAAGAAAAATTCCGGGCATTGGTTTTATAGTGGTAATTGCGCTGGTGGTATTGGTTGGGTGGGTATCAAGCTCGTTTGTTGTTGGGCGTATTGTTGATCTGTTAGATCATATTTTGGAACGTACGCCGGGTATAAAGTTTTTGTACACTTCAGTTAAAGAATTTTTACAGGCTTTTGCAGGCAACAAAAAAAAGTTTGACAAACCGGTATTGGTTAATGTAGATGGCGATGATGTTTGGCGCATGGGCTTTATGACCCAAAAGGATGCTACCAACTTTGGCCTTAGCGACCATGTAGTGGTGTATGTACCGCACAGTTACGCACTTAGCGGCATTGTATATATTGTGCCTTTGTTAAAAGTAAAAGTACTAACCCATACTACCCCTGCCGATGCCATGAAATTTTCGGTAAGCGGAGGTGTAACAGACCTTCACGAATTATAATTACTTATGAAAAAAATAATTGCGTTTGTATTGTTGATGGGCATAAGCCTGCAAAGTTTTTGTTGGGGCTTTTATGGTCATCAACGCATTAATTATTACGCGGTTTTTTTACTTCCCCCCGAAATGCTGGTGCTGTTTAAGCCAAATATTCAGTTTTTGACCGACCATGCTGTTGACCCCGATAAAAGGAGGTATGCTGTAGCCGACGAAGCACCCCGTCATTTTATAGATATTGACCATTATGGTCAATACCCCTATACCGAATTGCCTCGTAAGTACGACGATGCAGTAAAAAAATTTGGCGAAGACACCGTAATTGGCAACGGTATTGTGCCATGGCATATTCAAATTATGCAGGCGCGGCTTACCAACGCATTTACAGAAAAAAACCAGGCTAAAATTTTACGATATGCAGCCGAAATTGGGCATTATATATCCGATAGCCATGTACCCCTGCACGCCAGCGGAAACCACGATGGACAGTTGACTAACCAAAAAGGCATACACGGTTTTTGGGAAAGCCGGGTACCGGAATTACTTGCCGAAAAGCAGTTTGACTTTATGATTGGCAAAGCACAATATATAAGCAATATACCCGGCTATACCTGGGACCGTATATTGGAAAGTGGTGCCGCCTCCGATACCGTTTTAAGAGCAGAGGCTGAGTTAAATAAATTATTTGCCGGCGACCGAAAATTTGCTTTTGAAGAACGAAACGGCAAAATTACCCGACAATACTCTACCGCTTACACACAGGCTTATAATAACCGCATTAATAATATGGTAGAAAGGCGGATGCGGCTTAGCATTTTATCGGTAGCCAGTTTTTGGTACACCGCATGGGTAAATGCCGGTCAGCCCGATTTAAAAAACATAAACAATTTGGCCTTTACCGCCGAAGACATTAAAGAGTTTGAAGCCCTGAACAGCGATTGGCGCACCGGGCAAAGCAAGGGTAGAGTGCATGAGTGAGTGGTGGAAAGTAAAAAGTAAAAAGTAAAAAATTTGAGACGCGTTTGGGAATCATAGCCTATGCGGAAAAACTGTCAACATTTAAAATTGAGCATTTAAAATAAATAACTATTGAGCCTCGATCGCCCTGTTTTGCTATCAACGTGTTGGCCGATGGCCCAAAAAGGCCCTCACATTTCACGTTTCACGATTAGCCCACAGCTCGCCACTTACAAATCATAGCTGCCAACGTGTTGAGCCGTCGGCGCAAAAAAGGCTTTCACCTTTCACGTTTCACGTTTCACGATCAGCCCGCAGCTCGCCACTTACAAATCATAATTGCCAAAGTGTTGAGCCGTCGGCGCAAAAAAGGCT
>Ga0209181_10007372_pt1 | contig 15098 bp, 11 predicted proteins | sample MAT05_FD_187208 | JGI IMG/M metagenome (GOLD analysis project Ga0209181, IMG submission 187208) | Freshwater microbial communities from Lake Fryxell liftoff mats and glacier meltwater in Antarctica - MAT-05 (SPAdes) (version 2) | ecosystem: Environmental > Aquatic > Freshwater > Ice > Liftoff... | reverse complement strand
ACCATATTCACCCGGAATATCAGGCCAGTGGCGCCTACGACATTAAAGTGCTGGGCAAAGGGCAGAACTACACTACCGGGCGTGGTCACGACGAGACTCGCTTTGACGCTGGCGGCAAATACTGGGCTTTTGCGGATTTCAAACCACTTGGCGCTCTAAATCAGGTGAACAAGACAGAACTTAATGTAGCGGGATCTCCCGCCAAAACGGTGGCTTACACGCAGCCAAAAATGACCAGTACCGTGGACGGCTATACGCTCACCATGGAAGCCGGACATGGCGCTACCGGATTTACAACGGGAAGCCTGCAGCATATTCCTGTGACGATAAAACAAGGCGGTAAAGTGGTTGACCCGGCCACATTCGAGAACTATCTGGGCGAAAAAGCGCACCTCGTGATGGTAGAAGTGGCTTCTAAAGAGTTCGTACACACGCACCCTTCTTCTGAAGGGGGAAAGTTGGATGTCCACACCACCTTTGCCAAGCCGGGTATGTACAGGGGCTGGTTGCAGTTTCAAACCGGAGGCAAGGTGCACACGGCTGATTTTGTGCTGAAAGTGGAGGAAGGCACCGTCGGCGCAACAGGAAATGAAAAGCATGACCATGATCATGACGCGCAACACAAAGCAGGTGAAGCGCATACACACTAAATTTTAGGTGGGTTGGATAAAACGCATTGTCTCATCCAACCCGCTTTCACACATTCAAGATTTAAAAAAATGAAAAATATCCTATTGCTATGCTTCGCTGCTTTTATGAGCCAGGGAGCATTCGCCCAACAAACTGCAGCGCCAGCTTCCTGCACTTCCAATGGAATTACAGAAACCACTGCAACACCCGCTTCAGATGCCAGCGCCCAAACGACCGGCATGGTAAAAAAAACCGGCAAGCCGGTAGGCAATTCAACAACAGCCCAATTCCAAGTGTCGGGCAACTGCGGAATGTGCAAAAAGACAATTGAAAAAGCAGCCAAAGGGGTGGCGGGTGTGACAACTGCGGATTGGAATGTTGAGACGCACCAATTCAGCGTTGCATTTGATCCTGCCAAAATTAGTGTGGACAAAGTGCATAAGGCGATTGCGGCGGCTGGCTACGATACGGATAGGGTACGTGGCGACGATCTGGCATACAGCAAACTGCACGGCTGTTGTCAGTACGAGCGGCTGAAATAATTCTTACGATTTACGATTAAAATATGCTCAACGCACTCATAAAATTTTCCCTGCAAAACCGCTTATTCGTGGTGGCGACTGCGGCATTGTTGCTGGTGTGGGGAAGCTGGACAGCCATCAACCTGCCGGTAGACGTATTGCCTGACCTTAACCGGCCTCGCGTAACGGTGTTCCTCGAAGCGGGCGGCATGTCGCCCGAAGAAATTGAGGTGCAAGCTGTCCTGCCCATCGAAACGGCACTCAACGGTTCACCCGGCGTAGAGGTAGTGCGCAGCAGTTCTTCGAGGGGCATTGGTCTGGTATTCGTTGAGTTTGGCTGGGATGTAGATGTTTTTCGCGCGCGTCAACTTGTGGCTGAAAAACTTTCCACCGTGCCTTTGCCCAATGGTATCACTCCGGTGATGGGGCCTATTTCGTCTGTCATGGGGCAGATTATGTTGGTGGGCGTTACGGCAGAGGCGGACAGCATGGGGCAGACCAGCAGCACAGCGGCTGATTTGCGCACACTGGCTGACTTTACCATTCGACGCAGATTGCTGGCGATAAAAGGCGTAGCACAGGTCATTCCCATCGGTGGCGACCGGCTTCAATACCAGGTGCTGGTTTCGTCGGTCAAACTCAAACAATACAACCTTACCCTCGAAGACCTTGACCGTGCACTCGAAAACGCCAACCTGAACGCTACGGGCAGTTTTTTTGATCGTTACGGCTCAGAGGTGCTTATTTCCATTCTGGGGCGTTCCAAAAGTCTGGAGGATTTGCAGCAGACGGTTGTGGCAAACCGGGAGGGCTTGCCGGTGCTGCTTAGTCAGGTAGCGGATGTGCAATTTGGCGCAGCCATCAAACGCGGCGATGCTTCCGTAAATGCCCGCCCTGCAGTCATCCTGACAGTTGAAAAACAGCCAGGTGCAAACACCATCACCTTGACCGATGCTGTAGAAAAGGCCTTGGAAGAACTGAAGCCGTCGCTGCCGCCCGATGTGCGCCTCAATGGAAAGGTTTTTCAACAAAAGAGTTTTATCCAAAACTCGCTGACGAATGTGGAAGTAGCCCTGCGCGATGGATTTATCCTGGTGGTCATTGTACTGTTTTTGTTCCTGTTGAATTTCCGTACCACCATCATCACCCTGACGGCCATTCCACTTTCGTTGGTCATTACCGCATTGATATTCAAGTGGTTCGATATTTCGATCAATACGCTGACGCTCGGCGGTTTGGCCATTGCCATCGGAGAGTTGGTGGACGATGCCATTGTTGACGTGGAAAATGTGTTCCGGCGACTGAAGGAGAACAAGACGTCCGCCCAGCCGAAAAACTCATTTCGCGTGGTGTACGAAGCGAGCAGCGAAGTGCGCAATTCCATTGTGTATGCCACCATCATCGTTGTGCTGGTATTTCTGCCGCTGTTCCAGTTGCAGGGCATTGAAGGGCGGATTTTTGCGCCGCTCGGCATCGCGTACATCACATCAATTTTGGCTTCCCTGGTGGTTTCGCTAACCGTCACACCCGCGTTGTGCAGTTATCTTTTGCCAAATTCGAAATTGAACGAGGGCAAAGAAAGCGGCCTCGTTCGCTGGCTAAAAAAACAGGACATCAAACTCCTGAATTTTGGTCTGAACAGTCCCAAAGTGGTTATCACAGCCGCAGCAGCGTTGGTTATCGGGGCTGCATTGATGGTTACGCGCTTTGGCACGGAATTTTTGCCGCCCTTCAACGAGGGCAGTTTTACCATCAATCTGTATGCCCCTGCCGGCACCTCTTTGGCGGAAAGCAACAAAATCGGTACCGTAGCCGAAAAACTCATTCTGCGGGTACCTGACGTTCAATACACGGCCAGACGTACCGGCCGTGCCGAGCTGGATGAACACGTAGAGCCGGTGAGCAACTCCGAAATTGACGTGGATTTAAAACCCGATGCACGTCCACGCACGGAAGTAATCGCCGATATTCGCAAGCAGCTAAATAATCTGGCTGGGGTATCCGTGAGCATCGGCCAGCCAATTTCGCACCGGCTGGATCACCTGCTTTCAGGTGTTCGGGCGCAGGTGGCCATCAAAGTATTTGGTGAAGACCTGACCGAATTACGCGGGCTGGCCGGTCAAATCAAAGAAGTGGCAGAAAAGATCCCGGGTGCAGTGGATGTACAGGTGGAGCGACAGGTGCTGGTGCCCCAACTTACCATACGCCTCAACCGCGCTTCCCTGCAGCGATACGGTATGCAGACGGGTGAAGTGGCCCGCGACCTTGAAGTGTTGTACGGTGGCAAAGTGGTGTCGCAAATCATTGATGGTCAAAAATCCTTCGACCTGGTTTTGCGCGCTATTGCTGAAGACCGTGAAAACCTGGAAAACATCCGGAATACACAAATCCACACGCCGGAAGGTTTGCTCATTCCGCTCGAAAGCATTGCCCACATAGAATACGAAAAAGGCATCAACTCGGTGAGCCATGAGAACGGTCAGCGTCGCATCGTCGTCTCTGCCAACGTGCAAGAGCGCGACCTCGGTGGCACCGTGGCAGAAATGCAACAGAAGATTGGTGAGCAGGTAAAAATGCCGCAAGGCTATTTTCTACAGTTTGGCGGTCAGTTCGAGGCGCAAAAAGAAGCTTCCCGCTTAATTGGTATTTTGAGCCTCTTCGTACTGCTGGGTATTTTTCTGGTGCTATACGCGCATTTCCGCTCCTGGCGAATCGTGTTGCAAGTGATGTTGAATATTCCGCTCGCTCTGGTCGGCTCAGTCATCGCGGTCTGGCTCACCGGCGGCACGTTCTCGGTGGCTACCCTGGTGGGCTTCATCACGCTGACGGGCATTGCTTCGCGCAACGGCATCATGATGATATCGCACTACCTCCACCTGATGGAGCATGAAGGCGAACAGTTTGATAAGCAGATGATTGTGCGTGGCTCACTCGAAAGGCTGGTACCTGTGCTGATGACGGCGCTGGTGGCCGCGTTGGCATTAATTCCACTGACCTTGGATCCTCAAGCGGCGGGAAAGGAAATCCTGTACCCAGTTGCCACAGTGATCTTGGGTGGCCTGCTGTCCTCCACCTTGCTGGATATGATTGTTACTCCGACCGTATTTTGGGTATGGGGAAAGAAGGCGGTGGATGAGTATTTTGAGGGGAAAAATGATTCAGATGGTCTTTCATGAAGCATTCCATCAGAAATATAAGTTTGACTGTCAATAGTTTAGGAACGGTGTCAAAATAACTTTCCAATTTCAGGCCAATTATTTTGGCGTTAGCCAACTATCTTTTGAGGCGAATAGTGGGGCTATTTAACGAAAAAGATAGGATGGATGGCGGCAAAAGAATGGCATCAAATTGGGAAGTTATTTTGACAACGTTCCTTAGGGGCCCGATACGGAAGCCAATTGACCTCGTTAAAAATGAATTGGGATTAACCGACACACAATAATGAAACTTTATTGGACCATGCCGCAAGTCGTAAAAGCACATTATTGCCGGGAACTGGATTTGTATAAAACGGAGTTCAAGAGGCGGAACTTGACGCAGGCATGGCGCCACCTGGAACGGGCCCATATCCTTGCACAAGCCTGGCCGCGCGAACACGTTTATGCGCATTGGCGAATGCTGCGGTTCGGTGTATTTATCAAAAGCCCGCGAGAGGTAATCGGACAAATACCGCGCCTGCTGGTGGGCGGCGTAAAGTCATTTGTCGGCAAAATACCTGTCGGAAATACGGGCGGGGCAAACGTGCCACCTTTGAGGCAGATGGATATTCCGGAAGAACTTGATCGGATTTTGAAGTCGAATTAATTATAGCACATTCGGTCGCCAATTCACCCGTTCCTAAACTCTATTCAGAATTTTCTATTTACAGCAAAATTATGAAAAAAATAAACACCCTGCTTGGTTTAATGCTTTTAGCGCAACTGGCTATCACACAAACTACGCCCGACGAAGCAGTCCGTGCCGCGCTACAGAACAACCCGATCACCCGCGCTGCTGCTTTTGACGTGCAGGCAAAAAAATATGGAGAAAAGGCCTCATTCAACCTGCCTAACCCCGAAGTAAACGCCGAAAGCCCCACTGGAGAATTTTTCGTGGTAGGTATTACGCAGTCGTTCGAATTTCCGACGGTGTACGCCCGGCAAAAACAGGTAGCCAAAGCAGAAACGGCCCTTGCCCAGGCGGGTCAGCGCCTGGAAGAAAATGACCTCAAATATGCGGTTCGCTCCCTTTATCTGGAAACCCAGGTGGCAGAATTTCAAAGCCGTCAGTGGGCAGAACGAGACAGTTTGTACCAGGCCATTGGCGTCGCTGCTGCCAGACAGTTTGCCGGAGGGGAAATTGATTTTTTACAAAAAACCCTGGCGGAAATCGAAGCAGGCAAAGTACAGCAGGAACGTTTGGCTGCAGTACAAAAAGCATGGGTACTTCGTCAGCAATTAAGCATTTACACCGGAAAAAACGATCTGGGAACTCTGCTGCCGCTGGGTGCAGATACCGTCGGCCTGTTACCAATGTCCGAAATTTCGGGCAATCCCTCCGTTTTTTACCAGGAACAGACTGCCAAATTAGCGGAACAGCAAATCAGCCTGGCTAAAAGCCGGGCATTGCCCAATTTCTCGCTGGGCTACCTGAACCAGGGACCCCGGAGTACACCCATTGACTATCGTTTCCGCGCCAGCGTCGGCATACCTTTGTGGGCTGGACAGTACCGCGCCGGCACCCATGCTGCCAAAGCTGAAAGCCAGGCCGCTGTCGCCCGCGCCGAGGCGCAGACACAAACCGTAGTGATGGAATCTCAACGCACCAAAACTGAAGCGACTACCGCATTGTTAAAGGTCAAATATTATGAACTCCAGGCTCTGTCACAGAGCCGTTCGCTTATCATAGCCGCCAATCGCTTGCGTGAAGCAGGGCAGGTAGATTACGTCGCTTTTTTGCGGACGCTGGATGGAGCATATTCCGTCCAGCGCGAGTATGCTGAACAAGTGCAAGCCTTAAACCTGGCCCAATTGCGATTGCGGTATCTGGCAGGTGAATTATAATTACCGAAATCTAAAGTCAAAAAATATGAAACATCTCTTGTTTTTCCTTTCTGCGCTGCTGTTGCCAACCATGTTTTTTGCGCAAGCGGAACATTCCCACGCCGATGGCACCACGCATGCCGCACACGGCGACGAAGCGGCTACTCCTGGTGCAAAACCCGGTTCCGACCATTTTACAGCCTATGGCGAATCGGATAAATACGAACTCACGTTGTACTATCCTGAACTCGTTGCGGGCGAAGAAGCGCACCTGACGCTTTTCGTGGCAGATTATTATTCCAACCGTCCGATTGACAAAGCTGAGCTGAAGATCGGAACCCTGGAAAACCCGCAGGTCGCTTTCGAGGTCAAGCTGCTCTCTCCAGGCGTATATGAATTGAATAGTATGTTTCCTGAAAATAAAACCTACACACTCAATGTGCAAATGAATCATCCAAATGGGGCAGACCTGATCGGTGTGAAAGGCGTTACCGTAGGCCAAAAACTGATCGTTGAATCTGAAGTTGCTGTACCGCCTACCCACTCGTATGGCTGGATGTGGTTTTTGGGTGGACTCTCTGTAGGACTGGTCGCGATGTGGTTCGTTAGCCGCCGCCGCAGCCGTGTATTGACTGCTGTGTTTTTGCTGACAAGCGCGTGGTTTTCTGCCCCACATTTGAACCAGGCTTTTGCCCATGGCGATGAGCCGCACGGCCCAAAATCAGGCGGCAGTGGATACGGCAAGTCCGTGGATGTGCCAAAGGAAACCCAGTTTTTGTTTGAAATCCTGACTCAACCCATCAATGTAGGCGACTACCAATCTGCTACCACCATGTTTGGCACCGTTGTGCCGGGATCAGGCGGCTTGGGTGCCGTGGTGGCCCCGCAAGGTGGGCGCATCACGCGGGTAAGCGTTTCCGTTGGCCAAACCGTACGCGCCGGACAGACGATTGCAGTCTTGCAACAAAGCATTGGCACCTCCGATCAGGTTGGCATTGCGGCCAACAATGCTTCTCTGGCGGTGCAAATCGAAACGGCTAAAGCACGCGTGGCGGCCACCAGGCGGGAACTGGAACGATTGAAAAAAATTGAGGACATTGCGGCCGGGCGGGATGTGCAGGCTGCCGAAGCGAATTACAATCAGGCGCTGGCCGAATTACAGGCGATTGATACCCGGGCTGTAGGAGCCAACTCGGCGGCCAATAGTCGTACCATTTCTTTGGTCGCTCCCATTGGCGGAGTGGTGGGCGCTTTTACGCTCTCACCCGGGGCGGAGGTCGTGGGCGGACAAACGCTGTTTACGATCACCAATCTCAGCAAAGTGTATGTGGAAGCTCAGGTATACGACCGGGATGTACCGGCGATTCGCTCGGGCAACAAGTTTTTGGTGACCTGCAGCACCGACGATCACAAGAGCGCGGAGGTTCGGCTTATTTCTCAGGCCCAGAGCATGAACCCCGGAAACCAGAGCCAGCGCGTACTTTTTGAAATGGACAACCCGCGCGGCGAGTTCAAAATTGGCGAGTTTGTGACAGTGAAAGCCTTGGACAACAGTACCTCGCGGCAAATAACGGTACCCAATTCAGCGCTGACAGAGATCAATGGCAAAACGGCGGTGTTCCTAAAACACGCGCCAGAGGAGTTTGAGTTGGCGTATGTCCAGACAGGTGAGGACGACGGCACCCGGACCTTGATTTTGAAAGGTATAGAAGAAAGCGAAAAAGTGGTGGTGAATGGGGCGTACGAGGTGAAGATGATGTACTTAAATCAATAAGATCCATTACACATATTTTAATTTTAAATTTTCTCATCATGAAAAAAATCTTTTACCTGTTCCTCGGTGCAATGATCACCACCGCTCAAACATTGACGGCACAAGTCAATATCGTTGTCGCACCAGATAGCGTGTTCGTCTCACTTCCTGCCACAGAGCATGAAATCAATTTGCCTTCCTATATGACCAACAACACGGGCAGCACGGTCATTATACGTTGGACGCGGGTGGTAGAACAAAAGCCGCAAGGCTGGGAGCATGCATTCTGCGATAAAAACCTTTGCTATTTCGGGAGTGTCGGTAGCAAAACTTTTGAATTGACGGACGGAGAATCCGGGTTGTTAAAACCAATTTTTTACCCTTTCGGAATCGCAGGCATCGGGGTCATGCGGCTTTATTACAATTCGGAAACACCGGGGATTTCCTGGGCCGATACGGCCGTGTACGTTGCAGAAGCGACCGAGCTGCTGGGCGCAGTAGAAGCCAAATTGGTGCGCGATGTGGCCGTGTTCCCCAGTCCAGCCCAAGAAGTGCTGAACGTAGTGACAGCCGACTCGAACTTGCAAGGACAGTGGCGCATCACTGATGCGACGGGCAAGATTTGGAAGTATTCTGACCCAAAGCATACGACCATCGCCGGGCAAATCTCGGTGGTACAACTCCCAGTAGGACTGTATTTTTTAAATGTGCTCACATTAGACGGAAGGCACTCCATAGCCAAACGGTTTGTGGTGCAGCGCTGAACAAGAATTTGGTAGCCCGCCCCCGAATCCAGTCGTGAACGATTGTGGGGCCCCTTCTTTTTGCATGTCTTTGTTTTTGAGCAAAGATCATGGGAACGGATGGGCATGGAAAAGATGGGGTTTGTCGTAGGCTTACCTTCAAACGAGGTATCCACCACATTCTTCAAATCCAGGTAATATTTTAAACGCGCTTCCTATTTTAGGAACGCGGCACCAATAACTTAGCCTTATGATGGAACAAAGGGTGGCATCATAAGGCTAAGTTATTGGTGCCGCGTTCCTTATCTTTTCATCCCAAACAATAAACCTCGAAAACATTTCTTCTTTGTACCAATTTAGTTCTCTAGTTTTTTTTATCATAGCAGCGTGACTTGGATTTTTGTAAGCATAAGCTTTCATGTGCTCTAAACTATCCCAAACTGAAAATGTGGCCTGCATTATAATTGGCCACTCTCCGAAACCTTTTGAATAACTCAGCCCTTGATAATTCTCGAGTGTCTTGGAAACTTCTGGTACAAACTTCCAGAACTTTACCGCCAACAAAGGTTTAATCGTGGCTCGGGTAATAATGGCTACTTTTTTTGTCAAATCAGGGTTTTCGTATACCACCATTGGGTTTGCACCACCCCAATGGCCATGAGTGTGGATACAATACATGAAATAAGACCTGCTTTCAACGCAGTTTTTAGTATATTTTTTCATGATAATCCCTTCGGAGAACTTTACAGCATCTTGTTCTGTTTCAAATACGGTTACTAATGCATACGTTGATAAATCTGGCTGGATAGAAAAACCATTTTCGCCCCCTACACCCATTGCCCGCCAAAACTGAAGACCGTCCACCTTTGTGAACATCAATGGAGGAAATCCCATCCTGACGAATGCCTTCCATTTATCCCATGTTTTATGGTACTTAAAAAATGATACAAGAGTTGTTTGACTCATAAAATATTAAAAGAAAACGAAAACTAAAAAGAAAAAAGAAAAAGCTAGCATAATGTTATATGCAAGAATTGTATTTCCGTGAGGATTAAATTTTTGAAAAAGAAAATTTGCCACAAAACCAAAACCAAACCATGCTAAATAATTTTGTAAGGGAATTATTCCATTTTTAAACTCCCAAAAATCGAATCTGGGAGCTGAAATTTCAATCAAAAAATCCAGCCCTACCATTAATGCAGCACCTATTAAGGATGATAAAAACAAATTATTGGTAAGCCTTTTTGAAATATTTGCACTGCAATAAGTTAAGATTGCCCAATTCACTCCTATGAACCATGGAACACCCAATACTTTAGGCCCCAGGTTTTCTCCATAAGCATATTCTCCAAAAAAATAACCATAATTAACCCCAAGTATTTCAGCAAACATACCAATACTGAACGGTATCAATAATAGAAACAATCTTTTAGCCTGCCACTTTTCAATCCAAAGTATTGCTCCTAAGCACACCAATAAATTAACAGGAGTAAGCGCAATAAACAATTGTTCATGTCCCATTAAAATTCCTATCATTCCAGAAATATGGAACAACCAAATTAAAAAAATTGCAATAGAGAGAGATGTGGATTTCAATTTAGTACTATTTTAGAATCAATTCGGCAGTAATTTTAGCTGACAACAAACAAAGTGGGATACCTCCGCCTGGATGAACACTTCCACCACAGAAGTACAAATTCTGAATCTTTTTAGAAAAATTAGGATGACGCAAGAAAGCAGCAAATTGATTGTTACTAGCCGCTCCATACAAACTACCTTGGTAACTTTGCGTTCGACTTTCAATGCCTCGTGGGTCAAGTATGGATTCGGTAACTATCAAAGGGGCAATATCTACTCCTAGTTGTTTTGATAACTTATTGAGAATATTTTTGCGCGTTCTTTGTATTATTTCATCCCAATCTTGATTCGTGTTGCCTGGGGCATTCACCATTACAAACCAATTTTCATGGCCAGCCGGAGCATCTTGTAGCACATCTTTAGAAGTAATATTTATGTATACCGTAACATCATCGGCAATAGTATGATATTCAAAAATATTTTTGAATTCACTGAAATAATCTTTTGCAAAAAAAATATTGTGCAAGTCGAGTTCCTGAAATTTTTGTCTTATTCCCCAATAAAATATTAATGCTGAACTAGATCTTTCCTGTCTTAACACCAACTCAGGTGCAGGAAAGTCCTGCAATAGCCTTCTGTAAGTTGGAACAATATCCATATTGCTAACCACTATGTCGGCAGATATTTTTTTATCGTTAACTATGACTCCCTCAGCCCTTTTGGAATCGGCAACTAGAATTTTTTCAACTTTGGAATTTAGATGAAATTGAACACCAATCTTATTTGATAATGAAACCAATGCATTTGTGATTGAAATCATACCGCCCTCAGGTATAAATGTTCCATAATGATTCTCAAGATGCGGAATAAGACTCATTATACCTGGTGTTAAGAATGGAGATGAGCCATTATAGGTTGCATATCTATTAAACAATTGAATCAATAATGGATTCTTAAAGAATTTTTTATTCTCTTGATTTAAATTCCGATGTATACCTAAAATTGATAACGATGCTATTCCTTTTAATGCGTCAAGAGATAAATATGTTTTGAATTTATGAAGCGACTTTGTTAAAAACAAATTTTGAGTCAAGTCATATTTTTGCTTGCTTAATGACAGATAATCTCGAATTGAATCCGCCTTTTCATTGAAAATTAAAGACGCTTCTTTGATGTATTTTTCTTGATCAGAATAGGCTACAAACCGAGTTCCATCATCATAATAATAATTACAAACGATGTCTTTTTTATGGTATCTAAAATATTGATCAATTGGTTCTCCACACAAATCGAAAAGCTCTTCTATGAAATGAGGCATAGTAAACAAGGAAGGACCTGCATCAAATCTGAAATCGTCCAATTTGAATTCGGACAGTTTTCCACCAATATAATCGTTTGCTTCAAAAACATCAACTTGGTTGCCGGCCTGTCGCAGGCGAATCGCCGTTGCCAAACCAGCAATTCCTGAGCCTATTATTAGAACACTTTTATTCATCACTACAATGGAAATATGAACAATGAAATTTTAGATAAAATTTATTGCTTAACTAATAAAAAGCAAAGAACAACCCTACTGCTAAAAGGTTTTTAAGGCTCTTCGTGACTTCACTTAGCAGGTTTAAGATTGCCCATGCAAAGTCACCAAGAGACCTTTTTTTTGGTGATATGGGTGATGATTCCTACAATTTTTGAGCTGGTACCTGGCCGGACGGATACGGAAATTGGCTACAACCGTGAACACAAAAGGCCAACCTTTCGTTATCATGTGGCGATGCAAAAAATACTCATTGTTGAAGACGACCCACACATCGCTGCACTGATCAACCGAGCGTTGCAGGAGGCAGGCTACGAGACTTTTGTTGCATTTGATGGGAAAATGGGCCTGGGTCTATTCGAGAGCCTCCGCCCTCAGTTGGTGATTACGGACCTGGTGATGCCCCTGTTGGGCGGCAAGGAACTATGTCAGCAAATCCGTAGCCAAAACAGCAATATCCCCATCATCATGCTTACGGCCATGAGCAGCACCGAAGACGTAGTGCAAGGCCTGGATTCGGGAGCCGATGATTACATGGTTAAGCCCTTCCGGGTGCCCGAATTGCTAGCCAGGGTACGCGCCTTGTTGCGCCGTATGGAGCTGCCAGAAGCGCAACACATCAGTACTTTGGCGGACCTCAGCCTTAACCACGAAACCAAGGAGGTTTTTCGCAATAACGAACCCATTAAACTCACAGCCACGGAGTTTCGCTTGCTGGAGTATTTAATGCGCAACAAGGGCAGAATTAAGACTCGAATGGATATTCTGGAAGAGGTTTGGGGCATGAGTTTCGATCCAAGCACTAACATAGTAGATGTGTACATCAATTATTTGCGCAATAAGATTGACAAGCCTTTCGAGCAGAAACTGATTCACACCCACGTCGGGATGGGATTTATCTTAAAGCAATAACCATTACGCCATGCCTCTGCTAAAGCTTACCATTCGACAGCGACTCCCGTTGGTCATTTCATTATCGGCCCTCTTGATTCTGTTGCTCGAAGGTTACTTTATCTATGCTTTCTCGGCCCGGTTCTATGAACAGGAATTTCGAGAGCGGATACAAGACCGATTGGAGGAGGTTGATTCGCTCATTGCGCGCGATCCAATGCATCCCTTTACTGCCATCAATGCGACGCCACCTGGAGTACTGCCAGACGAAAAGATCATTTACGCCACCGACCCGGGCAAAATCGTGCTGCCCAATGAAGAAAGGCACCTGATGGACGTACTAGATACCGCACAGTTTGATCTCTGCACTTATTGTTTTGCTCATGTTGGGAAACGCGATTATGGCATTCGACACGATCCTATTTCTCATCACACTTTGGTTGTCTCGGCAATTGACCGTTATGGCCAAAGTAAAATTCGCAACTTGCGTACCGGGATTATCTCAGGAATCCTCCTCGGGGTAATTTTATTGACGTTTGCAAGCTGGTTTTGGGTAAAAAAAATGCTGGAGCCCATTGCGAACAAAATCAAAAAAGCGCGTGCAATTGGAGCAAAAAGCCTAAACCTGCGACTGGACGTTACAAACAACCACGACGAACTGGGAGAACTTGCGCTTACTTTCAATGAAATGCTGGAACGAATTGAGCAAGGATTTCGAAGCCAGCAGCAATTCATTCGCAATGCATCGCACGAAATGCGCACCCCCCTTACTGCAATCACCGCAGAGGCCGATCTCGCTTTGATGGAAAACCGTACTCCTGAAAAATATCAACTCGCCTTGGAAAATGTGCGCACGCAAGCCGAAAACCTTACCGAATTGGTCGCAAAACTTCTCCTCATGGCAAGTGTTGACTCCAATAACCATTTAAACGATCAGGCTTGCCCAGCCGATGAGGTGCTGCTGCAAGCCCTACATGCATTGCAGATAAAATATCCGAAGGCCAGCCATTCCGTCCTTTTGGAAATTGAATCCCCAGACCCCTCCCTATTTCTAATACACTGCGATCCGATTATTTTGCAGACGGCCTTTTTCAATTTGCTCGACAACGCCATCAAATATGGCAACGACCAGGCCGTGACCGTGAAACTCTTTCTTAAAGGATCCTCCATCTGCCTGCAAGTGGTGGATCATGGTATGGGCATCGCTCCCGATGAATTGGAACAGCTGTTCAAGCCTTTTTATCGGGGCAAACATAGTCGCCATCTGCAAGGCAGTGGCATCGGGCTTTCCTTGGTAAAAAGCATCGTAGAAAAATACAAAGGCAGCATCCATTTGGAATCAGAAGCCGGGAAAGGAACCCTCACCCAAATTTTGTTGCCCCGCTCTGCTTAGGAACGGGATCAAAATAACCTCCCAATTTGATGCCATTCCTTAGACATCTCGTTGGAGATTTCATAAATCTAATGTAGTTCTTAATCGGCTCTTATGCGTTTCTAATTCCCACCCTACCACCTTTGTTTCAAAATAAAACAGTTTTGAAACATGAAAATTATTAAGATCAATTTTATTGCAATCGCAGCCCTGGCCACCTTGATGACCAGTTGTGCGACAGTTATGCCCGATCAGGTTGCTGTAAGGCGAACCTTTGGAAAGATCGGGGATAAAGTGCACCAGCCCGGCGTTGTTGGCTTCAATCCGTTCACGACCCGGGTCGTGAGAGTGCCGGTTAGAACGATGAACTTAGCCATCGTCGAAAATTTGCCCTCCAAAGAAGGCCTGACGATTCGGTCGGAAAGTTCGATTTTATACCGAGTCAAGCCAAGTGCGGTGCCTCAAATTCTGAAAGAGACCGGAATGGAATTTGAAGAAATGCTGATCCTGCCCGTTTTCCGCTCTGCAGCCTCGGATGTATGCTCAAAGTATGATGCCAAAAACATGCACAGCTCCAAGCGCGCCGAAATAGAAGACGAGATCAAAAAACGTCTGGTCGAAGTCTGTGCACCCAAAGGCTTTATCATTGAAGCCGTGCTTTTGAAAAGCATCACGCTGCCGGGGGGCTTGTCAAAATCCATCGAATCCAAACTTGAAGCAGAACAAGAGGCTTTGCGGATGCAGTTTGTCTTGGACCGCCAAAAACAGGAAGCCCAACGCCAGATCATTGATGCCGAAGGCGCCAAAGAAATTGCCCGAATACAAGCCGAAGGCAAGAAAAACGCCACCATCATTGATTCCGAAGCCAGAGCCCGCGGCAATGAGATAGAGGCTGAGGGCATCAAAAAGGCGAATGATCTGATCAGTGTGAGTTTAACGCCGAACGTTCTGAAATTCAAACAAATAGAGGCATTCCAAAAGCTTTCCGCATCGCCGAATACCAAGACTATTATCACTGACGGTAAAACGCCGATGGTGAATATGTTAGGAAATGA
>Ga0209181_10007371_pt1 | contig 15098 bp, 12 predicted proteins | sample MAT05_FD_187208 | JGI IMG/M metagenome (GOLD analysis project Ga0209181, IMG submission 187208) | Freshwater microbial communities from Lake Fryxell liftoff mats and glacier meltwater in Antarctica - MAT-05 (SPAdes) (version 2) | ecosystem: Environmental > Aquatic > Freshwater > Ice > Liftoff... | reverse complement strand
TCTCGGCTCGGGTACGTGAAACGCGGCCCCCCGACCGACCGCCGGCCGGGGGAGCGTTCTGTCGTCATCCTGATCTCGGTTCGGTACTGTACCCTTAGTACACCCCCGTGCGGGTTGTCGAGAATAACCCGCTCGAATTCCAATTCTCACACCCGGCTTCGCCTGTGTGCTACAACCGGAGCTGGATCGCGCAGAGCGTGTCACACAGAGGACTTGCGCGGCACAGCATCCGCTGATGTCACCTGAACGGACGCCCGACGGATCGGGTTGTACGGGCGCCGTCGCAGCGGCTTTTGCCATTTCGTTGCACGACGGCGGCCGCCCCGCCGCACTAACAGGGGAAACGCCCGCCCCCGAGGTGCCGCCGTGGCTCAGCTCACCCTCCGCACCCTTCTCGCCTACCTCGACGACACCCTCGAACCGGCCGCGACCCGTGAGCTCGGCAAGAAGGTCGCCGAGAGCGACGTGGCCCGCGAGCTCGTCGAACGAATCAAGAAGGTCACCCGCCGCCGCCGCCTCCAGACGCCCGACGCCGCCGGTGCCGACGAAGACATCTCGGACCCCAACACCGTCGCCGAGTACCTCAGCAACACCCTCGACGGCGAGCAGGTGCAGCGGCTCGAACAGGCCTGCCTCGACTCCGACGTGTACCTCGCCGAAGTCGCCGCGTGCCACCAGATCCTCACCGTCGTGCTCGCCGAGCCGGTACGGGTGCCGCCGTCGGCGCGGGAGCGGATGTACAAGCTGGTGCCGCCGCCGGGCGGGTCGCGGAAGGGGCGCACCCGGCCGAACCTCCCCGTCATCGGCGGCGCCGCCGCGGAACGGCCCGAGGCCGAGGACGCGGACGCCGCCCTCCTCCTCGGCATGACCCGCTTCGGCACCGGGTCGGCCGCCCTCCGCGCCACCATGACCGCGGTCGGCGTCGTCATCGCCGCGCTGCTCGCCGTCGCGGTGTACATGGCCGTTCCCGGCGCCCCGCCGGAGGCGCCCGCGACGGCGCCGCTGGAGGTCGCGGCGGCCGTTCCCCCGCCGCGGCCGACGCCCCCCAAGCCGCCGGAGCCCGAGCCGAAGCCGCCGGAACCGATGCCGAAGCCGCCCGAGCCGATGCCGACGCCGCCGGACAAGGGGAAGGCACCGGACAAGGGGAAGGAACCGGCCGTCGCCCCGCCGCGCCCCGACCGACTGTCCGTCGGCAAGGCGACGCAGCAGAACACGCTCCTCGTCACCCGCCCGGACGCGGACGCCAAGTGGACGCGCCTCGACCCCGGCGGCGACGCGGTGGTGTCGTCGAACGACGAGGTGCTGGCCCTGCCGGGGTTCAAGGCGGAGGTGAAGCTGGACACCGGGGTGACGGTGGTGCTGTGGGGGAACGTGCCGGACCAGATGCCGGTCCGGGTGCTGGAGGCGCGGGTGCGGTTCCACGCCCCGACCGCCAAGGCCGACGGCGGCGGGTTCGAGCACGACGCCGACTTGACGCTCCTGGCCGGCCGCGTCTACCTGACGCCGACGAAAGCCGGCGAGCGCGTCCGCGTCCGGGCGGCCGGCGAGGTGTACGACTTCGTGCTGCCGGAACGGTCCGAGGTGGCGGTCGAGCTGACGGTGGCGCACGAGCCGGGGGCGATGTTCCTCCGCGCCTCCGGCCCGGCCCCGCGGGCGGAGGTGAAGGTCGCCGTGGTCCGCGGGTCGGCCGCGGTCGCGGTGCCGGCGCGCGGCGTGACGCACGACAAGATCGACGCCCCCGGGGTGGTGACGTGGGACAGCCGCGGCGCCGGCCGGCCGAGCGCACCCGCCCCGGCGGACAAGGTGAACCTGAACTTCGACAAGTTCCCGATCGTGCCGTCGGAGCAGGCGAAGGCGGTGCAGAAGGCGCTGTCCGACGTGACCGGCCGGCTCGCCGACGCCACCCGCGTTCATCTGCTGATGACCGAGCTGGTGACGCAGCCGCCGGCGATGGGTCAGTACTTCCAGGGCGTGATCGGCCTGTACGGCCTGGCCGCGCTCGCGGCGACGGCCGACGACCTGAAGCCGGTCGTGGACGTGCTGACGGACGAGACGCGCGGCCCGCAGCGGGTGGCGGCGGCGACGGCGCTGGCGGCGTGGCTGCCGCGCGCGGCCGACAACACGGCGGCGCTCGGCGTCGTGCTCGACATGAAGATTGAGGGCGCGGCGGACGTGGTGCTGCGGCTGTTGCGCGGGGCGGTGACCCCGGCCGCGCCGGAGCCGGCCGAGCTGGACCGGCTGGTCGATCAACTGAGCCACGCCTCGGTGGCGGTGCGGGAACTGTCGCTGTGGAACCTCATCACCTTCGCCGACCCGGCCGCGGCCCGCGTCCCGGGGCTGGCCTTCGTCGACGTGGGCGTGCCGACGGGGATGCCCTACGACCGGTTCCTGAAGGCGTGGCGGACGCGCGTCGAGGAGATCAAGAAGCGGCCGCCGGTAAAGAAGTGAGCGGCCGGCCCCGGCTACTTCTTGTCCTGGCCGATGTAATCGAGGACCATTTTACCGGACCCCACCACCCCGGTGGGGCTCGTGCCGCTGTAGCGAACGCTCAACTTCTTCCCGACGATGACCCCGACGTGGAAGTGTCCGGGGTTCGGCGAGCCCGGCGCGCCGGCCCACGTGATGTTACCGTTCGACACCGTCCCGACGACATCGCGGGACACCCTCCCGACCAGAAACTTGGCTTTATAAGTCGTTCCGTTCCGTTCGGTCACGATGAGTTCTGCCGCGTGGGTTTGGACGACCGGTTGGGCACTGGTGCTCGCGCCCTTCCACACGCTCCCGGGCTGGAACAGGTCCTTGCTAGCGGCAGCCGGGTTCTTGCCGAGGGCCGCGAGTTCCCGGTCCACGGCCTCCGCCTCGGCGTCCTTTTTCGCCCGCACGTAGTCGTCGGTCGCGGCCTTGTACGCCTTCTCCAGTGCCGACCAGGCGTTGGCCGGCTGGACCCGGATGCCGACCGGCGCGTCCTTGGGGACGGCGCTGGTGGCGGCGAACGCCTGGCGCTCGGCCGAGATCGCCGCGAGCCCCTTCCGGTCGGCGCGGGCGCGGACCGGCGTCTCCCGCTCGTCGAACCAGTCCTCGACCGCCTGGCGGTGTTTGAGCATCGCGGCGTCGTACCCGTCCTTGGCGACCTCCAGCCGCGCGCGGATCGGGTCTACCGACTCCTGAGCGCACGCCCCGAGGACGGCCAGCAAGAGGACGGGTGCGTAGGCGAAGCGACGCATCGGCGGTCTCCCGGATAATCGAGCTGTCATTCTCGCGGGCTGGAGCTTCGGGGGCAAGCGGCCGCCGGATTCAGCGGTTGAACAGGAACTCCTTGCTGTTCAGCAGCGCCCAGAGCACGTCCTGGTAGAACGCCGTCCGGTCCTGCGCCTGGGCCCGGAAGCCCGTCACCCGGCTGCGCTCCTCCGCGGTCGGCGTCCGCCCGAGCGTGCGGAGGAACACCGCGTCCAGTAGCTTCGCGTCGTCCTTCTCCGCGGCCAGCGATCGCGCCAGCCAGCCCGCCGGGTGCTGAACCTTCCCCACCGTCGCGTTGCCGCCGAGGAGGTGGAGAACGGCCGGGAGCGTCACGTCGCCGGCGCGCTCGCAGGCGCACGCCGTCACCCGGTCGGACCGGCCGAACATGCGGAGGAAGTCGGACAACGTGCCGGGGTCCGGCACCTGGACGGCGCGCGTGCCGAGCGGGTAGCCGTCGAAGCGCTCCGGCACCCCGGTCGCGTCGCTGATGGCGTCCAGCAGCACCTCGGCCGGCAGCCGGCGGGCGTAGTAGTGCGAATAGTAGCGGTCGTCGGTGGCGTTCCCCGCCCGCGTCGTCGCCGACTGCTGGTAGGTCCGGCTCGTCAGGATCAGCCGCATCAGCGCCCGCAGGTCGTACCGCTTCGCCACGAACTCGGCCTTCAGCGCCGCCCACAGCGGCGGGTTCGTCGGCGGGTTCGTCGCCCGCAGGTCGTCCACCGGCTCGACGAGCCCGACGCCGAGGTAGTGCCGCCACACGCGGTTGACCATCGCCCCGGCGAACGCCTCGTTCTTCGCGTCGATCACCCACCGGGCGAGGGCGGCGCGCGGGTCGCCGTCGGGGGCGGCGTCGGCGGCGGTGCGGTCGAGCGGGCGGGCCTTCATGAACTGCCCGGTCCGCGGCTGCGTCACCCCGACGGGGTTCTTGTTCTGGTTCGTGTCGGGGTGCGAAATCCGCAGCGTGGTCGGCCCCTGCCGGGCTTCTCGGCGGTCGAGCTTCACCCGGCTGAAGTACGCGGCGAAGTGGTAGAAGTCGTCCTGCGTGAACCGTTCGAGCGGGTGGTTGTGGCAGCGGGCGCAGCCGATCCGCGTGCCGAGCAGCGCCTGCGCCACGGACTCCGGGGCCTCGGAGTTCTCGCCGTGCCGCTGCTCGCCGACGGTGACGATGAAGTAGCCGACGGCGGGGTTGTCGGTGTTGCTGCCGGTGGCGGTGAGCACGTCGCGGGCGAGTTCGTTCCACGGCCGGTTCGCGGCCACCTGCTCGCGCAGCCACAGGTGGAACGAGCGGACGCCCTTCACGCCGCGCACGTCGTGGTCGCGCTCCTTGCGGTTCTGGAAGATGTCGCCGAGCTGCAGCGCCCAGTAGTCCGAGAACTCGGGCCGGGCCAGGAGGGCATCGACGAGCTTCTCGCGCTTCTTTGGGTCGCGGTCGGCGAGGAACGCGGCGACTTCCGCGGGCGTCGGCATCAAGCCGCAGCTGTCGAGGAACGCCCGGCGGACGAACTCGGCGTCGGTGCAGCCGTCGGACGGCTCGATCCGCAGCTCGCGGAGGCGGGCGAAGACGTGGTCGTCCACGACGTTGTTGCGGGCCGTGTAGCGAGCCTCATCGACGGGCCGGTCGTGCGGGATGGTGAACACGGCGACGGCCACGTCGGTCTGGAACATGGCCCGCACCGCCGCCGACCCGGCCCGGACGGCCTTCGCCTCACCCGCCGGCGACACCGACACCGTACCCGCGTCGTTGGCGTCGAACTTGGTCAGCCACGTCACGTCCTTCTTCGAGCCGTCGGCGAACGTGGCGGTGGCGACGAGCGGCGTCGTGTCACCGGGCTTCAGGGCCTTGCTGTTCGGCGTGATTTCCAGCCGGCTGAGGGCGGGGTCGCTCTTGTTCGGGCCGGGGGCGCCGGCTTTCACCCAGGCCAGCAGCGTGGCGTACTCCCGACTGCCGACGCCGAACAGCCGGCCGCCTTCGTGCGGCACCGCTCCGACCGCCTTTTGCAGCAGCAGGCTCGCTTCCGGCGTGGCCGGGTCGATGCGGCGGCCGTCGAACTCGCGGGTGAGGAAGCGGTGGTCCTGCTCGGGGGCGTAGCCGCGGAGGGAAAGGCGGAAGCCGTTCTGGCCGGTCCCCTTGCCGTGGCAGGAGCCTTGGTTGCACCCCGACCGCGTGAGGATCGGCATGACCTCGTTCAGGAACGACGGCTGAGCCTGCGCCGAAGGCGCAACCACACCGGCGACGAGCGCGACGGCGAGCCAACGCATGGGAAGTCTCGTGACGGGCGGAAAGCGGGTCTGGCGGGGTCCGACCGGCTTCAGTTTACGCGACCGTTCCGGGGCGAGCAAGCGACCCGCGGCTTTGACACCCGACTGACGGGCGGCGACAATACAATCATCAACCCATTCGCCCGTGCGTCCCGGAGCGCGTGATGTCGGTCACCCTGGAGCTCGATCTACCGGCGGACCTGGATCGATTCCGCCTCCCGGCGGGTGTTGACGCCCGGTTGCAGTCGCTCCTCGACGCCCAGGACGCGGGTCGCACCCTGACCGACGAGGAGCGGCACGAGGCCGAGGGGTTGGTCAGCCTGGCCGAGTTCCTGACCCTGCTCCGGCTCCGGGCGGAACGGGCGGCGTGAGCGACATCCCCGCCACGCTCCGGGACGAGGTCACATTCCGGGCCGGAAGCCGGTGCGAATACTGCGGCCTGTCCCAGGCCGGGCAAGAGGCGACGTTCCACATCGACCACGTCGTCCCGCGCGTCGCCGGTGGGCCGACCACGATCAGTAATCTGGCACTGGCGTGTGTCTCGTGTTCGCTGCGGAAGTGGGCACGGCAGGAAGGACGAGACCCCGAAACGGGGTCGCCGGCCCCGCTGTTCAATCCGCGACAGGACGACTGGGCCGAGCACTTCTCTTGGGAGGGCGTGGTGGTCGTGGCGCTCACACCGACCGGCCGGGCGACGGTCGAATCGCTAGCGATGAACCGACCGCTGATCGTGGCGATCCGCTGGGAGGAAGCCGAGCGCGGGCGGCATCCCCCGCCGGCTACCCCTCCGCGTTGATGCGGTCCACCAGCTCGCGCAGCCGGCCGATCTTCTGCCGGTCGAACCGAAACCGCAGCCGCGGCAGCTCCTTCAGCGCCGGCTCGTTCCCCTCCTCCGGGAGCGCATCCACCTGGTCGAAACTCCCGCCCGACACGATGTCCGCGAAGTCGTGCCGCACTCCGCTCAGCGTCGCGTCCGACAGCGGCCGCTGGAGCCGCAGTACCAGGTGCCCGCGGACGTAGCGCATGCTGTGGTACACCCGGTAGAACCGCGTCACCTCCGCCACAGCTTCGTCCACTGAGTCCGTCAGCTTGTACAGAGACGTGTCCGCCGGTGAGATGTACCCGCGGTCGTGCAGCTGCTCGCGGATGAAGCGGTCCCACGCGGCCCAGTACGTGCCGCCGGGCTCGTCCACCATCACCACCGGGAACAGGTGACTCTTGCCGGTCTGCACCAGCGTCAGCGCCTCGAACGCCTCGTCGTGCGTGCCGAACCCGCCGGGGAACAGCACGATCGCGTCCGACTCCTTGATGAACATCAGCTTGCGGGTGAAGAAGTACCGCAGCGTCATCAACTTCGGGTCGCCGTGGACGACCGGGTTCGCCGACTGCTCGAACGGCAACATGATGTTCAGCCCGAAGCTGTTCTCCCGCCCCGCCCCGACGTGGCCCGCCTCCATGATGCCGCTGCCGGCCCCCGTGATGACCATCCACCCGGCGGCGGCGAGCTTGCGGCCGAAGTCCTCGGCGGCCGCGAACGCGGGGTGGTTCGGTCGGGTGCGCGCCGAGCCGAACACCGTCACCTTGCGGCGGCCGCGGTAGCCGGCGAACACTTTGAGGCAGTATCGCAGCTCACGGATGGCCGTCGCGAGGAGCTTCACGTCGCCGCGGGCGGCCCGGTCGCGGAGTAGCTTGTCGGCCGTCTCCTTGATCTGCGCGACGTACTCGTCCGCGGCCGGCTCCGCGTACGGCCGCTCCGGACTCGGCTGGTCCGGCTCGGTGAGGGCGTCGAACGGGGTCTTCGGGGCCGGGTCGGGCGGCGGCATCCGGCGCCTCCGGGGAGGGGGAACGGTACAGTGTACGCCGCTTGCGGCGTAGCACGCGCGTGCTACGCCGCAAGCGGCGGACCGGGTGGCATTCCTCCTTCATGTCTCGTGGCGTATCCTGGGAGTGCCCCCTTGTCGAGGTCCGTGCCGATGAGTCACGCCGTCGTCGAGCCGCCGAGCGAGCGCGTCTCGCACCCGATCCGCATCATCGAGAACGTCCCCGGCCGACTCGGCACCGCGCCGGTCAACCGCGTCCGCGCCGCCGCCGGTCTGCCGTGGAACCGGCGGCTGTCGCGCGCGGCGCTGATGGTGCCGTCCATCCGCCACTGGGAGCGGCACTACCTGAAGCACAACGACGACGACATCAAGGCCGCCAGCATGGCCCTCCGCGGCAAGGCCCGCGGCAAGTTCCCCCTCGACAAACTGCTGCCGGAGGCGTTCGGCCTCTGCTCCGTCGCTATCCAGCGGGTGCTCAACATCCGCCCGTTCGACGTGCAGCTCGCCGCCGGCGTCGTCATGCACTTCGGCGGCCTCGTCGAGCTGGCGACCGGCGAAGGTAAGACCGTCAGCGCCTGCTCGCCGGCGTTCCTGAACGCGCTGGTCGGCAAGGGGTGTCACGTCACCACCGTGAACGACTACCTCGCCAAGCGCGACGCCGAGTGGATCGGGCCGGTGTACGAGAAGCTCGGCCTGTCCGTCGGCGTGCTCCAGCAGAAGATGGACGACGCCGCCCGCGTCGCCGCGTACAAGGCCGACATCACCTACGGCACCGCGTCCGAGTTCGGGTTCGACTTCCTCCGCGACCGGCTCAAGCTCCGCGGCGGGCAGGCGGGGGCGGCGCCGTTCTGGGCGCCGTTCATGCCGGGAGCGAACGGCCCGGCCAAGCTCGACCCGCGCGTCCAGCGCGAGCTCCACTACGCCATCGTGGACGAGGCCGACAGCATCTTCATCGACGAGGCCAAGACGCCCCTCATCATCGCCAACCCGACGCGCCCGGCCGAGCCCGAGGAGCAGGTGGTGTTCACCTGGGCCGACAACGTGGCCCGCGAGATGCGCCGCGACCAACACTTCACCCTGAACCTGAAGAAGGACAAGGTCGAGATTACCGACGAGGGCCGGCAGCTGGTGCGCTACTCGAACCCGCCGACGGGGAAGAACGCCAAGGCAATGGACAAGTTGCTGGAGTCGGTCGAGAAGGGGCTGCACGCGTACTACCGGTTCGCCCGCGACCAGCACTACATGGTCAACCCGAAGGACGGCAAGATCGTCATCATCGACGAGGGGACCGGCCGGCCGATGCCCGACCGCCACTGGCGCGACGGGCTGCACCAGGCGGTCGAGGCGAAGGAGAAGGTGCAGATCAACATGCCGAGCGACCACGCGGCGCAGATCACGTTCCAGAACTTCTACCGGCTGTACACGAAGCTCGCGGGCATGAGCGGCACGCTGCTGCCGAACTTCTGGGAGCTGCGGAAGGTGTACCGCCGCTGGACGAGCAAGGTGCCGACGAACCGGCCGACGATGCGGCAGGTGATCCCGGACCAGGTGTACCCGACGGAGGACGCCAAGTTCGACGCGGTGGTGCGGAAGACGCAGGAGATGCTGAAGACGCGCCGCCCGGTGCTGATCGGCACGCGGACGGTGGAGGCGTCGAAGAAGCTGAGCGCGAAGCTGACGGCAGTGGGGGTGCGGCACCGCGTCCTGAACGCCGAGCAGAACGAGGGCGAGGCCGAGGTGGTGGCCGCGGCGGGTCAGCCGGACACGGTGACGGTGGCGACGAACATGGCCGGCCGCGGCACCGACATCAAGCTCGGCGACGGCGTGGCCGAGGCCGGGGGCTTGCACGTGATCGGCACCGAGCGGCACGAGGCGGAGCGGATCGACCGGCAGCTCCAGGGCCGCGCCGGCCGCCAGGGCGACCCCGGCAGCGCGCAGTTCATGCTGTCGCTGGAGGACCAACTGTTGGAGGGGTTGGGTTCGGCGAAGCAGCGCGAGCTGAACGAGCTGGGGAAGGCGGGCGGCAACCGCGACTGGGACCAGTACGCGCCGCTGTTCCGGGTGGCGCAGCAGCGGATCGAGCGGAAGCACTACCGGCAGCGGCTCGACCTGATGAACTACGACAAGCACCGGCAGGAGATGCTTCAGGATATCGGCGCCGACCCGTACGTGGATTGATCGGCCCGGCGAGCCGAGGGCCGTCAGGCTCCGGGTGTTTCACCTCAAGCGGTTCACCCGGGGCCTGACGGCCCTCGGCTCGCCGGGTATTACCCCCGCACCGCCCCCCCATTGATCCGGTACGTCTGCCCCGTGACGAAGCCCGCCGCCGGCGACGCGAGCCACACCGCCGCCGCGGCCACGTCCTCGGGCAGCCCCCACACGCCGAGCGGCGTCTCGCGCCTCACGCGCTCCTGCCACCCCGGCGACGCCGTCTCGCCCCACGCCGTGCGAATCCACCCGGGGGCGAGGCAGTTCACGCGCACCTCCGGCGCCAGGCTCAGCGCCAGCGACCGGGTGAAGCACGTCACCGCCCCCTTCACCGCCGCGAACAACTGGCCGCTGTCGCCCTCCATGCCGGTCTCGGCCTGGTCCCAGCCGACGGTGAGGATGACGCCGCGGCCGCGCGCCTTCATTCGCGCGCCGAGGTTGCGGCCGAGCCGCATCGTCGCCTTCAGATCGACCGCGAGGAGGGCGTCGAGCTTCTGGTCGAACGACCACGACACGGCGTCGCCGGTGAGTGTGTCGGCGCCGGCGTTGAGGACGACGATATCGAGGCCGCCGGAGCGGTTCCAGGCTTCGTCCGCGAGCCGGTCGCACTCGACGGGATCGGTAAGGTCGGCGGAAATGTATCGGTCGGGGTGGTCGAAATCGGGCCGTCGCCCGTGACTGATCACCGTGGCGCCGTGCCCCGCGTACTCGATGGCGATCCTGACGCCGATTCCGCTGGTCGAACCGGTGACTAACGCACGCTGACCGGCAAGCAGTTGCGGTGAAGGGGGCCGATTGAGGTAGACACGCGGTCGAGGGAGCGAGGGGTCGGCGTAGCGGGTGAGGTCGGCCCCCATCAACTCGTTCGCGGTCTTGTCGAGGATGGGATGAACGACCTCGTGGCCCACACTCCCGGCCAATTCCAGCAGCGGAATGAGCACGAAATCTCGCTCGTGTAGCCGTGGGTGCGGCACGACGAGGTCCGGGGTGTCAATCACCCGGTCGCCGTAGAGGAGCAGATCGAGGTCGAGGGTGCGCGGCGAGTTGACGCCGGTGCGGACGCGGCCGAACTGCCGTTCGATGTGCTGGAGGAGTTTAAGGAGGTCGTGCGGGTCGCGGTCTGTCTCGACCGCGGCGGCGGCGTTGAGGTAGTCGCCGCTCCCCGGCGGGCAATCGACGGGGGCCGTCTCGTAGTAGCCCGAGACGGCCAGCACCCGCAGGCCCGGCTCGGCCCGCAGGCGGCGGACGGCGGCGGCGAGCGTCGCCCGCCGGTCGCCGAGGTTGCTCCCGAGGCCGAGGTACGCGACGGGCATGGCACGCCGCCGTTACTTCTTGGCGCCGGCCTTGGCGTCCTTCTTGTCGTCCGCGGCTGCGGCGTCGCCGGCGGCTTCCTTCTTCACCTTCTTGCGGAGCACGACCTTCGTCACGATCGTCTTCGGAATGCCGAACGGGCTCTGGTCGGCCTTGAACGAGCCGCTCTCCATCATCTTCTCGATCCGCTCGGCCCGGGTCATCACGCACCGGGTCCGCTTCATCCCGCCCTTGCGCTTCAGGCTCTTGTCGATGCTCATGGCTTCGCCGGTGGTCAGTTGTCGGTCGTAACCGCGAAAGGTGATCGTATGACCGGACCACCGGCGCGACAACCGGTGGCTTCACACCCCCAGCGCCGCCCCGGTCCGCTCGGCGACGCGCGGGGCGGTCAGCGGGCGGGCCGCGTCGCGGACGATCTCGGCCTTCACCCGGCGGGTCATCTTCAGCACGAACGCCGCGTCGCGGAGGAGCTGCTCGGCCTCGGCGGTCCGGGCAACCGGGGCGGTCTTGGTGGCGTTGAGGGTCGGGGTCATTTGCGGCTCCTGCCGGTGGGTTTCGGGGGTCAGTTTCGGGTACGATCGACTACCAAAGCAGCGGCCGTGCCGCGCCGCAATTCCGCCGTGCCGATTCCCCGTGACTCGCATCAAACCCCTTTCTGCAACGGCACTTCCGCCGCGGCGATATTTTCGCGCCGCGTTTCCGCCCGGTTCTGCCGGTTGTAACTCCTGCGACTTGAGGGAAAGGGTACAATCCGTGCCGGCAGAAGGTGCAACCCCGGGGGCGATTTTGCCGCACGATGGAAAACCGATGGACGCACGATCCAGACAAAATCCGGGTTCGGATCGTGCGTCCATCGGTTTTCCATCGTGCGGCAAAATCTCATCACGCGGCTCCAGTCGCTCCGGGTAGAATCGGGCCGCCCCCACCCGGAGCGTCACCGTGACCCCCACCCGCCGCGACCTGTTCGCCGCCGCCGCCGGCCTCGGCGTCGGCACCGCCACGTTCCACCGCGCCCTCGCCGCCCAGGCGCCGGACTTCCCCGCGACCGTCACCCCGGAGATGGTCCGCAACGCCGAGTGGGTCGCCGGCCTCGAACTCACCGACGATCAGCGCCGCCAGGTCGCCGCCGGCCTCACGAACGCGATGCGTGGGACCGCATCACTACACCGGGCGACGGTCGGCAACGACGTGCCGCCGGCCTTGCACTTCCTTCCTGACCCCGGCCGCCCGGCCGTCGGGCCGCGCGGCAGTGCCGCGTTCGCGCCCCCCGCCACCGACCGCCCCGCCGCCGACGACGACCTCGCCTTCCTGCCGCTCACCAAGCTCGCTGCCCTCCTCCGCGACAAGAAGGTGAGTTCGACCGACCTGACGAAGCTGTACCTCGCCCGCCTCAAGAAATACGACCCGGCGCTGAAGTGCGTCGTGAACCTGACGGAAGAGCTGGCGCTGAGGCAGGCCGCGGAGGCCGACCGCGAGCTGGCCGCCGGCACGCCGCGCGGGCCGCTGCACGGCGTGCCGTGGGTGGCGAAAGACCTCATCGCCTACCCCGGCTACCGGACGACGTGGGGCGCCGCCCCGTTCCGCGAGCAGACGATCGACGCGAAGGCGACCGTGGCCGACCGTATCGACCGGGCCGGCGGCGTACTGGTGGCGAAGGTGACGCTCGGCGCCCTGGCGAACGGCGACCGCTGGTTCGGCGGCATGACCCGCAACCCGTGGAACGTCCGCCAGGGTTCGAGCGGCTCGTCGGCCGGCAGCGCGTCGGCCGTGGCCGCGGGGTGTGCCGGCTACGGCATCGGCAGCGAGACGTGGGGGAGCATCGTGTCGCCGAGCACGCGCTGCGGCGTGACCGGCCTGCGGCCGACGTTCGGCCGCGTCAGCCGGCACGGCTGCATGGCGCTAAGTTGGAGCATGGACAAGCTCGGCCCGCTGGCCCGCTCCGTCGAGGATTGTGCGCTCATCCTGTCCGTGATCCACGGCCACGACGGGCTCGACCCCACGGCCGTGACGCACCCGTTCACGTGGCCCGCGCCGCGGCCGGTGAAGGAACTCCGCGTCGGCTTCTTCGAGAACGGCACGTCGGACGAGGTGAAGAAGGTGCTGACCGACATCGGCGTGCGGCTCGTGCCGTTCCGGCTGCCGGCGGGGCTGCCGGTGGCGGCGCTGTCGGTGATCCTCGACGTGGAGGCGGCGGCGGCGTTCGACGACCTGACGCGGGCCGGCACCACCGAGGGGCTGAACAGCTGGCCGGCGACGTTCCGCCGCGCCCGCTTCATCCCGGCCGTGGACTACCTCCGCGCCCAGCGCGTGCGCTCCCTGCTGATGAAGCAGATGGCCGCGGCGATGACCGACGTGGACGTGTACGTCGGCTCGCCGGACAACGGCCTGCTGACGAACCTGACGGGGCACCCGGTGGTGTGCCTGCCGAACGGCCTGACCCGCGGGGCGGACGGCGTGGAGGTGCCGACGAGCCTGACGTTTACTGGTCGGCTGTGGGGCGAGGCCGAGCTGCTGGCGGTGGCGAAGGCGTACCAGGACGCGACCGGGCACCACCTGCGGCGCCCGGACATGACGAAGGTGACGGCGGAGAACGCGGAGCTGAAGAAGTGATCGGCACAAAGCCCGGGGACGGCCGTCCCCGGGCTTTCAGCGGTAGCTCTCGACCAGCGCCCGCGGCGCCCCGATGTCGATGACGTGAACCTCTCCCAGCCACGCCGCCCCGGCCGCGAAGCCGCGCTTCGGCGCCACGAACGTCGCCGTGTGGGCCGCGCGCACCGCGTGCCCCTGCGGTTCGCCGGTGTCGCAGTCCATCCCGGTCGGCACGTCCACCGCGAACACCTGCTTCCCGCTCGCGTTCACGAACGGGATCAGCTCGTCGAACGGCGCAGTGAGCGGCCGCGTGAGGCCGGTGCCGAACAGGGCGTCGATCACCCACCCGGCGGCCCCCACGTCGGCGACGAGTGCCTCCTTCCAGGCGCTGCCGGCGGCGTCGTTCGTCTTCAGCTCGCGGGCGTGCGCCCACACCTCGGCGTTCACGGCGCAGTCCGGCGCCAGCTTTCGGTCCACGGCCGCGGCGGCGCGGGCGAAGCCGAACGACTGGCCCGTTTCCGGCCGCAACAGCCACACGGTGACGGGCCAGCCGCGGTTGTCGAGGTGGCGGGCGATGACGAACCCGTCGCCGCCGTTGTTGCCGGGGCCGCACAGGATCACGGCCGGGAGCTTGTCGGGGTTGAGGCGCGTGAACAACTCGGCGGCGCCGCGACCGGCGTTCTCCATGAGGCAGACGCCGGGCATGCCGAAGTCCTCGACTGCGCGGCGGTCGAGGTCGCGCACCTGGGCGCGGGTGAGGGTGGTTGCCATCAGTTCACTCAGGATGTTGAACGAAGCCCGGGGACGGCCGTCCCCGGGCTTTCCGCCCCGTCAGCGCCGCACGCGCAGCCCCTGTCCCTTCAACACCTCTACCACCTCATCGGCGGTCACCCACGGCAGGTCGCCGGGGATGGTGTGCTTCAGCGCCCCCAGCGCCCCGCCGGTATCCACGCCCTTGCCGAGGTCGCCGTCGAGCATCCCGTGGATGAGCCCGGCCGCGAGCGCGTCGCCGGCGCCGAGGCGGTCCACGATCTCGACCTCGTACCACGCCGACTCGTACAGCCTCCCAGCGGAATAGCCGACGGCGGCGAAGCGGTTGCGCCACACCAGCGGCGCCTCGCGGCGGGTGCCGGCCACGGCCATCACGCCGAAGCGGTCGATCAGCCCTTCCGCGACCGCGGGGAAGTCGGCGCCGGTGATGCCGAACAGGAACTCGGCGTCGGCCTCGCTGGCGATGACGAGTTCGCAGTCGCGCAACAGCCCGCCCATGACGCGGGCCGCGTCCTCCCGGCTCCACAGCTTCGCGCGGTAGTTCAGATCGATGCTCGTGCCCAGGCCCGCGGCGCGTGCCGCCTTCAGCGCCGCGCCCACGGCGTCGGCCGCGCCGGCGCTGAGGGCCGCGGTGATGCCGGAGACGTGGAACCAGCGGGCGCCCGCGAGTACGGCCGGCCAGTCGAACGAGTCGGCGGTGATTCCCGCGGCGGCGGAGTCTTTGCGGTCGTAGAGGACGGAGCTGGCCCGCGGGGCGGCGCCGAATTCGAGGAAGTACAGCCCGCAGCGGGCGTCGGCGGCGTACCGCACGAAGCGGTCCGAGACGCCGGCCTCGCGCACGCGGTTGGCGACGAGCTTGCCGAGCGGGTTGTCGGGCAGCCGCGACACCCACGCCGCGGACCGCCC
>Ga0209181_10007370_pt1 | contig 15100 bp, 12 predicted proteins | sample MAT05_FD_187208 | JGI IMG/M metagenome (GOLD analysis project Ga0209181, IMG submission 187208) | Freshwater microbial communities from Lake Fryxell liftoff mats and glacier meltwater in Antarctica - MAT-05 (SPAdes) (version 2) | ecosystem: Environmental > Aquatic > Freshwater > Ice > Liftoff... | reverse complement strand
TTCAGCTAAAGGAGTTTGATTATGCCGCACCCTATTACCGCGATGAGTCGATGCTGTTAGGGCTGGGCTTGGAGCCATACGAATTGATGCTTCAGTTGATGGCTAAAGCCGATGATCCATTTTCTGGAGGCCGAACTTATTATGGCCATCCTTCTTTGCGGAGAAAGGGATTTCCAACAATTCCACATCAAAGTTCGGCTACGGGTATGCAGGCAATCCCGGCAACGGGCATGGCACAAGGTTTAGCTTATCTCGAATCTCAAAAATTAATGAAGGGCAAAAATAGACCCATTGTTTTGTGCTCGTTGGGAGATGGTTCCGTTACGGAAGGCGAAGTAGCGGAAGCATTTCAAATGGCCGTATTAAAAAAGTTACCGATCATTTATCTAGTTCAGGATAATGACTGGGGTATTTCAGCTTCCGGAAAAGAGATGCGTGCTATGAATGCCTATGAGTATGCTGCCGGGTTTAAAGGTCTTGAACGCAGAAAAGTTGACGGATCCGATTTTTTAAAAAGCTATCAGGCAATTGAAGAAGCGATTGAGTTTGTCCGCAGCGAACGAGCTCCTTTATTAATTCATGCAACGTGTCCCTTGCTAGGGCACCATACATCAGGTGTTCGGAAAGAATGGTATCGGGGAGATGATTTGAAAACCCATCAGAAGCGAGATCCGATAATTGTATTGGAAAAATTACTGCTATCACTGAACGTTAGTAAATCACTGTTACAGACCATTAACAATAACGCAATTAAAAAAGTACAGGTAGATTTTGAAAGAGCGATTGCCTCGCCCGATCCCGACCCGACAGATTTTGACTCGCATGAGTTTGCACCAACGCTTATTGTTGAAGAACAAGGACAACGATGTCCCAAAAAAGGTGAAAAAGTAATTATGGTTGATGCTGCTCTTCACGCGGTTGATGAAATCTTAAAAAAACATCCCGAAGCGTTATTCTATGGACAAGATGTAGGCGGAAGGCTTGGTGGTGTATTTCGTGAAGCGGCAACACTTGCTCAAAAGTATGGAGATGATAGGGTGTTCAATACACCAATTGTAGAGGCCTATATTGTTGGATCAACTACAGGCATGGCGGCAGTGGGCTTAAAACCGATTGTTGAAATTCAATTTGCCGACTACATCTGGCCGGCATTAAATCAATTGGTTGAAGAACTATCTAAAAGTTGTTATTTGTCTAAAGGAAAATTTCCAATACAATCACTCATTCGAGTACCAATAGGCGCTTACGGTGGGGGCGGTCCTTATCACTCTGGAAGCATTGAATCTACACTACTCACCATACGGGGAATAAAAGTTGTTTACCCATCTAACGCTGCCGATATGAAGGGACTCATGAAGGGAGCCTTCTATGATCCTAATCCAGTAGTCATGTTAGAGCATAAAGGATTGTACTGGAGCAAAGTGCCGGGCACTGCTGAAGCAAAAACGATTGAACCGGATTTAGAATATATTCTTCCTTTAGGAAAAGCTAACGCTGTTCAAGTAGCATCTTCTGAAAAAATTGAAACCGGAGAAAGTGCCGTCATAATAACCTATGGCATGGGAGTATATTGGGCAAAAGAAGCGTCAAAGAGTTTTCCCGGTCAAATTGAAATTTTAGACTTACGAACCCTTAATCCAATCGATTGGATAGCCATTGAAAATTCAGTGATCACACATGGGCGTGCTTTTGTGCTTACGGAAGAACCCTTACTAAACTCTTTCGCTGAATCTTTAGCGGGAAGAATTTCGAAAGCTTGTTTTAAATATTTGGATGCACCAGTCTGGACTTATGGCTCGGCCAATCTTCCAGCTGTTCCATTAAATGTTGATCTGGAGAAGATGATGTTGCCAACTGCTGATAAAGTCTCGGAAGAGATAAAAAAACTTTTGGCGTATTAACCTTAGAATGGATAGCCAATTCCTACGTTATAAATCACAGGCTCTTTATTGGGGAACGGGCCAAGGAATTTCATTTTGTTAAGAACAAAACGATCCCCTTCTTTACGTCCAGGGTCAAATACTTTTATTCCCATATCTAACCTAAGCACCAAAAAAGAAAAATCGAATCGCAAACCAAAACCGGTGCCAACACCCAGGTGCTTATAAAAATTACCGTCAAACTTTGAGCTACCTGTCCAACTCGGTTTGATTGATCCCTCTTGAGATAGTTGAATTTGTCGAAACGACCAAACGTTTCCAGCGTCTACAAAAATAGCTCCATTAACAAACCCAAATAGTTTTCTCCTTAATTCAACGCTGCCCTCCAGCAAAATCTCCCCTGGTTTTTCGAAACTGTAGTCAAACAATCCGTCTTGGCTGGCATCACTGCTAAGGTCAGGTGGCGAGGTTCCAATTCCTAATCTTCGCGGTAACCAGGCGCGCACACTATTGCTACCGCCCGCAAAAAAGTATTTTTCATAAGGCAATACTTTATTCTGACTATACGCATACCCCACACCCATATTTAATCGATAGGCAAGTATGGTATTTTTAGTCAGGACTTTGCTTCTGCGGCCATCAAGACTAAACCGGACATACCGATAAACCTCAAGACCTTGATTCTCGATAACGACCGGTTCAATTACATTAAATAATGTACCACCCGTCTCCGCCTGCATTCTAAAAAAATAGGAACTTTTTTCGGTGTTTCCATAATTGTTAGGATTCCAGGTAACCGACATAATAATACTGCTTACAAACGAGGGCTGGAACGAATTCTTAAGGTTGTTACCTTGGTTCTCTTGTAAGTCAGTGAGCAGAGCATTAAAGGCGCTATCCAGGGAAGAGCGGATAATATTTAAGTTAATAAGTGTTAAGGAATACTGAGCGGTTTGCTTGTTCTGCCACGTATAGGTGTCGGATAGGGTGGTAATAGCACGCGTGTATTCAGGTCGGTTAGTATAGGAGAAGCCACCGAGCAATCGGGTACGAGGATTGAAATGGGCGAGTTTAAACCCGGCTCTTTCCGACAATGGAAATAAAAATTGGGGAAAAGTTATACTGCCATTCAAACTGGCCTCTGTACTCGTATAAATTTTACTCCGATCTGTCGCTGGCGATACACCTTCAAATCCAAATCGACCATTGATTTCAAGAATCTCAAGGCCTTTAAATAAATTTCGCTTCTTTAAACTGGTGCTCACATAAGGGCCCGGAAACCCTTGCGTTACGGTTAAGCCAGCTTCGTTCGACCACGAATATTTATCTAGCGGACTGCAAAAAATATTGGCTATGAATTTGCCACCGGATGAATCGAAGTTCATATTAATGAACTTAAAAATATCCAAATTGGCTAATTGACGCTGCGTTTCAAAGGTTTCGCTGCGATTATACAAACTGTCTTTTTTGAGAAATACCCGTTGGGCTAAGATGCGCCTGCTGTATTCGCGTTTAAAATAATTAAAGGTGATCTGATAGGTAGCTTCAGATTTGCGCTTGAGTGTATCGACAGTATTAATGGCGGCATCAGTAGTAAACGTAATCGAGTCCACGTGGAAAATTTTGTGAGAATCCTTGCGCGGTGGATTTTTGATTTCTATTTGCAAAGCAAGTTGATAGGGTTCTCGAAAAGCGGTATCCACAGCAAATTCTACATATTGTCTGGTAAAGTCGTAGTAACCCAAATCCTTCAACATCAAATCAATTCGTTCGCGTTCTTTATTTAGTTTGTCTTGACTATAACGATCTCCCTTTTTAATTAAACTCACATTCTTATCAGAAACCATAATGGCTTCCAGATGTTTATCGGGTATGCGGTAAAAAATGCTGTCATAGAAATGCGCCCGGCCAGGGTCTATAATATACGTGACACCAACTCTTTTCTTGTACTCACTGGTTTTGAAGGCAACTTTGTTTTTAAAATAGCCACTGTTAAATAGAAAGTCTGTCATTTTTTCCTGTGTAGCCACCACGTTAACGGTATCAAATACAGGAACCTTTTCGCCCCATTGCATGAATAAATTCCCGTTCTCAATCTTCTTGTTGAGTCCATCTACTTTTTTTTGTTTTCGGAATTGGAATGAGTTTGTCTTTTTTTGACTCTTGGTAGCAGCTATTTTTTTATTGTATTTTTCCTCCGTTTTTAATTTTTTGTCGATAAACTTCTGCTGATTATACTTGGTTTCTCCTTTGTGATACATCCATAATTTCAGATTCAAAACACTGTGATTTGGCTTTTGAACATATAAATCAGAAAGACCATCTTTATTAAATCCCTTGGGTGCCTGAATTGTTTGGCGGAATAGTAACTTTTGATTTTCTTGGAGATAGCGAGTACCAAAACAGCCGCTTAGCAGCCAGGGAAGTAAAAATAAGATGACTCGTTTTCTAAGTTTATCCACGTATGATCTCAAAAGCCAAAATTAAGCAACTAAAGGCCTTGCAAGTAAAGAAATACCGAAAACAGGAGCAATCCTTTGTTGTTGAGGGTACCAAAAGTGTTGTTGAACTGCTTAAGTCTGATTTTTCGGTAATGTGGTTGGCAGGCACGGAACAGTTTCTTGAGCATAACGCTGAATTACTTTTAAAGGTAACAGAAGTCTGCGAAGCTTCGGAAAAAGAATTAATAGCCGGAGGAAGTTTCCAAACCAATGAGGGTGCCTTGGCAATAGCCGGAATGAAACCAAATAATTCGTTGGTGCTGAATAAGAGTGAGTTCGCCCTGATGCTCGATGACATTCGCGACCCAGGTAATTTGGGTACCATTATTCGCACCGCAGATTGGTATGGAATTACAAAAGTAATCGCCTCTGAGGAGACGGCTGATTTTTACAATTCAAAGGTGTTGAGTGCTACGATGGGATCGTTTTGCCGGGTTAACCTTTTTTACACTTCGTTGGAAACTTACCTTGCCGCGATGACTGTTCCGGTTTATGGAACATTTTTAGACGGAGCCGATGTGCACGAACAAAAATTTGAAGGTGGAGGATTGATCGTGATAGGCAACGAATCAAACGGAATCTCACCTGGTATTGAAAAATTGATTACCCAAAAGATTACAATCCCGCGTTATGGTAAAGCTGAATCACTCAATGCCGGAATTGCAACCGGAATTATTCTGGATGTTATTCGGCAATCAAAGAAATGATTGACTGTCTTTAGCAGCCTCTTCAGCCAGTTTCTCTGCATTTTCTTTTCCAAGATATCGGTCTATCACATAATGACCTAGGTAGATCAACGGAGTTAATAAAATAGCCACAGAAAATTTGTAGATGTAGTTCGTGATGCCAATGGCCACAAGTTGCTGATTGGAGAAAATTCCTGCAAAGGCAATATACAACACTACAAAGCTGTCAATAAATTGAGAGACTAACGTTGAACCAGTGGCGCGTAACCACAACATTTTTTGCCCCGTAAGTTTTCTTAGTTTTTGAAAGACAAAAACATCAACCAACTGACCTATTAAAAAGGCTGCAAGCGATCCAATAATAATTCGCTGCCCCTGGCCTAAGATTTTATTGAAGGCAAAATCCATATTAAAAAAATTGCCTGCCGGATCCTGATTGTTGGCATCCAACCACCATTGGGCGGGCGGCAGTTTAATGGTAAGAAAAATTACAATGAAAGAATAGGTAATAAAGAAAGCAGCCAGGTAACTGATTCGTTTAACCCCTGGCTTTCCAAAGTATTCATTAATCAAATCAGAGGTAATAAAAACGACTGGCCAGATTACAGCGCCAGCAGTCAGGTTAAAATCCATCGTGAAGCCTAAAATATTTAACCCTGCTGGTTGAAAACCGAGTGTACCTTCACCAGAAAATATTTTGACTCCAATCATTTCGGCCATCAACGCGTTGGTAAGAAAGATCCCTGCCAATACAATAAAGAGTCGATGTTTTTTTTGTTCGAGCGTCTGAGTTGTCATGGTATTTCAAAAGTGTTTCCTTCTTCGGCTAAGAATGTATTTGGAAAAATTTCACGCGCTTCATTTAGCAAGGGTTCTAACTCCCGGTAGCGTGCGGAGAAATGCCCCACGATAAGTTTCTCAGCGCCACATAGTTTTGCTATGGCGGCTGCTTCTTTAGCGGTGCTGTGTTTGGTTTCGTGTGCTTTGTCTTTCTCATCTTCCATAAACGTAGCTTCATGGTATAAAAGCGTAACAGCTCGAATTTGTTCAACCATATCCGCATTTAAAGCTGTATCCGAACAGAATGCATATGAGTAGGAGGGCGGTGCCAGTAATGTAAAATCACTATTGCGATAGAGCAGATCGCCTTTGGCATCAAAAACATCTGCACCCATTTTTAATTGAGCAATATGTTGAATCAGCATTCCGGCAATAAGTTTATTCTTATTCAAATTAACAGGTTTTGCTTTTTCACGAATCAGAAAACCCGCACACGGCAATTTATGACGTAACGGAATAGTTTCCACCGTCAAGGCTTTATCTTCATAAATCAAAACAGGTTCTGTTGGATCAAACGCATGAAAATGAATCTGATAGTTCAACACCGATTTGGAATGTTTGAATTGAACAAGAATGATTTCATCAAGTCCCGGTTGCCCGTAAAGATGAAGATCGTTAACCCGTCTTTGCAGATGCATGGAAGACAACAATCCCATCAATCCTAAATAATGATCGCCATGCAGGTGGCTAATAAATATGCAATCGATTTTGTGAATTGGAATTTTAAATCGCTGCAATTGCATTTGCACACCTTCGCCAGCATCAATTAAAAAGTGTCTGTTCTGAACGACCAAGTACTGCGATGTTGGGAACCTACCAAAGGCTGGCACTGCACCGCTCGATCCGAGTATGGTTAAAGAGAACTTACTCAAGGATTAATTTGAAAGTTAACTAGGTTGAAGATTTGAAAATGAGAACAGCGATCCCTTAACAGATGAAGACGAATGAATTTTCAAATTAAGGAAATCTCTAAAAACCTTGTCACGTTGAGCCTGCCGAAACGTAATTCTTGATTATGAATTTGAAAACCGACTTCGACAAACTCAGTCTGACATTCGTAAATTTTTTTTAAAGATGTTCTCAAAAAAATTTACATTTTCAAATCAGTCACCTTCCTTCATATCTTTTTCAATCTCATGCATAAATACAGCATCAATACCTTCTTCAACAGTAGGAAGAATATTTAACACACTATCTAACTGCGAAATCTTAATCAATTTTAAGGTATGATCGGATAGTCTGGTAAGTACAAAAATGCCATCGTCTTCCTGTAAAATCCGGTTGCCAACAAGCAGGGCACTTAATCCCGATGAATCGGTATATTTTACTTGGGCTAAATCTAATATAATGTTGCGAACCCCCTCAGCATGCAAAGTTACCATTTGTGATTTTAGATGGGGTGCAATGCTTGAGTCAAGTTTCTCTTCGTTGAGGCTCAACAGGGTGTATTTGTCTTGTTTATCGATCGAGTACTTCATAAAAATGCTTTACAGCTTCAAAATTAAGTTAATTTATGCAATTAACGATACTTTGCTCAATTCGTTCGTTCAGATGATTATAATCTATCGGAGCCAAAGCCTCGCCCGTCATTTGCTGATATAATTCCTGATACCTTTCTGAGATTGACCGAACAATTTCATCGGTCATTTCCGGAACGTGCTGTCCGTCTTTTCCCTGAAATCCATTTTCGATAAGCCACTGTCTCACAAATTCTTTGGAGAGTTGTTTTTGAGTTTCGCCTTTTTGCTGCCGTTGCTCATACCCCTCCTTATAAAAATATCGTGAAGAGTCTGGGGTATGCACTTCATCAATCAAATAGATGGTGTTACTGTGTTTTCCAAATTCATATTTGGTGTCAACCAAAATCAATCCGCGAGCGGCTGCCATGTCAGTCCCCATCGCGTAAAGCTTTAGTGTGTAGTCTTCCAACTGCGTATAATCTTTTTCGCTAACAATTCCCCGACTCAAAATTTCCTTACGGGAAATATCTTCATCGTGACCAACATGTGCTTTTGTAGTGGGCGTAATTATTGGAGTTGGTAGTTTGTCATTTTCCTTCAATCCTTCAGGTAACACAACACCGCACAGAAGTCGTTTCCCGGCTTTGTATTCACGCGCAGCATGACCAGCCAGGTATCCGCGCACAACCATTTCAACGGCAAATGGTTCGCACTTAAAACCCATGGTTACATTGGGATCAGGTATTTTAGTTACCCAATTCGGAACTACTTTTTTTGTTGCCTCCAGGTTTCTGGCAGCAATCTGATTAAGCACGCGCCCTTTATCAGGAATCGCTTTTGGCAGCACCACATCAAAGGCCGAGATCCGATCGGTGGCAACCATGGCCATCAACTCGCCAAAGTAATACACATCGCGCACTTTACCTCGGTAAAAACCGGTTTGGTTTGGAAATGAGAAATCGGTCTGTTTTATTGCCTTCATCGATGAATAATCTATTGCAGAAAGTTACAAAATGTTCTTTAACCTTAAATCAAAACCATATAGATAGTTAAGGATTAATGGGTGTTAAAGGATTATATTCTTCATCTCTTAATGGTAAAAAAAATTAAACCATTAAGGTAGTTAAGGTATTAAGTACATTAAGAGACTCACTCTTAATTTCTTAATGCGCTTAATGGTAAAGAATACGCTTCATTTTTAAGGCGCCTAACGGCAAAGAATAGTTAAACCATTAAGGTAGTTAAGGTCTTAAGATCATTAAAAGATTAAACTCTTCATTTCTTAATGTGCTTAATGGTAAAGAATAATTAAACTATTTCTCCTCAATCAAAATCCCAGCTCTAAAAATTTGGGTTTTAACAACATTACCCTGCTCATCAAACTCTTTCCACTCTTTGTGTTTCTTGTTGGCAACATACTCACCTTGTTCCATAATTTTTCCACTTGGGTAGAACTTTGTGTATACCCCGTGCTGGCGACTCCCCCGATATTCGCACTCGGAGAGTAACTTTCCGTCTTCGTAATAATTCTTAACCGGTCCGGTGATCAGGTTAAACTTCCACGTTTCCTCGAGTGCTCTTTTTCCATTAGCATGGTAATTGGTCCTTATTCCCTCTAAACCTCCGGCTTGATAATTTTCTTTTAATGTTAAGGTCTTTCCATCTTCAGCATAGAAGAGCCAGGTTCCATCGGGTTTGCGATTGCGAAAAGATTTTTCGAAAACTAAGTTATCATTTGCCGTGTATTCGGTGAGCTTACTGTCTTTGCCATTATAAGCATACTGTTCCTTCGCTCTTATTTTTTCATTGAGGTAATAATCGATGTTAGTGCCGACTTTTCCGCCTTCTTTAAATTGATATTTATGACTGATGGAACCGTTGGGATAGTAGCCAATATTATCGCCATGCAATTTGGCATCCATGAAATGACCTTCTAATAATTTATGTCCTTGCTGATCATAGTGAGTAAAATCTCCAACCCGATCACCTTCTTTAATACTATAAGTTAATTCTAGTTGTGCGTTTGGATAGTAGGACTTGTAAAAGCCAGCGACAAATCCATCGCGGTAGTTTGCTTCAGTTTCAAGAACCTCACTTTCGTAATAGGTTTTCGTGAGCCCGTTTGGTTTTTGATTTTTATAAGTAATTTCCTTTTTCAGTTTACCGGACGGGTAATATTCCTTTACATAGCCATCAGGCTTACCCTTTACAAACAGACTTTCTTGTTTTAGAATACCGGATGGGAAAAATGATTTGATGCTATCGACCAACTTATTGTTTTCATAAAACGCATGTTGGATGTTGCGCCCCTGTTCATCAAAGACTTCGCAAGCACCATGCCGCATGCCATCTTCATAGTTGATTTTACGAATCAGCGTTCCGTTGTTATGATATTCATAGAAGGTGCCCCAGCGAACACCATTTTGAAAGGTGCCCTCTAAGGCAAGTTTACCATTTTGGAAAAAGCTGCGATATTTACCTTCCAGGGTCTCACCGTCAATAGATGAAACCAGATACTCCTCATGCGGTTGCAAATGCATCGGGTCGTAATAGGTCTTCACCAATTTTTGACCAGATGCTTCTACACACAAGAAAATACTTAGAATAAGAATTCGATACATACTGAGTTTAGTCTTAGAGATCGAACCTAAAACGCGCATTGATAAAGGATGTTGTGTCAGATTTTTTCAATTACGATAGCGGAGGCACCACCGCCACCATTACAAATACCAGCAACGCCAATCGTTGCATTATTTTGCTTCAACACATTGGCCAGCGTAATTGTTATGCGAGCTCCGGAAGCACCTAAAGGATGACCTAATGCCACAGCACCACCATTCACGTTTACAATACTTTCATCAAGCCCAAGTTTGCTATTGTTGGCAAGTGCAACGGCAGCAAACGCTTCATTGATTTCGTAATAGTCAACATCTTTTTTTTCTACACCGGCAAGTTTCATGGCCTTAGGAATTGCCAATGAAGGAGTAGTAGTGAACCACATAGGGTCTTGTGCCGCATCGGCAAAGCCACGAATTTTAGCAATAGGAGTTACGCCCAACTCTTTTGCTTTTTCTTTGCTCATCAAGATTACAGCAGCGGCACCATCATTAATGGTTGATGCATTTGCCGCAGTCACGGTTCCTTCTTTTGTGAAGACAGGTTTGAGAGCTGGGATTTTATCAAAGTTCACATTTTTATATTCTTCGTCTTCAGCAAAGACGGTTACCTCACCTTTGCGGCCAGTAAGCTCAACAGGAATTACTTCATCTTTAAATTTACCCGCAGCCCACGCAGCCGCTGCGCGCTTGTATGAATTGATTGCATACGTATCCTGCACTTGTCGGCTGATGTTCATTTCTTTTGCTGTGTTATCGGCACACACGCCCATAGCACAGCGATTGTAAACATCGGTAAGGCCATCAAAGGTAAGTCCGTCTACTAATTCGCCATTGCCGTACTTATAGCCGTAGCGAGCTTTCATTAAATAATAGGGGATGTTTGACATACTCTCGGCTCCGGCCGCTACCACAACATCATTATGTCCCAACATAATGGATTGAGCGCCCAACATAATTGCTTTCATGCCGGAAGCACAAACTTTGTTAACTAATGTGCAAGGAATTTCATAACCCAATCCTGCGCCAACGGCTACCTGTGTTGCAGGTGCCTGCCCAAGTCCAGAAGAGATAACATTTCCAAAAAAAACTTCCTGAATGTACTTCGGCTCCAAATCAATTTTAGTGAGGGCGCCTTTAATTGCCAGAGCACCCAGTTGTGTTGCCGATTGACTCACCAAACTTCCGCCAAAACTCCCGATTGGAGTGCGTACGGCCGCTACAATATATACTTCTTTCATAATTTTTTATTTCGGTTTAACAGTTCACCGTCCACTGTCGACTGTCGTCTGTCGACTTTCCTACCAATCCGGCTTACCCTTATCTTTTGGCTTAGTAGCCTTGCGTTTGTTTTGTTGCAGATATTGAATCTCCTGATTCTTCATTGCCTCCAAAATCATTTGAGCTTTTTCTTCGCTCATCTCCATTTGCTTCAACTTGTCGGATACTGAAGGTGGTGTTTCCTTCTTTTCTTTATTCTCTTTTTTTTCTTCTTGCTCTTTCTCTTTTTTCTCCTTTTCCTGCTTTTCTTTTTCGTTTTTCTCTTGTTGATCTTTCTGATCCTTTTGGTCTTTATTCTCCTGATCTTTCTTGTCCTTGTTTTCCTGATCTTGCTTTTCTTTTTGATCCTGCTTTTGATCTTTATCCTGATCTTTGTTTTGATCTTTCTGATCTTTATTCTTTTCGTCTTTATTAGGATCGTTCTTCTTCTGTTCTTCTTCTTTCTTTTTCTGCTCGTCAAGCTTCTTCTTCACCATCTCATAATTGTACCGAGCATCCTCATTGGTGGGATCAGCTTTTAATGCTTGCTTGAAACTGGCAAGAGCTTCCTCGTATTTATTCTCGCGGTTGGAGAGTACACCGAGTTGTTGATGAGCAATCGAGCGAATGGAGCGATCATCACTCTGGGTTAGCGGTTGATAACTTAATGCTGTGTTTGTAGTATCATTTAGTTGGAAGTAAGCATTGGCCAGGTTGAGCCGCACTTCGTCTTCAGTTACACCCAGTGAATCGATAAGACTTCGATACTTGGCAACAGCAGTCTTAAAATCTCTATTCTTATAAGCTTCCTTCGCCTGTGACTTCAATGAATTGATTTTGCCAATATCACCGGGATCGGTTATCAACCCTAAAACGAAAAAAACTATCAACACACCTTTCATACCCTCAATCAGTTAATATTTATTTATTGTCAAATAGCCACAGTCTTTATACTAAACAGAACATCTATAGCCAGCAGAATAAGTGCCGCTAACAAAAAGTAAAAGTAACGATTTGCCGAGACATCCACCACCCGCGCATCGCGCACCTGACCCTCAATTTTGTTTATCGAATTGATCAACTTGTTTACATCGTTTCTTGATTCATTGATCTCAAAATATTTTCCGTCCGTTTTGCTGGCAAGATTTTTTAGTGATGCGGGGTTTAGTTTTGAAACCACAGTGTTTCCCTGTCGGTCTATCTTATATCCTTTAGAAGTTCCAATCCGACTTCCTTCTTCAGTGCCAACGCCAAGCGTAAATAATTTGATATCCTGATCTTCAACTTCTTTCGCAACAGTCTCTGTTTCTTCACCAAAGTCTTCGCCATCGCTTATTAAAACAATCACTTTCGATTTTTGCTGATCGCTTGGTCCTTGGCTATCATCTAATTTTGATAAGGCCATTTTTAACGGTGGTGAAAAATCGGTTCCACTTGCTGGAACTAAATTAGTATTCATTGTTTCGATGAATAGGTTCAAGGCATTTTGATCGTACGTAAGCGGACATTGCATGAATGCTTCGGATGAAAAAATGATTACACCAATCCGATCGGAATTAAAGGCGGCTACAATTTTCTTCATCTCAAATTTTACCTTTTCTAACCGCGTAGGTTGCACATCAAAGGCGTCCATCGATTTAGATAAATCGACACAGATCATAATATCTTTCCCTACCGACTTAATTTCGCGTTTGGAATCGCCAAAGGTCGGCCCCAGAATGGAAATGATAAGCAAACCGAGAATGGCTGAGCGAAGGAATAATTTGATGAAGACAGTAGAGTAGGGAGTGTTAAGGGATCGACTGATTCTAATAATTCTTACAAAGTAAAGTCCATAGGCAAGTATGAATAATCCAACAAGAGCTATTTCAAACCACCCAAATTCCCGAAACAAAGTCATAAAACGCTAATATATTGCCCGCAAATTTAAGAAAACGATTTTGTAATGATGCGACCTTGCGCTAAGCTTCATTATACAGCCACCGACCTGCCTGAGGCGGCAGGCACATATCGAGGTTTCAAATCCCGAAGGGATTTAATTGTCAATAAAACCGTATGAAATGCTGTGGTATCGAGGACTTGTAACTCCCATAACCCGGAAGGGGTTCAACTTGGAGAAGTATTTGGTTGCAATTTCGTTCGCTCGGCTATGGCTTACGTATCCAGCATACTGGCTGCTTCCTGATCAAGCATAACAAAGCCTTCCGTTATTAAATTGACTACGCTTACAGGAATATCTTCGGTTGCAATTGCCTTTAATCCTTTTGAAAGAATAGGAGCCTTCTTTAAACCACTCGCCATTACAATGGGTAGTTTAGCTTCGCGTAAATGCTTTAGCCCCAGCGTAATGCCGTTGGAAAGTGAAGTGGCTTTAGAAAAATATTTTTGCCCCACTTGTTTTGTCTCTTCGGCTAACTCGCTCACATGGGCATAACTTTCGAAGGAAGTGCCCGGCTCATTCATGCCTATGTGGCCGTTGGTGCCAACGCCAACCAGCATAATATCCAACCCACCATTATCTTCAATAAAGGAATTGATATGCTCACATTGTTCTTGCAGATCGGCTGCGTTTACATTAAAGAAAACTACTTGTTCCTTTTTAATACCAAGTGGAACAAAGCAATCTTTTTGAAGCATAGATAAACACGCCCCTGAATCAGTTGGATCGATCCCCAGCCACTCATCTAAACTCAAAAAGGTGCAGTTGCTTAAGTTAATTTCTTTATCTTGAATGGCTTGTTTCAACCATTCAAAAACACCGGTGGGCGTATTTCCGGAGGCAAGACAAATAAGGGAATCTGGTTTTGACTTTACATAATCAATAATTAAATCAGCCGTTGCTTTGCTTAGAGATTGATAGTCTGGAAAAATTTCAATTTTCATAAATTAATTTTCAGGTGACAAGCGTCACCTATAAAAAATGAAGAAGACAGTAAGTTATTGTAATTATAACCCAAGCTAAGTTATTTCAATCTATGAAAATGAAAAAGCCCCTTCATGATCAGGGGCTTAAATTCAATTTTGTCGGGGCGGCCACCCCGATAGCTATCGAGAGAACTGACGCCCTCTCTTTAAAAATTAAAAAAAATGAGGGTTAAAGTGTAATTGAACATTATATTTGCACTCCTTTTTGAAACGATGTACTAAAAAGGAATATTTCAACTGTCCAAGGAGAGGTGGGTGAGTGGCTGAAACCAACAGTTTGCTAAACTGTCGTACGGGTTAAACTGTACCGGGGGTTCGAATCCCCCCCCCTCCGCAGAATTGAGCTTAAGCTTCGTTCTTATTTATTGCTAACTATTAATCTGTAAGTCAGGATAACTTTTAGCGTAGTCTGGTCTCATAGCTCAACTGGATAGAGCAGCTGCCTTCTAAGCAGCAGGTTGCTGGTTCGACTCCAGCTGGGATCACTAGTTGGTTGTTAAAGATGTTTTTATATCTTCGCGGCTTAATTAATTGTTCGGGCCATAGTCCCGATGAAAAAATCGGGATAAACTCCGCCCGGTATCGCATGATGTTTGGCATCATAGCATAGGTACGAATCTGAGTTTGATAATAGTTCGGGGCGTAGTCCCGATGAAAAAATCGGGATAAACTCCGCCCGGTATCGCATGATGTTTGGCATCATAACATAGGTACGAATCTGAGTTTGATTATAGTTCGGGGCGTAGCGTAGCCCGGTATCGCGCCTGGTTTGGGACCAGGAGATCGTCAGTTCGAATCTGGCCGCCCCGACAAAAAGCCTCAAATTTAATTATTTTGGGCTTTTTTTATGTCTAAATATCGGTTTTCTGTACCATAAAAACTTATTTAACCCAGATTATGCATTAGGATGCATAATCTGCCCGTAGGGTTGAC
>Ga0209181_10007365_pt1 | contig 15101 bp, 11 predicted proteins | sample MAT05_FD_187208 | JGI IMG/M metagenome (GOLD analysis project Ga0209181, IMG submission 187208) | Freshwater microbial communities from Lake Fryxell liftoff mats and glacier meltwater in Antarctica - MAT-05 (SPAdes) (version 2) | ecosystem: Environmental > Aquatic > Freshwater > Ice > Liftoff... | reverse complement strand
TCAGGCCATCAACCAACGGATTCGTCAGATCGAAAAAGACATGATCTACGAAGAATTCAAAGACCGGGCCGGAGAGATCGTGAGTGGCACGGTCCGCCGTTTTGAAAAATCGGATGTGATTCTGGACCTGGGCCGCTTTGAGGGGACCATGACCTCCAAGGAGCGCGTCGTGACCGAAGAATACAATGTGGGCGATCGGTTAAGAGCCTATGTCGTGGCCGTTGAAAATGGCTCTCGTGGTCCAGAGATTATTCTTTCCCGGAGTCATCCCAACTTTGTCCGCCGGCTCTTTGAAATCGAGGTCAGCGAAATTGGAGACCGGACGGTGGAGTTGAAGGGCATCGCCCGTGAAGCCGGATATCGCACCAAGGTCGCCGTCCACAGCGAGGACAGCAAAGTTGACCCCGTAGGTGCCTGTGTCGGCATGCGGGGAGCGCGGGTCAAAAACATCGTTCGCGAACTTAACAACGAGAAGGTCGATATCATTCGCTGGGAAGAAGACCCCCTGAAATTTGCGCAGGCCGCCCTCAAGCCTGCAAACATCAAGAGCATTTCCCTGAACGAGGCCAAACACTCGATCCAAGTCGTCGTCGCCAAAGAAGACCTCTCGCTGGCGATTGGCCGGCGGGGCCAAAATGCCCGTCTGACAGCAAAGCTCACAGGCTGGGATATTGATATCCAAGAGGACAAGAGCGCCGCAGAGGCTCTTCAATCGCATCAAGCCCAAGCGGCTCTTTCTCTCACGGAAGCCTTGGCGGTAACCGAAGAAGAGGCCCAGTCTCTGGCCGAAGGCGGGATGAATTCCATTGAGGCGATTCAGACAGCGGAAGCGGAAGACATCGCAGAAATCCTTGGCTGTGATCTCGAGCGGGCAGCGAAAATCTTGAAAGCCGCGCAAGTGACCGCGCCAGCCGAAAGCCCGTCCGCTAACTAAAGCCGGAGGGCTCCGTCATAGAGATTTTCATGCCAACACCCAAAGCCGCAAATTCCAAAACCAGCAAAAAAGACACTTCGATCAAACCGAAGCGTGGGCCAGTTTCCACGCCCAAAGCCGTTGTTCCAACGGAGGAGCCAGTAGCCGTCAAACCCAAAGTGGTGAGCGAAACCGTGGACCTTTTGGAACCGAAGAAAAGAGTGCGGAAAACGGTTTCGGAATCAGCAGAAGCCAAGGCCAAGGTGGAGTTGCCGCCGATTAGCAAGATGCCACAGTTTTCTCCCAAACCCGAAGTTGTGGCGGAGCCGCAGGTTATTGAAGAGCCTGTCACTGCGGAAGCTCCAGAAACCGAGCCCGAGGCAGAAGTTGAAGACGACAGGAAAACCCTCTTGTTGAAAACCTCGATCACGGTCAAGGAACTGGCCCCTTTGATTGGGTTAAAGCCATTCCAGATTATCAAAGATCTGTTGGACATTCAGATTTACGCAAACGTCAACCAAACCCTCGAACTCGATGTGGTGGCCAAGATTTGCGAGAAACATGACATCGTTCTGGAGCGGGAGAAAAAGGACACATCGAAGGGTCACCACAAGGTCGAAGTCAAAGTCGAGGCCCCCCAGGAACCAGAACCTCCGAAAGAAGAATCTCTGAAGCCACGGCCTCCCATTGTCACATTCATGGGTCACGTCGATCACGGCAAAACCTCCCTCCTCGATTGTATCCGCAAAGCCCGCGTCGCCGATGGGGAAGCCGGTGGGATCACCCAACACATCGGGGCCTACAGCGTGGAACGCGATGGCCACAAAATCACGTTTTTGGACACCCCCGGTCATGCCGCTTTCACGGCCATGCGTGCCCGCGGTGCCATGGTCACGGATATTGTGGTGTTAGTGGTCGCCGCAGATGACGGGTTGATGCCGCAAACCATTGAAGCCATCAATCACGCCAAAGCCGCCAATGTGGCACTCATCGTAGCCATCAACAAAATTGATCTTCCCTCCGCCAACCAGGACAAAGTCAAAACCCAGCTCCAAGACAAAGGCCTCACGCCGGAAGATTGGGGCGGCCAGACGATCTGCTGCCCGGTCAGCGCCACCAAAGGCACAGGAATCGACGGACTCATTGAGATGATCGCCCTCCAAGCAGAAATCCTGGAGCTCAAAGCCGATCCCAAATCCCCGGCGCGCTGCACAGTGATTGAGGCTCAGGTCGAACAAGGCCGAGGTCCCACGGCCACGGCAATTGTGCGCATGGGCACGCTCAAAGTGGGCGACACCTTCATCTGCGGAAATTTTAATGGGAAAATCAAACAACTCGTCAATGACCTTGGTAAGCCAGTCAAACAAGTTGGCCCCGGCATGCCTGCAAGGATCCTTGGCTTCAGTGGTCTCCCCAATGCCGGCGATGAACTTGCGGTGATGGAAAACGAACGGGCCGCCCGGCTTTTGAGCGAAGAGAGGCTCGATGCCATCCGCTCAAACAAATTGGCAGCGCCGCAGCGTGCCACGCTTGAAAATCTGTTTGCAAGCATCGAGGAAGGCCAAAAGCAGACCCTACGACTTGTCCTCAAATCTGATGTGCATGGCTCGGTGGAAGCCATCGTGGGCGCTTTGGGCGATCTGCCTCAAACCAAAATTTCATTGGCTGTGATTCATTCCGCCGTGGGCCCGATCACCGAATCCGACGTTCTTTTGGCCAGTGCCTCGGACGCGATCATCATCGGATTCGGCGTCAAAGTGGAAAACACCGCCTCCGGCTCTGCCAAACGTGAAGGCGTGCAGATCAAACTTTATAGCATCATCTACGAACTCATTGATCAGGTGAAGGAGGCCATGGAAGGTCTTCTTGCTCCAGAATTGCGGGAGAACGTCGTTGGCCATGCCGAGGTTCGGCAGGTCTTCGATCTCACCAAGGGCAAGGTCGCTGGCTGTTATGTCACCGATGGGCGCATTCTTCGCACCGCGCGTGCCCGGCTGCTTCGTAAGAAACAACCGATTTATGATGGTGGCCTTGGCACCCTGCGTCGCTTCCAAGATGAAGTGAAAGAGGTGCGGACCGGCTTGGAATGTGGTATAAAGCTTGGTGACTTTTCCGAATACCAGCCCGAAGACATCATCGAATGCTACACGCTTGAAAAAGTGGCCCAACAGCTTTAACTCCGGCATCCCCCGGACCGTGGCCTCGACATCTGCTTTCCGGTCAGAGATTCGACACATGACACTCCGCGGCCTCATATCGGCTTTTGTCGTGGCGAGCGGGGTCATTGGCGCTCACGGTTTTGCTCAGGCACCCCTCATCGACAACACCGGAAACGTCGAGAACCCCCAGCCCACCTGGGAGACCCAGAAACAGGCCCGCACATTCGTGCTTGGCATCCCTGCTCCCCGTGGCCAGATCACAGACCGCAATGGACGGCCGTTTGCACAAAGCCGGCTGAGCTACAATCTCGCGGTGAGTTTTCCAACTCCGCTCAATTGGGACGATGCCCGGATTCTTTCGTTTGCACGTCAGCAAATTAATTTGGCCTCCAGCTTCCTGAAGCGACCAATTAACCTCTCTGATGAGGCCATCATCAATCACTATAAAAACCGCGGCCTTCTCCCGATTGATATTGTCGAAGATTTGAAGCCGCAGGAACTCGGCATTGCGCAGCGGGGGCTGACCCCCAACCTGATCCTTCGCCAGACCTACGTGAGGATTTACCCGAACGAAACGCTGGCCGCCCACATCATCGGCTACACCGGCCGCGAAGCTCCCCTCTCCGTGCGCCCCATTGAGAACCGGGATTTGATTTTTTCTGAAAGCGAGGGCAAGGAAGGTATCGAGCAGTCCTTTGACACCGAATTGAAAGGTCAGCAGGGAATGCTGCATATGACCTTTGATGCGGACGGCAACAAGATGTCCGAGCGCATCGCCCGGCCACCAGTTCCCGGTTACAATGTGATCCTTACGATTGATGAGGGACTTCAGCGCATTTGTGAGGAAGTCCTGAAATCCGAAAGCGAGCGAGGAGCGATTGTGGTGATTGACCCGAACTCCGGGGAGATCCTTGCCATGGCATCCAACCCCACCTTCAACCCCAACGAATTTGTTCCCACGGTGTCAAAGACGGTTTTTGATCATTATGCAAATGATGAAAGCGCGCCCCTTTTCCCAAGGGCTTTCCGCTCCGCTTACCCGCCAGGTTCGACCTTCAAAACCTTTGTGGGCCTCGCCGCCATGGAAACCGGAATCATCACCCCGCGAACCAAACTGAGCTGCCCGACTTCGGTGTCGGTTGGAAATCACGTTTTTTCGAACTGGAAAAAAGTCCCAGCCGGCTCTCTCAATTTTGTGGGTGCGATGGAGCAGTCCTGCAACACATGGTTCTATCAAGCCGGCCTGAAAATCGGTGCTCTACCCATCATCGAATACTCCACCGCCCTGGGTCTCGGTCGTCGAACGGGGATTCCGCTCCAAGGCGAGGCCTCCGGCAATATCCCCACGGATGATTATATGATGCGTGTGCACCGCCGAACGATCAAGAACGGGGATGTTGCCAATATGAGCATCGGCCAAGGCGATATCCTGATCTCCCCCCTCCAAATGGCGCAAGCCATGGGAGTCCTCGCCATGGGCGGAAAATTCCATCAAACCCGGTTGGTGAAGCAGGTGCAGACCATCGACAATAAGGTCATCGCCGCCTACCCCGACCGCCTGCGCGATGAAATCCCGATTTCCCAGGAAATCAATGACACCTTGCGCAAAGCCCTGATTGCCGTGACCGTGGGAGGCCAGGGAACCGGACATCGGTCAAAAGTGAAAGGCATCACCGTTGCAGGGAAAACGGGCACAGCGCAGTGGGGACCGCGCACCGCCGCATGGTTTGCAGGGTACCTGCCTGCCGACAATCCCCGCTATGCTTTTGCCGCCGTGTATGAAGCCGCCGCTGGCGTTAAAGCCGGGGGTGGCTCCCATGCCGCACCAATGATTGGAAAAGTCTTCCGCAAAGTTTACGGCGAAAAATCCAAACCCGGAGATGATCCCGCACCCGAGCCGGTACCGGTGGAGGAAGTGGATAATTCTGGTTAGCCTCGCTTTTGAATCAGCCCGGTTTGTTTGCGAGATACACTGTGCTGGATGATTCACAATCCAAAAGAGGATTGGGAAACTTGACGGTTCTCGCTTCGGGGTTTGGAAAGACTTCTCCCAGTGCTTTCAGGAAATCGTCATCGGGCGGACCATCGGACCACATTCCAAAAATCCCTCCGGGGTGCAAATGCCGGGCTAATGTTTGCAGGCCCTCCGGCAAGTAGAAGGGGGCGTGGGAGGGATCAAGCAAATTTCCGGGTGAGTGGTCGATGTCCAAAAGGATGGCATGGAATTTGGCGCCGGGGCGTTCAGGATCGAATCCAACTTCCGGCTGGGCCGCCAAAGCAAAAAAGTTGCCGTTAACAAACTGGCAGCGCGGATCTGCGGAAAGGCCGGCCCCGAGCGGGACCAGACCTTGGACATGCCATGCAATCACGGCCTCCATGGCCTCAACAACCACAAGGGAACACACGGCGGAATGACGCAACACCGCCTCGGCCGTGTAACCAAGCCCCAGCCCTCCCACCACCACATCCAAAGGCCCCTCCCGATCCACCAGGCAGAGATCGGCGAGCGCCACTTCGACGTCATGAAACAAACTGGACATCAAAAAAGCGTCGCCCAAAACCACCTCGTAAACTTCGCGATTATCCAGGAGAGGAACCCTTCGCCTCCGCAAACTCAAATCCCCCATGGGGGTCGTTCGAAAATCCAGTTCTTCAAAACTTTTGCTCATGCATTGCATCTTACGATGGTGTTCCCGCCAGTGACAGGCGGATTCAGCAGAAATTCGTGTGGTCCTTGAAACTGATTCCGCTTCAGATCTGTTTCCCGTTTGCCATCCGAGATACGCCCCTTTCAGGGGGAAAGGTGCGTCCCCCGTTGCAAGTTTGAATCCCCAAGCGCAGCCAACACCCACACGGTCGAGACGACCATGCCCCCTGGCCTGCATGGCAACCTCACCTACTTTTAATCACACCCCCCTTTCAGGGGACGCATCTCCGGAAGGGTAAGAACACGTCAGCAGAGTGACGTGGCTACAACGCAAGGCGTGCCGATCACGCTTGCGCTCGTTGTAGCCGCCCCACTCTGCTGGGGCGTAATAGCGGCAAAGCCGCCACATATTGCCCTGTTGCAACTTTCAGGCATGCGCCCCTTTCAGGCAGGCTACCGGATTTGAGTTGAGAAATCCCATTGAACTGGAATACTTTCTTTTTGAATTTTCTCTTTTGCGAAAGCTCGCCAAATTTTGGCGGTCAGGAACACCAGATTCTCTTGCAGATGGCAGCCCTTCAGGGTGCCGGGCATGTGTGTCTTTTGGCCTGTGATCCCCAATCAAAAATCGCTGACGAGGCCCGGAGGCGGGGGACGCCCTGGCATCCGGTGGCTTTTCGGAATAGCTTCGATCTTCCGAGCCTTTGGACCTTGCGCAAGCTGATTGTCCGTCATCGGATTGATGCGGGAATTGGTCACAGTGGCCACGATTTTAACGGGCTGGCCGTCGCCGGCAGACTCGTCCGCCCCCGGCCGACGGTCCTTCGCATGCGCACGTATCAGCCGGGGATTCCCCGAGCCTTCAGCTACAATGTCTTGGCTGACCGAACGCTCGTGCCCAGCGAGTTTTTACGGCGACAAATTCTTGGGAATCAAAAAATTCAATCAGCAAAAGTGGCTGTCCTGCGTCCGCTCCTGCCGCTTGAAGACCTCAAACGTGAAGCCGGGAAGCCTCTGCCCGGACCGCTCGGGGACCGCTTAGCTAACCACGGTCCGGTGATTGCCCAGGCCGCGATGTTGCGTTCGGAGAAAGGCCATCGTGTGGCTCTTGCCGCGGTGGCTCGATTGGTGGGCGATTACCCGCAACTGCGTTATGTGATTGCCGGCATAGGATCCAAGGAAGCCGATTTGAGAATCCAGGCCGCCAGCCTTGGGATTGCGGAAAACGTGGTGTTTGCGGGGCTGATGATTCCGGTGGCACCTTTGCTGGCCCGGGCGGATGTGGTGATCATGCCTTCACTCAACGAACCGCTTGGCCTGGCCCAATTGGAAGCACTGGTGTTGGGAACTCCTGTGGCAGTTTCAGATGCCGGTGGTCTGCCTGAGACGGTCGAGGATGGCATCACCGGTTGGGTGCTTACAGCGGGCAACATCGAAGCTTGGGAAAAGGGATTGCGGGAAATCCTCAGCGCCCCCGCCGAGGCCAAGGCCCGCGCGGAGCGTGGACGCGTTTGGGTGGAGGCTCACTTTTCGGCCACAACCTTTTTGGAAGAACTTCCTCGCCAACTCGAAATCGCGAGATCCAAAATCACGCGCTGACCAAAGACCCAAAAAGCTCCTCGTAGCCAGTCATCATCCGGTCAATGGTGAATTTTTCATCGACGGTCCGTTTTCCCGCATCGCCCAAGCGTTTCCGAAGGGCCTGATCACGACGGAGACGATCGACGGCTTTCACAAGTGCGTCCACATCCCCCGGCGGCACAAGCAGGCCATTGATGCCATCCTCCAAGATCTCAGGGATGCTGCTCACATTGGACGCGATGCAAGGAACTCCCGCCGACATGGCCTCAATCAAGACCAGCCCAAAACCTTCCCAGAGAGAGGGAACCAAAAGAAGGTCGAAGGTTTGCATGAGTGCCGGAACATCATCACGAAACCCTAAAAAATGAACAACATCGCCCAACCCGGAGGACTTCACAAAATCTACGACCTTCTTTTCGAGGGTGCCAATTCCGGCAATCACGAAATGCACGTTTCGATCGTTGCTGGCAATTTTCTCGATGGCTGCGAGGAGTACGGAAACCCCCTTCTGACCCGAGAGGCGCCCCACAAAACCGACCACAAATGCGCTGGCCGGAAGACCCAGGGCGGCGCGCAGGACCACGGGATTCCCCGACTGATACTTAGAGGTATCAATCCCATGAGGAACAACGCGGATTTTGGTCTGAGGCAACCAGGGGTTATTTTCCAGCAACGTCCGTTTGGTGGATCGAGAATTCACAACGATAGCATCCGCGAATGTTTTGAAGGTCAGCCGATAGTTCCATTTGTTTTTGATGGGAAGGTCCACTTGGTGAAGGCCAACGACTGACACCCCCTTTTGAAAATGAGTCACCAACCCCGCAATGCGGATATCCCGGGCGGTGTTGGCAATCACGAGGTCAATGTTGTTTTTCCGAATCATGGAGGCCAGCCGCCAGAGAAGAATGGGATTCAGGTCTCCGGAGATCCACAGGGGGAAAGCGGGCAGGCCGGATTCGTGCGCCAGCTTTAACAACATGGTTTTCGGGCGGGCGGTCAGGAAGGGATGATGACCGCGCTGCGCCAGATGTTTTGCCATTCCCAACATCCACGTCTCGCCACCGCCGAGGAACTTCATCGAGTTCAACAAAAGGACGTTGAATGTTCGCGATGAGGGGGGGCTGTCGATGCGCTTCGTCACGAGATGATCAGCGCACAGCGTTTTTTTGAACGCCCTGACAAACCAACCGCCGCCCGGACCTTAGTCATAGTTTTTTCAGCAATCTCCCTGGCTTTTTCGGCCGAAGATTTTAGCACATCTGAAACATAGTCAGAGTCAGCGAGGAGGGCTTCCCGACGTGTCCGCATCGGGGCAAAATGGGCCCACACGGCATCGAAAAGCCGTTTTTTGAAGTCTCCATAGCCGACCCCGCCGGAACAAAAATCCGCTTCCATGGCGTCATACTCCGAAGGGCTGGCAACCAATTTATAGAGGCTCAGGATGGTAGAGTTTTCCCTGTCCTTCGGAGATTCCACGGGCGTGGAATCAGTTTTGAGACCCATGAATTTTTTGCGCATGGCCTTCTCTTCTTCAAACAGGCCGATGGTGTTGTGGTAGCTTTTGCTCATCTTGGCACCATCCGTTCCCGGCACGACCGCTGTGGATTCCTGGATGCTGGCTTCCGGCATTTTCAGGACTTCTCCGAATTTTTCGTTGAATTTGATGACGAGGTCCCTTGTGACTTCGAGATGTTGTTTCTGGTCTTTCCCGACCGGAACCAGATCGCTTTCGTAGATGAGAATGTCGGCCGCCATGAGCACGGGATAAGCAAAAAGCCCGTGCGTCGGCGCAAGGCCCTTGGCAGTTTTGTCTTTGTAGGAATGACACCGTTCAAGAAGGCCCATGGGGGTCAGGGTGCTGAGAATCCATGCCAGTTCGGTCACAGCCGGGACTTCAGATTGGCGGAAAAAGCAGGCCTTTGCCGGATCGAGACCACAGGCTAGGAAGTCGATTGCAACATCACGGATATTCGCAGCCAGGGCCTCGGGGTCATGAACCGTGGTCAGGGCGTGCAGGTCGGCAATAAAATAAAAGGCCTCGCCCTTTTCTTGGAGTTCGATGGCGGGTTTCATCATCCCAAAATAATTGCCAAGATGAAGAGTTCCTGAGGGCTGAATGCCGGAAAGTATGCGCATGGGGGATGGGTATAGCGCAGAAATTCAGTAATGGAAAGGATGAGGCAGGGTGAAGGCGCTTTCGATATGATGAATTTGCGTCGGCTTTTCATCCAACACTTCGATGATATCAAACCGGAATGCGATGTCCGGCATGTCGAGCATGCGGAGCCAAACCATGGCCGCCTTGACAATCAGCCGCTGCTTTTTCCGGTTTACCGCTTTTGAGGGACTGCCAAACTGTTCGTCCGTCCGGGTTTTGACCTCCACAAACACCAAAATCTCCTGATCCCGGCAGACAATGTCCACCTCACCACCATGCGGTCCCCGAAAATTTCTACGAAGGATTTTATAGCCCGCGTTTTTGAGAAATTGGCTGGCCTCGTTTTCTCCCCAACGACCAAGCGCCAAGTGCGCGGCTTCAGAGGAGGCCGGGGAGGCAATTGGCCACCGGAGAAAACGAGCGACGATGGATTGGACTCGGCCCATGGGATTTGAGTTTAGCAAGATGATCCGCGGTGGCATAGCCTTTGTGTCGGTCAAAACCATATTCGGGGTAAACGGTATGGCAATCCAGCATCAGGCGGTCCCGGGTGACCTTGGCAATCACACTCGCAGCGGCGATGGAGAGACTGCATCCATCTCCCCGCACCAAGGCGGTGTGAGGCACAGGCAATCCTTTCACAGGAAGGCCATCCACCAGGGCATGATCCACAGCAGGTAATTGGGCCACGGCCTTTGTCATGGCCACATAGGTCGCTGCCAAAATGTTTAATCGGTCGATCTCAGTATGTTCAAGGATCGCAACAGCCCACTCAATGCCGGGCTGATTTGTTAAAAACCGATAGAGTTGATTCCTACGGGCCGTGGTGAGTTTTTTGGAATCATCTAGTCCGGGAACAGGAAGGCGCTCCACGAAAATCACGGCAGCCGCCACAACGGGCCCAGCCAGAGGTCCCCGCCCGGCTTCATCAATACCTGCAATGCGTGAGATCCCTTGAAACCAAAGCGCCTCTTCATGAAGGAAGGAGCATTGAGATTCCATGGGGAGAGGTCGGGATGTCGATAGTGGCAAGGCAGGGAATGCTTCACGCCAACCAAAAACCTTGGTATGCAGAAAGCTCGCCTGTCAGTTACCAAAACTCAGGAAGCCCGATCGGAACGTTCTTTGACAGTCGTTGCCGATTTGCCTTTGCGGAAGCGGAGGTAGTTGAGCTTGGAACGGCGAACAGCACCCTGGCGGTCCACTTCGATCTTTGCGATGCGGGGGGAGTGAAGGGGGAACACACGTTCGACGCCTTCGCCATAACTCACACGACGAACCGTAAAATTTGAGTTCAAGCCCGTGCCCTTGCGTCCGATGACAATTCCGGCATAAACCTGAATCCGCTCTTTTTCGCCTTCGATCACGCGGGTGTGGACTTTGACAGTATCCCCAACCCGGAATTTCGGCAGGTCGGTCTTGATTTGTTCGGCTTGGATTTTGTCAATGATGCTCATATTCGGATAAAGTTGAATTGGTGACTATTCATGAAATCCAACGCGTCCGCAAGAACGATTCCTGACAAAACACATTATTGATCTCACCCTGGAAATTCTGTCTCTGCTGGAGGGGCCTGCTTGTCAGGACCGCGCTTTTTGCCGGACGGCGGCTCTGACAAGCAGAGCCCTCCAGGGGAGGTTTTTCTGCATGGGTGGGCTCACCTGCTTTTAATCGCACCGTATTATTGATCTCACGCGACTCACCAGCTATCACCGGAGGGCATGGAATACGGACCGAATCGCAAAGTGGCGGGAATTTTGGTGCCTGTGTTCTCTTTGCGCGGCACTGAGGACTTGGGAATTGGGGATACGGCCGCCCTTCGCGAATTTGTGAAGTGGGCGGCGAAACACGGGTTTGGCGCGGTCCAAATCCTTCCTGTGAATGAGACTGGCAATGATAACAGCCCATATAATGTGCTCAGCTCCATGGCATTAGATCCTTTAACCATTGCGACCTCGCCATCGGATCTCCCTGATTTGGAGGAGGCCATCTATCAGCAGATCCTTGAGGAACACCCGATTGATCCCAACCCGGATCGCGTAAATTATGTGTTGGTCAAGCCCCTGAAACAGGCCCTCATGGAGGCTGCCTATCGGTATTTTTCTGCCCGGCCGCCTCAAAGCGCAAGACGACGTGCTTTTCTGAAGTTTCAGAGAGATCAGGCCTTTTGGCTGGAGGATTATGCGCTTCATCGTGCGCTGATTGATTGGAATCACGGGGTCGAAGATTTTTCGCAATGGCTGCCCGGGCAACAGACACCGGCCGGAGCAAGGGATTGGATCAACGAACTTTCTGAAGACGATCGACAAGCGTTCCAGGATCGGGTGCGCTTCCGGGCTTATGTCCAGTGGGTGGCAAGAATGCAGTGGGAAGGGGTTCGGAAATTTTGTGAAAAGCTGGAGGTTTTACTTATTGGAGATGTGCCTGTGGGTGTGAGCATGCACAGCACGGACGTGTGGCAAAACCCGGCGGTTTTTGACCTCACACGTTCTTGCGGCGCCCCGCCGGAGAAGGTTTTTAAAGCCGATCCCTTTACCGAGACCTGGGGACAAAATTGGGGATTCCCGCTTTATGATTGGAAAGTCATGGCCGAAGATAATTTTGCGTGGTGGCGTCAGCGCCTTCGCTCGACCCTCGGGATTTTTCATCTCCTCCGGGTGGACCATGCGCTCGGGTTTTTTCGAATTTATAGTTTTCCATGGAAGCCCCAGGACAACGGGCGCTTCACCCTGCTCACACCTGAAGAAGCCGCGACGATCACCGGGGGTCCCCTTCCGGGATTTGTGGATTTTGATGATTCCAGCGAGGAGCATCGCGAGCATAATCGCCGTCATGGAGAAATGGTCTTTCAAATGTTTATTGAAGAGACGGGTCCGCACAAACTGCTGGCGGAAGATCTCGGGGAAGTGGCCCCTTATGTTCGGCCATCCCTCGCAAAACTGGAAGTTCCCGGCTTCAAAATCCCCCAATGGGAGAGAAACTGGGACCGGCTCCTGCCCGGCGTCGAGTATCCCCGCCTGAGCCTCGCGACCTTTGCCACGCATGATCACCCGCCCATCCGTTCGTTTTGGGAAGATCTGTTTGCCGAAACGCGGGACCCTGAGAAGCAAACGGCGGCCATCCACTCCCAATGGGAATTCATGGACTTCTGTGGCCAACCAGAGGTCTCCCTGCCCGCAGCGTTCACTCCTGAGATTCACAAAATTTTTCTGCGTGGCCTTTTTCTGAGCAACTCCTGGCTGGCGGTTCATATGATTAGTGACCTGCTCGGAAACACGGACCGTTTTAATACGCCGGGATCGGTGGATCGTGGGAATTGGACACAACGAATCCCATGCCCCATCGAGGACTTGGACACAAATTATGCGGAGCTGCTCCGCTTTGTAAAACCTGCGATTCGCGAGAGCGGGCGTTGATCAATAGGACTTGGCCCAGACCACGCGCTGACGGCTCGGGCGCCCGCTGAAGGGACAGGTTCCGGGCTCGGGATTTTCCTCAAAAGGAAGGCAACGAATGGTGACCTTAAGATCGTTCTTGATCTGCTCCTCCACCTCGGCGCTTCCATCCCAATGCGTCAAAGCAAAGCCGCCATGCAATTCGGGTTTCTGAGAATTTTGCGCCGTAAAAAACGCATAAAATTCTGCTTTGGTGTCAATGGGGCGGCGGTGCTCGGCAAGGAAAGCCTCCGCGCGGGCCAGAAGGGCCTCTTGGATTTCGGCAAGAAGGGGACTGACTGAGCTGACACATTCCGCTATGGGCAGGAAAGATTTGGATTTTGGAGGCTGGTCGCGACGGGCAAGCGCCACCGTACCCTGTTCCAAATCACGGGGACCAATTTCTATACGAATGGGAATGCCCTTCTTAATCCACTCCCAACTTTTCACGCCACCACCCAGATCGCGGGTGTCCACTTCGACTAGGATGGGAGCCCCGGCAAAGGACTGCTCACGGAGCTGGTTGGCAAGGGATTGCGCCGCTTCGAGCACGTCCTCGCGGGTTTCTTCTTTGGGAGTGATTGGCAGAATGACCACATGCGCTGGTGCGATTTTTGGAGGAAGGATGATTCCATCATCATCGCCATGGGCCATGATAAGTGTGCCAATCATCCTCGTGCTCACGCCCCAGCTGGTGGTCCAGGCGTGCTCGACGGATCCTTCGCGGGATTGGAATTTGATGTCAGACGCTTTGGCAAAGTTTTGACCCAAAAAGTGGGATGTTCCGGCCTGAATCGCTTTGCGATCTTGCACGATGGCCTCAATACAATACGTCCTGACAGCCCCCGGAAACCGCTCGCTTTCGCTTTTTTCACCAACAACCACCGGCAAGGCCAAAAATTCCCGGGCAAATGTTTCATAGACCCGGAGCATTTTCATGGTCTCCACTTCCGCCTCCTCCCGTGTTTCATGGGCAGTGTGACCCTCCTGCCACAAAAACTCGGCTGTTCTTAAAAACAAGCGGGGCCGCATTTCCCAGCGAACGACATTGGCCCACTGATTGAGCAAGATGGGCAGGTCCCTCCACGATTTCACCCACCTCGCATAGGCGGCACCAATAATTGTTTCGGAAGTAGGACGGACCACCAGCGGCTCCGCCAACTCGCCGGCAGGCACAAGTTTGCCATCCCGCATCTCAAGACGATGATGGGTCACAACCGCACACTCCTTGGCAAAGCCTTCCACATGGGCCGCTTCCTTTTCCAGGTAGCTTAGCGGAATAAAGAGCGGAAAATACGCATTGCGGTGTCCGGTCGCCTTAAACATTTTGTCGAGCACCGCCTGCATGTTTTCCCAAATGGCATAGCCCCATGGCTTGATCACCATACACCCGCGCACCTCGGAGTTTTCAGCCAGATCCGCTGCGCGGATGACTTGTTGATACCACTCCGGGAAATCCTCGGATCGCGTGGGGGTGATGGCCGTTTGGTTTTTCATGACATTAAAAAAGGAAGGTTAGTATGAGCTTGAGGTGGTTCTCGTGCAAGAAGGGACCTAAAGGACCGAAGTTTCGCGGGCAAGTTTTTAGGTCCCTTTGGTCCTTTAGGGCCCTTTTTCTGTTTTCAAGGCCACCCCGGAAATCAACCTCAGAGCCTCCAAATATTTCTCCGAGGTCTTTTCCACGACCTCCTCGGGCAACTTCGGGGCAGGCGGTGTTTTGTCCCAATCCAGACCTGCCAAATAATCCCGAAGATATTGTTTATCAAAGCTCGGAGGGTTCGAGCCGACTTGGTACTGATCGGCTGGCCAGAAGCGCGAGGAGTCGGGGGTCAGACACTCGTCAATGAGAACCAACTCATCTCCACAAAGTCCAAACTCAAATTTGGTGTCAGCGACAATAATCCCCTGCGTGGCTGCCCAGGCCCGGCCGTGTTCATAAAGATCAATCGAGGCCTTCCGGATTTCCAAAGCAAGGTCATCGCCCACAAGAGCCCGGCATTGCCGCCATGTGATATTTTCATCGTGGCCGGTCTCAGCTTTCCGGGCCGGGGTAAAAATCGTTTCAGGAAGACGCTCGGCTTGTTGAAGGCCGGGAGGAAGATCATGGCCGCAAGCGCTCCCGGTGGCTCGATATTCTTCGAAGGCCGAGCCCGCAAGATACCCGCGAACCACGCACTCCACAGGCAACGGAACACACTTTTTAACCAAC
>Ga0209181_10007359_pt1 | contig 15111 bp, 12 predicted proteins | sample MAT05_FD_187208 | JGI IMG/M metagenome (GOLD analysis project Ga0209181, IMG submission 187208) | Freshwater microbial communities from Lake Fryxell liftoff mats and glacier meltwater in Antarctica - MAT-05 (SPAdes) (version 2) | ecosystem: Environmental > Aquatic > Freshwater > Ice > Liftoff... | reverse complement strand
CCGGTCGGGCGTTATTTCCTCAACACCCTGGTGATGGCGGTGGCGATTGCCCTGCTCCAGATCGCCCTCGCGCTCCCCGCGGGCTACGCCCTCGCCAAGCTCCATTTCGTGGGGCGAAGCCGGGCCTTTGCGCTGATCCTCGCCTGTCTCCTCGTGCCGGCTCAGGTCACCTTCGTCCCGGTGTTCACGCTGCTCGGCACGCTCGGCCTCGTCAACACCTTCGCCGCGCTCATCCTCCCCTTCGGCGTGAGCGCGCTCGGCACCTTCCTCGTGCGCCAGGCGCTCCTCTCGGTACCGGACGAGATCATCGAGGCCGCGCGGATGGATGGGGCGAGCGAGCTCCGGATCATCTACGGGCTGCTCGCGCCGATGATCCGGCCGACCCTGGCCGCGCTCTTTCTCTTCAGCTTCGTCTTTCATTACAACGATTACTTCTGGCCGCTGGTAATGACCACGGACGACGATGTCCGCACCCTCCCTCTCGCCGTGGCGCTCCTCCGCGAACAAGGCACCGGGGTGCGCTGGCACATCGTCATGGCGGGCAACGTGATCTTGAGCCTCCCGGTGCTCGCCGTGTTCGCGGTGGCCCAGCGCCATATCCTCCGCGCGGTCACCGCCCGCGTTTGAAGCTTCGAACCGAAGAAGGACGACGTTCATGAGAATGGTTTTGACGGGCTGCGCGAGTGGGATCGGACGCCACCTCGCCGGCGCGCTCGCCCGCAAAGGACACCGCCTGATCGCCACCGACCTCGACGAGGTCGCCCTCGCCGGCGCGGCCGAGCACGAGGGCTGGAGCGCGGCGAGCGTCATCCGCCAAAAGCTCGACGTCCGCAGCGAAGCCGAGTGGGAAACCGTGATGGAAGCGGCCGAGTCCGAGCTCGGCGGCATCGACGTGCTCTTCAACATCGCCGGCTTCCTCAACGCAGCTTACGTGACCGACTTCACCCAGCGGGACCTCGATATCCACCTCGACGTCAACGCCAAGGGCACGATGCTCGGCACCCGCGCGGCGGCCCGGCGGATGGTCAAGGCCGGCGTGGGGCACATCGTCAACATCGGATCCCTCGCGTCCCTCGCGCCGATCCCGGGGCTGTCGCTCTACAGCGCCTCCAAGTTCGCGGTCCGCGGCTTCACCCTCGCGGCGGCGACGGAGCTCCGCCCGCGCGGGGTCGCGGTCACGCTGATCATGCCCGACGCGGTGGCGACTCCGATGCTCGACAAGCAGCTCGATCGCGAGGAGGCGGCGCTCACCTTCTCCGGCTCCAGACCCTTGACGGTGGCGGACATCGCCCGGGTGGTCCTCGAACACGTGCTCCCCGAAAGGCCGCTCGAGGTGACGATTCCGCAGGGGCGGGGCCTGCTCGCGCGCGCCGCCAACACCGCGCCCCACCTGGCCAGGGTCCTGGCGCCGATGCTCCTGAAGAAGGGGAAGAAGCGGCAAGAAGAGATCCTGCGCGGCACCGGCAAGCGCTGAGGGCGTCGCATGGCCCGCATTCTCCAGTCCCTCGTCGAGGCCCCGCGGCCCTGCTCGTACCTCGACTTGCAGGCAGCGTCGCTGGAGCACCGCCTGCAAGTCGAGGTCACCCCACGCGAGATAGACTCGCTCCTGGAGCACGGGTGGCGTCATTTCGGCCCCGACTGGTTCCGGCCAGCGTGCGACGGGTGCGGTTCGTGCGTCCCGACCCGGATCCTCGCGGGCGAGTTCACCCCGAGCCGGAGCCAGCGGCGCGCTCTCCGCAACTGCGGTGAGCTCCGCGCCGTCATCGGCCGCCCGCGCGTGGACGAGGCCCGCCTCGCCCTCTATGCGGCGTGGCACGAAGATCGCGAGCGAGCACGCGAGTGGTCCCCCGGGGAGCTCGACGCCGAGGACTACGCGATGCAGTTCGCCTTCCCCGGCCCCGCGTCGCGCGAGATTGCCTATCACGACGACGCGGCCGGCGGTCGCCTCGTGGCCATCGGGATCTGCGACGAGACGCCGCGGGCCTGGAGCGCCATCTACTGCTTCTACGATCCGGCGTACGCGCGGCTCTCGCCGGGGATCGGCAACGTGCTCTTCCTGACCACGCTGGCGCGGTCCCAGGGCAAGCCGTACGTGCACCTCGGCTATCGTGTCTCCGCGTGCCCTTCGCTGCGCTACAAGGCGGCGTTCCACCCGCAAGAGGTGCTGATCGGGCGGCCGGGCGACGAGGAAGAGCCGGTGTGGCAGCGCGCCGCGCCGGGCGCTCTCTGAGGAGAGGGCTTAACGCGGCTGCGCGCCGCGCCCCGTCCTACCGCAACGCCTCTTCGGTACTGCCGGCGACGACGGCCTCATCGTGCCAGCCATGCAGCACCGCGAGGTCCGCGCAGGCGCCGATCTGCGCCTCCTGCTCGGCCGTGATCGCGAGGCTGCGCCGCGCGAGGAGCCGGCGCAGCGCCGAACGCGCCTCGTCGAGCTGACCGTCGAGCTTGCCTGCTTCCTTCACGGCCTCGACGCTCGCGAAGCCGCGGCGCTGGAGCAGGTTGCGCAGCGTCGCCTCGTGGGCCGCGTCGCGGTCGTAGAGCGCCTCGATGGGGACGGGGTTCTGGAGCACGCCGGGCGCGGTGAGCTCCTGACCGGGCGTCACCAAACGCATCTTGCCGCCGGGCTCGTGGACCTCGACCCGGCGCGGGCCGACGAGTCGCACGACCCACACGAAGCGCGTGCCTCGCGTCAACAGGTCGTGAATGCGGTCCCGCAAATCGTCCTCGTCTTGCCCGGTGTCCGCATACTCCACCGCGAGCGGGGGAACGCCCTTGACCCAGCCGGGCGCGTCGGGAACGTTGCCGACGGCGATGTCGGGCGCGCGCAGCATCTTGGGCTGCGGCGAGAAGCCGGTGTCGACACCGGCGGAATCGACGGCCGGATCGGTCTCGAGGGCCGACGCACCGACGAGGTTGGCGCGGCTGCCGCGCCCGCCCGTCGGCATGCACAGGAGCGGATGGCCGTCCGAGAGCTCGTAGCGGCTGCCCGCCTGGATCTGGTCGGCGTGGAAGGGACCGTCGGACAGGAGCTTGGTCGCGCGGGTCATCGCCGCGGAGCGTAGCACGCGCGCCCGGGGAATATACGCGTTAGCCGTGTCGAGCGGACGAGCGGCTTCTTCGGCGGGCCGGAGGCGCCCGAACTCGCGCGCAGGAGCGCGCTCAAACAACGGGCGCCTCCGACCCTTCTCCGAAGCCGCTCGTCCGCTCTCCTGGCTGCGCTGCTTCCTTTTGCCCCACGTTCTTGTTGCAATTATGAGCGGTTAACGTCGATGCTCCCGGGGGCTGCGCGGCTCCTTGCGATCGAGGGCTCAGGCTAGCTGCGGCGCCGCGCGTCGTGTGCTGGAAAGTCAGAAATTATGTAGATCGAGAAACCGCACCCGTGGCATCCTTCGCGCATGACATCTCCGAAGAAGGTTCCTCAGCCCGCCACGCAACCTGAGGAAGCCGACGCCAAGAAGGCCTTCACCACCGTGCAGCCGCTCGCGCTCGCGCTCGCGAAGGACAAGATCATCTCCCCGAACACCACCGTGGACGCGGCGATCATCGCCGCGCTCGCCGTCGGCCGCAAAGCCAATGCGGCTCCGCTCCGCGCGCGGTTCGAAGGCCTTCCCAAAAAGGAGTTCGACCTCGCACACCTCGATGATCTGGAGCTACTCGGGCGCTCTTGCTGGTACGCGTTGACCCAGCTCCAGGCGGCGAACGCGCAGAGCACCGAGGCGAAGCTGCCGGTGGCTCTGGTCGAGAAAGCGACCACGATGCGGACGCGGATGATCAAGCTGCTGGCGTACCTCTACGAGCCGGAGAGTAAGGTCGGCAAGGAGGTGGCCGATATTCGCCTCGACGTGGGCTACCGTGATCTGGCGCGGGATCTCGGGCGCCTCTCGGTCGTCTACCTGGCAGAGCACGACGACATCAAGGACGACAAGAAGCACTTCCGCGCGACGGACGCGGAGGGCGCGGCGAAGCTGTCACAGGACATCCTCGACGAGCTGGGTGCGGCGAGGAGCGCCGAGCAGAAGCACTGGATCGAGATGGTGGCGCGGACGTGGACGCTGCTCAAGACAGCGTATGACGACGTGGCGGCGACGGGGGAGTGGCTGCTGCGGAACGAGGGGGGCGGGGAGATGTTCGTTTCGCTGGTCACCGCGGGGCGGGCGGCTCGGTCGAAGTCCAAGAAGGCGAAGGCTGAGGCCGAGGTCGAGAGCCCCGCGGCGGCGCCGGAGGCGGCCACGGACGACGAGAAGCCGTGAGCGTGGCAGGGTAAGGGGTAAGGCGAGCCCTCCGGGGTGCTTCGAGGGGCAAAGGAGGGCTAACGGGAGCCCTCCGGGACGCTCGGAGGGACGCCGGAGGGGTAAGGCGAGCTCTCCGGCGGTGGCCAGGCGGCTGCCGTGGGCCAAGGCGAGCCCTGCGGCAAGCTGCGACGACCGCCGGAGGGGAAACGCGAGCCCCACGGCGCCGCAACCACTGTCAGAGAAGTGCCCGCGACATTGGGGCAGCAGAATGTCGGGAATAACATAATATATGTTGCGGACCAGCAATTGATTTCACAAATTATAGCCACAGCCTCGAAATAAAAATATTGGAATGACGCGACATTCTACAACTCGGAAAAAACCATGCCAGCAGCTGCGATTGGACTGCCACGTCGGGCGGGAGGCGCCGAGACGGGCAGAGCTGAAAATTCTGGCGTCTGGCATGCCACCGCAGTCCCGGGTCCCCAGCTATGAAATTTTTCCATACAGTTTCCCGGGGCGTGTGGGCGTCCTCCGCAGGATCCAACGGCACCGTTGCAGTTTACGCGCGCCGGAGGTATCGTCTTCACGGTTTTTCCGCCTTAGCGCCCCCAAGTCCCCACGAACTGCCACCGAGAGGTGAAATGCGATGGATCAAGCCTTGACTCAAGACGAACGGCTTATTGCGAGGGTGCTGTTCGTCAACCAATTGCTTAAAGCGAACAGCCAAGCATTCCAACAGTTCTTTTGGGCCGTGATGCGGGCCAAGTACAGTCAAAATTTCATCGATATTAGACCGCAAGGTCTGTTCGGAGACGGTGGCAACGACGGCTACTTGCCCGCCGACGGGCACTACTTCCAAGTCTACGGCCCTGTTGACCCTCAAGAAAAAGTAACGGAAGCAGCAAAGAAACTGACAGATGATTTCGAGAAATTAAAAACCTCATGGAACCAAATTACAACAATTCAGGCTTACTCCTTCGTCTTCAATGATAAGTACGAAGGGACGTTCGTGAAAATTGCCCAGGCACTGAGCGAGATTGAGAAGGCGAATCCGACAGTCAGATGCCGGCCGTTTACCGCCGCTCACCTCGAAAATATCTTCATCAATCTACCGGCAGATGGCGTTCGCAGCGTCCTCGGGATGCTCTTGCCCGATCCCGCGAAAATCATCAGGGTAGACTACGGTGTGCTGAAGGAGGTCATCACCCACATTATGTCCTCCCCATCGAAGGCGGCCCCAACCCGGTTCGGCGAACTTCCCGAACTGGGCGAGAAGATCCGGCTCAACAACCTCTGCAGCGCTTGGGCCGACTTAATCCGTAAGGGGGCAAGGCAGTCGGGACACGTAGATAATTATTTTTCCAAGAACTCGACGTTCATGCGGCAGGCGCTTCGTGATCATCTTGTGGAGCTCTATCGACAGGTCAGGGACGCCGGGCGTTCCATTTTAGTGCTCCCGGACGGGATCAACCGAGAGGATCTCATCTTTGAGAACTTCCGCCAAGCGCTGCTTCCCATGAACGCAACCGTTGCCGCGGAAGCAGCCGTTGAAGTTCTCGTCGGCTACTATTTTGAGACATGCGACGTCTTTGATCCGCATGCAGACAAGGATTCTCCAAATGCTTCTGCCTGACAAGCACGTTAAAATTGGGGAGTCAATCCTTGGATTGGCAGCGTTGGTCATGGCCAGCCTAGAGAAGCCGCTGGCATTCGACAATCTGATGGCCGTCCTCGTTACAAAATTTGAGACGCCGAAATGGCCAGCGTACCATAATACAGAGACCGTGTCTTTAGCCCTCTGCTTTCTTTACTCTGCTGGACTCGTTGACGTTACGCCGGAAGGAGAGTTATACCGATGCGGTTGATCGCATTGAGCGCGAACCAGCCCTCATTCAAGAGCATAGCTTTCAACCGGACAGGCCTCACGCTCGTCGTCGGTCGGCATCGCGCAGCCAAGAAAACTGACTTGAAGAAGACCTACAACGGGGTGGGGAAGTCGCTCATCGTCGCCTTAGTCAGCTACTGCCTGGGATCGAACAAGAACGAACAGTTCGACACCCACCTCCCGAGATGGGCATTCACCCTCGCCTTCGAGCATGATGAAAAACTGCATCGGGTCACTCGAACGACCGGTGAAGCGAAATTACTATTTGACGATGAGGAGATCAGCCTTTCCAAGTACAAGGAGCGCTTGGACGAGCTTGGGATCTTTTCTATGCCTATCGAGGGCATCCCCTACCTGACGTTCCGGTCGGTTCTCTCGTTCTTTCTGCGACCGAAGAACGGTTCTTATATCCGCTACGATCGGCCGCAGCCGGAGTGGAAGGAGTACCAGTCCGTCCTCTGCCAAAGCTTTCTGCTCGGCCTCGACTACCACCGAGCCGTCCAGAAGCATGATCAGAAGAAGCGGCTCGACGAGCAATTGGGGTTGGCGGACCGCTACAAGAAAGATAAGGAACTCCGGGAGTTTTACCTCGGCGAAAAGAACGCTGAAGTTGAACTGCTTGAACTCGAAACCGAGATCAGACAGCTGGAAGACGACCTCACCGCTTTCCGCGTCGCCGAAAATTACGCAGAGCGACAACAGAAGGCCGACGGCCTCCATCATCAATTGTTCGAACTGGCCAACGAGATCGTCATCCATAAGAATTTGTTCGCGGACCTCAAACTGGCCCTCAAGGTCAAGCCGGACGTCTCCCCAGCTCAGGTGATAGACGTTTACCGGGAGGCTTCAGTCGCTCTCCCTGCTCTTGTGGTCAAACGGCTTGAAGACGTCCAGACGTTCCATCGCCGCCTGCATGAGAACCGAAGCCAACGACTGAACAAAGAGATCGCAGCCACCGAGCAGAAGATTGGGGAACTGACCCAACGTTCCGAGCGATTGCGGATGGAACTCGACGCAGAACTCCAGTTCCTTAATGCCCACCGCGCGCTGGACGAGTATGCCGCAAACAACGCGCATCTGTCCGATCTGCGAGGCCGAGAGCGCCGGATCAAGGATTACTTGCAACTTGTGTCGCAGTACACCGAGGAGGCGCAGAAGGTCAGGGCCGAGATGGCACAAGCGACGGTAGAGGCGAACCAACACATTCGGTCGACCCGCCCTCATCTCGACCTGCTGATGGAGAAGTTCCGCGAGTACTCCAAGGAACTGTACGGCTCCGTCCCCGCCGGGCTCACGGTGAAGAATAACGACGGGGAGAATCAGTGCCGCTACGACATCGAAGCCCATATTCAGAATGACGCGGCCGACGGGATCAACCAAGGAAAAATCTTCTGCTACGATTTCCTGTTGTTAAGTCTTCGCCAACGGCACAACATGGAGTTCCTGTTTCACGACAACCGACTCTACGCGGACATGGACAAGCACCAGCGGTACTCCCTATTTCGGCTCGCGGACCGCGTCAGTCGAGAGATGGACATTCAGTACATTGCGACTGTCAACGAGGATGTCATCGATTCAATACGGGAGATTGCAGAGAACGACTTCCAGCGTCTCTTCGTTGATCCGGTCGTGCTGGAACTGACGGATGAGCCGGGTGGCAGCGGTAAACTCCTCGGTATCCAGATCGACATGAAGTACGACGACTGACGGAGACGTACGAGGTGATGTTGCTGCCATCGCTGGGTAGGGCGTCTTTGCGGCCGAACCTTCACTGCACCTGAGGGGCTGCCCTGCAACTCAAGGGATCGGTGGACCGTTGGAACAGCCTGCCGAAGATGTAACCTGGCCATGCAGAAGCGACGAACGAACTTAACGCTCGGACTCGACCGCGAACGGACTCCGCCTCGTCCAGGAGATCCCTGTTGGTGTGGGTCCGGTGTTGCGGGCCTTGCTGTGATGAACGGTGCAGCGCGGCGATGTAACAAGACAATTCACCCGACAGGCGCACCGCGCCGCGCATGTCCCCGCTATTGATTGCCAAATTGTTAAACCCGCTCAGCGCGGTAGCGTGACCACCCCTTTGACATTGGACGCGATATCCCACCCCAGCCAGCCGTCATGGAGCGCAGGATCCACATAGAGCCGCCGCGCCTCCTCCTTCGGCCCCAGTGAGCGATCCTCGATCACCACCCAATCATGGTCCCCCCACCCGCGAAGAGGCACCTTCTGCCCGAACAGGCGAGCCTTGTCGCTGTGGACCACGAACACCCGCGCATCGATATGCGCCCCCTTCACCGCGCGCTCGAAGATCCGCGCAAACAGCTCCGCGTACTCGATGCAATTGGCTTCCCGCGGCGTGGTCGTGAAGCTCTTGCTCGTCGGGTGCGACAGCCCGAAATGGAGAAACCTGTCCGTCGCCGAGAGCGAGAACTCCAGCGCTGCATCGACGCTCTCGGGCTTCGATCGGTCGAGCGCGCTCTCGATCAGGCGCCCGAGGTCCTCATCGAGGTTGGCCTGCGAGCGCCGGACGGCGTGCGGGCCTTGCAGCTCGACGGCGTAATGAGGGAGCACCGCTCCCGCGGCGACGGCGACGAGGAGCAGGGCCGCGCAGATCCAGAAGAAGCGGACGGGGCCTCGCATGAGGGGATCGTTCCCCCCGCGCCTCGGGGAGTCAAATAAACGGCCAGTCTGTGGCTACTCGAGGCGGCCGAGGGCGCGAAAGCGCTCCTTCAGATCCGTGTAGAGGTCGCGGTATACCGCGTGGATCTCGCGATAGCGCGACGCCGCGGCCGGCTCGGGGGGGAGGCGCGCGGTGACGTGGACGAGCGCGTCGGCGGCCTCTTCCACCGAGGCAAAGAGCCCCGCGGCGACGCCGCCGAGCAGCGCGGCGCCGAAGGCCGGGCCCTCGGTCGAGGTGGTGACGGCGACGGGCGTATCGAAGACGTCGGCCATCATCTGTCGCCAGAAGGGGCTGCGCGCGCCGCCGCCGGTGAGCCGGATCTCGGCCGCGGCGCCGGGGTGCGTCTCGCGGAGGAGATCCAGCGAGTCAGCGAGGCCGAACGTGATGCCTTCGATCACCGCGCGTGAAATATCGGCCTTGGTGGTGCGCGCGGTGAGGCCGATGAGCGCACCCCGGGCGGCGGCGTCGTTGTGCGGAGTGCGCTCGCCCATCAGGTACGGGAGAAAGATCACGCCGCCTGCGCCGGGGCGCGCCGTGCTCGCGGTGTCGGTGATGATCTCGTAAGGGTCGACCTGCTGGAGCTCGGCGGCCAACCGCTCTCCGTCGCCAAGCACGTCACGATACCAGCGCAGCGCGCCGCCGGCCGAGAGCATGACGCCCATCGCGTAGTGCTGCCCGGGGACAGCGTGGCAGAAGGCATGGAGTCGCATCTGCTCTCCCACGGCATAGGCGCTGGTGTGGGCCAGGACGACTCCGCTCGTGCCCACCGAGGCCATGGCGCGGCCCTTTCGGACGACGCCGAGGCCGACGGCTCCAGCCGCGTTGTCGGCGGCGCCGCGGGCCACCGGGATGCCGCCGGGGAGGCCCGTCGCCAGGGCCATATCCGGCGTGAGACGACCAAGGCACGCCGAGGACTCCCCCACGTCCGGGAAGAGCGAAGGAGAGAGCTCGAAGGCGTTGAGCATGGTCGCGCTCCACCGGCGCGCGCCCGGATCGAACACCAGCGTCCCCGAAGCATCACTCACGTCCGCGCCGAGCTCGCCGGTGAGGCGGTGATTGATGAAGTCCTTGGGCATCAACACCGCGCGAACACGGGCCCAGACCTCGGGCTCGTGCTTGCGGACCCAGAGGAGCTTTGGCAACGTGAAGCCCTCGAGCGCGCGGTTGCCCACCGCTCGTCGCAACCCTTCATCACCTACCGTGGCGCGGATCTCGTCGCACTCGGCGGTGGTGCGGGTGTCGCACCAGAGAATGGCCGGGCGAACAGGCTCGTTCGCCTCGTCGAGGAGCACGGCCGAGTGCATCTGCCCGGTGACGCCGATCGAGCGGATCGAGGCCTTGCGAGGGCCCACCTCGCGCACGAGATCGCGGAGCGCGAGGACGGCGGCGCCCTCGAAATCCGCGCACTCCTGCTCTGCCCAGCCGGGCCGCGGCGTGGAGAGAGGATAGCTGTGCGAAGCCTGCGCGACGACCTGGCCGCGATCGCGGTCAATGGCGATCGCCTTGAGGCCGCTCGTCCCGATATCGAGCCCGACGAGGAGATCCATGGCGCTCACCAGACGATCTGGAGCTTCATGGCCGCCGCGCCCCGCTTCATCAGATCGAGCCCGCGGGGCAGCTCTTCGATCGGCATCGCCTCGTGAATCAGCTTCTCCACCTTCACCACCCCATGCTCCATGAGCTTGAAGGCGCGGTCGTAGGTGCGACGGATGGCGAAGCTGCCGATGATCTCGAGATCACGCCGGTAGATATCGAAGGGCGAGATCTCCACCTTGTCGTGCGGTCCGCAGACGCCAAAGAGAAGGTATTTGCCGCCGGGCTTCACGTACTTGAGCGAATCCCCCAGCACCCGGGCGACGCCGGTGGCGTCGATGACCACGTCGAACCCGTAGCGGGCAATCCGGCGGAGCTTCTCTTCCAGGGCGTTGTCGGCGATCACCGTGTCGCTCGCGCCGTGCTGGCGGGCCAGGTCGAGCTTGGACTCCATGACATCGACCACGGTGATCGAGGCGGCGCCGTTGGCGCGGCAAGCCTGGATGTGGAGCTGGCCAATCGGCCCAGCGCCGAGGATCAGCACCTCGGAGCCGAGGTCTACCCGGGCGCGATCCTGGCCGAAGACGACGCAGGCGAGCGGCTCGCAGAAGGCCGCGGCGCTGAACGAGACGTGGGCAAAGCGATAGCAGTTCTTCGCGGGGACCTTGACGTACTCGGCGAACCCGCCGTCGCGCGTGACGCCGACAGCGTTCCACTTCAAGCAGTGGTTCTGCCGGTTGATCATGCAAAAATGGCACTCTTCGCAGGTCACCGTCGGATCGACCATCACCCGATCGCCGGGGGCAAGATCGGTGACCTCGTCCCCGATGGCGACGACCTCTCCCGCGAGCTCGTGCCCGGGGATGAGCGGGAAGGTCGGGAAGAAGTCCCCTTCCCAGATGTGAACGTCGGTCCCGCAAATGCCGCACGCTTTCGAGCGCACGAGCACGTCCTTCGGCCCCAAGACGGGCTCGGGGACGTCGGCGCGGACGGTGATCTTCTTCACGGCCTCGAGGACAGCAGCTTTCATGCGCCGTCGCATACGATCGGGGGCGGGCCGCGTCGAGATCTTGTCCAGTGGACGGGGGGCTCTCGGGAGGCTCCGGGTCTGTGTCAGGCGCCGGGGAACATGATCGACGTCACAAATGACGCCCCCTACCTGGCGTCGGTGCTAGCGTACGCCGGATCACTGGGGTGGCCGGGAGAGGGCGCGAGATGCAAGCAGGGGCGTTGATTGCGGGCAAGTACCTACTCAAAAGGATCATCGGCAAGGGCGCGATGGGCGTGGTCTGGGAAGCGATCCACGAGGGCACGTCGCGGCCGGTCGCGGTCAAGCTGATCTTGGAGCCCACCGACGAGCTCCGTCACCGCCTCGACCGTGAAGCGCGAGCGTATGGAGCGCTTCGTCACCGCAACATCGTCGAGATCCTCGATGTCGGCCAGACCGATGACGGCGATCCGTTCCTGGTGATGCAGCTCCTCACGGGGGAGACGCTCGCGGATCGTCTCACACGGCAGCGCCGCCTGGGGATCCCGGAGGCGACGCGCATCGCCCGCGACGTAGCGCGCGGGCTCGCCGCGGCGCATGCGGCGAGCATCATTCACCGCGATCTCAAGCCGGCGAATATCTTCCTGCACGATGAGCAGGACGACGAACCCGCGGTCGTCAAGGTCGTCGACTTCGGAGTGAGCAAGAACCTCTTGAGCTCCGATGGGCTCTCCACGGTGGCTGGCGGGATGGTCGGCTCTCCCGCGTACGCGAGCCCGGAGCAAGCGGCGGGGGGCACCCGCGGGCCTGTCGATCACCGCGCTGACGTGTGGTCGCTTGGCGTGGTGCTCTTCGAGATGCTCACGGGCGTGCGCCCCTTGCAGGGAGACGCCATCACGATCCTCCCGCAGATCATGACAGCGGAGATCCCGCTGGTGACGTCGTTCGTGCGGTCGATCGATCCCAAGCTCGCCGCGCTCGTGGCGCGCTGCCTCGAGCGCGACCTCACCAAGCGAGTCGCCTCCGCGGCCGACCTCGCGCTGCTGCTCAACGGCTACGCGACAGCGAATCAAGGAGCGGTCGCTGCGCCGCTGAGCCAGTCGGGCCCGGGATGGAACACCCCGGCTGCGCCGCCCTCGCGGAGCGACGCGGCCATCCTCGCTTCGCCGCGCGCCCCGTTCGCCTTGGCCGCCTCGGCGCCGGAGCGAGAGCCCCCGGCGGCCGTGATCGCCTCGCCTCGCGCCGCGTTTGCTTCGATCTCGGAGCGGGATCCCTCGGCGCGCTCGCCCCGCCCACAAGGCGGCTTGCTCGCGGCGGGGCCGACGATGCCTGGCGCGGGCGACGAGGACGGCGACGAGCAGGCGACAGCGAAGCTCTCGCCCCACATGTTGCAAGCGCTCCGGCCGGCCGCGCAGCCAGCGGCAGCGCCGCAAATGTCGCCCCGCGCGGGCAGGACGGTGCCGATGCAGAGCGACGCGGCGTTGCCGCCTTACCGGGCGCCGATGCCGAGTCAGCAGGAGGTCCCGCCGCCGCCGTCGAGCTTCAAGACAACGCTGCCGCTGCAAGACAATCCGATGTTCGGCAGCGAGTCGAACTGGCCGGCGCAGACGCCGATGACAGCGAAGCTGGATCCGAGCGCTCCTTGGAGCCCCCAGCAACCATCGGTGACGGAAGGAGGGACAGTACGGATCTCGCCAGAAGAGCTGGACAGTATCAAGCGCGCAGGCGCGGCGACGTCGCCTCAGGCGCCGCTCCCCGCGCCGCCTGCGCCGGGACAGGGGCTCTCGTCGGTGTCGGCGACGTCCTCGTTTATCCAGCAAAACGGCGGGGATCCCACGAGCGCCAGCCAGGCGGCGGCGCTGGCGAAGCAGAAGAAGCAGCGGCGGACACCGCTGCTCGTGGCGGGCTCCGTCGTGGGGGTGGCGCTGGCGATCGCGGCGGTGGTGGTGGTTCGCTCGAAGAGCGGCGAGGAGCCGGAGCCGGCCAAGATTGAAGCGGCGGCGACGACGAGCACCAGTGTCGCGCCGGTCGTTTCGGCAGCGGCGCCAAGCGCGGTGGCGATCGAGAGTGCGGCGCCGGTTGCCGTCGCACCCCCGACTGCGGAGCCGGTCGTGATTGCGGAGCCGCCCGTGATTGCACCGCCTCCGCCGGAGCCGGTGAAACAACCCCCCGGCTCGAATGTGCTTCACCCAGTCGTGAAGCAACCGACCAACGGCACGCCCGTGAAGTCTGGGAAGACGAACTCCAAGCTCCCCGGTTTTCTGTCCAAGAAAGCCAACCCGACGGGGATCTGAGCTGAAAGCGCCCTCCGCGCGTTACGCTCGCTGCCGCCTGCTCCGCCGCCGCTCGCTGAGAACGAGCGCGGCGAGCGCGGCGAGCGCGATCGGCAAAGGCGCCCCACTCGGATTGCTGACCGTACACGCGCCGCAGCCGCGGGGGCGTTCGACGGGAGGCACGGGCGGAGTTGGCTCCTGGGCTGCGGGCGTCAGAGACAGGAGTGGCACAGCGAGCTTGTAAACGTGCCCTTCTTCGGCCTTCACGTCGGCGTGAAACGGCTGTAGCCCGGGGGATGAAACATCCACCGAGCGCGAGCCCGGGTTCACCTCGACCCCTTCTAGGGGCATTTCGAGGATGGCTCCATCAATGGACACCGTCGCCGGGGTGTCGCGGGGCAGGTGCAGGATGATGCGCGGGATCTTCGGCCCGAGCTCGGTGAGCGCTTGCTCTGCTTGTCCCACGGACTCGGGGAGCTTATCGAGCTTCGCCTGGTTCAGGGCCTCGGTGTAAATCGCCTTGGCCACCACCAGATGGCCGAGCTTTTCTTCGGCGAACCCCTTCCAGAGGAAGGGCTCCGGGTGCGGATCGAGCCGGATCGCTTCGGTGAATTTCGCGGAGGCTTCGTTCCATTTTTCGCCGTCGACGAACTTCTTCCCGTCGCGCATCAGCAGGTTCCAGCGCAGCTTTTCCTTCTGTGAGAGCGCAGTGCGCCCAGGAGGATGGCTCTCGTCCGCCGCGGCGAAGCACGGAGCGGCGACGAGGACGGCGATGGACACGACGGCAGCGAGACGATGGATGAAAACCATGGGCACCCCGGCTGCCCTGTACCGCAGACCGGGGAGACCATCAAGATCGTTGGGACGGCAGGCGTTCAGGTTTCCCGTCGCGGGCAAACGTCATCGAATTGACGCCGACGAGTCTTTGTGGTGTTTCGACTTGAGTCTCGCGTAAAGCCGGGCTCCACTAGGAGCACCCGCAGCAAGAATCAGGGGGAAGAGGCGCCATGATCATTCGAGGATGGACGACGGTCGCTCGCCGGGGGAGCGCGATGGCGGCGCTGATGTGCGCAATCAGCGCAGGGTTGGCCACCGAGAGCGCGAGCGCGCAACCCGCGGCGGCGGCGCCGGCTGGGTCGCAAGTCAACGCCGATGCGCAGCAGCTCTTCAGCGACGGCCAGACGGCGACGAAGCTGCTCCAGTGGGACAAGGCACGCACGTTTTTTCAAGGCGCGTGGCGCATTCAACAGCACTGGAAGATCGCGGCGAGCCTCGGTCGGGCCGAGCTCAAAGTCGGGCGGATGCGCGAGGCCGCGGAGCACTTGTCGTTCGCTCTGCGCGAGGTGCCCCCGGGGGCGCTGGCGCCGGCTGATTTGAAGCCGGTGGAGGAGATGCTGGCGCAGGCGCGGGCAAAGGTGGGGGCGGTGAAGGTGACCGGGGCGCCGGACGGGGCCGAGGTGGCGGTGGATGGAGTGGTGGTGGGGAAGGCGCCGCTGAAGGGGGAGGTGTTTTTGGAT
>Ga0209181_10007358_pt1 | contig 15112 bp, 9 predicted proteins | sample MAT05_FD_187208 | JGI IMG/M metagenome (GOLD analysis project Ga0209181, IMG submission 187208) | Freshwater microbial communities from Lake Fryxell liftoff mats and glacier meltwater in Antarctica - MAT-05 (SPAdes) (version 2) | ecosystem: Environmental > Aquatic > Freshwater > Ice > Liftoff... | reverse complement strand
AAGTGGCCAACCAGTTGCGCAACTTGATTGTGGCTCAGTTGCCTGTTGTGCTGGGCGAACTCAAGATGGCGATTCTTGACCTTGCGGCCCAGTATCAGAACCTGGGTGGGGTCATCACGGCCAAAATGAAGCCCGAGTTCGAGAAGTTCGGCCTCGATCTCCCCACCTTGCTTATTGAGAATATCTCGCTGCCGCCGGAGGTTGAGCAGGCCCTCGACAAGCGCACGAGCATGGGCGTGGTGGGCGATCTCAACCGCTATACCCAGTTCCAAACCGCCGAGAGCATGAAGGCCGCGGCGGAAAACCCCAGCGGCACCGCGGCCGCCGGCATCGGCATGGGGATGGGATTTGCCATGGCCCAGCAGATGGGCCAGGCGATGGGCCAGATGGGGGCTGTTGGCCAGCAGCAGCGCCCGAGCGGTGGCGGCCCGCCCCCGCTGCCTGGGACTGGCGGCAGGCCGTTTTTCGTTGCCATTGGCGGCCAGCAGGCCGGTCCGTTTGACGCGGGCACGCTGGGCGGGCAGGTGCGGAGCGGCGCGCTCACGCGCGAGACGCTTGTGTGGTGCGACGGCATGGCGGCGTGGAGCCCGGCGGGCAGCGTCGCCGACCTTGCGCCACTCTTTGCCGGTATGCCGCCCCCGCTCCCGCGCTAACGCGCTAACGCCCTAACGCGTAGTCCATCGGTATCGCCGGGTTCAGTAGCCAGACCAACCCCTCGTAGCGGAGCAATGCCCGGGGCCATCATCGGCCGGGCCGCATCAGCATGGATGGCGAGCAGTCAGTGACCAATCCGGCGAGCGCCGACGGGGCAAAGGCCAACCCCCCCCCCCCCGCCCCAGGGGTCGGGCCGCGCTTTTATCCGTGCGGGCAGTGCGGCGCCAAACTCGAGTTTGCGCCCGGCACCGATTCGCTCATCTGCCCCTACTGCAAGCACGAAAACATCATTACGCATGATGCCGATGCGGCCGTCGCCGAACTCGATTTCGCGACCGGGTTGGCCGAACTTGAGGCCGCCGCGCCGATGGAGGAGACGATCGCCGTCGTGTGCACCACCTGCGCCGCCACCGTCAGCAAACCCGCCAACGTCGATTCACTCTCGTGCCCCTATTGCGGCTCAAACATCGTCACCACCGGCATGAATCACCGCCATATACGGCCCGGCTCGGTGCTGCCGTTCAAGGTTACCCGTCAGCAGGCCCAGGATGCGTTTCGTGTTTGGCTCGGCTCGCGCTGGTTTGCGCCCAGCGCCCTGAAAAAACAGGGCTTTCTTGATGCCGCGCTGAACGGTTTATACCTGCCGTACTGGACGTACGACTGCCATGCCGCCAGCGACTATTCCGGCCAGCGGGGCGAATACTACTACGTCACAGAAACGTTTACCGTCACCGTCAACGGCAAGCCGCAGTTGCGAACCCGTCAGGTTCGTCACATCCGCTGGTATTCCGCCGCGGGGCGCGTGCGGGACCAGTTTGACGATTTGCTGGTGCTGGCAAGCAGGTCGCTGCCGGGCGCTGTGGCAAACGAACTTGCGCCGTGGGACCTGGCTTCGCTCAGGCCCTATACCGACGATTACCTCAGCGGTTTTATCGCAGAGAACTACACCGTTGATCTCACGGGCGGGTTCGACGTCGCCAAGGGCATGACCGTCGCCACGATCGAGGCGAGCATCCGCGCAGATATCGGCGGCGACGAGCAACGCATCGCCGAGCGGCGAACCAGGTACTCGGCCATCACCTTCAAACACATCCTGCTGCCGGTGTGGATCAGCGCGTACCGCTACATGAATAAAGTCTTCAGGTTTTATGTCAATGCCCGAACCGGCGAGGTCCACGGCGAGCGGCCGTACTCGGTTTGGAAGATCACGCTGCTGGTGGTGGCGAGTTTGCTTGCCGTGGGCATTATCGTGCTGGTCGTGGCTAATCGCTCAGCGGGCCGGTGAGTGCCGGTTCATGTCGCTGGGCTGAGTTGGGCCTGTCGGTTCTGGTATCATCGTGGCACCCCCGAGGTGCCGCCCGAATGACCGCCAAACCGATCACATCCCTTGCCCATCTTCGCGCCCTCGCGGCGCAGTACCCAACGATCAGCAGCGCCGCCGCAGAAATCGCAGGCCTTCGCGCTGTCCTCGGCCTGCCCAAGGGTGTGGTGCACGTCGTGAGCGATGTGCACGGTGAGTATGCCAAGCTCCGGCATGTGATCAACAATGCCTCGGGCGCTCTGCGGCCCTTGGTTGAGAAGATGCTCGGCGGCAAACTCTCTGACGAAGAACAGCACGCCCTCCTGGCGGTGATCTACTACCCCCGCGAAGTCATGAAAAAAATGCGGACCGCCAAGCCCGCGGTGCTTGCCGAGCCGGCGCTGCGATTAAAGTGGGTGCTCTCCACGCTGCGGCTGCAGTTCACGCTCGTGAAGCAACTCGCCGCGGGGTATCGCCGCACGCACGTGCACGAACTGCTGCCAGTGGAGTTTGCCGAACTCTTCGAAGAACTCTGGGACGAGGCCACCGGCGGGCCCGCGATCCATCGCAAGGCCTTTGTCGAGACCATGCTCCGCGCCATGTCGCCGTTTGATCGCGACCTCGCCGCCGTGCGGGCTGCCTCGCGGCTGGTGCGCAACCTCTCGCAGGCCGAGATTATCGTTGCCGGCGACCTGGGCGATCGCGGCCCCCGCATTGATCGCGTAATCGATATTCTCATGCAGCAGCCCAACGTCTCGATCCTGTGGGGCAATCACGATGTGATCTGGATGGGCTCGTGCCTCGGCCACGACGCGTGCATTGCCTCGGTCGTGCGTTTCTCGGCCCGCTACCGCCGCGCGGCTCAACTCGAAGAGGGTTACGGCGTGCTCACCACGCCCATCGAGCGCCTCGTCCGCGATGTCTACACCGACGATCCCGCTACCCGATTTGTCCCCAAGGGCGACGGCATTCGCGAGGTCATCATGGTGGCCCGTATGCAGAAGGCCATGGCGATCATCGAGCAGAAGGCCATCGGCCAGCTCATCAATCGTCACCCCGAGTGGAAGCTCGAGCACCGCAATCTGCTGCATCGCATCGACCACAAGGCCGGAACCGTCGAGATCGACGGCAAGGTGCACAAGCTCCTCGACACGTTCCTGCCCACCATCGACCCCAAGGACCCGTACGCGTATTCAAAGGAAGAAAAGCTCTGCATGGACCGGATCCGCCAGTCCTTCACCAGCTCCGCCAAGCTTTGGGAGCACATGTCGTGGGTCTGCAAGCGCGGCGGGATGTGGACCATGCGCGACGATGCCCTCATCTTCCACGCCTGCGTGCCTGTTGACGACAAGGGCACGCCGGTCTCGCTCACGGTGGAGGGCAAGTCGTATTCCGGCCGCGAACTCTGCGATGTGCTCGGCTCGGTTGTCCGCCGCGCTTTTCGCAAAGGTGCCGAGGCGCTCGACAGCGACGCCGACTGGCTCTGGTACCTCTGGGCCGGCGATCGCTCGCCGCTCTTTGGCAAAGACAAGATGACGACGTTTGAGGGCTACTTCGTTGAAGACGAGAAGGCGAAGAAGGAACGCAAGAACCCGTACTTTGAGATGATCCACGATGCCGAGTTCACTCGCTCGATCGGCCGCCTGTTCGGCGCGGGCGACGACGTGCTCATCGTCAACGGCCATGTTCCCGTAAAGGTTGAGAAGGGCGAAAAACCCGTCAAACGCGGCGGCAACGCCGTCACCATTGATGGGGCCTTCAGCGAGGCCTACGGCGACCGCGGCTACTCGCTCATTCTCGCGCCAGAGCGGATCGCACTGGCCGAGCACCACAAGTTTGAGTCGGTCGAGAAAGTGATTGAGGCCGGCGCCGACATCGTGCCGACGGTTTCGACCATTCGCGAATACAAGAAACCTCGCACTGTGGGGGACACTGAAGAGGGCCGCGAGATCGCCGGCCGGGTCAAAGATCTGGAAGCGCTGGTTGACGCCATGCGCGAAGGCACCATCCTTGAAAAGGCGTAGAGGCCGCACTTGAGATGCGGCGCTCGGGAGGTCTGCACCATGATGGGTCCATCATTCGGCTCGCTCTTGCTCGGTTTTGCCTGGATGCTGTTTGTCTTCGGCGGCATGCTCGCATGGGTCGGCTGGCGCGGCCGGCGGGTGAACGACCATCCCATCTGTCGCAAATGCGGCTTTGACCTTGTGGGCCACGCCGCACGGCTCAGCCCGCCTGTCGCGGCCGATGCGCGGTGCCCCGAGTGTGGTAAAAATCTCGGCTCGGCAGAGTCGATACGCATCGGCCAGCGTGTCCGGCGACCGCGACTGCTCTGGCTCGGCCTTCTGCTGCTGCTCGCTGGCGGCCTCGGGGTCGGCGCTTGGACGGTTGCCGGCGTTACCGCGACCAACTGGAATACATACAAGCCCACGCGGCTGCTCGTGCTTGAGGCCGAGAACCCCAGCCGCACCGGCGTGCAGGGTGTTTACGCCGAGCTGGTGGCACGCCATGCCGCGAACCCGACCGACTTTTCGAGCGAGCGTTCGGCTCGGCTGGTGGCGGCGGTCCTGAAGATTCAAGCAGATCGAAGCGCTCTGTGGTACTCCGAGATGGGCCAGATGGTTGAGGTGCTCAGGGTCGGCGGACTTGTTGATGATGCGAACTGGCAGACCTATGCCCGGCAGGCGATGGCGGCGGTGGGGGTGGAGGCGGCGGATGAAATTGAGGAAGGTGATGCGCTCATTGTTCGTGCCACCTTTGCCGGCGGCCGCGCCTCAAAATTGTCTTCCCTTTCCGGCCTCAATCAACTCGCTTCAGTGGCGGTCGGCACCACCATGCTCGATGGCGGTGCAGGAAGTTCGGGTTCGCTGGGCATCGACGGCACGAGTGCGAGTCAGACGGGGTACTCCTTCGAGCTGCCCCCCGGTCGTTATGAAGCCGTGGTCAAGATGACGCGTTCGGTGTTCGATGCCGGTGCCGGGCAACCGGCGAGCCCGGTGGTCGATAAGGACCCGGTGGATTTCAAGGTGCCGTTCACGGTTGTCGCCAAAGGCAGGGGGGCTCGATCGCTGCAGGCCGATCCCACCAAACTCGAAGCCATTTCGAGCGCGATTTCACTCGAGCGCCTGACGCTCGCTTCCATCTCGCCCGAAAGCTCGCACGTCCCAGGGAGCCCCAGTTCGCTTGAATTCTACGTCAAGGTAAAGAACGCGCCCGTCGATCTCGCCATGGAGCTCTTACTCGAGATTCCCGCTTCGGCCGACAAACCCGCCCGCCTGGAGCGTGTGCTCGGCTTCACCGCCCGCGCGGGCTCGGGTCAATACACCACCGGAGGCGGGATCCAGCTGCCCGCCGACTTCCCCTTAGCTCTCCTCGCCGGGGAAAAATCAACCTTGAAGTTCGTCATCCGCGGCAGCATGCAAACTCTCAAATCCACTGTGGATATGCAGCGAGCATGGGGTGGCTCGTTTGAACGGTCTGCGGAGGCCACCGTCCGGCGAACGAGTCCCTAATTGGGGCTTTCCAGCACTCTGTGGCCGCTTCGGCCAAACCGACCCCCGCCGGATTGGGGCCCAACATTCTCGCAATCCGTGAAACGCCCGTAGCGAACCGCAGCAACTTCGGATATGTTGGTGGGTAGACGAGTGTTCATTGTCCCAGTTCCACCGACTCTGCGAGAAAAGGAAGCAGCTTGTGAGCGACCAGCACCCCATATCTTCGGTGATCCAATCCATCAAAAACAGCGCGGCCTCACGACGTGAGTTCCTCGCCGCGGCCGGCGCCGGCCTCGCCATGAGCGCTATCACCGGCAGCGTGCAGGCCCGCGGGCTGCGCGGGGCCCAGGAGCCCGCCGCCAAAGCGGCCCCTCGCACGCCCCTGAAAGACGGCGAGACCATCAAGATGGCCGTCATCGGCACCGGCGGCATGGGCACCGGCCACTGCGGCGCATTCGCCAACCTCAACAAAAACCGCGCCGGCAACGTGCAGGTCGTGGCCGTTGCTGACCCCTGGCCGCGCAACCTCAACAACGCCCAGAACAAGCTCATGAAGGAGTGGCAGCCGGGCGTGGAAGTGAAGGCCTATGCCGATCACCGAGAACTGCTGGCCCGCAAAGATATTCACGCCGTTCTCATCGCCAGCCCCGAGCACTGGCACAGCCAGCACGCCATCGATGCGCTGCTCGCCGGCAAAGACGTTTATTGCGAAAAGCCCATGACGCTCGACCTCGACATGGCCCTGGCGCTCCATCGCGTGGTGAAGGCCAACCCGGATCTCATCCTGCAGGTCGGCACGCAGAAGATGGCCCTGCCCAGCTATCGCAAGGCCCGCGAGTGGATCAAGGCCGGCCTCATCGGTCAGCCCACATGTAGCCAGACCAGCTACTGCCGCAACTCACCGGCCGGCGAGTGGAACTATTACCAGGTTGACGAGAAGTGGCAGCCCGGTCGCGATGTGGACTGGGAGAAGTGGTGCGGCCCGGTCGGTCAGCAGCCCTGGGACCCGTACGTCCTCAATCGCTGGCGCCGCTATCACAAGTTCAGCACCGGCATCATCGGCGACCTGCTCGTTCACGTCATGACCCCCATGATGATGGCCCTCGAGCAGGGCTGGCCCGTCCGCGTCTGCGCCAACGGCTCGCGCCTGATTGACAAGAAGATGGACAACTTCGACACCATCAACATCCTCTGCGAGTTCGAGACCGGCCACCAGATGATCGTTATGGGCGCCACCAACAACGACACCGGCCTCACGCCCATGATCCGCGGCCCCAAGGGCAACATCGAAGTGAACGACGGCTCGGTCCGCTTTGAGCCCCAGAAGCCCTACGCCGAGGAGAACGAGGCCCAGAAGCCCAAGCTCGACTCGATCGGTGACGATCAGGATCAGCACCGCGTCAACTGGCTGGAGTGCATCCGCACGCGCACCCAGCCCGAGAGCAACGTTGACATGGGCCTCAAGGTCATGGTCGTCGTTGATCTCGCCACCCGCAGCGCGTGGGAAGGCGGCACATGGACGTTTGACCCCAAGACGCTCACGGCCAAGAAGAGCTGATCCAGACCGCGCGACGGCGCGCGGGTGCGGATAAAGAGAATCGAAACTGAAAACCGCCGCGACCCGGTCGCGGCGGTTTTCGTTTGAGCCAGGTTGGTCTGTTACTGCTCGGCCGGCGCGCTCACTTGGCCTGCGGGTCCGCTTGCGGCCCTGCCGCCTTCTGCTGCTTGTACTTCTCGCGATACTTCTCAGCCAGCACGCTCTGTTTGTTGCTCAGGTCGATCTGCTTGCCGGCGATGAAGGCACCTTCGATCTTCGTTGTCACTTCCAGCGGGTTGCCGCTGGTGATGATGAGCGTGGCCTCCTTCCCCTTCTCGAGCGAGCCGAGGGTTCCAGCAACGCCAAGAATCTCGGCCGAACTCAGCGTCACGGCGCGAATCGCCACATCCTGCGGCAGCCCGTGCGCCACCGCCATGCCCGCCGCGTACGGCAGGTTGCGCTCGTGGGCTGTTTCTTCGCCGCTGGCGATACAGAACGAAATCCCCGCGGCGTGAAGGCGGGCGGGCAACGAGTAGTTGTCGTCATAGGCCGCATCGTCGCGGTTCGGCAGGGCGATGATCGTGTTCACAATCACCGGCACGCCATTGGTCTTGAGCAGTTCGGCGCACAACGGAGCATCATGCCCGCCCACGATGACCGGCCGCAACTTCTGCTCCAGACAGAACGCGATGGCCGAGGTGATCTGGTCGTAGTCCTGCGCCTCAATAAAGCACGGCGACTGCACGCCGCCCGGAGCCGCCGCGGGCACGACGGCGCTGCGCATGGCTTCCCAGCGAACGTCAACGGGAATCGTGCCCGCCGGTCCACCCCCGTCGCCACCCCCGTCTCTACCCCCCTTGCCGCCTCCGGCGGGCCGCTGCGCCGCATACGCCTTGGCGAGTCGAATGGTCTCGCGGATGCGGTCGAGCCGCTGCGAGGCCTGCTTGCGCTGTTCCTCTTCGCTCTGGTCCATCCACGCAGCCGTCACGGTTCGCATCATGGGCCATGAGATCACGATTCCGATATCACGGCTCACCGCCATATCTTCCCACGTCCACCCTTCAAGCCGGATCACACTGGCCCGCCCGGCGATCGTGCCGCCGGCCGGGAAGACGCCCGCCGAGAGCACCCCGTTGGTGCGCGTGACGGGCAGCAGCGTTGAGTCAGGATTCACCGACACGATCGAGCGCACCTCGGGCGTGATGTCTCCCGCTTCGTTGTAATCAGTTGATGCACGGACCGACTGGATTTCCTCGAGACCCAACCGGGAGTACGGCGTGATGAGCCCGGGGTACACGTGCTTGCCCGCCGCATCGATCTGGCGCGTGGTGGCGATGAACACCCGACCTTCCCCCATGGGGCCAACCTCGGTAATCACCCCCTTGTCAAAGAGCACGTAGCCCTTCTCGATCACCGGCCCGCTCACCGGGTGAATGGTCGCGTTCACAATCGCAACTGGCGTCTCCTGCGGCCCAGGTCGCTTGCCAAGGTCTTGCCCGAGCGCGCCAGAGGTGCCAGCGGCCAAAGCAAGGCCGACGAGCAAAGAAGACCGCTGCGCGGACGAAGCCGACAGAAACAAACCCACGCAACGAGACAAAGACTTGATCTGCATGACAATCGCCTTCATATGAAACGTCCATCTACCAACATCGCACGCACACGCACTCACCGATAATCGACAACTCAAGAACAGCGGCGGATGGCCGTTCATCGCCAATCAAGCTCATCACACCCGCACACGCCAGAACGGGCCGAGGTCGGATCAATGCCGCGGCGCAGCAGGTCAAGAGACCGCTCGCGCTGCGCGATCTCCGACTGCACGATGAGCCGGTCGAGCAGCGTCTGCGGCGGCCGACGGCCGCCACCACCACCCGGTCGTCCGCCCCGCCCACCCGCCGTCGGTGCATCGCCGGTTCCTTCGGGCTTGTCGCCGGGCTTCTTCTTGTCGGCGAGAATCTTCTGGATCAGCCGCTGGCGCGTCGTCATATCGCGCTCGCGCATCGCTTTGTCGGTCTCGAGCGAGAACCGCAGGCGGCCATCAATGTACGTCCTTTCCGCCTTGCTGAACGCGCTGAGCGGATCGCCCGACCACACCACGACGTCGGCGTCTTTGCCGGCCTCGAGCGAACCCGTCTGCTTCTCAATCCGCAGTTGCTTGGCCGGGTTGATCGTGACAAACTTGAGAGCCTCGGCCGGCGAGATCGTCCCGTCTGAATACTTGACGGCCTTGGCCGCTTCCACGTTCATGCGCCGGGCCATCTCGTCAGAGTCGCTGTTGAAACTCACCACCACGCCCTGCTCGTGCATGATGGGCCCCGCCTGCGGGATCGCATCCTGCACTTCCACCTTGTACGCCCACCAATCGCTAAAGCACGAGCCACCGCCCGAAGTCTCACGAATGGCGTCAGCCACCTTGTATCCCTCGAGAATATGCTGGTAGGTGCCGATCTTGAAACCAAAGTCCTGCGACACGCGGGCCAGCATCAACACTTCATCCTGCCGGTACGAATGGCAGTGAACGAGTCGCGTGCCGGCCAGAATCTCCGCGAGAGCGTCAAGCTCAAGATCACGCCGCGGCGTCAACTCCGCAATCCGGCGTGCCTGCTCGGCTGGTGCGATCTTGAGCATCTCGATCCGCTTCTTCTGCTCTTCAAAGCCGGCCATCTTGGCGGCATATTCCCGGGCCGCGATAAACCGCTCGCGGATCAGGGCCTCAACGCCCATCCGCGTTTGCGGATAGCGCCAGTTTGACCGCTCGCCTCCGTTCGAGCCTTTCACGTTCTCACCGAGCGCGAACTTGATGCCCGCGATGGCGCCCTCAAAGTGCATCTCCGCCGCATCGACGACGCCCCAGCGGTTCTTGTTCACCTGATTCTGCCCGCCGATGGCGTTCGCCGACCCGTGCAGGCTGTTCACGACTGTGATGCCCCCCGCGAGCTGGCGATACCAGTTGATCGCATCGGGGTTGGTCACATCACCGATCCGCACCTCCGACGTGACGGCCTCCCCGCCCTCGTTCACGCCGCCGCTGATGCCGGCATGGCTATGGCAATCGATTATGCCCGGCGTGATGTGCTTGCCTGCGCAGTCGATGACCGTATACATATCCGCCTGCAGCCGCGGCATCGAGGCCGACGGCCCGACGTACACAATCTTGCCGCCGGAGATGAGCACCGCGCCGTCGGTGATGATGCCGCGATTGTCGCTGGTCCACACCGTGCCGTTCATCAACGCGATCGAAGCCTGCGCAGGTTCGGTCTCAATCGCGTACGGGCCGAACGGATACCCAGGAAGCTTGTCTGGCACATCGGTCACGGGCTCGTCGTCTTTGTCATCCTTGCTGTCTTTCGTGTCTTTCGTGTCCTTTGAGTCTTTTCCGTCTTTCGCCGCATCGTCCTTCGTCTTTTCGTCCTCCTTGGCCTTTTCCGCCTCCTTGGCCTCGTCGTTGGGCTTGCCATCATCCGCCGCAGGCGGGGGTGCAGGGGCTGCGGGGGATGGGGGGGTTGTCGGGGTGGCCGACTTGGTAGCCGACCATGTGAAGCGTGCGCCATCGGCACGCAGCCCTTCGCCACTCATCGACATTCCATCCGGCGCGATGGTGCCCGAGATCGTGAACACGCCGGGGTCGCCAAACGGCTCATGCTCGAACGTGAAGCTGATCCGGCTGTTGGCGACCACCACGCCCTTGGCCTTGGTTTCTGGGTTCTTCTTCTTGGCGGGCTCCTTCTTCTCCTCTGCCTTCTTTTCATCGCCCCCCTGCTGGTCGCCCTTGGGCGCCTCGGGAACGGCTGCCGCGCCCTCCGGCTTGGCTGCTGCCTCCGGCTTGGCTGCTGCCTCCGGCTTCGCGTCTGCCGGTTTCACGTCTGCTGGCTTCGAGTTTGGCTCGGGCTTCGCCTCACCCGCCGGCGTGGCCTCACCTTCAACCCCCGGCGGCAGCGTCTTCCTGATCGCGAGGCCGTTGTCCTTGTCAATCGTCCAGGTGATCTCCCCCGCCGTTTTCGGTGGGGGGTTCATCGTGAGAGCCCACGTTCCTTCCAGCTTGGTCGGCGCCGCGTTGATCTCGTGGCGCACGCCATCGACAAACACATCGCGCAGCTTGGTCTTCTTGGCAAACAGCGGTCCATCCGCCACGATCAGGTTTGCCCGCTTGCCCTGTTCCACCGTGCCCAGCTCACGATCCACGCCGAGGATCTTCGCCGGCACGGTTGTCACCATCGCGAGGGCCCGCGCTTCCGGCAGACCGTGCCGAATCGCCGTCCGCAGGTTCTCGCGGAACGCGCCCTTATCTCGAAGCGTCGCCGTGGTGAGCGCCACCGTCATCCCCGCCGCGTCCAATCGCCGCGGGTTCGTCGGGGCCTGCTCCCAGGCCATCAGCGTGCGTAAGTCGATGTTGGTCGCCTCGCCGATGGTTGCGACGCTCGGCTTTTTCGGATAGTTGATCGGCACGATGAGCGGCATGCTCTTGTCACGTGCGATCGCGTCAAGCCGTTGATACTCCGTTCCCGATCCGAGCACCATCAGCGGCCGCTTGAACTCCGCCGCAATGGCGCGAGCCCGCATCACTTCAAGTTCGTCACCGGTGCTCATCATCAAGGGGACGTTCAGCCCCCCGGCCGGCCCCCGTGCCAGCGCATCAAGCGCCGAAGGTTCCCCCGTCACGTCCGCCGCCACCCGCTGCTGCTGCCAATCCGCATCGCTCAGCGTCTGGCGGATGAGTGCAATCACGCCCATTTGCGAACCCGGATAGGACGGCCACCGCTCACGAACGCTCTCTTCACCCCCCCCGCCCTCACCGCCGCCAAACCCGCGCGAGCCCTCAAGCGAAACCGCGTGATAAACCCGCGTCGAATACACCGGCGGACGCGGCAGCGAAATGTCCGCGTCCGCCTTCGCCAGCGAGACCACCGCCGCCATCCCGCGGAAGATTCCGCCCCGGGGCACAATCGCCGCCGCGCCAAAGCCCTGAGCCCGCAGGCCCTTGGCCACCTCTTCGCTCACCCCTTTGCCGTCGAGCGGATTTCGCTGCGGCGTGACTTTGCTGTTCCAGTGCGTCGCCTTGTTGTCCGGATCGGGTGCCGGCGCATCCACCTCCAGCACGGGCTCCACAAACGCAGCATAAATGTGCAGCCCTTCGCCCGGCCACACAATGGCGCCCGGGGCGACCTTCGACCAGTCCGCATCCTTGCCCTCAAGGATCGCGTCGATCCGCCCGTCGCGAAGCACCACCGTCGCGATGTCGATCGTCTTCTCCGGGCTCACATGCACCGCGGCACCGGTAATCACCGCCAGCGTCGGATCGCTCTTGCGCGGCCCGTTCGGCGGCGGCTGGAGCGGACCGGCCGTGAAGGGCGGATTCGCGAGCAAGCGCGAAGGGATCGGAAATGCCAGGCCGAGTGCGAACAGCGCGCAGGCGACCACGAGAAGGCGATGGGGCATGCCAGAGCGTATCACCTCGCCGGGCTTTGGCTGCGGTGTTCCCTCACGAGTTCAAGCACAAGTTGCGTTCAGGCACCCACCGGGTGCCACACCGTCTTGGTCTCAACGAAGTCCTCAATCCATCCCGGTCCATGGCAGGCCGCTGCATCCAGCCACGCCGGCACCTTGCGGATGGCGACGCGCTTGAGATTGTCGGCCGTGCCCTCGCGCAGGATCCGCGCCAAGTCCGCCGTGACTGGCCCGGCATGGATTGCATCCACATCGCGGTGCTTGGCCAAAACCGGCACAAGTTCGTCGAGTTCGCCCGTGAGAAGGTTGATCACCCCTCCCGGCAGATCGCTGGTGGCCAGGGCCTCGCCCAGCACACTCACCACCGGTGCGAACGCCGGCGAAAGTACGACCGTGGCATTCCCCGCGCACATCGGCGGGGCCACCAGTGAGACGAGTGCCAGAAGCGGCAGTTCCGCCGGGCACACGACGCCCACCACGCCCGTCGGCTGCGGCACGCTGATGTTCCAGTACGGCCCGGCCACCGCGTTCTGGCGGCCACATATCTGGGCATACTTGTCCGCCCAACCGGCAAATGCCACCAGCCGGTCGACCGACATCGTCACCTCAGCGAAGGGGTCCACACCCGCCGCGCCACGGGCCGGATCGAGCCCGAGGAGCCCGGCCAGTTCCTTGGCCTTGCCTTCCACCATTTCTGCCATGCGATAGAGCACCTGCCCGCGGTTGTAGGCCGTAGCGCCGGCCCACGCCGGCTGGGCCTTGCGTGCCGCGGCCACCGCATCGCGAAGGTCCTTGCGGCTTGCCTTGCAGGCGTGCCCGAGCGATTCGCCATCCGGCCCCAGTACGGCAATCGATCGCCCGCTCTCAGAGCGTGGAAACGCCCCGCCAACATAGAGCTTGAACGTCTTCGCAACCGTCAGGCGATGCGAACGGCCTTCGGGCTGGTCGTCAGAGTGGGGCGGCGTGGAGGGCATGACCATAACTGCATTGTTGCGGCGCCCGCGACGCTCGGCGCACCCACCCCGGCCAATGCTGAAAACGAGCCGCCGCCTCAGCTCTTCATGTTCACATACTGAAGCGGAATGCTGAGCCCCGAGCCGTTCAGCAGCTTCATCACGGCCTGCAGGTCATCAATTTGCTTGGCCGTCACCCGCAGCTCGTCGCCCTGGATCGACGCCTGCACCTTCATCTTGCTCTCTTTGATGATTTTCACGATCTGTTTGGCGATGTCCTGCTCAATCCCGTCCTGGATCTTGACCTCACTCTTGATCTTGCCGCCCAGCGAGTGCTCGTTGTCGCCCCACTTGAAAATCTTGAGGTCGAGCCCGCGCTTGTGCGCTGCCGACTCGAACATGTCGCGAATGCCCTTCATCTTCATGGCGTCCTCCGCCACGACTTTCATCTTCTTTTCCTTCTTGTCAACCGTCAGCTCCGAGTGAGCCCCCTTGAAGTCGAATCGGGCCGCAATCGCCTTCTGCGTGTTCATCAGCGCGTTGTCGAGCTCGGGGAAGTTGACGCGGGAAACGACATCAAATGACGGCATGGCGAGGAGTCCTTCCGCTCGGGTGCAGATGCCGCCAGCCGGCGGCAGCGTTCCCACAAGACCGGCGAGGGTATCAGGCCTCCATACGAAGCAACACCACCACCAGTGTCGCGCAGAACACCGCCGGAATGATCCCCACCGCCGCCGCGATGCCAAGCCGGCCCGCCACCATGGCCCAGATCGAGGCCGCCACGGAGAGAAGCGCGACGAACGCAATCGAAAGCATCATCCATTTGATCCGCGAAATCTGCACATCCGTCGAGTTCACACCGCCCGCCATCATCATCACCAGCATGGCCAGCGTCGAACCGATGCCGACCAAATTTGCTCCAAAGGCCAAAAAACTCATCAGTGCCGCTTTCATTCGTTCGTCCTTGATTCGGGGGTACTGCTACTTAGCAGTGCGAGATTCAGCCCCGACATGGCTATTTACGCATTGCGCACTGCAATCAACCGCCCGCCGGGCGCCTGAGTACCCTTCCGTAGCGCCCCGCTCTGCCAGCCTGCGGGCCGCAATCTACGGAGTAAAAAGATGAGTTCCGACGCCTCACCCCCCCCGATCCGTAAGCAGGTCACACTGCTCATCGAACAGGCATCGTCCGGCGACTCGCACGCCGCCCAGGAACTCCTCCCGCTCATTTATGGTGAGCTTCGAAAGCTCGCCTCCAGCAATATGAACAACGAAGCCGGCGGCGGCGGCGCGGGCCAGACCCTGCAGCCTACCGCGCTTGTGCATGAGGCCTACCTCCGCCTCGTCGGCCCCGAGGGTGCGGGCCAGACCGGTTGGAACAGCCGCGGCCACTTCTTCGGTGCCGCCGCCATCGCCATGCGCCGCATCCTCATTGATCGCGCCCGCGCCCGCGCCACCGTCAAACGCGGCGGCGACCGCACGCGCCTCGCCCTGACCGACGATGCAACTGCTTGCGACGACGGTTCCGACGCCGCGTCCGGCCAGATGCTCGCCCTCGACGCCGCGCTCACCCGCCTCGGCGAGTTTGACGAGCGCAAGGCCCGCGTAGTCATGCTCCGCTATTTCGCCGGTCTTTCCATCGAGCAAACCGCCATGGCGACCGGCATCTCCGTCGCGACTACGAAAACCGACTGGGCCTTCGCCCGCGCCTGGCTGAGCAAAGAGATCGCCG
>Ga0209181_10007357_pt1 | contig 15112 bp, 7 predicted proteins | sample MAT05_FD_187208 | JGI IMG/M metagenome (GOLD analysis project Ga0209181, IMG submission 187208) | Freshwater microbial communities from Lake Fryxell liftoff mats and glacier meltwater in Antarctica - MAT-05 (SPAdes) (version 2) | ecosystem: Environmental > Aquatic > Freshwater > Ice > Liftoff... | reverse complement strand
CAACAATAGCATTTATTCATTTCTTCATCACACAACTCACAGAGTTGAGAATAAATCTAGCAAACCAAGAATTGCACTAGCAATTGACATTGTCCCATAGGTCACACAACACACGCCGGCTCTTTGCACCAGTCACCTGAGGACGGGCCGGACTTGCAGGTAGGTCGCGGCCGCTACCTCATCCCTGATCGCCAGGCACGGGATTCCAGTTGTTGCATTGTCGCGCCAGCAGCGCTCTCGTACGGAGCGATGGACTTCATGTCGATGCTCGTGCGGGCGAAAGCCGAGCCGAGCATCGATATGCGGAAGTCGGTGGAAAAGATGAGCCGTTCGCGCGTCCCGTTGTGTTGGACAGAGTGGAGCCAGGGTCCGCCGTCGCGGAAAGCGAGGATCCCGCCATCGGTCCAGGACCGGGTCTCATTGCCTACGGTGATCGTCGCCCCCGGATCGGTTCGCAGGCCGATGTGGACCCGCAGCCAGTCACAAACCCAGCCGGTGTGGGGGTTCAATACGGTGCCAGGACGGATTTTGCTGATGAAGCCGTTGGCACAGCGGCGAGTACGCTCGGCGGGTGCGAGGATCCGGTCGAGCGTGGGCAACTGGGAGCGGACGAGGGCCAGCAACCGGGCATGGACTTCCTTCAGGTCGGTGTCGCCGGCGCCGATCGGACTTTGGATCGTGGCGTCGAGAGCCTCGCCATCGACGATCGTCGTGGGGAGTACCTTCCATTCTTTCTCGTAGAGGAAAGGCCCGCCCTCGCGTATGCGGTATCTGGGATAGTCCATGAACGGGTCGTTGAACTTCGCCGTCAGAGCATCGATCTCGTCCCGGATCGTCTCCCAGTGGGTCAGCATTTCCTGCACCTCGGGGATGAAGAGCGCGACGTCGGTGAGGAATGGTGGTTCGGACATGTCGGGCTCCACGGGGTCAACGGGGTTCAGGACAGAACCCAACACAGCAACTGGACGGCTTTTGTTGTTGCATTTCGGGCGTTCGACCCCAAACAATCAACGACATTACAGCAACCACAACATCGGCGTCAACGGTCACAACAAGATGTGTCGATGCCGCTAAGCTGCAAGGCGTTCAGTCGTTGAAGCTCAACCCACCGTATTGAATCCCGATGGGATCCTGGTTGTTGCCTTCCCCCTTTGTGGGGACAGGTAGGGGGAATGCCTTGAAAGCACCGCCGTTCTTGATCCGTGTGGCCGCGACCTCGGACCTCACTCACGTTGGCAAGTGGCTTCCGGAAGCCCTGATCGGTACGCCGGTAGCAAAACTACTGATTGCGGCGGATGCCGCGACGTTCGCCGTGGTCGGTGTCGCCGCGCTGCGGGTATTTGTCGATCATGTGGGGCGTTTCACGCTGCACGTTGACCCGGCAGCCCGCCGGCGTGGCTGCGGCACGGCCCTCCTGGATGCTGTTCGGGAAACCGCACTCCGGGCGGGGGCCACCTCATTGATGACTGTCCAGTCCTACGAGGCCGCGGCCAACGACCCCGAAAGCACCGTCGCACAGGCATTCTGTCAGGCTCGGGGCTTGCGGGTGATGCAAGAAATCCGACGCTGCCGGGTCGAATTGCAAACAGCCGTGACTGTACTCGAACCGATTTATCAACGCTACATGCGCCGGATGGCGAACACGCAACCCATAACCTTCGTGCCGGCGGCCAAGGTGGATCCGAATACGCTGGCTGCGTTCGTGGTTCGCCACGTCGGCGGTCTCCCCGAAGCAGTCGCACAGCGGTTGAAAGGCTACGGGAGCAACGTCTACTCGCCGACTCTCTCACTGGTTGCACTGATCGACAACCAGATCGTGGCTGCCCTGTTGGGTGTCCCGCAGAATCACAATCTGGTCGAGACGCGGGTGGTCGATCCCAGTCACCGGGGCGGCGGTCTTAACCTGGCATTGATGTACCAGGCGGCCGCAGCGGGCGTTGCCGCGGGTATCCAGACGATTGATTTCGAGCACGACACGCAGGAGTCCGACACTGCGAAGCTCGTCGGACGGCTTGGTGCCGCTCAGGTCGGCTGCCGGCAATGCTGGGGCGTCTCCCTCTCTCCAGTCGCACCAACTGCATCGCCGCCGGTGGTGGCCCAGCAGAACCCGCCCGATCGCTTGAGCACGCCTCTGAGCACGCCTGTCGGCGGGCAGGTCAGAGAAGCCCCGCCACCACTACGCCCGCCCGGCAGCGGATCAGCGGGGCAAGTCCAGCCACAATTGCGGGCAGCCCACACGCCAAACTTCCCCGCGCTGTTGCGGCAACTGGGTGCGTCACTGCTGGTCACCACCTACCAGGCGGGCAAGCTCGTGATGATCCGTGACGAAGGCGACCACCTCAACGCCCACGTCCGTAACTTCCCGACCCCAATGGGCATGGCCATCGACGGCGACCGGTTGGCCATCAGCACCAAAATGCAGGTCTGGGAATTCGCCAACGTCCCGGCCGTGGCCGCCAAGCTAGATCCGCCCGGTCGGCACGACGCCTGCTACTTGCCGCGCTCTAGCCACTTCACGGGCAACATCCAGATCAACGAGATGGCCTGGGGCATCGGCGGCGAACTCTGGGTCGTCAACACCCGCTTCTCCTGCCTGTGCACACTTGACCGCTCGGCCAGCTTCACGCCCCGCTGGCGGCCGCCCTTCATCACCGCGCTCGAACCAACCGATCGTTGCCACCTCAACGGCCTCGCCATGGTCGCGGGCAAACCCAAATACGTCACCGCGCTGGGCGAAACCAACACCCCAAGCGGGTGGCGAGAGAACAAGGCCAGGGGCGGCGTTGTGATTGACGTGGACTCCGGCACGGTCCTGGCGCGCGGTCTGTCGATCCCCCACTCGCCGCGCTGGTACGCGGGCAAGCTCTGGCTGTGCGAGTCGGGTGCGGGCACGTTCGGATACATCAATCCGAACACTGGCAAGTACGAGCCGATCGCCCAGCTGCCGGGTTTCACGCGTGGCCTTGAGTTCGCAGGAGAGTTTGCCTTCGTTGGCGTATCGCAAGTGCGCGAAAGCGCCGCCTTCAGTGGCATCGCCATCACCAGGCTGGCGGCGCACGAACGGGGCTGTGGCGTCTGCGTCATCGACCTGCGCTCGGGGCAGATCGTCGCGCTCATTCGCTTTGAGACGGGCGTGCAGGAGGTATTTGCCGTGACGGTCCTCGGGCGACGATTTCCCGAACTGATCAACGACGACGAGAAGTTGCTGGAGAGTTCCTTCGTGGTTCCAGCCGAGTGTCTCGGTGAACTGGGGCCGAGGGGCCTTGGCCAGGGTCCTGCGTTCGGGTGAAACGATTGGAACGAATGCAACGGATGGTACGCACGACACTCTGTATGACGAACAGGCGGTTTGTTGATGCACTTGCGGTACAATCGTCAAGTCTGGTTCGGATTCCAAACTGAATGTTGACATTGCTGGCAGAACAGTATAAGATTCGTTCCTGCTTTTCGATAATTCTAGAACGCACAGGATGGGTTGTGGCAAAGGAAAGAGCCAGAGCACGCTCCGGTTTGGCTAGTAGGCAGTTGCTTGTACCCCTAGCCCGAGAGGCAAGCGAATCCCATGACAATGCACTCCTGGATTCGGAAGCTGTTCCCCCACCCCGTCACGCACACAGTTCGCAACACACGACGTCAGGGCCGACTCAACCTCGAAACGCTGGACTACCGGTATTGTCCAACCACGTTCACCGTCCTTAGCAATCTGGACGATGGCAGTGACGACACATTGCGCTGGGCGATCGCCGAAGCAAATGCGAATCCGGGTCCTGACACGATCGACTTTGACAGCTCCATATCGCAGATCGTCCTGAGCGGCACACAACTCCAACTGACTGACATCACTGGAGCGACGACGGTTAACGGCCCAAGCGTGACCGTCAACGCCAACGGGCTGAGCCGGGTGTTCCAGGTCGATGCAGGCGTTACCGCATCCTTCACGGGCCTGACGATCACCGGTGGCAGCGTCGCCGGCAACGGCGCGGGCCTGTTAAACCTGGGCACTACCACATTGACGGACTGCACTGTCAGCGGCAATCACGCCATTGGCGGAATCGATGATACCACCGGGACCGTCACCGGCGTCGGCGGTGGTGTGGGCAGCCTGGGGGGCACACTGGATCTCGTCGATTGCACTATCAGCGGGAACACGGCGGATTTTGTTGGTGGTGGTGTGGCGAATGCGGGCATACCTGCAATCGGTGGAGGAAAGGGATCCACTGCGACCCCGGCCGTTCCGGGCTTGCTAAGTATGTCCGACTCCACCGTCAGCGGGAATTCCGCCGGTCTTGGAAGCGGGGTGGTCAACGGCGTGCCTTCCGCTCAAGGTGGAGGGAAAGGAGCTACCACATTCGGCGCTATCGGACCTTCTACCCTGAATATGAGCAATAGCGTTGTCAGTGGGAATCTGGCGGTGGAGGACGGCACCTCGGTCGGTTCCACAGGCGGCGGTGCCGGCTTCGGTGTGGCCAACCTGGGCAATGCCAGCCTGACCAGTTGCACCATCAGTGGGAACGAAGGTGGTGGCGTACTAAACAACGGCGCGTCAACAGGTGGAGGAAAAGGATCAACGGTGACCGTAGGTGGTCTGAACATGACCAACAGCACCGTCAGTGAGAATCTCATGTCGGAGTTCGTGCCGACATCATCTGGTGGCGGCAAGGGCTCGACCGCTCCACCCACTGACGTGTTTGGTTTCGGAGTGGTCAACCAGGGCAACGCCACGATCACCAACTCCACCATCGATGGAAACGAAGCTGGCGGCGTATCAAACAACAGCACGGCTTCAGGCGGAGCAAAGGGATCTGCGGTCAGGGCGCCGCTGAAACTGATTAATAGCACCATCAGCGGGCATCTCGCGTCGGCAGAGATTCCCAATTCCGGTTTCGGCGTACTCAACTCCACCAGCGTCGCGCTCATCAACACCACCATCAGCGGGAACGACGGTGGCGTGAACAACCTGGCCGGCGGAGCCCTGTTGCTCAACACGATTGTTGCAGGCAACACTTCCGCAGACCTCCAGGGCACTGGGTTTTCAGGTACGAATAATCTGATTGGCACTGGCGGCTCGGGTGAATTCCTCGATGGAGTGAACGCCAACATTGTCCTGACGGATCTGGCCGGTCTGCTCCTGGCCCCGCTGGACGATTACGGTGGGCCGACTCGGACAATGCACGTGTTGCCTGGCAGTGCGGCCATCAACAACGGCACTCCGGCATTCACCACCCTGGCGGCAGCAATCGACGACGCATCCGTCACCAGCATCACCGTCGCCGACACCACTGGCTTCGGCATCGGCCTTTACATCAAGGTCGACAACGAGATCATGCGGGTCACTGGCGTGACCAACGCCACGACCCTGACGGTTGCACGCGGTCAGTTAGGCACGACCGCGGCAGCCCACAACGCTACCATTACACCGAGCACTAACGTGACCCTCGCCGCCGACCAGCGAGGCGTCACCTACGCCGGCTTGCCAGACATTGGCGCTTTTGAATTGAACGACTCTCAGCCGCCGACCGCAACCGTTGTCGTCGACGACAGCCTGCTGACGATCGACGAGACGTCGCTCGTCACCTTCACTTTCAGCGAACATGTGACCGGCTTCACAACGGCAGACCTGACCGTTGCCAATGGTGTGGTATCAGGTTTGTCTTCGGCCGACGGCGGCATCACCTGGACTGGCACATTGACTCCGACTGCGGGCCTCATCGCCCCCACCAACGTCATCACGCTGAACAACGCGGGGGTGACCGATCTGGCGGGCAACGCCGGGGTCGGCACGACCAACTCCAATAACTACGCCATCGACACCAAGCCGGTCACGACGGTCTCGTCCATTACCCGCACGACGCCGAGCGGGCAGTTCACCAATGCTAGCAGCGTAAGCTACACGGTCACCTTTGCCGACGCGACGCTGGGCCTGACAGCGGACGACTTTGACCTCACAGGCACAGCGGGCATCGCCGACACCAACATCGGCACGCCTATCACCAGCGATGATGGGTTAACATGGGCCGTGCCGATCACCGGACTTACCGGGTCCAACGGCACGTTGATCTTGAACCTGGTCAACACTGCGGACCTGGATCACACTGCGACCAACTTGCCCTTTGAAGGGGAGACATACACCCTCGACTCGGTCGCTCCTACCCTGACCATCAGCGGCCCGTCGGTTCCGTTGACCGTGACCGGTCCCGTGACCTTCACCATCACATACCCGGACTCCGACCTCGATCTCAACTCGATTGACTTGACCTCTGCGATCACCCTGAACACGACCGGTACGGCGAACGGCACGATCAGCAGCGTGACGGGCACGGGGAAAACCCGCATCGTGACCATCAGCGGCATCACGGGTGACGGCACACTGGGCATATCCGTCGCTGCGGGAACAGCGACGGACACTGCGGGCAACATGGCGGTTGGGGCAGGGCCCAGCGCGACTGTCAATGTGGATCGCGACAAGCCGACCGTGGCCATCAGCGCACCGTCGCAGTCCTTCGCAAAGACGGGCAACACTGTGACCTACACCATCACGTACACGGACACAACACTCCAGAATGTGACGCTAACGGCGGCGAACGTGACGTTGATCACTTCAGGCTCAGCAAAGGGAACGGTGCAGGTCAGCGGAACGGGGAACACCCGCACCGTGACGATCACGAACATCACAGGTGATGGCACACTGGGGATCTCGATCAAGGCCGGCACGGCGATCGATGCCATCGGCCAGAAAGCACCCGCAGCAGGTCCGAGCCAAAAGTTCGTGGTGGATAACACCGCACCCAAGCTGACAATTGGCGCGCCGGTTGTGACAGCGAGGAAAGTGATCTTCACGACGGCAGTGGACTACATCATCACGATCACCGAGACGAATCTCGCGTCAGTAACCTTGACCGAAAGTGACATCACACTGGTGAGCGCGACCGGCATCACGGCGACGAAAGTGGTGACAAAGATCGACGCCACGCACTATCGGGTGTCACTGAGCAACTTCTCGGGTCACGACTCGGTGGGAATCTCGGTGGCAGCGGGAGTCTCGCAGGATGCAGCAGGGGCGTTCTCAGTAGGACCAATCAACAGCGCCAAACTCCTCGTCTACTCCTTCGCGTAGGCGAGTATCTGATATGCCGTCTGCCACGAAACAATGCTTCTTCAGAACGGCCTGAACGAGCTTGAAGTTCTCCAGCTACGCCTTGAGTGCAGGAGACGGCTTGGCAGTGGACGGTTCTTGAGATGCGTTAGTCGACCCGACCGACGCGATCAGGATGGCCGATGCGGCCGGCACCGAACCGTCAAGTCAGCGTGCAAACGAAATACCGCTGTCACAGGCCGGTTGTCTGTTGGGCTACCGCTGGGCCTAGCAGGCGGCCAACCGCTACGGTATAAGCCAGCGCAGATACGCGCGACGCTCAGTTCCGCCATCTGCGCTCGAAGTGGCTCTCCAATAAGCTTTGCCGAAGATGACGGCAAAGCACCGAGTCATGCTGGCGTCCGCTCAAGAAAATTGCTTGCGTTGTCAGGAGCATCCTCCAACAATGGCGATAACTTCGAATAATGGAATTTGCGAGTCGTGCCTATCTGAAAAGGCTCTCAACATCCAAGTGCAACGACTGCTTGCTTCGGGATCTGCGCAACAGCTGACTTGACCCTACCATCTGCTGGCAGCGGCGGGCGGTATTCCATCTTGCCTGGGATCCACCATGCCCCTGCGTTCCTGGATTCGCCGGCTGTTCTCCAACCCCGTCGCAGACACAATCCGCAATGCACCGCGCCGAGTCAGGTTGGTTGTTGAGGAGATGGAAGTTCGGATCACCCCGGCCACCATCACTGTCAACAGCTTGCTCGATAACACCACTTCAAGCGACGGCCTTGTCACGCTTCGGGAAGCACTTGCCGCGGCAAACGCGAACACGACCACTGACCTCGGCGACACTGGCAGCGGCGCGGACACCATCCAGTTCGCCGCCAGCCTCTTCACCGGTGGAGCTCAGACAATCGACCTGTCGATCGTCGGTGACACGACTGTTGGTCCGTCGGCACTGGCCATCACCAGTCAAATCACCATCTCCGGTCCGAACGGTGCTAACGGGTTGACGATCGCGCGTGATTTGAGCGTGTCGAACCTGCGTCTGTTCCTGGTTGGATCAAGTGGCAATCTGACACTGGATCATCTCACGTTGTCCGGCGGGCGATCCGTGGGTTTGGATGGGGCCACAGGCACGAATAATGCGGGCGGCCCGAATGGAACTCCCGGCGGAGTCGGTGGAGACGGCGGATCGGGACGCGGCGGCGCGATTTTCAACCAGGGAAGCCTGTCGATCCAGGACTCCACTCTGGGCGGGAACACGGCGCAAGGCGGCAACGGTGGCACAGGCGGCAGTGGAGCCGCGCTCGCCAGTGGTGGTAACGGCGGCGTCGGGGGGAGTGGTCAGGGTGGTGCCATCTTCAATGACGCCAGTGCGACTCTCACGATCACCAACTCGACCCTGAGCAACAACTCGGAACAAGGTGGCAACGGCGGTGCCGGCGGGGCGCCCGGCGCCTTCGCTGCCGGCGGCGGCAGCGGTGCTCTCGGCACTGGTCAGGGTGGTGCCGTCTTCAACAACGGCACCGCGACCATCACCAGTTCCACGCTGAGTACCAACGCGTCGCAAGGCGGGAGCGGTCAGGGCGGTGCGATCTACAACAACGCCAGCATCGTCATCAATAACTCGACCTTCAGCGGCAACACGGCACAGGGCGGCGCCGCGCAAGGGGGTGCCGTCTTCAACAACGCGGCAGCGACCATCAGCAATACGACGCTCAGCAACAACACGGCACAAAGCGGCAACAGTCAGGGCGGTGCCATCTTCAATGGGGCCGGCGGCACGATCACCGTCGTCGGTTCGACACTCTCGGGTAATACGGCTCAAGGTAACAACGGCGGCAATGGCGCGAATGGGGCCTTCAGTGGCTTTATGTTCGTCACTCCTGGCGAACCTGGTGGCAACGGCGGAAGTGGCCAGGGTGGTGGTCTCTTCAACAACGCCACGGCTACCCTGATTAACTCGACTCTCAGCGGTAACACGGCGCGTGGGGGCAACGGCGGCAATGGCGGTAACGGAACAACCAGCGGTGCTGGCGGCAACGCGGGTAGTAGCCAGGGTGGTGGCATCTTCAACAACGCCACGGTCACCGTCACCAATTCAACCCTCAGCGGCAACACGGTCCAAGGCGGCAACGGTGGCCTCGGTTCAAGCGGTGGCAACGGCGGGAACGCTCAGGGTGGCGCTGTCTTCAACTCTTCCAGTGCCTGCCTCACCAATGCGAACATCAGTAGCAACACAGTCCAAGGCGGCAGCGGCGGAGCCGGCGGGAACGGTACTTCGTCCGGCAGCGATCTGAATAACAGTGGCTCACTCACCGGCGACTACAACCTGATTCAAAACACCAGTGGCTGGTCGTTCTCTTCGGGGGGCAGCCACAACGTCACTGGCCAAAATCCTCTGCTGACCGCTCTGACCAGTTACGGCGGGACCACTCAGACCAGGGCGCTGTTGCCCGGCAGTCCAGCTATCGACGCAGGGACACCGGTAGTCTTCACCACTCTGACGGCGATGATTCCCGACGCAATCTCCACCAGTATCACAGTCGCAAGCAGTACGGGCATGGGCGTCGGCCTGTACATCAAGGTCGATAGCGAGATCATGCTCATCACCGGTGTGATCGACGGCACGACGCTGGCCGTCTCGCGCGGCCAGTTGGCGACGACAGCGACGGCGCACACCACCACTGGGGTGAACGTCGCCCTGGCTGCGGACCAGCGCGGCGTGGCCTATGTTGGCACACCCGACATCGGCGCTTTCGAGTCGAGTGGGTTCACGATCGCAGTCACTTCGGGAAGTGGACAATCAACCTATTCCGCCTTTGGTGCCCCACTGGTCGCGACGGTCACCGCGAACAATCCGATTGAGCCTGTGCAGGGCGGCAAGGTCACGTTCACGCCACCATCGAGCGGAGCCTCGGCGAACTTGAGTGGAACGCCTGCGACCATCAGCGCTCTCGGCGCGGTCAGTGTCACGGCCACGGCCAATGGAACCGCCGGCAGTTACAGCGTCTCGGCCACGGCCAGCGGCATCACGACCCCCGCGGACTTCAGCCTGACTAACCTGCCGACCACGACAGTCTCTTCGATCGTCCGCATGACACCGTCCGGGCAATCAACCAATGCCGACAGCGTCACCTACACAGTCACTTTTGCGGACCCAACCCCGGGCCTGACGGCGAGCAACTTTCACCTCACCGGCACAGCGGGAATCTCCGACAGCAACATCGGCACGCCTTTCACCAGCAACGGTGGATCGACGTGGACTGTCACCATCACGGGATTGGCCAACGCCAACGGCACGCTGATCTTGAACATGGTCAATGCGACGGGACTAACCAACCCGATGCCCCTCAACATCCCCTTCGCGGGGCAGACGTACACCCTTGATAGCAGCAGGCCGACAATTACAGGTGTGACCTCGAGCACAACGAACGGTGCTTACGGCATTGGTTCGAGCATCAGCATCCAGATGGGTTTCAGTGAAGTGGTGAACGTGATTGGCGTACCGACGCTGGCACTGAACTCGGGCGGAACAGCAAGCTATGCCAGTGGTAGCGGGACCAACACACTCACCTTCACCTACACCATTGCTGCTGGGCAGAACAGTGCTGATCTCGATTACACGAGCACATCGGCGTTGTCACTCGGTGGCGGCACGATCCAGGATGCCGCAACGAACGATGCCACGTTGACACTTGTAAGTCCCAGTGCTGTCGGTTCGCTCGGCAATGCGAAGAACATCGTCATCGATACTACTGGTCCCACCATCACGGGCGTGACTTCCAGCACACCAAACGGTACTTACGGAGTTGGTTCGAGCATCAGCATCCAGGTCGGTTTCAGTGAAGTGATGAACGTGATGGGCGTACCCACCCTGGCGTTGAACTCGGGCGGCACGGCGAACTTCACCAGCGGCAGCGGGACGAACACGCTCACCTTCACCTACATCATTGCGGCTGCGCAGAACAGTACTGATCTCGATTACACGAGCCCGTCCGCGTTGTCACTCAGCGGCGGCACAATCCAGGACATGGTCGCCAATTCCGCCAGCTTGACACTCCCAGCGCCTGGAGGATTTGGTTCGCTCGGCAATGCGAAGCACATCGTCATCGATACCACCGGACCCACCATCACGGGCGTGACTTCCAGCACACCGAACGGGACTTACGGAGTCGGTTCGAGCATCAGCATCCAGGTGAGTTTCAGCACGGTTGTGAACGTGCAACTGCTCAACCCCTCGGGCACGGCGACGCTGGCATTGAACTCGGGCGGCACGGCGAGTTACACCAGCGGGGATGGAACCAACACACTGACCTTCATCTACACGGTCGGAGCCGGCCAGGATTCTGCGAACCTCGATTACACGAGCGTGAATGCTCTGACACTCAGCAACCTCACGATTCAGGACGATGCTGCCAACAACGCGAGCCTGACACTCCCGACACCCGGTGCCACTGGCTCGCTGGGGGCAAACAAAGACATCGCCATCGCTACCACGGGACCCACCATCACAGGTGTGACTTCCAGCACGCCGAACGCTGCTTACGACGTGGGTTCGAGCATCAGCATCCAGGTCGGTTTCAGCCAGGTGGTGTTCGTGACGGGCACCCCAACTCTGGCGTTGAACTCGGGTGGGACTGCCAGTTACACCAGCGGCAGCGGCACCAACACACTGACGTTCACCTACACTGTGGGAAGCGGCGAAACCAGTGCTGACCTTGACTACACCGACACATCCGCGTTGTCACTCAGTGGTGGCACGATTCACGACGCCGCGACCAACGATGCCAACCTGACACTCGCAACTCCCGGAGCCGTTGGCTCACTCGGCAACGCGAAAGACCTCGTCATCGCGGTGACCGTGCCAAGAATCACGGGCGTGACTTCCAGCACACCGAACGGGACTTACGGAGTCGGTTCGAGCATCAGCATCCAGGTGAGTTTCAGCACGGTTGTGAATGTGCAACTGCTCAACCCCTCGGGCACGGCGACGCTGGCATTGAACTCGGGCGGCACGGCGAGCTACACCAGCGGGGATGGAACCAACACACTGACCTTCATCTACACGGTCGGAGCCGGCCAGGATTCTGCGAACCTCGATTACACGAGCGTGAATGCTCTGACACTCAGCAACCTCACGATTCAGGATGCCGTGGGTACCAACGCGGCATTGGCGCTCCCGACTCCCGGTGCCCCTGGCTCGCTGGGCACTGCTAAGAGCATCGCGATCGCCAAGCCTCCGGTTATCACGAGTGCGAATCATACGCTCTTCACAGTCGGAACGTCAGGCACCTTTGCTGTGACGACCACCCCGGGAGTGCCAGCGAAAACAACGCTCAAACTGAGTGGCAAGTTGCCCACAGGAGTGAACTTTAAAACGACCACGGGGGTATTCAGCGGAACCCCGCGTCCGGGCACCGCCGGGGCTTACCCCATCACGATAACTGCCAGCAATGGTTCGTCCTCGACAGCCCAAAGTTTCACGTTGCAGGTGAGTGGGCCAACGGCACCAGCGACAATCGTCAGTGCCGCGAAGGCAACATTTGTCGTGGGGACAGCGGGCACATTTACGATCGGCAGCAAGGGATTCCCATTTGCGACGTTCAATTCGACAACGCTCCCAGCGGGTTTGACGTTCACTGACAATGGCGATGGCACTGCCACCATCAGCGGGACTCCACAAGCGGGTAGCAGCGGTAGCGCGAGCATCACGATCACAGCGAACAACCCGTTCGGCACCGCGACAAAGACCATTACGCTGGCAGTGAATCAACCTCCTGCGATCACCAGTGCCAGCAGCACGATTTTCAGTGCTGGGTCGTTCAACACGTTCACGGTTACGACAACGGGCTTTCCCGTGGTGGCTCTCTCCAAGTCAGGGACATTGCCGAGCGGGGTGAAGTTCATCAACAACAAGAACGGCACTGCCACTTTGATGGGAACACCGGATGTTCCCGGCACGTATCTAATCACGATCACGGCGAGCAACGGCATGTTCCCCAAGCTGACGCAGCAGTTCACTCTGACTGTGACCTGATGCCCAGGTTGGTTGGGCGTGTCGTGTCAAGCTCGGTGTGCCAGGGCTTCCCAACGGGACGAGGAAACTGTGATCCCATCCCGCTGCATCTGTTGCAACGCGGCGAAGCTTGCCGATCAGAATAAACGGAGGATGAGGTAAACGATGGCTGCGAGTGTGGCTCCGGAATGCCAGGATGGTTGTCACCCGTGCCCTTCGTTTCACGACTCCGATCCCGAACAGCGAGCGCACGAACAGCTTGTTCGCGTCAACGTGGTGGGTCAGCACATCCAACGCACGCGTCAGAGGATACAGGATTGCTGACTTCGACTGGGCGCGGTACAGTGCCGCAGCCTGGACCGAACTGATTTGACAGTACGTGACCCGGCACACACAAGGAATGCATGATGAAAACGCTGCAGTTTTTCGCAATCGGGGCACTCGTATTGGTCGGGGGTCGCGCCTCTGCGGCCGATACAAAGGTCGAACTCAAGGGCACGCACTTGTGCTGCGGCCAGTGCGTGACCGCAGTGGGGACCATCATCAAAACGGTGGATGGGGCTTCGGCAAAGTGCGATCAGAAGGCCAGCACTGTGACCATCACCGCGAAGGACGATGCCACAGCCCAGAAGGCGCTCGACGCTCTGGCAGCGGGCGGGTTCCACGGCACGACCGACAGCAAAGTACTGAAGATCAAGGACGACAGCGGCGTGACAAAGGGGCAAGTGAAAACCCTGACGCTGGAAGGCGTCCACAATTGCTGCGGCCAGTGCAACAAGGCGATCGTCGGTGCGGTCGGGAAGGTCGCGGGAGTCACCGGGAACACAGCCAAGGCGAAGAACGCTTCGTTCGATGTCACTGGTGAATTCGACGCGGAAGAATTGGTCAAGGCGCTCAACGCTGCCGGGTATCATGTGAAGGTGAAGAAGTAAGTGAGACGTGCTGAATCGCTCATGAAGCAGGGCCGGGATCATCCCGGCCCTGCTTCATGTGTGCCTGCGTTTACGGGGTGATGTGTCGTCATCCGCAAGCTGGCCGATCACCTGCCGCTGTCGCGTCGGGAATCGAGCATGGCACACTGCGGTGTCCGGGTGTACATGTCTCGCGAGGCAAGACATGTACACCGAGTCGCAAAACCACACTTCTGACTCAAGGCTTCCCTTTCTCGACTGGCTTTGGTTCCGGAGCAACACCGACCTTGGGAGAAAGCTCGAGTAGGTCGTCGAGTTCCTTCCAGGCTGCCTGGCGAGAATCCTCGTAGCGTTTTCCGTGAGTCTCAACGCCCGTGTCCCAGAAATTCTGAAGTGATTTGCCCTGTTGGCGCAAGTGTGCTGCGATTTTTCGCATTCGTGTCAGGGCGGCTGAGTCGTCTTTGCTCAGTCCCTTGAGGGCAGCGACTTTCGCCAACTGCTGATCCACCGTGTCCAGCGGAACAACGACCGAACCGAGCAGTTGGGCCAGTTCAGACGCCTCGTAAAGACCCTCGGCTCGGGCGTCAGCGAGCAACCCGATGTTCAGATACGTCTGATAGAGTTGGAGACCAGCCAGGAGACCCACCGTCTCGGTCAGAGTCGGCGTTGCTTCGGCGGTCAGTGCTGACTGTCCACCTATCGCCACCTTTTCCTCAACTGCGGGTACGACTGCGGGTTGAACTGGAACCGCAGGAACACCGGGCGCCGGCGATTGTGCCGTCGACGACGTTGAGGTGCTGGCAGCGAACAGGCTGGCAGCGGTCAGAACGAGAGCCACACCGAACTGAGTGCGGAATGCGAGCATGATGAATCTCCAAAGAGTGGTAATGGAATATCCCGATCACTTGATCGGGACGAAATAACGACTGGTATCACGCGACGATCTCAGCCCTTTCCTTTGCCCTTACCTCCCCCACCCTTGCCGACACCTCCAGGCCCACCCACGCCACCACCACCTTTGCCGACGCCTCCCGGTCCACCCACGCCACCACCGCCCTTACCCATCCCGCCTCCGCCTTTACCCGCTCCGCCGAT
>Ga0209181_10007355_pt1 | contig 15116 bp, 14 predicted proteins | sample MAT05_FD_187208 | JGI IMG/M metagenome (GOLD analysis project Ga0209181, IMG submission 187208) | Freshwater microbial communities from Lake Fryxell liftoff mats and glacier meltwater in Antarctica - MAT-05 (SPAdes) (version 2) | ecosystem: Environmental > Aquatic > Freshwater > Ice > Liftoff... | reverse complement strand
CCTGCATCCATCTTCGTCATGGCGGTGGCTCCTTCTCGTTATCGGGCACAAGGCCCGGGGTTGATGGTCTCAACCGAGAAGGTGTCACCGCTTTCTACTTATTTCCACACTTTTTGAAACTACCTCGTTTTTTTGATACCTCCGGTCTCCGGCATGGTCGCTGTCGCAACTTATCGACTAGAAAGGCGCACACATAATCAGCTGAGGACCGCCCATCTCAAAGGGCCAGGAAGCCGAACAGGACGGGGCCAAAGTTTGCTGACAGCCGCGGTCGAGACAAAACCTATAAAGGTCGATCGGACACTCGAAATGACCGTACTCACAAGTCTGCGTTTGTGCTGTGGCAGTTTTCGGCGTTCCCGCTATGCCGGTAGCAGCAATAGCGACTATGCATGCCAGCTGAAGTTTACGTAAACGAGATAACATAAATCCTCCGGTAAATGTTCCTGCCATGTACGGTAAGGCTATTAGTGGATACGGTACAAGGGAGGGATTAAGAATGTCAATCGGGGTCGGTCGAGTATCCGGCGAACGTCCGGCCCGATCGCCGACCCCGCGAGGGCCGGCGCGCCCGCGGCGGCCTGACCTCCGCCCGCCGCCGCACCTCGGTGGATGTCCGGACGGCGTTTCCCGCGGGCGCCCGGTCTCAGCGGGACCGATCGGACGCCCCGGTGGCACTGCCGCGCACACCGAAGGTCCCCGCGCGTGATCGGGGCGTCGGGGTGAGACGTAGCCCGAAGTTCCTCCCCCATTTAGCCCGTTTTTGAGTGGTAACCCCTAGAGAATCAACAACATTGATGGGTGTTCGTGGTTCCTTTTGTAGACATGTAATGTATTCACTGTACAAGTGGAAGAGCGTATGTATGTAGACATGCATATTCAGATTATTCCCAATCGAGGGTCGACCCCCACTGTGTTGTTGCGGGAGTCCTACCGCGAGGGGGCGAAGGTGTGCAAGCGCACTCTGGCCAATTTGTCGGGCTTGGAGGCATTTCAGATCGAGGCGATTCGCGCCGCCTTGCGCGGTGAGGTGCGGTGCCCGGTCGCACAGACCTTCGAGATCACGCGCTCACGAGCGCACGGTCACGTGCACGCCGTGCACCTGGCCATGCCGCGCTTGGGGCTGGCCTCCCTGCTGGCCTCCAAGCCGTGCCGTGAACGCGACTTCGTGCTGGCCATGGTCGCCGCACGTATCCTGTGCCCCGCCACCATGCTGGCCACCACGCGGCGATGGCACACCAGCACCTTGGCGCAGGAGTTCGGTGTCAGTGATGCCACCGAAGACGATCTGTACGCCGCCATGGACTGGCTGCTCGCGGGACAAGACCGGATTCAGAAGAAGCTGGCCGCACGCCACCTGCAGCAGGACGCGTTGGTGCTCTACGACCTCTCGGCGAGTTACGTCGAGGGCACCCACTGCCCCTTGGCCAAACGGGGCTACAGCCGCGATGGCAAGCGCGGCACGTTGCAGATCAACTACGGCCTGCTCACCGATGGTCGGGGGTGCCCGGTGGCGATCTCAGTACACCCCGGCAACACCTCGGACAGCACGACGTTCCTGCCCGAGGTCACACGCCTGCGCGAGCAGTTTGGCATCCAGCGCATGGTGGTGGTGGGGGACCGCGGCATGGTCTCGCAAAAGGCCATCGAGGCGATGAGCCACGACCGCGACATCGACTGGGTCACCGCGCTGCGCAGTACGTCGATTCGCGCGCTGGTGGAACAGGGGCATCTGCAGATAGATCGGTTCGATGCGCACAATCTGCTGGAGATCAGTTCACCCGAATTTCCTGGTGAGCGTCTGGTGGCGTGCCGCAACCTTGAGTTGGCCAAGCTGCGGGCACACACCCGGGCGGATCTGCTGGCCGCGACGGAAGCGAGTCTGCAGAAGATTCACGCTCGGGTACAGGCCGGCCGACTCGCCGGCAAGGACCAGATCGGGGTGGCCGCCGGCAAGGTGATCAACCGCTACAAGGTGTCCAAGCATTTCGAGCTCACCATTACGGATGACGCGTTGCGCTTTGCGCGCATCCAGCCGCACATCGATGCCGAGGCCGCCCTGGATGGACTGTACATCATTCGCACCTCTGTCCAAGCCAAGCGCATGGATGCGGCGACCTGTGTGCGCACGTACCAGTCGCTGGCGCAGGTGGAGCGGGCGTTTTTGTCGATGAAAACGATGGACTGGCAGGTGCGCCCGATTCATCACCACCTGGAGGGCCGGGTGCGCGCACACCTCTTCGTGTGCCTGTTGGCCTACTACGTGGAGTGGCACATGCGCGAGGTCTGGCGCGCGCTGACGTTTGCGGATGAAGATCAGGCCGCCACGCGCACTCGCGATCCGGTGGCGCCGGCCAAACGCTCGGAGGCGGCGAGGAAGAAGGTCGCCCGCCGCACCCTCGATGATGGGTCGCCGGTGCACAGTTTCCAGACGTTGCTGCAGGACCTGCACACTATCGTGCGCAATACGTGTCGCACGCCCACGGGCGCCCAGGATGCGCCGACGTTTGCGCTCACGACCACACCCACGCCGCCGCAAACACGGGCCCTCGCCTTGATCGAGACCATCACCCTGTAGACAGCACGTGGAACCCAAAAAACAACCGGTTTCATTGGGGAAACTCGCTTTTTGAGGGGAGGAACTTCAGCTTAACCCGTCCGTCTCATTTTCATTGACAGGTTCCGAAGCGACTAACCAGTTGTCATTCAACGACTTATAATTGGACAGTACTGAAAGAAGGTATAAAGAATCGGATAGAGGACCTGCAGCAAATGCGTGTGTAGTACCGAGAACGTTGCCAGGTGATAAGTCTCAGCAGTTCTCAGCATTCTCGGCGCTTCTCACCGTCCCGGCAGTTCCGTCCCATCTGCAACCATTGAATCCAATGGCAACAAAAGCCGGCGACATACGTGACAGGGCGAGCAGCCGTTTCATGTTGATAAACAACTGGTGGTCATCTTGACAATCAAGATGAGTACCTCGTATAGTCCGTGTACACACCTTCACGGACTGCCCCTTGGCCGACGACCCGAATACCGACGTAATTCCCGGCACGCTCGACATGCTCATCCTCAAGGCGCTCAGCCTTGAACCGATGCACGGCTTCGGTGTGTCACGTCGCATCGAACAGATTTCGCGCGACGTCTTCAAGGTGAATCCCGGTTCGCTCATGACGGCATTTCAACGCCTGGACCGCGACGGGTTGGTTGATGCCGAGTGGCGGCAGACGGAGAACGGACGCAGGGCGAAGTACTACAGCCTCACACGCGCCGGCAAGAAACAGCTTGGGCTTGAAACCGCTGATTGGGCGCGACGCGTCGCGGCCGTCTCACGCTTGTTGTCCGCCGAGTAATTACATGCGCGCCAGTCCGGTTTCAATTTGGCGGCACCTTGTGCGAGGGCTGCGCGCCCTTGGTAACGAACGCGTCGCGGACCGGGATCTGCAGGACGAGTTGTCGCACTATGCCGAACAGTTTATGCAATCGAAACTTGCTGCTGGTGAAGCGCCTGACAGTGCACGCCGAGCGGTCCAACGTGAAGTGGGGAACATGACCAATATTCGGGAGGGAGTGCGCGCTTCGTTGTGGGAGTCCACGCTGAGTTCAGCATGGTCCGATGCGCGGTACGCTGTCCGCACGTTGCGACGAAATCCAGTGTTCACGTTGGTGGTGACCCTGGTGATCGCTGTTGGTATCGGCGCAGTGACAACAATTTTCGCAGGCGCTAATGCGTATCTCTTCAAGCCACTTCCGGGTGCCAGCAACACTCCTGCTCTGCTGCAGTTCGATCGCATTACGCCGGATGCCAGCCAGGGGACGTCGGCGTCGTTTCCCTATTACCGATACCTGCGGGACCAAACAAGCACGCTGTCGGCGGTGGCCGCATGGAGCAAGGTTGACCTGACCATTTCGCGCGGCAGCGTAGGTCGGTCGGCCTACGGTGCCTTGGTGACGGCTAACTATTTTTCGGTGCTCGGCGTAAAACCCGAACTCGGTCGCTTCTTCCTCCTGGGAGAGGACGAAGGATTGTTGGCGCATCCGCTCGTTGTCGTGTCGCATGAATTCTGGGCCACGCATCTGGGCAGTGACAGCAGTCTGGTTGGAAAAGAAGTTGGGGTGAACGGGAGACCGTACACGTTGATTGGCGTAGCTCCACCGGCATTCCTCGGAGTGTTCACCCCGCTCAAAACATCAGGGTGGGTGACGCTGTCCATGCAGCCCGCCCTTCGTCCAACGCGTACGATGGACGGAAACGCACACTGGCTGTGGACCTTCGGACGATTGCGTGATGGTGCAACACGTGAGCAGGCGCAGCTTGAGCTCACGAGGTTGACCACGCGGTATGTGAAGGACGCCACCGAGCAGGAGTGGGCGTCGAAATACACCACGTCGCGCGCCATCCCCCTCACCGGACTGCCGGACGACGCGCGCAAGGTAATGGCCGCGTTTCTCGCGGTGCTCTTTGCCGCGTCCCTGACTGTGCTGACTATCGCTGGTGTAAACGTCGCAGCCATGTTGTCAGCACGGGCAATTGCGCGTCGTCATGAAATCGCGTTACGCGCCGCGCTTGGGGCACCGCGTTCGCGATTGATTCGTCAGTTGATGACCGAAACGCTTGTGTTATTTGCCGTTGGCGCAACAGCGGGTGTGTTGTTGGCACTGCTGGCCACGCGCGCGCTTGAGCGGATGCCATTACCCACTGACGAACCGTTGGTGATTCTTTTGCCCCTGGACGGACGCGTGCTGCTCTTCGCCGTAGTGCTGTCGCTTGGCGCGGGGCTGCTGTTTGGATTGCGGCCAGCGCTGCGCGCCGCGCGTCAGGACCTGCAAACGCAGCTACGCAGTGAAGGGTCCGGAAGCGGACGTCGCCGCCCGGTTGTCAGCAACGTGCTCGTTGCAGGGCAGTTGGCATTGTCGATGGTGCTGCTGGTAACGGCCGGGTTGTTGGTGCGGGCGTTGCAATCGGGACAACGCACGAATCCGGGCTTCACCGCCGATGGGGTTTCGGTTGCGTCCTTGTCGAGTGAGTCGTGGGGCTACGACACACCACGCGCGAAACAGTTTTTCTCGGAGTTGCGGACGCGAGTGGAAGCGGTGCCGGGCGTGCAGAACGTTTCGTACACCACGACGGTTCCAGTGACGCTTTCGGGCAGTCAAATCCACATCACGCCGGACGTCGAGTACGGGGCGGCAGCGGCCCCCGCGAGCAAACACCGGATTGGTACAAACACTGTGGACGCGGACTTTTTCAGCCTGCTGCGCATTCCGGTCATTCTGGGGCGTGTGATTGGCACCCAGGACGCGGCCGGCTCGCTACGCGTGGCCGTGATCAATGAAACTATGGCGAAACGGTACTGGCCGAAACAGAGCGCCATCGGTCGCACGTTCAAGTCGGGCGACGAGCAGATCACTGTGGTGGGTGTGGTGCGTGACGCGAAGTACCAGACCTTGAATGAGGTAACCGAGCCATTTGCGTACATGCCGTTCGCGCAGGAATGGCGCTCCGATCCAACGCTCATTGTTCGAAGCAGTATCAAACCCGCCGCCATTGCGAAAGCCATCACGCAAGTCGTGCACGAAATCGACGCCGCGTTGCCACCGCCCAAGGTCCTCACGCTGCCCGATGCCATGAGCTTTTCACTCATTCCGCAGCGCGTCGCGGCACTGATTGCCGGCGCATTGGGGTTCGTCGGACTGCTGCTCGCGACGGTCGGACTGTACGGTATCGTCGCCTATTCGGTGGGGCAGCGCGCGCGGGAGATTGGCATTCGCATGACGCTGGGCGCGCAGCGCGGTGATGTGCAACGCAGGGTGGTGCGCGACGGCATGAAGCTGGCCGGTATTGGCGTGCTGGGCGGGCTACTGCTCGCGGTTGGTGCATCGCAGTTGCTGGACGCGTACCTGTACGGCGTGAGCCCGCTGGACGCGCCGACGTACACCGCAATGTCGTTGCTGTTTGTTGCCGTGACACTGTTGGCCAACTACCTGCCGGCGCGCCGAGCGTCGATGGCCGATCCCATGCGGGTGTTGCGAGGGGAATAGGGCGCGCACTCGGCGGGCGCCAGCAGGGCGAGAAACACCTGCCGATCTTGCGCGTGGGCACCGTTTGGTGTGCACGTTCGCCCAATGATCGAACTCCCCTTTGCGCGCGCCATTGGCCGCGGCTCGCTTCTGTTCGCGTTATTGCTGGTCGTGCCGCAAGTCGCACACGCCACGTGGTCGGTCATCGCGGTCGATCTGGTCACCGGCCGTGTAGGGATCGCCTCCGCCACCTGCGTCAACTACACCGACGCGTTCCTGATGAACGTCCAGGCGGTGGTCGTGCCCGGCAAAGGTGTGGCCGCGTTTCAGGCCGGCGTTGACGGCACACACGCCAATCAACTGCTCGTCGACACCGAGCTGCAAAAAGGCACGGATCCCAAACGCATTATCGAGATATTGTCGGCCGATCCCGCGTATCAGTCCCGTCAGTTTGGAATTCTTGACCTCACCGGACGCAGCGCCGGACATTCCGGTCTGACCAACGGGTATGTGTCGCAGGACATTCAGGGTATGGTTCCGGGCGGGCAGATTTATTACTCGATTCAGGGCAACATCCTGCGTCCGTAGTGGGTCACAATTCCATTGCATGTTCTTAACGCGATCGGATCGCGGCCGATCCCCATGCCGCCCCATGACCACGCATGCCGACCGTGAGCGCGCGCTCACCCGTCAGCGTGCGAATGGCCGCGGTGACGGTGCGGTAGGACGGCTCTCCAATGCGCGAACCACCGGCTACGACGTCACACCTGACGGATCGCAATTCCTGGTGATCGAGCCGGTCGAGAAGCCGGGCGCGCTGCCGACGCGCGTGATTCTGGGGTGGCGCGAGGAGCTGATACGTCGAGTGCCGCGGAAGTGATCAATGGCTGTGCAGAACGCGAATAGATGACACCGACTGCGTAGTTCCGGTGACACTCGTCCGACCGACAGACCGCATCATGCGCCATGCTCCCTTGCGCAGATCCCCTTGCTCTCGGCACACTATGGCCATGCCCGCGTTCGAGCCTCGACACTGGACAGCCGCAGCGGTCCAGGCGCTCCCCGACGACCCCTCGCACCGATACGAGTGCGTGGACGGGCTCTTGCTCATGAGTCCGACGCCGCGTACGACGCACCAGTCGGCCGTGCTCTTGCTGGCCATGGCACTCGAGTCGCTCGTTCGTCCGATCGGGCTCGGCGCCGTGTTTGTCGCCCCCTCCGAATGGGTGCTCGATCCCGGCACGCTCGTGCAGCCAGACGTGTCCGTCGTTCCGCTCATTCATGGCCATCGCCCCCGCACGGACGATGAGCGCGGAAGCCCGCTGCTGTTCATCGAGGTGCTGTCGCCCAGTACCGCGCGATACGATCGCGTGGTCAAACGGGGCCGCTACCAGCGCGCGAATATCGAGTACTGGATTGTGGATCTCGACTCACGGCTCATGGAACGATGGCTGCCCGGCGAGATCGGCCGACCATCCATGCGGAGCAGATAGCGTGGCAGCCCGCTGGCGCGGCGCTGCCGCTGGTAATCGAGTGGGAGCCGTTCTTTGTCGAGGTATTGGGGCCCGCGTAGCACGAGGTACGCGATTCAGCAGTGGCGCTGAGTGGCATGGTACCGACAGTGGATTGCGTCTCGCTCGGTATATTTCCGCCGGCCCCCGCACCGGAGATCTCATGAACTGGCAGCCCTACCTCACTCCCGTGAACGACGTCGCCAGCGGCAAGCCAATCGTGCAGGGTACGCGCCTGACGGTCGAGTTCGTCGTGGGATTATTCGCGGCGGGCTGGACGTTCGCGCAGGTGCGGGAGCACTATCCGACCCTCAGCGCCGACGCGCCGCGAGCTGTCTTCGCGTACACCGCCGAAGTGCTCCGAAATGAGGCCCTTTGCTCACTCCGGTTCGACGCGGCGTGGCGTCGCCGGGCCCCGGACTGGTGCTCTTTCGTGGTGCGCCCGAGACACCGACAGCGACGGGGGAACTACTCGAGGCCCTGCGGCTTCGCAACGATCTGGACCTCGCTGGACGCAATACCGTGCGTCAGTACACGCGATCTGCGGGGCCTTCGCGATTTTGTCAGCGAGCAAGGCATGCGCGTCGGTATCGTGGTCAACAACGATGCCGTGCCGCGACACTACGATGATCATTTAATCGGAATCCCGTTCGCATGGCTGTAACCTTCGATCGACTCGCCGCCGCACTCGCTGACCGCTACACCATCGAACGCGAACTCGGCGTCGGCGGCATGGCCACCGTGTATCTCGCGCACGATCTCAAACACGATCGTAGTGTCGCGATCAAAGTGCTGCATCCGGACTTGGGCGCGGCACTCGGTGGTGAGCGGTTCTTAACCGAGATTCGCACCACGGCACGGTTGCAGCATCCGCACATATTGCCGCTGCTCGACAGCGGGGATGCGAACGGTTTGTTGTACTACGTCATGCCGCTGGTGACCGGCGAAACATTGCGTGCGCGCTTGGAACGCGAGAAGCAATTGCCGATCGACGATGCCGTGCTCATCGCCCGTGAAGTGGCCGATGCCCTCGGCTACGCGCACGGTCTCGGCGTGATTCATCGCGATATCAAGCCCGAGAATATTCTGTTGCAAAACGGTCATGCGTTGGTGGCCGATTTTGGCATCGCGCTCGCGGTGCAACACGCGGGTGGCGCGCGCATGACACAAACGGGGCTCTCACTCGGCACGCCGCAGTACATGTCGCCCGAGCAAGCGATGGGTGAACGCACCATCGATGCGCGGTCGGACATTTATGCATTGGGCGCCGTGACGTACGAAATGCTGATCGGCGAGCCGCCGTTTACCGGTCCAAGTGTGCAGGCGATCGTTGCGCGTATCATGTCGGAACAGCCGCGCGAGCTTGCCACGCAGCGTAAAGCGATTCCGGCCAGTGTCGACGACGCGGTGATGCGCGCGCTGGAGAAGTTGCCGGCGGACCGGTTTGGTTCTGCAGCGGAGTTCGCGGCCGCGCTTGGCACACGCACTACGCATCCAACGCGCGCGACCATCGCGGCCAGAGCGAGTGCAAAGTCAAGCAGTCGTGCAGTCATGATCGCGAGCGCCGTGGCCATCGTTGCGATCGCCGCCGCCGCGTGGGGCTGGTTGCGACCGCAACCCATTCGTGACGTGGTGCGCTATCGTATCACCATCGATTCACTGCCCGCCGTGCACGATTGGTCTGGTGAATTGGCCATCTCGCCGGATGGCAACGTGATCGTGCACACCGGTGGCCCGAACGGCGCGTTGCTGATCCGCCGCCGCAATGAATTGTCGTTCACACCACTTGCCGGAACCGAGAATGCGTACGGTCCGTGCTTCTCAGCGGACGGTTCGCAGATCGCGTACTTCTCCAGTAACAAGATCATGGCGGCGACACTCGCTGGCGGACCACCGGTGGTGCTGGAGGATTCGGTGGCCAGTACCGAATCGTGTTCATGGGGTCGCGACGGGCAGATTTATCGTCTGTTTCGCGAGGCTGGCCGCATGTCTATTGGTCGCGCTGACGTCAAGTCGGGCACGCCGCAGGAACGCATCACCACGATCGACTCGGCAGCTGGCGAAGTGACGCACATGCTGCCAGAACTGTTGCCGGACGGACAATTCGTACTGTTCCAGGTGCAGTATCAAGACGGCAAGCGCGCTATCGCGGTCGGCAATATTGCATCGCGGAAGCATGTCGTGCTCACGCCGGGAACGCGCGCCCGTTATGTGAGCGGTGACCGCCTGCTGTACTCCACGACCGATGGGAAGCTCTGGGTCGTCGCGTTCGATGTATCGACACGAACGATTCGTGGCACACCGACGTTGGTGGCCGAACGTATCCCAACGACCATGGTGGGTCCCGTGGATTTCGCGGTCTCCGAAACGGGAACGATCGTGTATGCCGTCGATGATGCCAGCGCGCACAGGGAGTTGGTGTGGGTTTCACGCACTGGCGTACGCACACCACTGGATTCAACATGGAAGGGCGCGTTCGCGAGTCCGTCGCTGTCGCCCGATGGATCGCGCGTGGCGGTCACGATGCGCGTCGGCACAAATGCGGACGTCTGGGTAAAGCGAGCCGCAGGCGGTGACGCCACCAAGCTGACCTTTCAGAACAAGACCAACGAAGAGCCGACGTGGACGCCTGACGGACGTTTCATCACCTACATCTCGGGGGCGTCGGGCACGGCAGCGGTCGGTGACGTCTGGCGTCAACCGGTTGATGGTGCAGCGAACGGCACAAAGCTGTTGCACGCTGATCGCCCGTTGTCGGAACAGACGTGGGCCCCTGACGGCCAACAGTTGGTCGTGCGCACAACGACTCCAACCGCTGGTGCGGGTGATATCCTGCTCGCGCATCCAGCGCGTGACACCATCGTCACACCGTTACTGGCTACGGCGCATACAGAATACACACCGACGTTCTCTCCCGACGGCAAGTGGCTGGCGTACGTGTCGAACGAAACGGGACGTCTCGAGGTGTATGTCGTGCCATTCCCGAACGTGGGAACAGCCAAGTGGCCGCTCTCAACGTCAGGTGGCCTCGCGCCGCGCTGGTCTCACAAAGGCGGCGAGATCTTTTTTCTCGATTTGCAGTCGAACATGGTTGCCGCGCAAGTGACCACGAGCCCGTCGTTCGTACGTCTCGGATCGCGCGTGCTGTTCCGTGCGAGCGACTACGTGATGACGTCTGTGTCGCGACGGAACTGGGACGTGGCGCCGGATGATCAACGCTTCCTGATGGTGCAGCGCGCGAGCGGAAGCACGAGCGGGCAGATCGTGGTCGTCGAGCATTGGCTCGACGAGCTGAAGGCCAAGCCGACGCCGTAGCTCCGCAGCTTGACTCATCGCATGACTACGCGACTAACACGGCGTCATTCATCGCGACATCAAGCCGGAGAACATTCTGCTCGCGAATGGTCGGCCAATGGTCGCCGACTTCGGCATCGCGCTGGCCGTGAGTGCGGCGGCTGGCGGCCGAATGACGGAGACGGGTCTTTCGCTCGGCACGCCGCACTACATGAGCCCCGAGCAGGCCACGGCCGAGAAGGATATCAGCGCTCGTTCGGATGTGTATTCGCTGGCGAGTGTGTTGTACGAAATGCTCGCCGGCCAGCCGCCGCATCTTGGTGGCTCGGCGCAGCAGATCATCATGAAGATCATCACCGAAACGCCGGCCGACGTCACGACGCTGCGCAAATCGGTGCCCGCCCATGTGGCGGCCGCGCTGGCGCAGGCGCTCGAGAAAGTTCCGGCAGATCGTTTCGCGAGCGCGAAAGCGTTCGGCGCGGCGTTGTCGAACGCGACGTTCATTGGCGCATATTCAGGTGCACGACACGCGCAATTGCGTGCAACGTGGAAGGATCGCGCCGCGCTGCCGCTCGCCGGCGTGGCGGTGCTGATGCTCGGTGCCGCGCTGTGGGGTTGGCTGCGCCCGCTACCTGGCGCGTCGCCTCAGGTCTCACGTTTCGAGATTGCGTTGCCCGACAGCGCAGGGCTGACGCAACAGCCCGGCATTCTCTTCGCGCTGAGCGACGATGGGTCGCAGATTGTTTACGTCGGGCCCGGACCAGGCGACATCGACCTCTTCGCGCGGCCGGTCAACTCGTTGGTATCGACGCGCATCCCCGCGACGAATGGCGCGGATTCACCGTTCCTCTCACCCAATGGGGACGAGGTCGCGTTTTATCGCGGCAACCCGAACGCCCTGCACCTCGTGTCGCTGCGCGGCGGTCCGCGACGCACACTGGCGACCGATTCGACGGTGGCACTGGGCGGCGATTGGGGGCCGGACGGCGCCATCTACTTCACGCGCGCCGACGGCATCAGACGACTGCCGTCGGGCGGCGGACCGGTGGAGGAAGTGACGCGCGTGGAAAGGGCAACCGGTGATGTCGCGCACGCTTGGGTGAACGTGTTGCCCAACGGCAAGGCGGCGCTTTTCACGATCACGCGTGCGACGAGTGGTCTGTATGACATTGCCGTCGTCAATCTGCGCACGCGCGAGGTGCGGATTCTGTTTCGCGGCACGTATGCGCGCTACGCACCGACGGGGCATATCGTGTACACCACGGCCGAGGGCGGACTGTTCGCCGTTGGCTTCGACGACGATCTGCTCACGCCAAACGGGGCGGTGATTCCGATTGCGGCGGGGTTGCCGCTTGGGGCCAATGGCATGGGCAGTTTTGCGCTGTCGGCGGATGGTACGCTGCTGTACGGAACGGGTGACGCCACGGAGTCAAAACTGCTGCTGTGGGTGGACCGAAAAGGGAACGAGCAGGTCATCGACTCGGCGCCCGGCATTCGGTATGCAGGACTCGCGCTCTCGCCCGACGGCAAGCGAGTGGCTATGGACGCCGACTCACGGGCGCAGATCTTGACGAAAGACCTCCAGGGCGGGCCCACGAGCATCCTGACCACGGACGGCAACAACAATAACCCAGGCGTACACGCAGCTATGTGGTCAGTCCAGACGGGGAGTGGGTGATCTTTGAACTCCTCGAAAACAGTCAGCAATTGCCCTCGCTCATGGCTCGAAGGCTGCATGGAGACACAACCACGATCTCAGTTGGGGCGTCTTCACCGACGGCGCGAAACATGGCGCCGCGATTGTCGCCGGATGGCCGCTGGTTGGCGTACGTGAGCATCGAGACCGATGGCGCCAAGGCGGAGGTCGTCGTGACGCCTTTTCCGAACACCACCACGTCGCGTGTGCACGTATCGGTGAACGGCGGCGTGGAACCGCTCTGGTCGCGGGATGGCCGTGAATTGTTCTACCAGGACATCGACGGGTTTCTGACGTCGGCGCGGATCGAGACCGCGCCCGATTTTCGCGTTGTGAGTCGGACGCGCTTGTTCAGTCGCGAGAGCTATACCGACGCAATATTTGGTTCGCCGTTCTACGACATCAGCCCGGATGGCAAACGGTTCATCATGTCGCGTCCGGCGCGGTCCACGAATTCGGAGCGGTTGGTCGTTGTGCTCAATTGGTTTGATGAACTGCGCGCGTCGGGTAAAGCTGGGAGCAAGTAGCGCGTGACGGCGACACTCGACCGCCTCACCACCGCCCTCGCAGACCGCTACCGCATCGAGCGCGAACTCGGCGCCGGCGGCATGGCCACCGTGTACCTCGCGCATGACATCAAGCATGAGCGCAAAGTCGCTATCAAGGTCTTGAAGCCGGAACTCGCGGCCGTGCTGGGCGGAGAGCGAATTGTCGTCGAGATCAAAACCACGGCGTCGTTGCAGCATCCGCACATTCTCCCGCTGTTTGATTCGGGCGAAGCGGATGGATTCTTGTATTGCGTGATGCCGTTTATTGACGGTGAAACGTTGCGTGCGAAACTCGATCGCGAGACACAACTCGGCGTCGAGGAAGCGGTGCGTATTACGAGCGATGTGGCGAGCGCGTTGCACTACGCGCATACGCACGGTGTCATTCATCGCGACATCAAGCCGGAAAACATTCTGCTGCATGATGGTCGGCCCATGGTGGCCGACTTCGGCATCGCGCTCGCCGTCAGTGCCGCCGCCGGTGGACGTATGACCGAGACGGGCCTTTCGCTCGGTACACCGCACTACATGTCGCCGGAACAGGCAACTGCGGAGAAGGAGATCACCGCGCGCAGCGACGTGTACTCACTCGGCAGCGTGCTGTACGAAATGCTCACCGGCGAACCGCCGCACATGGGCAACTCGGCGCAGCAGATCATCATGAAGATCATCACCGAGCCCGCGGCGCCGGTGACGAAGCTGCGGCTTGCAATTGGACATGCGCGAGTTTCGTGGGGTCGTGTCCACCGATACGGCACAGCGGCCTCGGCGAGCCGAGCCGTGTCATGGACAGGCCACGCCGCTGCTCGCGCGGGTTGACGGGAATATCTGAAAGGATATATTCGTGTTTATGAACCCCGTCTGGGCGATCCGTATGGCGGCCGGCATGACGCAACAGGAGCTGGCGCGCGCCGCTGGCACGTCGCAGCCGGCGATCGCCGCGTATGAGGCCGAGCGCAAGAGCCCCACGCTGCGCACCTTGCGGCGGCTGGCCGCCGGTGCGCGTGTCGAGATCTCCGTGACCATCGTGCCAGCGCTGACCCGCGAGGACAGGCGGTCGCTGGCGCTCCACGCCGCCATCGCCACACGTCTCGCCGAGCGCCCGCTTGAAACGCTGGCGCGTGCCAAGTCGACGCTGGTGCGCATGCGTGAAGCAAACCCGGCGGCCCTAGCATTGTTGCGGGAATGGGACGTCCTGCTCCGTCGTCCGCTGAGCGCCCTGCTGCCAGTGCTGACCGACCCCGGCGCATGGGCACGCGAACTCCGACATGTCACGCCGTTCGCCGGCGTGTTGTCCGCTCGTGAGCGTGCAAACGTGTATCGCGAGTTCAGACGCGCCGAGGGCGTCGCCGCATGACGCGCACGCAATTCGCGCGCCTCGTGCGCTTCGAGTCGCCGGCCACCCGCGGCGTCATTGCGTGGTGTTTGGAACTACACGATCTCTGGGTCTCGAAAGCCGTTGCAGGTCGGCCAAAGGACATCGAGTTCTGCCAAGCCCTGCTCGATCGCGCGCTGGTGGAGCGGGGCCAACTGCGTGATCGGCTGGCGCAAATCGAGGTGCTCGATGACAGAGTGCGCGGTGCGGTTCAGGCCCGTGTCGAACGATGAATACGCCCGGCCGGAGCAGGGCGGGCGCAAATGAGTAGCCCCGAGCGCCTGAGCGTCGCCCTCGCCGACCGCTATCGCATCGACCGCGAACTCGGCGCCGGTGGTATGGCGACGGTGTATCTCGCGCACGACATCAAGCACGATCGCGACGTCGCGATCAAGCTGTTGCACCCTGACCTGGGCGCGGCGCTGGGCGGGGAGCGATTCTTAAGCGAGATCCGCACCACGGCGCGGTTGCAGCATCCGCACATCCTCCCGCTCCTCGACAGCGGCGACTCCGACGGCCTGCTGTACTACGTGATGCCGTTGGTGACCGGCGAGACGCTGCGTGCGCGGCTCGAGCGCGAGAAACAACTGCCGCTCGAAGACGCCATTCGCATTGCACGAGAAGTGGCCAGTGCGCTGGACTACGCGCATCGGCAAGGGGGGATCCACCGC